>Ga0315281_10010804_pt1 | contig 12539 bp, 10 predicted proteins | sample YL17G07_0_MG_FD_204540 | JGI IMG/M metagenome (GOLD analysis project Ga0315281, IMG submission 204540) | Sediment microbial communities from Yellowstone Lake, YNP, Wyoming, USA - YL17G07_0 | ecosystem: Environmental > Aquatic > Freshwater > Lake > Sediment | place: USA: Wyoming | collected... | reverse complement strand
CCGCTACCCATGCGGGCGACGGCCTGGTGGTGATGTGACGACACCGTTGCCCGGGTGACGCCCATCGCGGCCGAGAGTCGCGAGCCCGCGTCGATCTCGACGTCGTGCATGCGCGCTCCGCCATCGGCTCCGGGTACCCCGTGCTCGAGCAGCCCGGCGCGATCGGTGATGTGCTGGTCGAGTGAACCGCCGAGCGCGACGTTGAGGACCTGGTGCCCGCGGCAGATGGCGAGCGTCGGCAGGCCGACGGCCACCGCGGCGCGCACCAGCGCGAGCTCGCACGCGTCACGCTCGGCACGCACGCCGTAGATGCGCGTGTTGGGCGCTTCCCCGTAGGTCGCCGGATCGAGATCTCCACCGCCGAGCAGCAGGAGACCGTCGAAGCGCGCGAGTAGCGCCCGCGCCGCAGGGTCACTCAGCTCGGTCGGCAGGAACACGGCCTCCTGCCCGCGCGCGCGTCGTATCGCGTACACATAGCGCGCCGGTACGCCGACGCCCGCGTCGTGCCATCCGTCGATACGTCCTTCCTTCAGCAGCGGGTACGCAGGAACCGCGACGAGCGGAGCACCGGGCACAGCCGCGAGGTTAGAACTGCTCAAAGCAGCGACGGCGTTCCCAGTCGGTGACCACGCTTGCGAAGGCAGCCCATTCCTGCTTGGCGGTGTTCACGAGATGGAAATGGACCGCCTCGCCGAAGGCGCGCGCCGCGAGCTCGCTGCGTTCGAACTCACCGATCGCGTCGGCGATGTTCCAGGGGACGCGGGGCACATCGATCGCCTCGTACGCGTTGCCCTCGAAGCGGGCCGGCGGTTCGATCCCGCGCTCGATGCCGTCGAGACCCGACGCGATCGTGGCCGCGAACGCCAGATACGGATTGCAGTCGGCACCGGGAATCCGCGACTCCACCCGGAAGCCGGCGCCGTGGCTCACCACGCGGAACCCGCAGGTGCGGTTGTCGCTCCCCCAGAGCAGCGCGGTGGGCGCCCACGACTCCGGCTGATACCGCTTGTAGGAGTTGACGGTGGGGGCGAAGAGCCAGGACATCTCGCGACCGTGCGCGATCAGGCCTCCGAGCCAGCCGCGGAACACATCCGAGAAGTGCTCGGGCGCGTCGTCGCTCCACATCAGGGAACGCTCGCCCGCGGCGTCCCAGACGCTCGAGTGCACATGGCACGACGACCCGGACTCCTGCATCGAGTACTTCGCCATGAACGTGAGGCTGCGCCCGTTGAGGCCGGCGATCTCCTTCGCGCCGTTCTTGTAGACGACGTGGCGGTCGGCCATCTCGAGCGCGTCGGCGAATCGGAGGTTGATCTCGTGCTGACCCGGGCTCGCCTCGCCCTTGGAGAACTCCACCGGGACACCCGCGGCGTCCATCGAGTTGCGGATCTGGCGGATGAGGTACTCGTCGCGTGTCGTCTGGAGGATGTGGTAGTCCTCGTTGAAGCCGGAATGCGGCTCCAGATCCGAGTAGCGCTTCGCCTGCGCTTCTTCGTAGGAGTCGCGGAACACGAAGAACTCGAGTTCCGAGCCGCACATCACCGAGTAGCCGGCGGCGGCGGCACGCTCGACCTGGCGTTGCAGTATCCGGCGCGGCGACACCTCGACCGGCTCGCCGGTGTGGTCGTCGAACAGGTCGCACAGCACGAGCGCCGTCTTCTCCAACCAGGGGACGGCCCGCGCGGTCGAGAGGTCGGGACGGCACACGAAGTCGCCGTAACCCTTCGACCAGTTCGCGAACTCGTAACCGGGCAGTGGCGTCATGTCGACGTCGACGGCCAGGAGGTAGTTGCACGCCTCGATGCCGCCGTCGAGGACGTGGTCGCGAAAGAAGTGCCCGGTGACGCGCTTGCCGACAAGCCGGCCCTGGAGATCCGGAAACGCCACGAGCACGGTGTCGACGTCGCCGTCGGTGACGAGCCGGTCGAGTTGGTCACGGTCGAGCCTGCCGGTGCTGGTCATCGGTATCTCCTCACGATTGGTCGTCGGGAACGACGGTCGTCGGCGCTACTCGGGTGTGACGTAGGCGGCGGTGATGCCGCCGTCGACGACGAGCGCCGATCCGGTCATGAACGACGACTCGTCGGAGGCGAGGAAGAGCGCCGCCTTCGCCAGTTCCTCGGCGCGCCCGGGCCGCCCCATCGGGATGTGCACGAGCCGCCGTCGCGCCCACTCGGGATTCGACATGAGCTCCGCCAGCATGGGCGTCTCGATGGGACCCGGGCACAGCGCGTTGGCGCGGATGCCCCGCCGCGCGTACTCCACCGCGATCTCGCGCGTCAGCGAGAGGACAGCGCCTTTGCTCGCGGTGTACGCCACCTGCGGCGTGGCCGCGCCCATCAGCGCCACGAACGACGCGACGTTCACGATGGAGCCGCCGCCCGACTCGAGCATCGCGGGAATCCCGTGCTTGCAGCCCAACCACACGCCCTTGAGGTTGACGGCGAGGACGCGGTCCCACGTCGACACCGGGGTTTCGGTCGTACCACCGTCGTCAGCCGGGAAGATGCCCGCGTTGTTGTAGAGCACGTGCAGCGCGCCGAACGTCGAGACGGCGAAGCGCACCATCGCCTCGACCTGTTCCTCGTCGGACACGTCGACCCGCACGAACGCCGCCTCACCCCCCGCGGCGCGCACGGCGTCGACCGTTCCGATACCGCCGTCCTCGACCGCGTCGGCGACGACGATCCGCGCCCCTTCACCGGCGAACAACAGCGCGGCCGCCCGCCCCATCCCGTTCCCGGCGCCGGTGATGAGCGCCACCTTGCCCGCGAGCCTCGTCATGTTCTCGGCCATGCCCCCATGGTGGCGCGAATGCAGCGTGCCTGGCATCTCCTGGTTGTCCGTTACTCCGCACCGCGCGGGGATCTGAACGATCAGAGAGGCGAGGCGGGCGCGCCCGGATGACTCGATCCACCGAGCAGCTGGCGAGCCAATACCTCGGCCCGCTCCGCGTTTCGCCGGGAGCGCGCCCTCGTCCGCGGCATGGAGAGCCACATCCCGTTGACCATGGCCATCCCGAACCAGCTGCCGATCGCGTCGCGCGTCGGCCCCGCAACGGTCGCACGCAACGCGAGCGCAACCGTCGCCGTCCCAGACAGCAGAACCAACAACCAATGCCAGTGGCCCCGCGAGCTCGACCATCGTCTGACGAAGTGCGAATACTCGATGACCGCGGGAGCGAGTCTGGGATCGCCGATGTCGTCTCCGAGGATCACGGCCCGATGGATCATGACCCGATCACCGGGACGCAGGTCGCGTCCAACGCCCTTCAATGGTCGACGCATGAGCCAATCCATCGCGCCGACAAAGGTCACCCCGAAGAAGGTTGTCCCGAACGTCGCGGCCACGGCAGCGCGCACGAAGGAGCCCCGCTTCACGAAGTCTTGGACGCCGAACGAGATTCCGAAGAACACTCCGATCGCGAACATCCTCCGAAGCCGCCCGCCACGCCAGAACCATGCGGGATCCATCACCGGGATCATGCTTCACAACGTCCGGATCCGCGGAGCGCGGACGTTGCACACGCAATCCGAAAGTATTCGGTACAGTTCACTCTGACATGAACGAATACTTTGGGTCCACTGGCCGCCGGGGCCGTCCCTCACGGGAGGAGGTCTACCGCCGCCTCGACAGTCAGATCGCCGAGCTCTGGCAGCGGATGGGTGGGCTTCCGAATCCCCTCGAAGCCGCCGACATCTGGCGGGGAATCTGGTTCGAGGAGGCGCACCACTCGACCGCGATCGAGGGCAACACCCTCGTGCTGAAACAAGTTGAGCTGCTGCTCGCGGAGGGCCGAGCCGTCGGGAGCAAGGAACTGCGCGAGTACCTGGAGGTCCGGGGCTACGCCGACGCCGCGGAGTGGGTGTACCGCCAGGCGATCAGCCCTGGCGAGTGGACGAGCGGCGAGCGCCTGACCCACACGGAGCTGCGTCAGGTCCACGCGACCGTGATGAGGCCTGTCTGGGACGTCGACCCACACCCCGACGCCACCGAGCGTGAAGGGCCCGGCAGCTTCCGCGAGCATGAGATCCACGCCTTCCCCGGCGGCATGCAACCAGTCTCCTGGCCAATGGTGCCCGCCGAGGTCGGCGCGTGGATCACCGACGTGAATGCGCTCCAAGCGCGCTCCCCAAAGTTCCCAGAGGAGATTGCCCGGCTCCACTGGCGCTTCGAGCGAATCCATCCGTTCCTCGACGGCAACGGGCGCACCGGGCGGCTCATGCTCAACCTCATCCTCGTCCGGCTTGGCTACCCGCCCGCGATCATCTACAAGCGGCAGCGCGACGAGTACCTCCGCGCGCTCCAGCGAGCAGACGACAACGACCCCGGCCTCCTCGGTGAGTTGATCGCCCGAGCGATCCTCGACAACCTTTACCGCTTCGTCGTACCCGCGGTAGCTGGGCCGGCGCGCCTCGTCCCACTAGCAGCACTCGCGAGCCCCGAGATCGCCGCCGACGCACTACGCGCCGCAGCGATCCGCGGCCGCCTTCAGGCGACGCGCGGCGGAGATGGCCAGTGGCGAAGCTCGCGCAAGTGGGTCGACGACTACCTGCGGACCAGGTATCAACGCATCTGAGCGCGCGACTCTCGGCGGTTCGATCGGCTCTCTGACAAGCTTCGGCGGTGGGACGGAACCGGTGGCATCGATCGGTGTTCGCCTTGCTTGTAGCGGCAGTCACGTTCGCGGCCGCGAGCCGGAGTGCTGTCGAGGCGGTCAACCGAGAACCGGTCCCCTCAAGAGGAGCGCTCGTCGTCGTGGACTCGTCCACGGGAGAGGAGGTCTGGCGGGCAGTGCCGTCGCTCGGTCGGCTGTACCAGGGCGCCCGTCTCGGCTCCAGGCGCTTGGTCGCGACCAACGCCGAATGCTCCGACGAAGAGTCGACGAACAGTCGGCTCGTCGCGTTCGACGCGGCAACGGGGCAGAGGCTGTGGACCACGAGCGGCGTCGGTATCGCGACCAGGACCATGTTTTGGGCCGCTTCGCCGACCGTTGCAGCAGATGCTCAGGGTGTCGTCGTCATGGGCGGGGGTCGATTCGGACCTGGCGTGAAGGGGCTGGACGCACGTACCGGCACGGTGCGCTGGAGGTCGCGTGCAGATCAGCGCGAACTCGGAGTGTCGGCCAACCTCGTCTTCTCGGCGCAATCGAAGGACGAGAACCACCTCGTGCTCAATGCGCACAGCCGACGAACCGGGTCCCTGCGGTGGACCTTTCCTACGACTCAAGGGCTCGCGTGGGGCAACATCTTCGACGTCGTCACGGCCGATGCGCACACGGTCGTCGTTGCGAACGGGAACTACCTCACTCGCCTTGGTAGCAGGCCCGCGAGTACAACGACGTTCTTTGTCTTGGATGCACGGACCGGCGACGAGAAGGTTCACTTCGTCGCCGACGATCCGAGCTTTGAGTCCAGCGACTTCGTGATGACTGGCGGGCTCTTGATCTATGCCGAGGGCCCGACCGTCGTGGGCCGCGACTTGACCAACGGCGCGGTGCGTTGGCAGCACCGATTCGAGGCGACTCCGTATTCACCGGGAGACACGGGGATCGGGGTTCGGTACACGGGCGGGCGAGCCCGGGTCCTCGTGCAGGTGCAGCAACGCGTCGTCGCGCTGGATTCTCGATCTGGCACGCGGCGATGGAGCATCGATGATGCCTGGGTGGCGGCTGGCAACTCCCACACAACAATCTTGCGAGTTGCGAACAGTTCACGGTTCCGGGCAATTGACCCCCGTACTGGCAAGACACGGTGGCAGCGTCGAGTCCCGCGCCGGATTGGAAATCCCGGCGACTCAGTGAGTGTCAGTCTCGCCCGCGATCGCCTTGCGTTCTCCATGGTCTGCGACACCGGCTGAACTGTGCCGACAACAAGCGCGTATCGTCGAGACTCGCGCGATCAGGCGACGTCGACGGCCGCCGCCGCGAACTGCGCCTGGTACAGAGACCAGTAGGCGCCCCGCTTGGCGATCAACTCCTCGTGGTTGCCCTGCTCCACGATGCTGCCCGCCTCCATCACCAGGATGATGTCGGCGTCGCGGATGGTCGACAACCGGTGGGCGATCACGAAGCTCGTACGGTTCGAGCGCAGGGCGGCCATCGCGTGCTGGATCAGCACCTCGGTGCGCGTATCGACCGAGCTGGTCGCTTCGTCGAGAATCAGGATCGTGGGATCGGCAAGGAACGCGCGCGCGATGGTGAGGAGTTGTCGTTCGCCCGCGCTGACGCTGCCCTTCTCGTCGTCGAGGACGGTGTCGTAGCCGTCGGACAGCGTGTGCACGAACCGGTCGACGTAGGTCGCCCGCGCGGCCTCGAAGATCTTCTCGTCGGACGCCTCGAGATTGCCGAAGGCGATGTTCTCCTTGATCGTCCCACCGAAGATCCACGTGTCCTGGAGCACCATGCCGATGTTCGAACGGAGGTCGCGTCGGCGCATCTTCGAGGTGTCGATGCCGTCGAGCAGGATCGTCCCGCCGTCGATCTCGTAGAAGCGCATGATCAGGTTGACGAGCGTGGTCTTGCCCGCTCCCGTCGGACCGACGATGGCGACCGTCTGCCCCGGTTCCGCCACCATCGACAGATCCTCGATGAGCGGTCGGTCCGGGGTATAGGAGAACGTCACGTGATCGAACTCCACCCGCCCTCGGGGGTGCTCGTCGACCAGCGGAACCGGCGCGTCTTCAGACTCTTCGGGCGCGTCGAGCAGTTCGAACACGCGCTCGGCCGATGCGATCCCCGACTGCAACAGGTTGGCCATCGACGCCAACTGCGTCAGCGGCTGCGTGTATTGCCGTGAGTACTGGAGAAACGCCTGCACGTCACCCAAACCCATGCTGCCGGAGGCGACACGCAAGCCGCCGATCACTGCAATGGCGACATAGTTCAAGTTGCCGACGAACATCATCACTGGCTGGATCGCTCCCGAGATGAACTGCGCGGCGAAGCTCGCTTCGAACAGCTGCTCGTTCTCGGTGTCGAAGGTCGCTTCCGCGGCCCGTTGCTGACCGAACACCTTGACCAGTGCGTGGCCGGTGAATACCTCTTCGACCTGCGCGTTGAGCGTGCCGGTGTGGTCCCACTGAGCGATGAACCGCGGCTTCGATCGTCGGGTGATGAACGAGATCGTCAACAGAGACACCGGGATCGTGACGATCGCGACCAGCGCGAGGAGCGGAGAGATCGAGATCATCATCACGATGACGCCGACGACGGTGAGAGCCGACGTGAGCATCTGGCTGAGCGTTTGTTGCAGGCTCTGCGCGAGATTGTCGATGTCGTTCGTCACCCGGCTGAGCAGGTCACCGCGGGGCATGCGATCGACGTCGCGAAGGGGAAGGCGGTTGAGCTTCTCCTCCACTTCGGTTCGCAGACGCGACATGGTGCGCTGCACGATCCCGGCGAGCACGTAGGCCTGCAGGTACGCCAACATGGCCGACGTGACGTAGAGACCGAGCGCGATCAGCAGCGTGCGGTGCAGCTTCGTGAGATCGATGCCGTTCGGGCTTTGAATGCCCCTCACGATCTCGTTCGTAGCGGAACCGAGCACTCGTGGACCGATCACGAACAAGGCGACGCTACAGACGGCCAGCACAATGACGCCGCCCACGCGGAATTCCTCGACGCGAAGCCGGCGAACGAGGCGCAGGACCGAGCCCCGGAAGTTCTCCGACCGCTCGACCGGTACGCCGAGCATGGCCCCGCGCGCGAACGGTTGCGCGGGCTGGTTCGGTGGCTTGACCACCTTCGTCGGCGCGTCCGGAACCTCCGCCGGACGTTTCTTGTCGTTCACGCGGCGTCCTGTGCCATCTGGGATTCCACGATCTCCACGTACGTCGGACAAGTCTCGAGAAGCTCCTCATGGGGACCGAGCCCAACCTGGCAACCTGCTTCGATCACCAGGATCTGATCCGCTCCCAAGATCGTGGAGATGCGCTGCGCGACGATGACCGTCGCCGCGCGGGCGACGACGGGCGCGAGTGCGGCGCGCAGGCGGGCGTCGGTCGCGAGGTCCAGCGCCGAGAAGGAGTCGTCGAACAAGTAGACGTCGGGCTGCTTGACGAGGGCCCGGGCAATTGCGAGCCGTTGGCGCTGCCCGCCGGACACGTTGGTCCCGCCCTGGGCGATGGGTGCCTGGAGACCGCCGGACATCTCGGCGACGAAGTCGCGCGCCTGGGCGATCTCGAGCGCCTCCCACAACTCGTCGTCGGTGGCCTCGGCTCGCCCGAACCGAAGATTGCTCGCGACCGTGCCCGAGAACAGGAACGGCCTCTGCGGGACCAGTCCGATGTGGCTCCAGAGCAGCTCCGGGTCGACGTCGCGCACGTCGACACCGTTCACGCGTACCGAGCCTCCCGTCGCGTCGTAGAGGCGCGGGCCCAGGGCGAGGAGCGTCGTCTTGCCCGCGCCGGTGCTGCCCACCACGGCCAGCGTCTGGCCGGCAGTCACGCTGAAGGAGATGTTGCTGAGCACCGGCTCCTCGGCGCCCGGATAGCGGAAGCTCACGTCGCGCATCTCGAACGTCGCCCGCAGCGGCATTTCGGTCACCGGTGACGGAGGTGCGGCCACAGTCGATGGCGTGTCGAGCACCTCCTTGACGCGCGCCGCGCAGACGGCCGCGCGCGGCCACATCACCGCAACGAACGTCGCCATCATCACTGCCATGAGGATCTGGAGCAGATAGGTGAGAAACGCGATCATCGTGCCGATCTGCATGTGACCCGCGCCTACCCGAGCACCACCGAACCAGACCGCAGCGACGCTCGACACGTTCAGGACGAACATCACGCTGGGGAACATGAACGCCTGGAGGCGTCCCGCGCGCAATGAGCTGTCGGTGAGCGCGCCATTCGCGATGCCGAAGCGCTCCCCTTCTTCCGGTTCACGCACGAACGCGCGAATCACGCGCATGCCCTGGATCTGTTCACGAAGGACCTGGTTCGCCCGGTCGATGCGGGCCTGCATGTTCTCGAACTGCGGGATCAGCCGGACGACCACGAGCCCGACGCTGAGCGCCAGCGCAGGGATGGCGACGACGAGGATCAGCGAGAGTGGGCCATCCTCGCGAATCGCCAAGATCAAGCCACCGACGATCATGATCGGCGCGCCGACGAAGAGCGTGCACATCATCACCACCAGCATTTGCACCTGCTGGACGTCGTTGGTGATGCGGGTGATGAGCGACGATGCGCCGAAGCTGTTGACGTCGGCAGCGGAGAACGCTGTGACGCCACGGAACAGGGCACCGCGAACGTCTCGACCGAAGCTCATCGCGGCGCGCGCACCGAAGTAGATCGCGATGATCGCGAACACGACCTGGACGAGCGTGACCCCCAGCATCACGGTGCCCATCCGCCAGATGTAACCCGTGTCACGGGCGAGGACGCCCTTGTTGATGATGTCGGCGTTGAGCGTCGGGAGGAGGAGCGTCATCATCGTCTGCACGAATTGGAAACCCAGCACCGCGAACAGCAGCTTGCGGTACGGCAGGAGATACGTCCTGAGCAGCTTCAGCATCAACATGCGGGTTGACCGTCCGCATGCGTCCGGGTGCCGTCGAGGATCACGGACACGATCTCCTGCGGTGACATCGGCTCGCCCAACGTGAGGGCGGGATGGCAGTTGGCAATGATCAGGCGTCGCAGGACATCGGCGGCTTCTATCGGTTCCAGTCGCAGCCGGGCGCGATCGGGTTCGAACACGCTCGCGAGAGCGCGCAGGGTCGAACGCCGCCGGTCTTCCCTCTTGGCTCGCTGGTCGTCGGACTGGTATCCGCCGGCCGCGGTGAGGATTCGCCAGAGCGAGGCCACCCGGCTCTGAATGATGTCGACGGCCGCCTCGCACCTCACCTCGAGTTCGAGCGTCGGGTCGATCGCGCGCAACTCGGCTTCGACGGGGGTGGGGTCGAACGCCTGCTCGACCGCAGCCGCGATCAGCGTCTCCTTGTCGACGAAGACCCGGAAGATCGTGCCTTCCGCGACACCCGCGGCCGTCGCGATCTGACGGGTCGTGATGTCGGTGCCGTGCTCGATCAGCAATGGCACGGTCGCGGCGAGAATCGACGCCCGCCGCTCCTCCGACGACATCGCCGCTGCCCGGATGCGTGACGAGCTACCGGGCGCCTCCTCCTCGGAGCCGCTGCGGTGGGTGCTCGAGGGTGGTTGGGTACTTGATGGTGCAGGCGGCACGGCGCCGAAGTCTATATGAGTGAGCGCTCACTCACGTATCGGGAGCGGCCCCCGAGCATGCTGGCTATCGCTCAAGATCACTCTCTTTGTTTCGTCATCCTCAGAATTCAACTCGCCTTGAGGAGGCGGCGGGGCCGGCCAGAACCGGGGCGGGTCGGGAACGTCCGATGTCGTGGCCGAGATCGGTGTGGGAATCAACCGGTTGGTGGGGAAGCTACGACGAGCGCACTAGAACGGCGGTGTGCATCTTGACCTTCACGTTTCCAGGTTCGACTGGGCCGGTGGTCCCTCCGGCATCGGGAGTGGCGTCGCCGACCTCGCCGAGCGCGCGGAAGCACTCGGCGTGCGGACCCTGTCGGTCATGGATCACTTCTTCCAGATGGAGCGGATGGCACCGGCCGAAGATCCGATGCTCGAGTGCTACACGGCACTCGCCTTCGTCGCCGGCCGCACCCGGACGCTGCGTCTTCGCACCCTGGTGACCGGCGTGACATACCGCCATCCCGGGCTCCTGGCCAAGACGATGACCACGCTCGACGTCGTGTCGGGCGGGCGGGCGGAGCTGGGAATCGGTGCGGCGTGGTACGAACGAGAGCACCGCGGTCTCGGCGTGCCGTTTCCGCCCACAGCGGAGCGCTTCGAGCGGCTCGAAGAGGCGATCCAGATCTGCCTCCAGATGTGGAGCGACGACAACGGCGCCTACCGCGGTCGCCACTATCAACTCGACGAGACGCTCTGCAGCCCGATGCCCGTGAGCGCGCCCCGGCCGCGGATCATGATCGGCGGGAGCGGCGAGCGGAAGACCCTCCGGCTCGTCGCCCAGTACGCCGACGCCTGCAACATCTTCGGCGGCCCCGAAGAGGTGGCACACAAGCTCGATGTCCTTCGGCGCCACTGCGACGCGCTCGGGCGCGATCCCAACGAGATCGAGGTCACCGCCATGTACCGCGGCTTCCCCGCGGGCGCGACCACCGACGACATCGTGCGTGGCGCGGACGCCTTCGCGAACATCGGCGTGTCGACCCTGGTCACCGGCGCGGTCGGCGACGACCCCGCCGGGTGGCTCGAGTCGACGTTCGGGCCCGCGATGGAGCGGCTCGCGGCGATCGAACCTGCACGCCTCTGATCAGCGGCCGCGGAGCAGGTGGTATTTCGGCGCGCTCGGAGGGAATCGAACCCCCAACCTTCTGATCCGTAGGCGTTCCCGACGGGTCCGTCTGGTGTTGTCGAACGACGTTCTACCAGGTCAGGCGGGGTGCGCGGTCCGGCGAGTGTTGGCGAGTCCGGCCTCGTGACGTCCCGTGGAGTGCCAATTGGAGTGCCAACTCGAGTCGCGACACGCCTGGAGACGCTGCACGCATATTCCTGGCAGCCGGACGGCTCAAGGGGCAGGCTGGTGCCGTGAGGGTCTTCCCCTTTGGCCAGCGGCGCGGCACTCGGTTCGGGCGTTGTCGACTCTGCGGCCGCGACGCGCAGCTTTCGAAGACGCATGTTCCCGCCAACCGTGCCGGTAACTGGGGCGAGACTCGTCGCGCTGTAACCCGGGTCGACGAAGACGGGCTCAGCACGCTGGGACTCGGTCGCGCCAACGAAGGTGGCCTCTGGGACTTCTGGTTCTGCATCGACTGCAATTCTCGAACGGGCGCGTGGGACCAGGAGTACATCCGCGTCCAAAAGCCTCTGGTCCTGATGCTCCATGACAACCCCGATCACGCGCGCGAGCGGCTGGTCGGGACGCTGCCACAGATCGACATCGGTGCACTCGTGCGCGCGATCTGGGCCTGGTCGTTCGCGCTTCTTCCGACGCTGATCGATTGCCTTCCCGACCTTGCCGAAGCCGTGCGGACCGGTGACGCGATCCAGCCACCGGATGACCTACAACTGCTCCTCGCACTGACAATGGACCTCCGTGTCTGGGTCTCGGGCCAACCAGACGCGTGGCTCGTTGAGGTAGACAAGGTCGGCATGCACCGGCGGCCATCAGGGCTGGTTGTGCCGGGGCCGCGAGTCGAGCGGCTTCCCGTCACCGTCGTCGCAAGCCCCCCGTTCAGCGCAGTCCTCGGTCACGCCGACCGGCCCGCTGACGTTCCGCACGTCAGGGTGAACGACTGGTTGCGTGATCCCGCGGGGTCGCGACGAGACGTCGCTATCGACCTGCCGATGATCGATGTCGTCGACGAAGAAGTCATGGCGCCTGTGAGTTACGCGCGTTTCCGCCCGGCCGCTTCCAAGCCCGAGGGGCGGTGGAACACAACCGGGCACAAACTCGGAGGTTGAGCGTGCCTGAGCCACCGTTGCGAGGCGCGCTGGAGTTCGGCGCTCCCGATGGTGACCTTGGCCTGTGCTACGTCGAC
>Ga0315281_10010802_pt1 | contig 12539 bp, 11 predicted proteins | sample YL17G07_0_MG_FD_204540 | JGI IMG/M metagenome (GOLD analysis project Ga0315281, IMG submission 204540) | Sediment microbial communities from Yellowstone Lake, YNP, Wyoming, USA - YL17G07_0 | ecosystem: Environmental > Aquatic > Freshwater > Lake > Sediment | place: USA: Wyoming | collected... | reverse complement strand
CGGGCGCAAAGAAATACGAGGCGAGCGTCTCGGCGCAGACGCAGTACCTGGCTGATCAGTCCGACGATGCGGCCAACCGCTACGTTTTCGCCTACACGATCAACATCCGCAACACCGGCAGCGTCACAGCACAGTTGATCTCGCGTCACTGGATCATCACCGACGGGCGCAACCAGGTCCAGGAAGTGCGGGGTCTGGGCGTGGTCGGTGCGCAGCCGCTCCTGAAGCCCGGCGAGAGTTTCGAGTACACGAGCGGCACCGCGATTGCGACGCCGGTGGGCACGATGCGCGGCAACTACCAGATGGTTGCCGAGGACGGCACGCAGTTCGACGCGCCTATCCCCGAGTTCACGCTCTCGGTGCCGCGCGTACTTCACTGACGCGCGCATTGACTCCATTGGGCCTCGAGCACAGCTACGCGCTGTTCGCGCCCGCCTACGACATGCTGCTGCGCAGTGTGTCCGCGCCCGCGCGCCGGCGCAGTCTCGCGCACCTGCCGCAGGAGGGCGGCCGGCGCGTGCTGCTGGCGGGCGTCGGCACCGGCCTTGACGTGCCGTATCTTCCGGCTAACAACGATTACGTCGGCATCGACCTCACGCGGGCGATGCTCGCGCGGGTGCCGGCATTGCCCGCGCCTCTCGCGCTGGTGCAGGGCAACGCCATGCGACTGCCCTTCGGGGACGAGAGCTTCGACTGCGCCGTATTACATCTGATCGTCGCGGTGGTCCCGGAGCCGTCGCGCTGCCTCGCCGAGGCGGCGCGGGTCTTGAAGCGCGGCGGGATGCTCCTCGTACTCGACAAGTTCCTGCGCCCCGGCCAGGCTGCGCCGCTGCGGCGCGCGCTCAGCCCGATGGTCAGCGCAATCGCAACGCGCCTTGACGTGGTATGGGAGGACCTGCTGGCCGCCGTCCCGCAGCTAGAGGTGCAAAGCGACGAGCCGGCGCTCGCGCGCGGCTGGTTCCGGCTGATCCGCGCGACCAAGCGCTAGCCGTCCTCGCCGGTCTGGGGTGGACGTTTCTTGCGCGGCAGCGTCCACCAGACGATGAGCGCTAGCACCGTCAACGCCAGCACCGATTCGAGAATGAAGATCCAGAGGCCGGATTCGAACATATACACTTGCATTAACTTGTTGCCCGGAATGATAAGACACCTCTCCCTCGCCGGCCTTCTGGCGCTGCTTGCGTCATGCGCCGCCGTGCCACCCACGGCGCCACCGCCGGTGCCGCCATCGCCAACCACGGCCCCGGCATGCCCGGCGCCGCAGCCTTGCCCCGTATGCCCTGTCTGTCCCGCTCCAACTGCACCTCCGCCCCGCGCGAGCGTGCTCGAGCCGGCGAGTTATGACGATCTCCCCGGCTGGCGCGAGGACGCGCTCGATGACGTGCTCGGCGCCCTGCGCGCCTCCTGCCGCGCGCTGCGATTTCAGCCCGCATGGCGCGACGCCTGCGCCGCCGCCGACCCGATCGACCCTGAGAATGCCGAAGCGCTGCGTCGCTATCTTGAGGCGAATTTCGTTCCGCACCGCGTGGCCAACCCCGACGGTGCGACCCAGGGCCTGGTCACGGGCTACTACGAACCGTTGCTGCGCGGCAGCCGTGACAGGCGCGGCTCCTACCGTTTCCCTCTCTATGCTCCGCCAGACGATCTGCTTGCGATCGACCTCGCCGCAGTCAACCCCGATCTGAAGAATATGCGCCTGCGCGGGCGGCTGGATGGCCGGCGCGTGGTGCCCTATTTTTCGCGCGCCGAGATCGAGCGCGGCGTCGCGCCGGTGGCGGGCAAGGAAATCGCCTGGGTCGACGACGCGATCGAAGCCTTCTTCCTGCAGATACAGGGATCCGGCCGGATACAGCTGGAGAGCGGCGAACTCCTGCGCATCGGCTACGCCGACCAGAACGGACATCCCTACCAATCGGTCGGTCGCTATCTGATCGAGCGCGGTGAACTCAAGCCGAACGAAGCGTCGATGGACGGCATCAAGGCGTGGGCGCGGGCGAACCCGTCAAGAGTGGACGAGATGCTCAATGCCAATCCAAGCTACGTATTCTTCCGCGAGCTGCCTGCGCGCGGCAGCGGGAGTGAACCCGCGGCGGATGGCCCCGGATTTACGACGGGTGGCCCCGGATTTACAACGGGTGGCCCCGTGGGCGCGCTCGGTGTGCCGCTCACACCGCGCCGCTCGATCGCCGTCGACCCGCGCCATATTCCGCTCGGCGCGCCGGTGTTTCTGTCCACGACATGGCCCAATTCGGAAGCGCCGCTTGCGCGGTTGATGCTCGCACAGGACACCGGCGGCGCGATACGCGGCCCGGTGCGCGCGGATTTCTTCTGGGGATTCGGCGCGGAGGCCGGAATACTGGCGGGAAGAATGCGCCAGCAGGGAAAAATGTGGGTGCTGCTGCCGCGCGGCTATCCGCTACCGACCCGGTAGGGACAGGCAACCTACGGCGTCGCCGAGTCGTTAATCAGCTTTTGCAGGTCTTCGAAACGCGCACCGATGATGCGCTGGCCATTCGGCACGAAGCTCACAGGCGTGGCGCGTATCCCGAGCTTCTGCCCCAGCGCGAGCCAGCGGTCCACCGGTGCCTTGCAATCGGAAACTGTTCCGGGCTCCTTGTTGTTCAGCATGAAGTCGTAATAGGCCTTGGCGCGGTCCGACGCGCACCACATCCGGGTCGCCATCTGCGGCGACTGTTCAGGTCGCAGGATCGGATACAGAAAAGTGTACACGGTCGTGTCCGCCATCTGCGCAAGGCCCTGGTCCAGACGCTTGCAGTACGGGCAGAACGGATCGGAAAATACCGCGACCACCCGCTTGCCGTTTCCCCGCACCTGTTTGATGGCGATGTCCAGGGGCAGGTCCTCGAACTTGATCGCCGAGAGCTTCTGCAGCCGCTCCTCGGTCAGGTTGCGGCGCGTCTTCGCGTCGATGACGCTGCCCCTGAAAATGTACGTGACCTTCTCGTCGGTGTAGACGATCTCGTCGCCCACCAGCATCTCGTAGAGTCCGAAGTACGACGCCTTGGCGATGCTTTCAACCTTGACGCCGCTGAACCGGGCTTCGAATGCCTTTTTCACCGCCGCCTCGTCGGCGTGGGTGGCGGAAGTGAAAAACAGCACGAACAACAACGCGACGATCCTCTGCATGACGGGTCCCTGTTGACTTGGTGTTGGCTCAGTATGATTCGGAGAAACGGTGCGTCAGCTCATGGCGCGCCGGGCAAGCATCGTCTTTATGACCGGAACCGCATCGGTTAGGTTCAATCCAAGATTGCGCAGTCGCGCGACCCAGGGCTGGCGCGCCCGGAACAGCCGCTGCAGCCCGTCGGTGACCAGGCGCATGGTGAGGATGTCTTCCGCGCGTGATCGCGCAAACCGGCGCAACAGGGAATAATCCCCGGGGTCGCGACGCGCCGCGCGGTCTTGCAGCACCGCGGCGAGAGCTCGCGCGTCGCCGAAGCCCAGATTGACGCCCTGCCCCGCGAGCGGATGCACGACATGCGCCGCGTCCCCAATCAGCGCGAGGCGGGGCTTCGCAATATCCCGGACCTCAAGATGCGTGAGCGCAAAGGCTGCCGGCGGCGTGATCAGCTCGAGCTTCCCGAGCGTGCCGGCGCCCGCCTGCGCAACGCGGGTGCAGAATTCCCCGGGCGGCATCGACATCAGCTCGGCGGCGTTCGCATCGTCGGTGGACCATACCATCGATATCCGTTCGCCCGGAAGCGGCAGATAGGCCAGCACCCCGTCCGCGCGGAACCACTGCAGCGCGATGCCGCGATGGGGCCGCTCACAGGTGAAGTTGGCGACCACACCCTGTTCTCCGTACGGCTTGCTTTCGGCCGCGAAACCCGCTTCCCCTCTCACCCACGAGTTCGCGCCGTCGGCACCAACCAGCAGCCGTGACTTGATCGATTGTCCGCCGTCGGTGCCCAGCGTCGCGGCATCGCCGCCAATGTCCAGGGAGACCGGTCGAGCCGGAAACACGAGCGAGACGTTCCCCTGCCGCTCCAGCAGCAGCCAGAGGGCGCGCTGCAATTCGCCCGATTCCACGATCCACGCGAGCTCGTTGACACCAGCCTCGTAAGCCGAGAACTCCATATGCGAGCGCCCGTCGTCGCCGAAGATCCGCATTGCGCGCACCGGGCAGGCCCGCGAGCGATCCAGCGCGCCCCATGCGCCCAGCGTCTCGAGAAACGCGACGTTGCCGGGCGACAGCGCATAGATGCGCGCGTCCCAGTCCTGCGTAGGTTCGGGAGGCGGCGCGCCCTCCACGACGGCGAGCGAAAGACCGCTGTGTGCGAGTGAGCGGGCGAGGCTCGCGCCGACCAATCCCGCACCAACGATAGCGACATCAACCTGCATGCGCGCATTCTACCGCCCTGCTCCGCCGCCCCCGGAAATGCCTTCGCATTCCAGACTATGCATGTATGTTGCGTCGCAATATAGGTCACCTTCAAGCGTGCGCCCACGCCACGTCAAGCTTGACAACTATTGGATCTGAAAGGATAATTTCGCCCCTTGCGTGGCGAATTAGCTCAGCCGGTTAGAGCGACGGAATCATAATCCGCAGGTCCGGGGTTCGAATCCCTGATTCGCCACCATTTCACCCTCCACGAACCGATCGGACCCGTTTCCGGGGCTTGTTCGACCATGAGTTCCAAGAAGCTTTACATCCGCACTTTCGGCTGCCAAATGAACGAGTACGACTCGGACAAAATGGCCGACGTGCTGAGAGCCGCCGATGGCTACGAGGCGACCGACCGCCCCGAAGACGCCGACGTCATTCTGTTCAACACCTGCTCGGTGCGCGAAAAGGCGCATGAAAGGGTATTCCATGATCTGGGGCGGGTACGGGACCTCAAGCGCATCCGCCCCGATTTGGTGATCGGCGTCGGCGGCTGCGTCGCAAGCCAGGAGGGCGCCGCCATCGTGTCGCGCGCGCCCTACGTCGATCTGGTGTTTGGCCCGCAGACCCTGCACCGGTTGCCCGGCCTGATCGAGGCGCGCCGCCGCACCGGCCGGCCGCAGGTGGACATCTCGTTTCCAGAGATCGAAAAATTCGATCACCTGCCGCCGGCGCGTGTTACAGGCCACGCGGCGTTCGTGTCCATCATGGAGGGCTGCAGCAAGTACTGCAGCTTCTGCGTGGTTCCCTACACGCGCGGCGAGGAAGTATCCCGTCCGCTCGATGACGTGCTCACCGAGATCGCAGATCTCGCCGGACAGGGAGTGAAGGAAGTGACCCTGCTCGGCCAGAATGTCAATGCCTGGCGAGGCTGCAAGGGCACGCGCGCCCGGGCTGGCAACGGGAGCGAGCCCAGCGGGAGCGAACCTGAGGACCTTGCACTGCTGCTCGATTACGTCGCGGAGATGCCGGGCATCGAGCGCCTCCGCTACACCACTTCGCACCCGCGCGATTTCAGCCAGCGCCTGATCGACGCGCACGCGCGCATCGACAAGCTTGCATCCCATGCGCATCTGCCGGTGCAGGCTGGCTCGGACCGCGTGCTCGCGGCGATGAAACGCGGCTACACGGTGCTTGAGTACAAGTCCATCGTGCGCCGTCTGCGCGCGGCGCGTCCGGGCATTTCAATTTCGTCTGACTTCATCGTCGGCTTTCCGGGAGAAACCGGGACCGATTTCGAGGCCACCATGAAGTTGGTCGACGAAGTCGGATTCGACGATTCTTTCTCCTTCTTGTACAGCCCGCGACCCGGGACGCCTGCCGCCGAGATGCCCGACGACACGCCGCAGGACATCAAGCTCGAGCGCCTTGCGCGGCTGCAGGCGGCGATAGACGCGAATGCCCGCGCCATGAGCGTACGGATGGTCGGCTCCCGGCAGCGGGTGTTGGTGGAGGGCCCCGCCAAGAAGAACCCGCGCGAGCTCTGCGGCCGGACAGCCAACAACCGCGTGGTGAACTTCGCAGGCGACGCGCGTCTGTGCGGAAATTTCGTGGAACTCGAAATTACGGCGGCGCTGGCGCACACGCTGCGCGGCGCGCTGGTGGCAGCGGCCTGATTCCGCCGCCTTGCCGTAGAATTCCCTCCATCCCGATCCTGGTTCTGTCCCCGTTCACTTGAAACCCAAACCTCTCGAACTCGTTCTTTCACCGTTGGACAATCAGCGCCTGGCCAACCTGTGCGGGACGCTGGACGAAAATCTGCGGCAGATCGAGACGGCGCTCGATGTCTCGATCTCGCGGCGCGGCGACAAGTTCACGCTGAGCGGCGCGCAGGCAGCGCGGGCCTCCGAAGCACTGCAGAGGTTCTACGCCGATGCGCGTCGCGGCCTGACCGTGGACGACATCCAGCTCGCGCTCGTGGAGTTCCGCCAGCACCGGCCCATCGAAGACGACGAGGGGCCGGTGCTTGCGACACGCAGATCGGACCTGCGCGGGCGCACGCCGCGGCAGCGCCGTTACATCCAGGACATTCTCGAGCACGACCTGACTTTTGCAATCGGCCCGGCAGGCACCGGCAAGACCTACCTTGCGGTCGCCTGCGCGGTGGATGCGCTGGAACGCGATGCAGTGAAGCGCATCGTGCTGGTAAGGCCGGCGGTCGAAGCCGGAGAGCGGCTCGGGTTCCTGCCTGGAGACCTGGCGCAGAAGGTCGACCCGTACCTGCGTCCACTCTACGACGCGTTGTACGACCTGATGGGATTCGACAAGGTGCAGCGGATGCTGGAGCGGGTTGCTATCGAGCTCGCGCCGCTTGCCTACATGCGCGGCCGCACACTCAACCACTCGTTCATCATTCTGGACGAGGCGCAGAACACGACGCCCGAGCAGATGAAGATGTTCCTCACCCGCATCGGATTTGGCAGCAAGGCCGTGGTGAACGGCGACGTCACCCAGGTCGATCTTCCGCGCGGCGCGAGGAGCGGCCTGGTCGAGGCGCGAAGGATCCTCGCCGAAGTGCGCGGCGTTGCCTTTTCCATCTTCCAGACCGAGGATGTCGTGCGACACCCGCTGGTGCAGCGCATCGTCGATGCCTACGAGCGTCATCGCGAGGAGCGCGAGCGTCCGAAATGACCGATGCGGCCACCGTGGATGATCCTGGCGCCAGTCAAAATCCGCGCCGCGCCGCGCTCGCATTGACCGTGCAGATCGCCACGCGCAGCCGGCCGTTGCCGGCGCGCGCCCGGCTCCTACGTTGGGCGCGCGCCGCACTGGCGCAACCCGCGCGGGTGACGCTGCGCATTGTCGGGGAACGCGAGGGCGAATCGCTCAACCGCGAATTCCGCCGCAAACCTCGCGCCACGAACGTGCTCACTTTCTGCTATGACCAGGGCGAATGCCTTGCCGGGGACATCGTGCTGTGCGCACCGGTGATCGCACGCGAAGCGCGGGCGCAGGGCAAGGGGCTAGGCGCGCATTACGCACACCTCACGGTCCACGGCCTGCTGCACCTGCAGGGCTACGACCACGAACACCCTCGCGCAGCGCGTATCATGGAAGCCAGGGAAGCCGCGATATTGCAGCGCCTCGGCTTTCGCAATCCCTACGCCATGGAGGATTGACGCATGGAACGCCTTGCCCATCTCTCCTCACATCGGACCGCACATCCCGCTGCGCACGTCTGCGATGGCTGAACACCATAAACGGTCGCTGGTCGAGCGCCTGTCGGCGCTGCTCATGCGCGAGCCCGAGGACCGCGGTGAACTCCTCAACCTGTTGCACGCGGCCCACGAGAAGAGTCTCATCGACGCCGACGCGCTGTCAATGATCGAAGGAGTGATGCAGGTCTCCGAAATGCAGGTGCGCGACATCATGGTGCCGCGCGCGCAGATGGATCTCATCGACATAGATGACACGCCCGACCGCTTCATACCGCACGTCATCGCAACGGCGCACTCGCGCTTTCCTGTCATCGACCGCGACCGGGATGACGTGATCGGCGTCCTGCTCGCCAAGGATCTGCTGCGCTACTACGCGGGCGAGGAGGAGTTCAACGTGCGCGACATGCTGCGGCCGGCGGTGTTCGTGCCCGAGTCCAAACGCCTGAACGTGCTGCTGCGCGAGTTTCGCGCCAACCGCAACCACATGGCAATCGTGGTCGACGAGTACGGCGGCGTGGCGGGCCTGGTGACCATCGAGGATGTGCTCGAGCAGATCGTCGGCGAGATCGAGGACGAGTACGACCTGGACGAAACCGAGGACAATATCCTGCAGGAGGGGCCGAGCCGCTGGCGCGTGAAGGCGCCCACGGAGATCGCCGCGTTCAACGAGATGATGGGAACGACCTTCTCCGACGAGGATTTCGATACCGTCGGCGGACTCGTGCTGCACGGGTTCGGGCGACTGCCCAAGCGCGGCGAATCGGTCACCATCGAAGGCTTGCGGTTCACGGTGCTGCGGGCCGACAGCCGCCGCCTGCACCTGCTCTCGGTGCAGAAACTACCCGGGCACGTTTGAGGCTGGACCTCGACTCATCCCGCGGCGCCACCGTCGCCAGCCGCTCCACCATTGCGGCCTTCGCCGCCGGGGCGGCGGCGGTGGCCGCCTTCGCGCCAGTGCAATGGTCGCCGCTCGCCCCGCTCGCCCTCGCGTTCCTTTTCCACCTGTGGCTGGGCACTGACTCGCCGCGCCGCGCCGCGCTCCTCGGTTATGCGTTCGGGCTCGGCTATTTCGGCGTCGGCGTGTCCTGGATCTATGTCAGCCTGCACGATTTCGGCGCCATGCCCGCACCACTCGCGGCGCTCGCCACCGCCCTGTATTGCGCCTACCTCGCCCTGTTCCCTGCGCTGGTCGGATCGCTGCAGGCGCGCCTTGGCGCGGGACCGGCCGTGCGCCTCGTCCTGCTTATTCCGGGGCTGTGGACGTTCGCCGAATGGCTGCGCGGCTGGCTGCTCACCGGCTTTCCGTGGCTCGCGGCAGGCTACTCGCAGATCGACACGCCGCTCGCTGGATTCGCGCCGCTAGCGGGCGTCTACGGTGTCTCGTTCGCCCTGGTCATGCTTGCGGGGTTGATCGTGCTCCTCGCGACCGGCGGGGGCCGGGCGCGGATCGGTGCCGCGACGACCATCGTCGTACTGCTTGTGGCCGGCGGCGCGCTGCGTTCGGTCGAATGGACCGTGCCGACTGGCAATCCCATCAAAGTCGCGCTCGTCCAGGGCAATATCGCGCAGAGCCTGAAGTTCGAGCCGAGTCGCTACAGTCAGACGCTCGATACCTACCGCCGGCTGGTGCTGGGCACCGACGCGCAACTCATCGTGCTGCCAGAAACCGCGATTCCCCGGTTCCTCAACACCATCGACTCGCGCTATCTGGAGGATTTGGCTCGCCATGCCAAGTCGAATCGGGGTGACATTCTGCTTGGTGTGCCTTTAGTCGAGCGCGGCGGCGGCTTCACGAACAGCGTGGTGACTCTGGGGACTTCGCCGCCGCAGCGCTACGCCAAGTCGCACCTGGTTCCGCTCGGCGAGTTCGTGCCGCCCGAGTTCGGCTGGATCGTGTCGGTGCTGCGCATCCCGCTATCGAATTTCGAGCGCGGCACCGACCGGCCCGAACCGCTCGTCGCGGGCGGGGCACGCGTCGCGGTGAACATCTGCTACGAGGATGCCTTCGGCGAGGAGATCATCCGCCAGCTGCCGCGGGCCACGCTGCTTGCCAACGTGAGCAACGTTGCCTGGTTTGGCGACTCGCTCGCCCCGGAGCAGCACCTGCAGATCTCGCGCATGCGCGCGCTGGAGACCGGACGCACCATGCTGCGCGCCACCAACACCGGCGCCACTGCGATCATCGATCCGCACGGGCGCGTCGCCGCACGGCTGCCGCAATTCACCGAAGCCGTGCTCGAGGGCACGGTGCAGGGCCATAGCGGTTCGACACCCTATGCGCGCTTTGGCAATGCGGCCGCGCTTGCGCTCGCCGCCAGCGCGCTGCTTGCAGCGCTCGCGGTCACACTCGTTTGGCGGCGCACGCATGTATCTGCGCGCGGCGAAAGCCGGTAAAATTTGCTGTTCCTGCCGCTCTCGCGCCCATGCAAACCTTTCAGGATCTCATCCTCGCGCTGCAGAACTTCTGGGCACAGAAGGGCTGCGTGCTGCTACAGCCCTACGACTTGGAGGTCGGAGCGGGCACGTTTCACACCGCGACTTTCCTGCGCGCGATCGGCCCCGAACCCTGGAACGCAGCCTACGTGCAGCCTTCCCGCCGGCCCAAGGACGGCCGCTACGGCGACAATCCCAACCGGCTGCAGCACTACTATCAGTATCAGGTGGTGCTCAAGCCCTCGCCCGACAACATCCAGGAACTCTATCTCGATTCCTTGCGTGCGCTCGGCATAGACACGAGCGTGCACGACATCCGCTTCGTCGAGGACGACTGGGAATCGCCCACGCTGGGCGCCTGGGGCCTGGGCTGGGAGGTGTGGCTGGACGGCATGGAAGTGACGCAATTCACCTATTTCCAGGAGGTGGGCAGCCTGCCGTGCAAACCGGTGCTCGGCGAGATCACCTACGGCCTGGAGCGCTTGGCGATGTACCTGCAGGGCAAGGAGAACGTGTTCGATCTGGTCTGGACGCCCGGTGTGACCTATCGGGACATTTTCCACCAGAACGAAGTGGAGCAGTCGAAGTACAACTTCGAGCACTCGAACCCGGAGTGGCTGCTCGCGCAGTTCGGCGGCTTCGAATCCGAGGCGCGCCGCCTCATCGAGGCCGGACTGGCGCTTCCCGGCTATGAGATGGTGATGAAGTGCTCGCACACCTTCAACCTGCTGGATGCACGTGGCGCGATTTCGGTCACCGAGCGTGCCGCCTACATCGGCCGCGTGCGGGCGCTCGCCCGCATGGTGGCGCAGGCGTACTACGAGTCGCGCGAGAAGCTCGGATTTCCGATGCTGGCGGGCAAGGCGAAGGTGGCATAGATGGAAGCAACGCTGCTGGTCGAGCTGCTCACCGAGGAGCTACCGCCGAAGTCACTTCGGATCCTTGGAGAAACGTTCGCCGACCAACTGGTGTCGGAGATAGTCAAGCACCGGCTCAAGGATCGCATCCCTCGGAAGCAGGTGTTTGCGACGCCCAGGAGGCTGGCGGTCCTGATACCCAACGTGCGGGAAGAAGCCCTCGATTCGCAGCATTCGGTCGAAGGGCCCGTCTCTTCGAATGCAAAGGCGGTCGAAGGCTTCGCAAAGAAGCACAAGCTGTCGCCAGAATCGCTGGAACGACGGCAGTCGGACAAGGGGGAGATCGTCGTTGCCAATTTCACCTTGCCCGGCGTTCAGCTTGATGCCGTTCTGGCTGGCATGGTTGAACAGGCCCTGAAGAAGCTTCCGGTTCCCAAATTGATGCGCTGGGGCGAGGGGGAGGCGCAGTTCGTGCGCCCCGTACACGGCCTAGTGATGCTGCACGGTGATCGCGTCGTTCCGGGAAGCGTGCTCGGCATCGCGTCGGGCAGCACGACGCGCGGCCATCGTTTCATGAGTTCGGGTGAGATCGCGCTTGAGAATGCCGACGAGTATGACGCCAAGCTCAAGGAATTGGGCAGGGTCCTGCCCTCCTTCGACGAGCGAAGGGCGTCGATCGACGCGATGCTGCTGTCCGAAGCGAAACGGCTCGGCGCGGACCTGGGCGAATATGCCGGTCTTCTGGACGAGGTGACCGCGCTGGTGGAGCACTCCAGCGTCTATGTTGGCGCGTTCGACAAGGTGTTCCTCGAGGTGCCGCAGGAATGCCTGATCCTCACCATGCGCCAAAACCAGAAATATTTTCCGCTCTTCGATGCGGGCGGGCGGCTGCTGCCGCGGTTCCTCATCGTGAGCAACATGCAGGTGGCCGACCCGCGCCACATCGTCAGCGGCAACGAGCGAGTGGTTCGCCCGCGCCTGGAGGACGCGCGCTTCTTCTACGACCAGGACCGCCGCGTGCGCCTCGAAACGCGAGTGCCGCAACTGGCGAAGATGGTCTATCACAACAAACTCGGCAGCCAGCTCGAACGCGTCGAGCGCGTCCAGTTGCTCTCGGGCGCGATTGCACGCTTGCTTGGCGCAAACGCGGAGCACGCCGAGCGCGCGGCCTGGCTCGCAAAGGCCGATCTTCTCACCGGCATGGTGGGCGAGTTTCCGGAGCTTCAGGGAGTCATGGGTCGCTATTACGCGCTTGGCGACGGTGAGCCCGAACAAGTAGCCGACGCGATCGAGCAGCACTACCGCCCGCGGTTCGCCGGAGATTCACTCCCACAAGGCCCGGTACCATGCGCGGTCGCGCTTGCCGACAAGCTGGACACGCTCGCCGGGCTGTTCGGCATCGGCCAGCAACCGACGGGAGAGAAGGATCCTTTCGGCCTGCGCCGCGCCGCCCTCGGGGTGATCAGGATTCTCGTCGAACAGCAGCTCCCGCTTTCTTTACACGAGTTGGTCAACGCTGCATTTGCAGGCTTTGGCGGCAAGATCGGTGACTCGCGCACCGATCTCCAGAGTTTCGTACTCGAACGTTATTCGGGCTACCTGAGGGAACTCGGCTACTCGACGCTTCAGGTCGAGGCGGTCCTCAGCAAGAATCCCACCCAGCTTAGTCACGTGCCGCGACAATTG
>Ga0315281_10010801_pt1 | contig 12541 bp, 13 predicted proteins | sample YL17G07_0_MG_FD_204540 | JGI IMG/M metagenome (GOLD analysis project Ga0315281, IMG submission 204540) | Sediment microbial communities from Yellowstone Lake, YNP, Wyoming, USA - YL17G07_0 | ecosystem: Environmental > Aquatic > Freshwater > Lake > Sediment | place: USA: Wyoming | collected... | reverse complement strand
CGGCTTTCCGGCGGCGCTCGGCGGGTTCCGTGTCGCGCGCGACTACTTTGCCAAGCATGGCGGACGGAAGCCGGCGGCAAAGAAAACGCGACGCGTGAGGCGTAAGTAGTAAAGAGTAAAGAGTAAGGAGTAAGGAGTAAGGAGTAAGGAGTAAGGAGTTAAGAGTTATCGCCGTCCAACTGCCGGGCGGGGAATAAACCGCAACTCCGGCGCGTTAACCATTCAGGCTGTCGATCACAACAGTGGGCAGCTTTTTATGTCATCATGCGGTTATGGTTGCAGCGCGGTTTCAGTTGCGCTCGCGTGATCGCTTGTGAGTGTGTTGAGTGAACGGTAATTCCAAGGGGGTTTCGATGTCGAAAACTGAATTTCGCGCAGGCGCGCTGCGGGGCCTGCTGGTGTTTTGCGCAGCCATGCTCGCGCCGGGCATGTTGGCCGCCAATGCGGCCGGTTTGCCTCCGCTGCCCGCCGGACTTTCTGCGCCGGCTACGCCAACACACACGCCGGCGTTCAATCTGCAAACCGCGGCCGGCGGCACGTTGCGCGCGGAGGAATTGCGCGGCAAGGTCGTGATCGCCCGTTTCTGGGCAACCTGGTGAGACATCTGCGTCGGTGAGATGCCCTCCGTGCAGAGGGCACAAGATGAATACCAAAAGAGCGGTGTAGCCGTGCTGGCGATCTCGGTTGACGGGCAGGGCGCGCAGGCAGTGCGCCCGTTCATGGCTGAGCACAAATATTCGGTGCCCGCACCGCTCGATCCCAAAATGCAGGTGGCGCGCGCGCTGGGCGTGCGCGTGGTGCCGTGGACCGTCGTCATTGACCGCAATGGGGCGGTCGCGGCCGGCGGCTACGGGCCTATCGACCTGTTAAGTCCGGCTTTTCGCAATTACGTCAAGGCTCTTGCGGCCAGGCCGCCGGGATAGCGCTTCCGGATTCGGAGTTTCAATGCAGTTCACCACGAAAGGGAGGTTCGTATGAAATCGTATCGATGGAAGCAATGGCTAGCAGGCATCACGCTAGGGGGTGCCGCTCTGCTGCACGGCGGCACAGCTCTCGCGCTGGAGGTCGGCGACAAGGCGCCGGATTTCGCGATGGCCGCGAGCACCGGCAAGCAAATCAAGCTCGCCGATTTCGCGGGCAAGCAGAACCTGGTGCTGTTCTTCTACTTCGCCGCGTTCACCAATACCTGAACGCAGGAAGCGCTGGCCTTCCAACTTGATCTTCCCAAGTTCGAGGCCGCAAATGCCCAGGTCCTGGGCATCAGTGTGGATTACAACGGCGCCAATCAGGCTTGGGCCGAAAAGCTCGGTCTTACGTATCCGCTGTTGACCGACGTTGGCAGGGGAATGACGCGCGCCTATGGCGTGCTCAACGATGACCCCGCGCTGGTAAACGATGCAAAAAGAATCGGCGCGTACCTGCGGGCGAAACGCTCGTGGTTCGTGGTCGATAAAGGCGGCGTCATACGCTACGTCAGGGTCACGGACCCGCGCGGACTCGTCCCCAACGACGAGATACTCGAGGTTCTCGCAAAATTGAAATAACACAGACCCCGCCCGCGGTCCCCGCGGGCGGAGGTGGTGTCTAAGCGGGGAAGGTGGGCTGCTACGCGTTGAAATACACGGTGACGCGGTTCTTGCCCTTGTTCTTGCTCAAATACATTGCCTGATCGGCTTTCTCGAGCAGCACGTCGATTTCTTTGCCGTGCTCCGGAAAGCAGGCGATGCCTATGCTCACCGTCGTGATTGCTTCCTGGCGGCGGTTGGTAAACGTGATTTCGGCGGCACGGCGGATGCGCTCGGCCACCTCGAAGCAGTCCTTGCTCGACGTTTCGGGCAGCAGCACGACGAATTCATCGCCGCCGTAGCGGGCCAGGACGTCGGTATCGCGCAATTGATCCTGTATCGCCTTGACCGTCAGCTTGAGCAGGCGGTTGCCCGCTTCGTGGCCCATCTTGTCATTGATGTCCTTCAGACTGTCGGCATCGATCATCAGTATGCCCAGCGAGTGGCCGTAGCGATTGCTCAGATTCAGCATGCGTTCCAGTATCGCCAGCAGTGCGCGCCGGTTGTAGGTTTCGGTCAGCTCATCGGTCTCCGACAGCAGCTTGATGCGGGAAAGCGCGCTGCGGGTATCGGCCGAAAGCATGGTCGTAACGTAAGCCACCAGCAGGATCGGCGCAAGTTGCGTACCGAGCGTGCTGATGAAAGCTATCGAAAATATTTCGCGCGCCGCATCCGAGGATCCGAGAAAAACGTAACATGCCGCAATCAACGCTACCTCAAGCAGGGTGATCAGCTTGCCCAGGGTGAGCGCGCTGGTGATGATCACCAGCAGGTAGAGATTGACGAGCGGGCTTTCCAGTCGGCCGGAATAAACCAGCACCCAGGTAATGAAGGCAATCATCACCCACGTTTCAACCGCAAGGTGCCAGCGCGTGAGACTGCGATAGAAGTGCGCGTAATGAAAAGCCATGACGAACGCGGTGTAGAAGAACAACGCCATAAGGACCGCGGTTGACGATTCTTCGTGCCTCCCCAGTACGACCTGGTAGAGCAGCACCAGGATGAGCAGCAGCCATTCGATCTCCGCGACCGTGCGGACGAAACCGCGCAGTTCTTCTTCCAGCAGGCCGGGCTCGACAAACTCTTTCGGCGCCATGATCAGCAGTTGTTCGCGGCTGACCGCAACGCGGGGCGGGCGATGTCAGGCACTTCGAATTTTTCGGCAGCGCGCATTGTGGGATAAGAGGAATTCAGCCAGGTTATTGTTAAAAGGCGCCGGCAATGGTGCTTATTGTGACGGAGTTCTTCCGGCGGCGAAAGGGGGCGGAGTTCAGCCCCGTATTTCAGGCATTTAAGACTGCTTTGTCATCGACCGGTTCAAAACGTCCAGCAATCATGATTCCGTCCTCATCCACGCGCCTCCGCGGGAGTTCAGCGCTTTTCTTACGCCCTCACTAAACACCAATCACAAATCGCGAATCGCCGATTCCGGAATCGCCTATCGCGCCGATGCATTTTCCGTTCGCACTGAGCACACGGAGAACGCTGAGAGAAAAACGGGAAATAATGGACCCTCCGTGAACTCCGCGGCCTCCGTGCGAACGTCTTCAGCTGGAATTTAGGGGGAGGCCCGCAGATTCTGCTGCTTCGCCATTCGCGCTTTCCAAGGCGCATAATAGGCGCGCAGATCGCAGGGAGGGGGAGATGAACAATCGCCGCAAACTTCTTGTTGCAATTGGCGCGGGTGCGCTCGCAGCGCCCTTGGCATTCGCACAGCAGCCTGCGAAAATTCCCCGCGTCGGCTATCTGGTGCTGCGTGAGGCCGGCTTGCAGGGAAAATTTCAGCAGGGATTGCGCGACCTTGGTTACGTCGAGGGTCGGAATATCGTTGTCGAGTATCGCAGTGCAGGCGGGAAAGAGGAAAGGCTGCCGGCGCTTGCCGCGGAACTGGTCGGCCTCAAAGTCGATGTGCTGGTCGCGCCGGATCCGCCTTCTTATACCGCCGCCATCAAAGCCACCAAAACGATACCCATCGTCATCAGGGCGAGTGGCGATCCGGTTGCCGCAGGCCTGGTCGCGAGCCTCGCGCATCCGGGCGGCAATGTCACCGGGGTTTTCACTCTCTACACGGAGCTGAATGGAAAACGTCTGGAACTGCTCAAGGAAGCGGTTCCAGGGACCTCGCGCGTAATGGTGCTGTGGAATCATTGGAGCGCCGAAGCCAAATCCAGCCTTGAAACGGTCGAACGCGCGGCGCGCACGCTTGGATTGCAACTTGTTCCGGTGGAAGTGCGCGGTGCTGGAGATTTCGAGGCCGCGTTCAAGACTGCTGCGCGCGAACGCGCAAATGCTCTCCTCGTGCTGCGTGCCCCACTCATCGTCAGTAACGCCGCGCTGATTGCGGGCCTTGCAGCCAAGGCGCGGTTGCCGGCAATGTACGACGAAGCGGGATATACCGAAGCCGGCGGATTGATGTCCTACGGCGCCAGCCTGCCCGAGCTTTACCGGCATACCGCGACTTACGTGGACAAAATACTCAAAGGCGCGAAGCCGGCAGATTTGCCCGTCGAGCAGCCCACAAAATTCGAGATGGTTGTCAACATGAAAACCGCCAAGGCGCTCGGCATCAAGATTCCCAACTCGATCCTGGTGCGCGCCGACAGGGTGATCGAGTAGGAGCGCGTAAGGCCGGATCCGGGCAGCCGGCCCGGCTCCTAGCGTGGGGTCAAGCCCTTGGCTTTGATGACAGCAACGGACCCCGGTGTGGCCAGGAACTTCAAGAACGCCGCGGCGCCGCCGGACTCCTTGGCATTCGCGCCGACGCCGGCCGCAAAGTCGGTGTAGTTCTGGATCTCCGCCGGCAGCGGACCGACGAGTTCCGCGCCCGGGAACGAGAGGATCTCCGGAATCTGCGTCATCCCGATTTCGACGTCGCCATTGGAGACTGCTCCGCCGGCGCCGACCTTCGCCTCGATCATCTTCAGCTTGGGCTTCAGGTCGTCCGCGATGCCGAGGCGCTGGAACAGCCCCTTCAGATAAATGCCGGATGCGCCCTGTTCGACCATGCCGACGGATTTCGTTGCGAGCAGGGTGCGCTTGAACGCTTCGGTCGTGCTGATGTCGGGCTTGGGCGCGCCTTTCCTGACGGCGACCCCTATGCCGGAGCGCGCGAGCGCCGTGCGCGTCGCGCCGGCGATCTTGCCCTGCTTGATGAGGTCGTCGATACCCGCATCGGTCAGGATCGCGAGGTCAAACACGGCGCCCTTCTCGATCTGTCCTTTCAGCGCAGCGGCGGTGTCGAACGCGAATGCGATATGGTTCTGCGTCGCCTTTTCAAACTGCGGCGCCAGTTCTTCCAGCACCGATTTGACGGCGTTGGAGCTCAAGACCTTGATCTCGGCCGCCTGCGCAACGCTTCCGAGCGCCAGCAGGAGTGCTGCCGCCTGCGCGGCAATCGAACGAACCTTCATGATTTTCTCCCTGTAAATATATTGCGAATTCAAGCCTGCTGTTAAATTGCATGTCTGGCCCAAGGCGACCGACTGACGAAGAAAGGATGTTGCGCCTGCGCGCAGCCGATTGCAATGACGCGCGATTCTGCTGACCCTGGCGTACGCGAATATAATAGGCGTAAAGGTTGTCGGGGAGGAAGAATGTACAATCGTTGCAAAATTTCCGCCGTCGTGTGGGCCGCATTGACGATGACCACCGCCATCGCCGCGGATTATCCAACGCGGCCAATCCGGTTTATCGTGCCTTACGGCGCCGGCAGCGGCCCCGACATTACCGCACGCTTGTTTTTGGCGGACCTCGGCAAAAATCTGGAGCAGCAGATCGTGGTTGACAACCGGCCGGGGGCCGGCGGGAGCATAGGCACGGAGATGATAGTGAGAGCGCCCCCCGACGGCCACACCATCGGCTTTGGCGGCATATCCGCATTTGCGATCAACCCCAACGTGCTGGCGAAGCTGCCTTACGATCCGGACAAAGATCTGGTGAAAGTCGTGCAGACGTATTTCAATCCCGGCCTGCTGGCGGTGACGCTTTCGCTGCCAATACTATCGGTGAAGGACCTGATCGATTATGCGAAGAAGAATCCCGGCAAGCTATCGTTCGGTTCCAGCGGCAACGGCACCAGCTCGCACTTGAGCGGCGAGTTGCTCAACCTCATGACCGGAACGCAGTTGGTGCACGTGCCGTACAAGACTCCGGATCAGGGGATCACCGACACGATCGGGGGACGGCTGCCGCTGATGTTCAACAACATGGGACCGATGCTGCCGCACGTCAAGGCGGGCCGGATACGGGGGCTCGGCGTGACGAGCCTCAAGCGCTCGCCCGCCATCCCGGAGCTGCCGGCGATCGCGGAGATGGTTCCCGGTTTCGAAGTTACCGTCTGGGGCGGAGTCGTCGTGCCGGTCGGTGTGCCGAAGGCGATCGTCGCGCGGCTCAACGCCGCGATCAACCAGGCGCTCGCGTCACCAGCGCTGAAGGAAAAGTACGCTGCAATCGGCTACGAACTCGTGGGCGGCACGTCCGCGCAATTCGACGCGTTCGTCAAGAAAGAAATCGCGAAATGGGCCGATGTCATCAAGCGCTCGGGCGTGAAGGTCGATTAACGTCTAAGGTCGCGCAGCGGAGCGCGTAACGAATCCGTCAGTCGACGCGGACGAACTTCTGCACCCGCCGTCCGAAACCCGCCTCGCCCGTATAGAGATTCCCCTTCGAGTCGGTGCCGAGATTGTGAAGATTTCGGAACTCGCCGGCCTGGCGGCCGTGACGGGCGAAGCTGCCAAGCTGCTTGCCGTCGCTGCGGGACAGGATGTGGATGTAGCTGCTCTGGCCGTCGGAGAGATAGATATGGCGCTGCGCGGGATCGGGCGAGAAGACGAGATCGCCCGTGTCCAGTGCGTTCAACTGCACTCCGAGAAATTCGGTCACGAAAGTGCCGTTCTTCTGGAACACCTGGATGCGGTTGTTGCCGCGGTCGCAGACGTACACCAGCCCGTCCTTTGACAAACGCACGCAATGTACCGCGTTGGCGAACTGTTTCGAAGGCGGCGCGGCGGGGCTGTAGGCGGGCAACTTGTCGTCGCTGGGCGTTCCGCCGTAAGCGCCCCAATGGTGTTTGTAGGCGCCCGTCGTTGCGTCGAGTACGAGGATCCGCTTGTTGCCGTAACCGTCGGCGACAAACAGCTCGTTCGCGGCGACGTCCATTTCCATGTTCGCCGGGCGTCCAAGTTGGGTCCTGCTGGCGCTGCCTTCCGATTTGCCGGGTTTGCCGATCTGCATCAGGAATTTGCCGTCGCGCGTGAATTTGAGAATCATGTTGTCGGCCGCGTCGTTCCCCGCCACCCACACGTTGCCTTGGGGATCTACGTATATTCCGTGCTCGTTCTTCGGCCAGTCGTAGCCCGGTCCCGGACCGCCCCAACCGCCGACGAAATTTCCCGCAGGGTCGAATTCCATAACGGGGGGCGCGACTTTGCAGCAGCGCCTGGTGTCATCCGGCTTTGCGGCTTTCTCGTCGGCCAGGACCGTGTTGGGCCGGTGGAGGACCCAGACGTGGTCGCGGGTATCGACGTGGAGCCCGGCTATCTGGGTCAGTATCCAGTTATCCTTGAGCGGCTTTAGCCAGAATGGGTCCACCACGAATTTCGGGCCGTCGGGCGCGCCCTGCGGTACGGCGCCTCTAAGCAACGGCTGCGCACACCCAACTGCGACCAGTACTCCAACGACCAGTGCGATTGCGAAACGGGCTCGGTACATGATTTGCTCCCCCCTTGACGATATCGGACGCTGGCGTGTCTGGCGACACCTGGCCTCGTCCTATTGCGGCTATGGTAGGCGCAGGCGCAGGGCGCGGCAAGCGTTTTGCCTCGTTTTGCTGCGCCGGTCGGGAAGCGATGGCGCGAATGACGATTTGGTTCGGGCCGGCCACGATTTTTGGTAGCATAACAGCGAGTTCGCGGGGTGTTTGCAACCCCGAATTGGAGCCCGGGGATTACAGATGATGATTTTCAAACTCAACCTTGCGAAGCGCGCTGTATTTCGCATCGCATTCACTGCTCTTGGCGCAGTCTGTGCGATGCTGCCGTGGGTCAGTCCGGCGGACGAGAACTTCGCCGGGAAGCCCGCTTTCACCGACAGCGAGATCAGGATCATCCTGTCTCACGGACCGTGGCCGGCGCCCGTGCCGCATGACCCGACCAACAGGGTATCGGGAAAACCGCACGCAATCGAGTTCGGAACGCGCCTGTTTTTCGATCAGCGTCTCTCCGGCACGGGAAAGTTGGCCTGCGCAACCTGCCACGTCCCGGAGCGCAACTGGACCGACAACCTCCGGCGCGGTGTCGGCACGGCCGAGGTGGATCGCAATACACCGACGCTGATGAATCTGCGCGGCGGGCGCTGGTACGGCTGGGATGGCGTCTCCGACAGTCTGTGGTCGCAAAGCCTGCGCCCCATTCTGGATGAACGCGAACTGGCAGCGACGCCGCGCCATGTAGCTCAATTGGTGCGCAATGACGAACAGTTGTCGTGCCGCTACCGAAAGTCATTTGGAAATTCGCCGTCACCCACCGATGACGAGGCCGTATTCGCAGATGTCGGAAAAGCCCTCGCCGCCTTCCAGGAAACGCTGACGAGCGGACGCACCCCTTTCGACCAATTTCGGGACGCCCTGGCACGCAAGGATCCGCCTTCCGCCTGGAATTATTCGGAGCCGGCGCAGCGGGGGCTCATGATTTTCATCGGCAAGGGCGCCTGCACCACCTGCCATGCCGGCCCCAACTTCACCAACGGCGAGTTCTTCAAAACCGGCTTGTCGCGCTACGCGCCGCTCGGCAAGCCTGATCCCGGACGCCACAATGGCATCCGGCAACTCCTGGAGAGCCGATTCAATTTGCTGGGTCCCTACAATGACGACAGGACGACGGCCAGTACCGCGCATATCCGGCAGGTGTCCCTCGAAAAAGCGAATTTCGGCGAGTTCAAGGTGCCGTCGCTACGCAACCTGGTGCTGACCGCGCCGTATGCCCGTGACGGCGGCGTCGAAACCATCGCCGAAGTCGTCCGGCACTATGCGGATCTCGATCCTGCGGGTTTGCACGCGAAAGACGGACGGCCTGCCAATCCCCTGAAGCTTACCCCGCGCGAGCAGACCGATCTGGTCGTCTTTCTCGAATCGTTGAGCACCTTCGCCAATCCCTGGCGCCCGGACGACGGCGGGCAGTGTAATTGACCGGCCTGACATAGGTAGTCCGGATCTATTTTTTGGAAGTTGCGAAATATGACAGGCGGTAACCGGCACGCGGTTCTCGGGATTATCGGCGGCAGCGGCGTATACGACATCGAGGGGTTGACCAACAAGCGTTGGGAGCGTGTGAACTCGCCGTTCGGCGCGGCTTCGGACGACCTGCTGTTCGGCGAATTAAACGGGCAGCGGATGGCGTTCCTGCCGCGGCACGGACGCGGGCACCGGATTCCGCCGTCTGAGATCAACTTCCGCGCCAATATCGATGTCCTCAAGCGAGCCGGTGCAACCGACGTGATCTCGGTCAGCGCGGTGGGATCGCTGCGGGAAAATTTGCGGCCCGGCATGTTCGTCATCGTCGACCAGTTCATCGACCGCACGTTTGCCCGCGTGAAAAGTTTTTTCGGCACCGGCCTGGTGGCGCACGTGTCTATGGCGCACCCCGTATGCAACCGGCTGGGCGACCATCTCGAGGCAGCGGCCCGGGAGGCGGGAATCGAGGTGGCGCGCGGCGGCACGTATCTGGTGATGGAGGGGCCGCAGTTTTCGAGCCTTGCCGAGTCCGAACTTTACCGGAACTGGAACTGCGACGTGATCGGCATGACCAACATGCCCGAGGCCAAGCTCGCGCGGGAGGCGGAGCTTTGTTATGCCACGGTGGCGATGGTGACCGATTACGATTGCTGGCATCCTAACCACGATGATGTGACCGTCGATGCGATCATCACGGTGCTGCTTGCCAATGCCGACAATGCGCGCGGCCTGGTGAAAAAAGTGGCGCCGCGTCTGCACGGTGACGCCCGGGCCGCTGACTGCAGCTGCCGCTCCGCGCTTGAACACGCCCTGATTACGGCGCCCGACGCGCGCGACCCGGAGATGATCAGCCGATTGGATGCGGTTGCCGGCCGCGTGCTGAATCCCCGCTAACTGTTTTTGGAGTAACCCATGCCCATCAAGTCGCGCATACGCACCGTTCCTCATTATCCCAAGAAGGGCGTGATGTTTCGGGACATTACGACCCTGTTGAAAGACCCGGTGGGTTTCCGTATTACCATCAACGAATTAGTCAACCGCTATACCGGCGCGAAGATCGACAAGGTTGCAGGCATCGAGTCGCGCGGATTCATCATCGGCTCGGCCCTTGCTTTCCAACTAGGGGTCGGCTTCGTGCCGATCCGCAAGAAGGGAAAATTGCCGGCGGAAACCATCGGCCACGACTACGAACTGGAATACGGCACCGACCGCATCGAGATGCACGTCGATGCCGTTGCGAAGGGAGAGAGGGTGCTGCTCGCCGATGATCTCATCGCTACCGGCGGCACGGCCGAGGCTGCCGTTAAACTGATCGAGACCATGGGCGGAAAGATCGTCGAATGCTGTTTTGTCATCGAGCTGCCCGATCTGGGCGGGCGCAAGCGGCTCGAAAAGCATGGACAGAAGGTATTCGCACTATGCGAGTTCGAGGGCGACTGACCTTTGGTGTTTGAAGGGCTGCTTCATTGATGTGTGACATATCCCACGGTCGAACGAATAACGGAGGCCAGGCGTTGGGGTTTTGCATTGCGTTTGCGGTAAACTGTAAACAGTCGATCATTGTTGCTACATCAGGTGTCGCTGGTCGGGGCATTGGCTGGGCTCCGCAGCAGTTTACTTCGGGAACGCCGTGCAATCTTATTCCAAGTCAACCATAGGGTCTGCGCGAACGGCGATCCTCAGAATCGCGTTGCTTTTTACTTTGCTCGTCGCAGTCTGGGTATTCGTCCAAAGCGGAATTCCATTTGCTCTCGCGCTCGACCTGAAGGTCGAGCGCGTAACCTGGCTTCAAGCCCTGAGCGGATGGTTTTTTGTCGTTTCCTCCGGCTGGCTGCTATATCTCCTGGTACAGCGAACTCTGGCCACGATCGCACGCGCTGAAGAAGACTTGAAACTGCGCGATCGGGCGATCGAATCCAGCGTCAGTGCGATCTGCATCACCAACAACCTTGTCCCGGACAATCCGATTGTCTACGTCAACCCGGCATTCGAGCGCATCACCGGGTATACGAGCCAGGAGGTCGTCGGCCGCAATGCCCGCCTGCTGCAGGGCACCGACCTCGCGCAGCCGGAGCTCATGACCATACGCGCCGCGCTCCACGATGAGCGCCCCTGCCACGTCGTGTTGCGCAATTACCGCAAGGACGGCGGCAGGTACTGGAACGAACTGAATATCGCTCCGGTTCGGAATGACGCGGGAACGGTGACCCATTACATCGGTGTGCATAGCGACATTACCGACGCGAAAACGCACCAGGATGAACTGGTGCGGCAGGCGAACCACGATTCCCTGACCGGGTTGCCGAACCGCAATCTGCTGTCGGACCGCATCGACCGCGCCTGCGTGCGCACGCAGCGGTACGGCGGTTCCGCGGCGGTCGCTTTTCTGGACCTGGACAATTTCAAAGTTGTGAACGACAGCTTCGGGCACAGCATTGGCGATCATTTGTTGCGCGCAGTGGCGGAACGCCTCGAGTCGTGCCTGCGCGCCATGGATACGGTGGCGCGGCTGGGCGGCGATGAGTTCGTGCTCGTCCTCGCGGATCATAAAAGCGCGCAATCAGTTTCCAGCGAACTGCAGCGGATCGTGGGGTCGTTTTCCCAGCCGTTTGTGGTGGATGGCAAGGACGTTTTCATCACCGCAAGCGTTGGCGTTGCGCTCTATCCGCAGGATGCCAAGGATCCGGAAGCGCTGATGAAAAGTGCCGAAATCGCAATGTACCGGGCCAAGGAATCCGGCCGCAATACGTATCAGCTCTATACCTCGGAAATGCAGGCCAAGATTACCGAGCGTCTGGTGATCGAGGGCAAACTGCGGCGCGCGCTGGAGCGGGGGGAACTTGCCTTGCACTTCCAGCCGCAAGTGGATCTGCGCACCAACCGCATTTTCGGATGCGAGGCGCTGCTACGCTGGAATCAGGCCGATTTGGGGATGGTCAGCCCGGCGAAGTTCATTCCGCTGGCGGAAGAAACCGGCTTGATTGTCCCGATTGGGGAATGGGTCATACGAATGGCGTGCCTGCAAAACAAGGCCTGGCAGATTGCTGGGCTGCCGGCCATCGCCATCGCCGTAAATATCTCGGCGCGGCAATTCCGGGAAAAAAATCTGTTGCAGGTGGTCGAGAAAATACTCGCCGAGACCGGGCTCGACTCCACGCAGCTCGAGCTCGAGGTCACTGAAAGCGTCATCATGCATGACGTGCAGCACGTCATTGCGACTCTTCAAGCCTTCAAGAACATCGGTGTAAAACTGTCGGTGGACGATTTTGGCACCGGTTACTCCAGCCTGAGCTACCTGAAGCGCTTTCCGGTCGATCGTCTAAAAATCGACCAGTCGTTTGTGCGCGACATCACCGCCAACGCCGACGATCCGGCGATTGCGCAGGCCGTAATCACCTTGGGTCATACCATGGATATGCGCGTAATCGCCGAAGGCGTTGAGAAGCAGGACCAGCTCGATTTCCTGCGCAAAAATCACTGTGACGAAATGCAAGGGTATCTGTTTGGCAAGCCCATGCCGGGAGACGAATTCAGGAAACTGCTGGAGTCGGGCCGAACCCTGCCGCCCCAAGCGCCGGGCTCTTAGTCAAAATGCAACGGAGACATTGCCGGCATGAATATTGACGCTGAACGCATACGCTGCATCGATCCTCTCGTAACGCCGCAATACCCGTTTGACGAGCCACCGAGGCCGCCGGAGCGATCCGAGCCCCGTTACGCAAGCATCGCCGACTACGAAGCGCGCATT
>Ga0315281_10010799_pt1 | contig 12541 bp, 8 predicted proteins | sample YL17G07_0_MG_FD_204540 | JGI IMG/M metagenome (GOLD analysis project Ga0315281, IMG submission 204540) | Sediment microbial communities from Yellowstone Lake, YNP, Wyoming, USA - YL17G07_0 | ecosystem: Environmental > Aquatic > Freshwater > Lake > Sediment | place: USA: Wyoming | collected... | reverse complement strand
CTGCCAGACGGGCGTCACTACGTATACCTCGCGTGGTCTTCACAAGCGACCAATCGCGCGGTCTTTGCCGGCACGCTCGACTCGAAAGAGAAGAAGCGGCTGATGCCGGCGGAATCCAACGTCGCGTACGCGGCGCCAGGCTATCTCGTCTTCCACCGCGAAGCCACGCTGTTCGCGCAACCGTTCGACGCGAAGAAACTGGCGTTCACTGGAGAGGCGGTCCACCTCGCCGACGGCGTGGCCTTCAACCCCGCGAGCGGCCGCGGCGACTTCGCCGTGTCCCAGGACGACGCGCTGATCTACTTTCAAGGCGGAGGCGTTGGTAACGCCGGTGCCGCCGGCGCTTACACGGGCCGAGGACAGACCTTCAGCCCTCTTCAGTTCGGTTGGGTCAGTCGAGCCGGCCAGCAACTGGCGCTCGCGGGCGAAGCGGGCTCGTTCGGGGACATGGACGTGTCTCCTGATGGGAAACTGGTCGCTGTGACGCGGCAGGACGTGGGCGCGCCCGGCGCGGACATCTGGGTGATCGACTGGCAGCGGGCGGGTGTCGCGACCCGATTGACGCTCGATCCGGGCGACAACATCAATCCGGTCTGGTCGTCGGATGGGACGCGCGTCGCGTACACGTCCTACCGGAAGGGGAACGCGGACATCTACGTGAAGAACGCCAACGGCGTGGGCGCGGAAACGCCGATCCTCGATTCCTCGAGCAATGAAATCGTGGAAGCCTGGTCCAGGGACGGGCGCTACATCGCCTACCTGTTCGGCCAGGACAACTTTCAGGATATTTACGCGCTTCCACTGTTCGGCGACAAGAAGCCGTTCCCGGTCGTGCAGGGAAAGTTTCTGAAAAACGAGCCGCAGTTTTCCTACGACGCGAAGTGGTTGGCGTACACGTCTAACGAATCCGGGACGTTCCAGGTGTACGTGATATCCTTTCCGGCGGGAGATCAGAAGCTTCAAATCTCGACCGACGGCGGCGGCCAGCCGCGCTGGAGGCAAGACGGGAAGGAGCTCTACTATCGGGCGCTCGACGCCAGGGTGATGGCTGCTGAAATCAAACCCGGATCGAAACTTGAGTCAGGCGTCCCGCGTTCGCTCTTCGCCCCGACGGTTAGTGCCGCCATGACGCAAGATCCAACGCGGCACCAGTTGGCCGCCAGCCCCGACGGCCAGCGTTTTCTTCTCCGGGTTCAGCCCGGCCAGGTAGGCGGCGCCGGCACGCCCGCGGCTGGAACGACGTTTCTCCCGACGACAGGTCAAGCAGTGGGACGGGCCGGATTCGGCGCAAGGGGGGCCGGAGCGGGGCTCTTCACTAACGGCGCCGCCGGTTTTACCGTCATGCTCCATTGGCAGGCGGGGCTTCGGAAAGCCAAGACTTAGAACTTAGAACTTAGAACTTAGAAGTCACGAGTGAAATGGCGCTGATCACAGGTTCACGACTCGGGCCGTATGAAATCCAATCCGCCATCGGTGCCGGCGGCATGGGAGAAGTGTACAAAGCGCTCGACACGCGGTTGAACCGAACCGTTGCCATCAAGGTGCTCCCGCCGCACTGGGCAGACAACACCGAGATGAAGCAGCGCTTCGAGCGCGAGGCGCAGACGATCGCGTCGTTGAACCATCCGCACATCTGCACGTTGCACGACATCGGGAGTCAGGACGGGACCGACTTCCTCGTCATGGAGTATCTCGACGGCGAGACGCTCACCGAACGGCTGGCGCGCGGATATCCGAAGCGAACCAGACCTTCCACGACGGGGAGACTCTCCACTGCCGAACAACGTTCCCCCAGTGAGAAGCTCTCCACCACGGAGGACACGGAGGACGCGGAGGTCAAAACAGAAACGTCTGCGGGCCTGCCCGTCAGCGAAGCGCTGCAAATTGCGATTCAGATCGCCGATGCGCTGGACAAGGCGCACCGGAAGGGCGTCACCCATCGCGACCTGAAGCCGTCGAACGTCATGCTGACGGCGAGCGGAGCGAAGCTGCTCGATTTCGGATTGGCGAAGTTCACAGCTGGGGCAGGTGGGGCAGGTTGGTCAGGCCAGGCTGGTGGCGCAGGCGGGGCGGGTGCAATGTCGGCTCTTCCGACCGATCAGAACCTGACCGCGCAGGGGACGATCCTCGGCACGCTGCAGTACATGGCGCCCGAGCAACTGGAGGGCATCGAAGCGGACCCACGGACCGACATCTTTGCGTTCGGCGTGGTCCTTCATGAGATGGTCACCGGCAGGAAAGCGTTCGAGGGCAAGAGCCGGGTGCTGCTGATGTCGGCGATCGTGACCGCCGAACCTCCTCCGCTTTCATCAGCGCAGCCCGCCACACCGCCCGCGCTCGACCACGTGGTGAAGACGTGTCTGGCCAAGGATCCCAACGACCGCTGGCAAACAGCTCGGGATCTGCTGGCCGAGCTCCAATGGGTTGCCCAGGGCGGCGGCAGCACCGTTGCCGCCGCGCCGACCTCGGTTGGGTGGCGAAAGCGCGACCGATGGTCGCTCGGGTTGATCGCTGCCGCCGCGGTGCTGGTCGCCGCCATGGCGGCACCGGCGGCTCTGTATCTTCGCGGTCCTGGGGAACCGGAAGAAACTCGCGTCCGCGTGCCGATCCAACTGACAGCGCAGGCGACACAAATCAACGTTTTTTTCGCCGCGACTTTTAATCCCGCGAATATCGCGATCTCTCCCGACGGACATGCGATCGCCTTCGTGGCTCGGAACGCCCCGGCGGAGCCCTGGTCGATGTTCGTCCGGCCGATCGCGTCGGTCACGCCGCAACGGCTGGCCGGCGCCGAAGAGGCCGCGCAGCCCTTCTGGTCTGCCGACAGTCGATCGATCGCTTTCATCTCGGGCGGGAAGCTGAGGAAGGTGGAGGCGTCGGGCGGGCCGCCGCAGGACATCTGCGAAACGGCCGATTTCTCCGGCGGTACTTGGAACAGCGACGGGACGATTGTTTTCGGTACGGCGCAGGGGCTGTTTCGTGTGTCCGCGCAGGGCGGAAAACCCGTCTCGCTGACCACGCTCGGCGCTTCGGAGACCGGACACTTCTGGCCGAGCTTTCTGCCGGACGGACGTCATTACCTGTATCTCGCGTGGTCCGGGCAGGCCGGCAACCGCGCGATCTTCGCGGGGACGCTCGAGGCGAAAGAGAAGACGCGCGTCATGGCGGCGGAATCGAAAGCCCTCTACACCGCGCCGGGTTACCTTCTGTTCCGCCGCGAGAACACGGTCTACGCGCAGCCCTTCACCGCGAAGACGCTGGCGCTGACGGGAGAGCCGGCGCGCGTGGCGGACGATGTCACGACGAATGGCTCGAACGGCGAAGGCAATTTCGATGTCTCGCGCGACGGCGCGCTGCTCTACTTTCATGGCTCCACCGGCGCGGGCGCCGGCCCGTCGTCCGACACCGCGGACTGGCAGCTGGCGTGGATCGACCGCATGGGCGGACAGCTCGAGGCCGCGGGTCCGTTCGGCCCCTATCGCGGCATCAACGTCTCGCCGGACGGCAAGCGCGTCGCCGTTCACCGCCACGAGGCCACCGGCGGCGATATCTGGGTGATCGAGCCCCGAGGCGCGGTGACGCGGCTCACCTTCGACGCCACGCGCCACAACTCGATGCCGATCTGGTCGCCCGACGGAAGCAAGGTCGTGTACAGCTCGCTTCAAAAAGGGAAATGGGGGCTGTATCAGACGCTCTCGAACGGATCGGGCACGGAGGAATTGCTCGTCGAATCCGACCTTCTGAAGGTCCCCATGTCGTGGTCCCCGGACGCCAAGCGCATCGTCTTTTGGGTCCAGGATTCCAAGACAGCCGGCGACCTGTGGGTACTACCGTTGGACGGCGACAAAAAGCCTTCGCCGTTTGTGGCAACGCCGTTCAACGAAAGCCATGGCCAGATCTCCCCGGACGGCAAATGGATCGCGTACACGTCCAACGCAACGGGCCGGAACGAGATCTACGTGCAGCCGTTCCCGGCTGGCAGCGGGCGATATCAAGTCTCGGTCGCCGGCGCCGATTGGCCGCGGTGGAAGCGGGATGGCAAGGAGCTCTTCTTCCACGGGCTTGGCAATGGTGCGTTCGTCGATGCGATGCTGTCGGCCCCAGTGACCGCCAGCGGCACCACGTTCGAAGCGGGCGGCCCCAAGGAGCTGGTCCGAACGCCAGCGCTCAATCTTGCTCACAGCGGCGGCGACTACCAGATGTACGACGTCTCGGCCGACGGCCAGCGATTCCTCATTTCCCAATACGTCGCCCAGGCTGCCGCTGCGGCCACCGGCCCACTCAGGCCCGACCCGGCCAACGGCCTCGTCGTCGCCCTCCACTGGACGTCCGCGCTGAAGAAATAGAAGTCTGCGATTGTCATCGTCTAGCTCGGCCTCCTTCACGTCCTTCCTGCTGCTCACGACGCTCTACGGCGGCGGCCAGCCGCGCCAGGCGCAGTTGGGGCTGAGACTGGGATTCTGACGGGTGTAGTGAACGGAGGCGACAGAGGAAACGGGATTCACAGGAGGAACGAAGCAACGGAGGAAACAGACGGAGAATAGAATGTTTCTTCTCCGTTGTTCTTCTCGGTTGCTCCGTTGCTCGGTGTGTTCCCGTTCCCTCCGGCATCTCTTTGTCGGCCTGCCGGTGCGTTGCCGCCACTACGCAGAAGAGAAAGAACGCTCTGGCTTCATGACGACAACCAACGACCGCAGCGCGTCCCGCCCGCCGGCCTGGGCCGAGGACCTGCTGCGACTGCTGCTCAGACCGGCTGACCGCGACAGCGTGTCCGGCGATCTGCTCGAGGAGTACCGCGACGCGATTGTGCCCGCGCGAGGGCCGCGAGCCGCCGATCGCTGGTACATCCTCCAGGCCGGCGGCTTTCTCTGGCGTGCCACGTGGACCTGGGCCCTTCTGTTCGCAGGAGCGTTCATCGCACGGACGGCCTACGACTGGTTCGTGCCGACCCACGATTTCGGCGCGCGGTCGGTGGCGACGACGTGGATCGCGGTGACGATCATCGTGTCGGTCTCGTTTTCCGCCGCGTGGCGCTCGCGGTCAGCCGCGGCGGGAACGCTTGCCGCCCTCGCGACGTGTCTCGTCGCCGCCGCGTTCAGCCTCGTGTCGGCAGCAGTCCTCTTCGCCATGTGGCACGATCCCGACACCCTCCGCGCCATCGACGGCAGTGGCGGGCTCGACGAAGTATTCGTGCTGCCGTTCATGATGGTCATTCCCGCCGTGGTCATCGGATCGGTCGGCGGTGCAGCCGGCAGCCTCTGCCGGCGCCTCCTCTGACGAGCGGTCTGGCGCGCACGACGACGCGCCTCGCGCTTCGCGTGGAGCGTGGCATTTTTCACGACCGTGTATCACGAAGTCACGAAGACCTCGAAGATCACGGAGAGCTCTTTCCCCGGAAAGCATCGTGAACTCCGTGTTCTCCGTGGCTTCGTGATGTGCAGGCCTGGAAGACAGCCGCTACGGTGAATTGAAAGATGTGCCTGGCGGCGCGGCAGGGATCCTGATGGTCGGATGCCTGCGCCTGGCTGGACGTTACTCTCCGAGCGAGAAGACGAACAGCGCGTGACCGCCGGCGACGGCGACGTACTGCTTGTCGCCGACGAGGAACGACATCGGGCCGGATCGGATCGCGCCGCCGGTCTGGAACTGCCACAGCGGCTTGCCGCTCTTCGCGTCGAGCGCGAAAAAGTTACCTTCGTTCGATCCGCTGAAGACGAGGCCTCCCGCGGTGGCCATCACGCCGGCCCACGTCGGCGTCGGGAGCCTGAAGTCCCAGGCCTGCTTGCCGGTCTTCACGTCGAGCGCTCGAACCGCGCCCCACGATTCCTCGTCCAGCCGCTTTTCGCTGCCCCCGGTGTAGTACGTCCCGGGTTTGTACTCGACGCCGGTCTTGTAATACACCGATCCCATTTCGCGGACCGGGACGTAGAGCATGTCGGTCACCGGGTTATAGGACGGGCTCGCCCAGTTCGTCGAACCCTGCAGGCTCGGATAGACGAGCGTCCCTTTCTCCGACGGCTCCATGCCGGGGATCTCGATCGGTCTGCCGCGTTCATCCAGTCCTTTGGCCCACGTCTGCTTCGCGTACTGCGTGCCGAACACGAACTCGCCCGTCTTGCGATCGAGCGCGTAGTAGAAGCCGTTGCGGTTCGCGGTGACGACGAGCGCGCGCGGGCGGCCACCGACCTGCGTGTCGACGAGCACGGGGATCTGGTTCGCGTCCCAGTCGTGCGTGTCGTGCGGCGTGAACTGGAAATGCCAGCGCGCCTTGCCGGTCTCGACGTCGATCGCGACGAGCGACGAGGTGTACAGGTTGTCGCCTTTGCGCGAGTCGCCGTTCCAGTCTGGACCGGGATTGCCGGTACCCCAGTAGAGGAGCTTCAGCGCCGGATCGTACGAGCCGGTCAGCCACGTCGCACCGCCGCCGTGGACCCAGCTGTCGCCGGGCCAACCTTCGCTGCCCGGTTCGCCGGGCGACGGCACCGTCCAGAAGCGCCACGCCGGCTTGCCGGTCTTCGCGTCGTACGCGTCGAGGAATCCGCGGATGCCCGCTTCGCCGCCGCTGATGCCGACGATCACTTTGTTGTCGACGACGAGCGGTGCGGCGGTGATGGAGTGGCCAACCGGATTTTCGCCGACGTGGACGGACCAGCGCTCGATACCGGCTTTCGCATCGAGCGCGAAGAGATAGCCGTCCAGCGTGCCGACGTACACCATGGTGTCGAGAATCGCCACGCCGCGGTTGACGCGCGGGAAGCCGAGGTTCAGCACGCTCGGCGCGATCGGCCGCGTCCATTCCCACAGCGGCTTTCCGCTCCTGAGATCCACCGCGGCGACCATCGTCGGTCCCGACGTGACGTACATGATCCCGTTGGCGACAATCGGTGTGGACTCGATCGAGCCCGTGCCCGGCGGTTGATAGACCCAGGCGGGGCGCAGTTTCGCGACGTTGTCGGTCGTGATCTGCTTCAGCGGCGAGAAGCGGTGCGAGTTGTACGAGCCGGAATACATCAGCCACTGGCCCTCCTGGGCCAGCAGCGGTACGAGGCTGAGAGCCATGAGGGCGATCGTGGCGCAGACCTTCAGGCCTGCGGACGCGATAGCAGAACGCAAAGCGCGCGAAGCGCGCAAAGCCATAGCTATCTTTTTGCGGTCTTTGCGGCCTTTGCGTTCAACGTCGTTTGTCATTTCGCACCCCGCAATGTCGCCAGATAGGCGACGAGGTCGTCGAGCTGCGCGGGCGACAGCCGCGAGTCGTACGCCGGCATCAGCGTCCCCTCGAGCTCGCGATCGACGCGCGCCAGTTCGGATTTCTGCAGCGCGTGCACGTTCCCGTTCGCATCCCGGATGTGGATCCAGAAGACGTCTTCGGTGACGCGAATGCCGCGGATGTCTGGGCCGCTGTTCGGCACGGCGTGCACGACCAGGTATCCGGGCGGATGCGACGCGGCCGGTGTGACGATCGCCTCGCGCAGGTAGACTGCGCCGCGGCGTCCGCCAATGCTCGTCAGCTCGGGGCCGAGAATCCCGCCGCGTCCATCGACGACGTGGCAGGATCCGCAGCCGGTCGTCTGGTACACCTCCGCGCCGCGCTCGGCGTTGCCGGTCCCGCGACGCGATGCGGAGCGCGAGAGTGATAGCACGTAGGTCGCAGCCTGCCGCGCGCTGCGATCGGTGAGCCCCAGGCGGAACGACGGCATATCGGTTCCGGGAATCCCGCTGATGATGATGTCGGCGATCGAGTTGAGGGTCGTGGCATGCCGCAGTGTGCCGTGGAGATTCGGCCCCGTCCCGCCGTCGCCCTCGTTGCCGTGGCACCACGCGCACTGGGCGTCGAAGACGCGCCGGCCCGAGGCCATGTCCGACGGTTGAGCGGCGGCCGCCGGCTTGGTCTGCGCCGCCACCGTCACCGGCAGGAGCGCCAGGAGGGCGCCGGCGCGCGTGATGTTCAGGAGCGTCCGTCCCACGAACCACCTCCGCCGCATGCGGGAAGCGCAGGCGGTCGCGCGGATTATATAGGGGGGCGCGGGCAGGGGAAATACTGACGGTTCAGAGTGAATCAGCACCGACGTGGCGCAGGGCTTCAGCCCTGCGAGGCCGCCGCAAGCTCACGCGCGCGGCACGAGAGCGGCGAGCTGCTCGTCCTGGGCCGGGAGCACGGTGCGCAGGTCGAGCAGCACGCGGTCGACCTCGATTCGCGCGATGACCGGCGGCGTCAGGCGTCGCAGTCGCTCCTCGAGGGCGTCAGGCGACAGGTCATCTTTCGCGATCGCCACGAGCCACGTGGGCAGCTCGACGCCCGGCGCGCTGCCGCCGCCAATGGCCGACACGCCTGCGACGATCTCGGCGCGCCAGCCGGTCACCTCGTTGAGTGCGGCGGCAAGCGTCTCGGCGCGCGCGCGCACTTCGTCCGCGGTCATCGTCAGCATGCGCTGGACCGGGACGGTCGTGGCCGCGCGGCCGGCGGCATATTCCGTCAGCGTCGCTTCGAGTGCAGCGTACGTCATCTTGTCCACGCGAAGTGCGCGCATCAGCGGGTGTTTCCGGATCCGCTCGACGAGCGCCGTGCGTCCGACGATGATCCCGGCTTGGGGTCCGCCGAGGAGCTTGTCGCCGCTGAAACAGCAGATGTCGACGCCGCTGGCGACCGTCGCCTGAACGGTCGGCTCCGAGCCAATGGGGTCAGACGGGGGTCCGGACCGGGGTCTGACCCCCGTCTGACCCCCGTCTGTCCCCAGTCGCAGATGGCCGCTTCCGAGATCTTCGGCGACGGGGATGTTGAGTTTTCTGCCCAGCGCCACCAGATCCGCAAGGGTCGGCCGCTCCGTGAACCCTTCGACCCGGAAATTCGACGGGTGGACTCGCAGGATGAGCCCCGTGCGTCCGTTGATGGCCGCGCCGTAGTCCGACACCCGTGTCTTGTTCGTCGTGCCCACCTCGCGCAGCACCGCGCCCGACTGCGCCATCACGTCCGGCACGCGGAAGCCGCCGCCGATCTCGACGAGCTCCCCGCGCGACACGATCACCTCGCGGCCCGCCGCGAGTGCCGCCAGCACGATCATCGTCGCCGCGGCATTGTTGTTGACGACGACAGCCGCCTCTGCGCCCGTCAGGCGGCAGAGCAGCGCTTCGGCGTGCACGTCGCGCCGGCCGCGCGTCCCGCGGCCCAGGTCGTACTCGAGCGACGAGTAGCCGCGCGCGACCTCGACGACGCGATCGATGGCGGTCGCCGCCAGAGGCGCGCGCCCGAGATTGGTGTGGAGGATGACGCCGGTGGCGTTGATGACGGCCTCGAGCGACGGGCGAAACGCCTCGCCGAGCCAAGCCGCCGCCGCGGCTTCCAGCCGGACAACGACCGCCGCTTCGGTCGACAGGGAGTCGTCACCCACGGCCATGGCCGACCGCGCGTCAGCCGCTGCGGCCCGAAGGGCGTCGACCGTGGCCTCGGCGCCGAATCGCGTTTCGAGCGCGCGCACGGCCGGCCGCTGGCGCAGCAACCCGATCGACGGAATCAATCTGAAATCAGACATCGCAGGATGGCAGAATGGCCGGATGGCAGAATCGTAGAAAGGAAGGAGGCAAAAGGCCTGGGTTCTTCCCGTTCTTCAATCCTGCCATCCGGCCATTCTGCAATTCTGCAATACTATGTCACTATCCCGATGACCTCGGATCCGCCAAAATATCGGCCGCTCGAGCGTTTCTGGCCGTACGCTGAGCTGCCAGAGCAGCCGACTGCCGCCGAGCTGGCGTCGCTCGATCCGGATCTGTACGAGGCGCTGTTCGGCGCGCAGAAGCGGCCGTTCTCGATCACGCTGGTGTTTCCTTCGCTCGACGTGCCGGCGTTTGTGACCGCGATCGAACTGGCGCGTGCGTCGGCCGAATTCCGTGAGACCGGTACCGGCGACGACCTGCGGTATCGCGCGCGCTTCTGGTCCACCGAGGCGTCGAAGCTGCGCGATCTGTTTCAAATTGTCGGCGGCTCGGACGCCACCGAAGTCCTCATCGACGACCGGCCGGTGCCCTATGCGCGCGAGCTCTGGCTGCCGCTGGTCTGGTTCCTCATCCCACGGTAGCGCACGGTGCCCCCGTCAAGCATCGATCGCGACCTGCTGCGGCTGGAAGCCGATCTCAAGCAGCTCGAAGCCGAATACAACATGTTCTTCGCCGGGCGGCTGCCCAAACCGCCGTGGGAGACGCGCACCCGCGTGGAAGCGCTCGTGAAGCACTTCGATCGCGGGCACATGCCGAACACCGGCGATCGCTTTCGTTTCACCACGCTGCAAGCGCGCTTCGCGACGTTCATCGACCTCTGGGATCGCGGCTTGCGCGCGCGCGAGGAGGGACGGCCGGGTCCGTTCGCGCACAAACGCGCGCCGGTCGAGCCCGAGAAGAAGCTGCCGGAGGACCGCATCCTGCACGTGTCGTCGTTCCGCGATCCGGTCCGCGAAATCGACAAGCTCACCGAGCTGTACGAATCACTGGCCGAAGCACGACGTGACGTCGGCGAGGAGGCGCCGCCGTTTCACAAGTTCGCCGAGCTCGTGAAGAACCAGGTGAAGAAGCTGCGCGAAGCCGGGTCGCCGGAGGTGGCGTTTCGCGTGGCGGTGAAAGACGGGAAAGTAAGCTTTACGGCGCGGGGTCTGAAGGGGGTCGAGAGCGAGTAAGAAGGAAGGGCTGAGAGCCTTCGCCCTCAGCCCGGATGAGTGGCTAGATCTTGGTGACGTTGCCGGCCTGCGGGCCCTTGGGGCCGTCGACGATTTCGAACTCCACCGCCTGGCCTTCCTCGAGCGAACGGAAGCCGTCGCCCTGAATGGCGGAGTAGTGGACGAAGACGTCACTGCCTCCCTCGCGCTCGATGAACCCGTAGCCCTTGGCGTTGTTGAACCACTTGACCTTGCCTGTGATACGCATCGTTCTATTACCTGCTTGCTGTGACGCGAGATCGCGTCTTTGAACAAAAAAAAAGGCCGCGTTGTGCGGCCTTTCCCTTACGGCGCCAGGCCCGCCCGGCGTCGTCAGAGATAATACTGGACTTTCCACATTATGCCAAGAGCCCTGCTGAGCGTTTCGGACAAGACCGGGATTGTGGACCTGGGCCGCGGCCTCGTGGCCCGCGGCTTCGAGCTGGTGTCCACCGGCGGCACGGCGAAAGCGCTGGCCGACGCCGGGCTCGCGGTGACGAGCGTGTCCGATCTCACCGGCTTCCCGGAAATGATGGACGGCCGCGTGAAGACCCTGCACCCCGCGTTGCACGGCGGCATCCTCGCGCGGCGGGATCGGCCGGACGATCTGGCCGCTCTCGCGCGCCATGGGATCGGTCTGGTCGATCTCGTCGTCGTCAACCTGTACCCGTTCGTGAAGGCGGCCTCGAATCCGGCGACGCCGTTCGACGCGCTGGTCGAGGAGATCGACATCGGCGGGCCGTCGCTCGTGCGCGCGGCGGCGAAAAACTTCCGCGGCGTGCTGGTCGTCGTCGATCCGGCCGACTACGCGCCGCTGATCGCAGCGATCGATGCGACGCCCAGCATCGCGTTCCGCTTCGACCTGATGCGCAAAGCGCTGTCGCACACGGCCGCCTACGACACGGCGATCGCGGCGACGCTGGCGACCGTCCGGGTGGACGGCGACCGCTTCGAGCGCGGCACGGCTGAAGCCGTGCCCCACGTAGACCGCGCCAACCGCAGCCCGGCTGACGCTGCGCTCCACGAAGACCGCGCCAACCGCAGCCCGGCTGACGCTGCGCTCCACGAAGACCGCATCGACCTGCGGCTCGAGAAGATCCGCGATCTCCGGTATGGCGAGAACCCGCACCAGAAGGCCGCCTGGTACCGTCAGACGGATGTGGCGCAGGGCTTCAGCCCTGCGGGGCTGGGCGGCGCGACGGTTCACCAGGGCAAGGAGCTGTCGTACACCAACTTGCTCGACCTCGACGCGGCGGCCCGCATCGCGCTCGAATTCCGCGAACCGGCCGCGGTGGTGGTCAAGCACACCAACCCGTGCGGGACGGCCACCGGCGACTCGATCGCGGACGCGTACATCCGCGCGCGCGACGCCGACAGCCTCGCCGCATTCGGCGGTATCGTGGCGCTGAACCGGCCCATCGACGTCGCCACCGCGGACGCGATTGTGTCCACGTTCATCGAGGCCGTCATCGCGCCGTCGGTCGACGCGGCGGCGCGCGAGGTGCTCGCGCGCAAGGTCAACATGCGCGTGGTGACGGCGGATTTCGCGCCGTTCAGGAACGGCGGCGTCGAGTTCCGATCGATTCTCGGCGCGATGCTGATGCAGGAACGCGACGCCGTCGCCGAGGCCGAGCAGCCGTGGACGACGGCGTCCCTGCCTGGGACCCTGCGGGTTGCCCTCCGTGTTGTGACGACGCGGCAGCCGACCGCCGACGAGTGGGACGCGCTGCGGTTTGCGTGGCGCGTCTGCGCCCACGTCAAGTCGAACACGGTGATCTTCACCGACGCGCGCCGCACGCTTGCGATCGGCGCCGGCCAGATGAGCCGCGTCGACGCCGTGAACGTCGCGGTGATGAAAG
>Ga0315281_10010798_pt1 | contig 12541 bp, 23 predicted proteins | sample YL17G07_0_MG_FD_204540 | JGI IMG/M metagenome (GOLD analysis project Ga0315281, IMG submission 204540) | Sediment microbial communities from Yellowstone Lake, YNP, Wyoming, USA - YL17G07_0 | ecosystem: Environmental > Aquatic > Freshwater > Lake > Sediment | place: USA: Wyoming | collected... | reverse complement strand
GGCCAATTCCATAGATGTAGGTCAATCCGATTTCGACTGGCTTATTTTTTGGTAAATCAATTCCGGCAATACGTGCCACAGAGAGTTCCCTTTCCTATCCCTGACGCTGCTTGTGCTTCGGGTTTTTGCAGATGACTTTCACGACGCCTTTGCGGCGAATGATCTTACAATTCTCACAAATCTTCTTGACTGATGATCGAACTTTCATTTCTTCTTCTCCACGCACGCCCGGGCGTGCGGCTACTTGTATCGATACGTGATGCGGCCTTTGGACAAATCGTAGGGAGACATCTCGACGGTCACTCGGTCTCCGACTAGAATCTTGATATAGTGCATCCGCATCTTTCCTGAGATATGGGCCAGAATTTCTACGCCGTTGTCGAGCTTAACGTGGAAACTTGCGTTTGGCAATGTTTCTGTAATAATACCATCAACTTTGATCGGCCCTTGTTTTGCCATTAAGCTTTCGTCAGTATTTCCGGCTTCCCGTCGATGATTGCAATCGTATGTTCAAAGTGCGCAGAAGGCAGACCATCCTCTGCGACAACCGTCCATCCATCCTGTAGAACGTGGACGTGAAACGAACCAGCGTTGACCATGGGTTCGATGGCAAGCGTCATGCCGTTCTGCAATCGTACACCAGTTCCCGGTTTGCCAAAGTTTGGAACGTTGGGCTCTTCGTGCAGCGCCAACCCAACCCCGTGCCCAACCAATTCTCTTACTACCGAAAACCCATTCGCTTCGACAAACTTCTGAATTGCGTGCGAGATGTCGTGTACCCTATTCCCGACGACCGCCTGCCCAATCCCGATGGAGAGTGACTGTTCCGTGATCTCCATCAGTCGCTGTTTCTCAACTGAAATAGTACCAACGGGAAAACTCCAAGCCGCATCGCCAAAGAATTTGTTTTTCTTGACACCAACGTCGACCGAAAGAATCTCGCCCTCCTTCAGCACCCGCTTCGACGGAATGCCGTGGACCACTTCCTGGTCTACCGAAGTGCACAGCGTACCTGGAAACGGGTTCTGTTTCGAACCATATCCTTTGAACGCGGGCTCGCCACCCTGGGAACGAATGTACTCTTCGGCCACCTTGTCAAGCTCAAGTGTCGTGATGCCAGGACGAACCATTGCGCCCACTAACTTGAGAACTTCCGCTACAATCCGAGAACTCGCTCGAACGAGCTCAATCTCCTCTTTGGACTTGATGCGCACCATCGGCGCAGTTGGTTAGCTCCGGCGGCCGCGGAGCTTTCCGCTCTTCATGAACCCGTCGTAGTGACGCATCAACAGATGCGATTCAACTTGCTGCAACGTATCGAGCGCGACGCCCACAACAATCAACAGACTGGTACCGCCGAAGAAAGAGGCAAACGCGGGCGTGATTCCCGCCTTGATCATGACAGTCGGCAAGATGGCAATGAGGGCGAGAAAGACCGAGCCGGGCAGAGTAATTTTCGTCAGGATGTTATCGACGAACTCTGCCGTGTGCGAGCCAGGCCGGATGCCGGGTATGAACCCACCTTGCTTCTTCATATTGTCTGCGACATCCTTTGGGTTGAACGCGATTGCCGTGTAGAAATAGGTGAAAAAGACAATCATCAAACCGTAGATGAACGAATAGGTCCATGAAGAATGACTAAACCAATTGTTGTTCAACTCCGAAACAAGTTCGCTATCAGGGAAGAACGAAAAGATAATCTGTGGAATGAACATGATCGCCTGGGCAAAAATGATAGGCATAACGCCGGCGGTATTAACTCGCAACGGGATGTACTGCGTTACTCCGCCATAGACCTTTCGCCCCACGACGCGCTTCGCATATTGAACCGGAATCCGACGAGTCCCCTGCGTGATCAAAATGACACTGGCAATGATCACACCCATCGCTGCGAAGATGACGAGCTCCACGATGAGGTTTCGCGATCCGGCATTCACTAATTCTACCTCGCCAAAGACTGCGTGCGGAAAGCGCGCAATGATTCCGATGAAAATGATCAACGAAATACCATTGCCGATGCCCCGTTCTGTAATCTGCTCGCCGAGCCACATCATAAAGACTGTCCCCGCGGCAAGAATAATGACCGTGCTTACATAAAATCCGGCCCCCTGCACTTGGAGGGGTACAATGGAGCCTTCCGTAGTTGTCGTGTGGATTAAATTTACAACCACGCCGGTTCCCTGGAGCATCGAAACAAACACGGTGCCGTAGCGGGTATACTGCGTAATCTTTTTGCGACCGTCTTCGCCTTCCTTCTGGAGTTTCTGGAAGTACGGAACCACTGCACCGAGCAATTGGATGACAATGGAGGCGCTAATGTATGGCATGATGCCAAGCGCAAACACGGCCGCGTTGCTGAACGCGCCGCCAACAAAGAGGTCGTATAACCCGAGGATGCCACCACTTTCGCCTCGCTGGCGCACTGCGCTTGCCAACATTGCTGCATCGACGCCAGGAATAGTTACGTGCGCACCAATGCGTACCACAATCAAGAGCGCGGCAGTGAACAACAATCGTTCGCGCAGCTCTTGGATCTTAAAAATGTTTGTAAAGGTCTCGCTGAGTTTGCTCATTACTTCTTCGCGGATTCACTTGGCGCGCGTGTAAGGAGCGTTGCCGTTCCGCCCACAGCTTGAATTTTCTCCAGCGCTCTCTTGCTGAATGCGTGCGCACTCACCTGAAGCTTCGCCGTCAGTAAACCATCGCCAAGCACTTTGAGCAATTGGTGTTTCTTCGAGATGACACCGATTTTATAGAGTAATTCAGGGTTCACCACGGATGCAATCTTCTTTTCCCCGACGAGCGTTTCTAGTGTTTCGAGATTAATGATCTGCGGCTCAACGCGATGGATAGGCTTGAATCCGAATTTGGGCACGCGTCGCGAAAGCGGCATCTGGCCGCCTTCAAAATAAAGTTTCGATTTGTAACCGGACCGCGACTTTGCTCCTTTGTGTCCTTTGGTTGCTGTTCCACCGTGCCCGGAACCTTGGCCACGGCCAATGCGCTTTCGTTTCTTGGTAGAACCCGCCGCAGGCGTCAGATTGCTTAAGATATTCGTCATCCCTTCACCTCTTCCACTTTCACCAAGTGACGAACGCGATTAATCATTCCGCGAACCTGAGGGGTGTCGTTCTTAACGATCGAGTAGCGCGGGCGGCCGAGGCCGAGCGCTTCGATCGTCCGCTTCATCACCTCCAGCTGGTCAATAACACTACCGGTCTGCGTAATTTTTATTTTTTTTGTTTCAGCCATGATGCTTCACGAAAAAGTTATTGGAACAATTCCTGCACCGACATACCACGACGGTTGGCAACCATTTTAGGGTCCTGCAAATTCAACAGCGCCTGGATCGTCGCCTTCACGACGTTGTGTGGATTCGCAGATCCCATCTGCTTTGTCAACACATCTTTGATGCCCGCGGATTCTAATACAGCACGGACTCCGCCGCCAGCAATCAAACCCGTTCCCGGCGAGGCCGGTTTGAGAAGAACTTTTCCTGCGCCAAATTTTCCAACGACGGCGTGCGGAATGGTTCCCTTGGTAATCGGAACCTTGAACACCACTTTGCGTGCATCATCGGTGCCCTTGGAAATCGCGTCGGCCACTTCATTCGCTTTTCCTAGCCCGTACCCCACGTGTCCATTCCCGTCACCGACAACGACGATGGCATTAAAGCTGAACCGTCGTCCGCCCTTTACAACTTTCGCGACGCGGTTCACGTGGACAAGTTTTTCTTTTAGTTCAAGCTCGCCCGCCTTGAACTTTCCCATGCCTTTTCTCATTTAGAATTTTAGCCCGCCTTCTCGAGCTCCATCCGCTAGCGCCTTGATGCGACCGTGGTACAATTTCCCGTTCCGGTCGAAGACCACCTGCGTAATCTTCTTCTCTATTGCCATTTTCGCCGCTTCGACCCCAATGAGTTTGTACCGCTCCATCATTGACTTCGCTTGCTTCAACCCATCTTGCAAGGATTTGGTTCGCGTTGAAGCTGCGACGATCGTTTTGCCCGTTGTATCGTCGATGATTTGCGCGTACACGTGCTTGAGACTTCCGTAGACGCTCAGGCGCGGTCGCTGCGGAGTCCCCTCCACCTTTTTTCGGATGCGATTTTTTTTCTTTGCGATACGCTCGCGTGTGTTTTTCCGGATCATAGTTACCTGTTCACAGATTATTTGGCACCGGTCGCTGCAGCCTTGCCGGCTTTGCGGCGGATATATTCGCCTTCATACTTGATGCCCTTGCCCTTGTAGGGTTCGGGAGGCCTAAACGATCGGACTTTCGCGGCCGTTAATCCTACGAGTTGTTTATCAATGCCCGAGACGATGATACTGGTTTGTGTTGGGGCTTCAACTTTGACGCCTTCGGGCGGACTAAACAGAATCGGATGACTGAATCCGATTTGCATGTAGAGTTTCCTGCCCTTCATCTCTGCACGATATCCAACGCCCACGATTTCCAATTTACGTTGATACCCTTCTGTAACGCCGTTGACCATATTTTGAATCAATGCCCGCCACAATCCGTGCATCGCCCGATGCTCTTTGGCATCCGAATGGCGCGCGACAGTCACGTGCCCCTCTGCTGATTCGACGGTAACGTCGGGGTGCACGTTCGCCTTCAACTCACCCTTCGGACCCTTGACGGTGATTTGCCCAGCCTGGAGCTGGACAGCAACGCCTTTGGGAATCACAACAGGTTTTTTTCCAATTCGAGACACGTACTCTTACTCCTTACCAAATGTAGGCGAGAACTTCGCCGCCAACTTTTTGTTTGCGCGCTTGCGAATCCGTCATCAGCCCTTTGGAGGTCGAAATGATCGCAACGCCGAGGCCACCCAGCACTCTCGGCAGCTCTGCCGCACCGCGGTAATGACGGATGCCGGGCTTGCTGATGCGCCGCATACCTTGAATGACCGACTTGCCCTCATGATATTTCAAATTGATGCGGAGAACGCCTTGTTTCTTGTCATCGAGCACCTTAAACTCGCCGATGAACTTTTGTTCCAAAAGCAGTTTGGCCAATGCCGTCTTCGTGCGGGAAGAGGGAATATCGACGCGCTTATGCTTTGCTTTTTGCGCGTTGCGAATGCGCGTGAGAAAATCTGAAAGGGGATCGGTCACTGCCATACGTGTTTGCTCTTTATCTAAGTTACCAGCTTGCTTTTCGAACGCCGGGGATTTTTCCATCCAGCGCCAACTTACGGAAGCACAACCGACAGAGTCCGAACTTTCGGTACACCGCGCGCGACCGTCCGCAGATGCTGCAGCGGCTCACCTGCCGTACTTTGTATTTCGGCGCTCGTTGCGCCTTCACTCGCATTGCTAATCGTGCCAAGTGTTCTCCTTTACGAATTCAATTCGATCGTTACGTTGCCGATTGGACAACGTCTTGTCGTTTCACAAACGGCATCCCGAGTTCTTTCAATAACTCGTAGGCTTCCACATCTGTGTTAGCGGTCGTCACGAAAGTAATATCCATCCCAGTGATGCGCGAAACTTTGTCGACGTCGATCTCCGGGAAAATAATCTGCTCTTTGACGCCCAGCGTGTAATTGCCGTGACCGTCGAACGACTTATCCGGCAAACCCCGAAAATCGCGCACACGTGGCAGCGCTACGCTAATCAAGCGGTCAAGAAATTCATACATCGTTCCTCGACGCAATGTCACGCGGGCTCCAATGGGCAAGCCTTCCCGGAGTTTGAAATTCGAAATAGCCTTTTTGGCTTTGGTGATTGCGACCTTCTGCCCGGTGATCTGTTCCAATTCGCGAACGGTCACGTCGAGAATTTTGGGATCCTGCGTCGCTTGACCGACTCCGACGTTGATGGCGATTTTTTCCAGTCGCGGCACTTGCATCACGCTCTTATATTGGAACCGCTTCATGAGCATTGGCACGACATCCTTTTTGTACCGTTCACCCAAACGGGCCGTGATGCCTTTGTCGCGAACGACAGTTTCGTGCGTCTTCGCTTCGCCTTTGGCGGCCTTCTCTTTTTTTGCTGGTTTTTCTTTTTGCTCTGCCATAAAATTTAGATCGCTTTAAAACATTTCACCAGTTTTACGGCTGACGCGCATCGTCTTGCGTTTGCCGCTGGTTGCATCGGTAATGTGAGCGTGTCCAATCCGCGTCGGGTCGCCGGTCTTTGGGTCGATCACCATCACGTTCGAAACATGGACGGGAGCTTCTTTTTGAACGATACCGCCTTGTGTGTTTTTTTGCGATGGTCGCGTGTGCCGTTTACGAAGGTTGACGTTTTCGACCACCACTTTCATCGTCTCCGGAAATACTTTCAACACTTTTCCGCGCTTACCTTTGTTGTTGCCCGACGTAATGACAACGGTATCGTTCTTGTGTACGTGAAGACTCTTGGCCATAGATTACACTACTTCCGGTGCTAACGAGATAATTTTCATAAACTGACGCTCGCGGAGTTCGCGAGCGACTGGACCGAAGATGCGCGTTCCGCGTGGCTCTCCCTGCGGGTTTAACAACACGGCCGCATTCTCGTCGAAGCGGATGAAGGAACCATCTTTCCGCCGTACTTCCTTCTTCGTGCGGACGACAACCGCACGTGAAACCTCACCCTTTTTTACCGGTGCGCCGGGAATAGCCGCTTTCACCGACACGACGATCAGATCGCCAAGCGATGCGTATCGCTTATCGTGGCCTCCGAGCACGCGAATGCACCGAATGCGTTTCGCGCCAGAGTTGTCAGCCACCACTAAATTGGTTTCTTCTTGAATCATTGATTTGCTTTCGAGTTCAGCGTGATCACTTTGCCTTCTCCACAACCTCTACCAATCTCCAACGCTTCTGTTTGCTCATCGGCCGTGTTTCCATGATTCTTACGAGATCGCCGATCGCGGCTTCATTCTTCTCGTCGTGCGCCATCAAGTTTGTTGTTTGCCGAAAATACTTTTTGTAGAGCGGATGCGACACTTTGCGCTCGATGGCAACGGTGATGCTTTTTTGCATCTTGTTGCTGACGACTTTGCCGACGCGCACTTTGCGATTCGGTCGCGCGGTGGGCGCAGGTGTTGTGCTTACTTCTTCCATGGTCAGCTCTTGCTCGTTTCTTGCGTTGCTTCCGCTTTCGAAGGCTGCATCGCACGCTCACGGAGAATTGTGTTCATGCGTGCAATATCTTTACGGATATGGCCGATCTTCATCGGGTTTTCCAACTGCCCCATCACCTTCTGGAAGCGAAGATTGGAAAGGTTTTCTTTTTCCTCGAGAATCCGCTTTTGCAACTCTTCCTCGCTCATTTGTCGAATTTCGTGCGCTTTCATGTTCGTTGTCCCCGGTTATCCCTCATAATCGATGCGCGTGACAAACCTTGTTCGGATCGGGAGTTTGTGCATCGCCAGGGTAAGCGCTTCCTGAGCAGTAGCTCGATTGATACCGCCGAGCTCGAACAGAATTCTTCCTGGCTTGATGACGGCGACCCAACCTTCGGGCACGCCTTTACCCGATCCCATACGTGTTTCTGCAGGCTTCTTTGTGACAGGTTTGTCGGGGAAAATGCGGATCCACACTTTTCCTTCTCGCTTCATCATTCGAGTCAGGGCAACACGGGAAGCTTCGATTTGGCGTTGGGTGATCCATCCCGGTTCCATAGCCTTCAACCCGAAATCTCCGAATGCAACGGAAGCGCCGCGGGTCGCCTTTCCGCGCCTCCGACCACGCTGCATTTTTCTGAACTTGACTCGTTTGGGCATTAACATGACAAAGCTTCCTTATGCTCGTCCCGGATTGCCAAGAATTTCCCCTCGGCAAATCCAAACTTTCACACCAATGGTTCCATAGATCGTGAACGCCGTCGAGCTTGCGTAATCGATGTTCGCACGGATTGTCTGGAGTGGAATACGACCATCTTTATAATGTTCTGTGCGCGCAATTTCCGAGCCACCTAGTCGTCCGGCACACATGACTTTGATTCCCTCTGCACCCATGCGCATCGATCCAGTAATCGACTGTTTCATTGCTCGGCGGAAGGAAATTCTTCCCTCCAGTTGTCCCGCAATCGCGTCCGCCACCAGCTGTGCATCCAACTCAGGGCGTTTGATTTCGTGTATCAAAATCTTGACTTCTTTCGAAGTCACCTTCTTCAACTCTTCTTCCAACTGCGCAATTTCTTTTCCGCTCTTTCCAATCACTACCCCGGGTCTGGAAGTATGAATCGTGATCACCGCGCGTTTTGCCGTTCGGTCAATCTGAATGCGGGCGATGCCCGCTTTCTTCAACCGGTTCTTCACATAACTGCGAACCGTGTTGTCTTCCTGGAGTTTTCCGGCGAAACTTTTGTCTTCATACCAGTTGGCGTCCCAGGGACGCACAACGCCGAGGCGAAATCCATTCGGATTAGTTTTTTGACCCAATCAAGTTCTCCTTAAGAGACGGTAGTTGCCGGTGAAGGCTTTGCTTTTTTCGCCACCGATTTTTTCGGCACGGCTTTCTTCGCTTCCCGCTGCGCGACGACGATGGTAATATGGTTGCTGCGTTTCCGAATCCGGAACGCACGCCCCATTGGCGCGGGCAGAACTCGTTTTGCCATCTGCCCGCCATCCACGAAGGCTTCCTTTACGAACAAGGTAGCATTGTCAATCCTGCCGCCTTCATCTTTGTTCTGAAGGTTTGAGATGGCCGACCGCAACACTTGTTCGGCGTCGCGGGCAGCGTGCTTCGGCTGGAAATGAAGAATACTGAGCGCTTCTTCAACATTCCGTCCTCGAATAAGATCGATCACTAACCGCATTTTTCGCGGCGACGACCCGATGTAACGATTGATAGCTTTTGCTTCCATGGTCAAAATTCTCGCTTAGGCCGGTGTGGTCGTCTTATCCGACTTAATGCCAGGATGTGCACGGAAAATTCTTGTGGGCGCGAACTCGCCAAGTTTGTGTCCTACCATAGCCTCGTGCACGTACACCGGGATAAACTTGTTGCCGTTGTGCACGGCGAATGTGTGGCCGACAAAATCAGGGACAATCGTGCATGCACGCGCCCAGGTCTTGACGACTTTTTTTTGATTCGACTTATTAAGAGCGTCGACTTTTTCTTGGAGCTTGGGGTCCACGTATGGACCTTTTTTGACCGAACGACTCATACTATCTTATTCCGATTACTTACGGCGTTTGATAATGTATTTATTTGACTGATTTTTTTTCTTTCGCGTCTTGAAGCCCTTTGCATACAGCCCCCAAGGCGAGACCGGATGCTGCCAACCCCCGCCGGACTTCGACTTCCCCTGACCGCCACCCATCGGATGGTCGACGGGATTCATTGCCATGCCACGCGTCTGCGGCCGGATACCAAGCCAACGCGATCGGCCGGCCTTGCCATAGGAAATGTTTTCGTGGTCTCCGTTGCCAACAACACCAATGGTTCCAAGGCAGTCGGCGGGCACTTTGCGAACTTCGCCGGAGGGGAATTTCAACGTAACAAAATTGCCCTCTTTCGCCATCAACTGGAGCGAGTTTCCCGCACTCCGCCCAAGTTGGCCGCCCTTGCCTGGCTTTAATTCAACATTGTGAACAAAGGTTCCTACGGGAATATTCTTGAGTGGGAGCGCGTTACCATTGAGGACATCTGACTGTGGTCCGTTCGAGATCTTTGTACCAACCGCAACGCCTTCCGGTGCAAGTATGTACCTTTTTTCGCCGTCAGGATACTGGACGAGCGCAATACGGCACGACCTATTGGGATCGTACTCAATCGATGCGATTGTTCCTGTTACCCCGATCTTATCCCGTTTGAAATCGATAATGCGATACATCCGCTTGTGTCCCCCGCCCCGATGGCGCGAAGTGATGCGACCAAGATTGTTCCGGCCGCCCGATTTCTTTAGCGGCTCGAGCAATCTTTTTTCTGGCTTCGTCTTGGTGACTTCTTCAAACGTCGAGATCGAATAGAATCTCGTCGCGGCAGTCATCGGGCGTAATTTTCGAATTCCCATGCGTTTCTCAGTTCAGCTTACGTAGTTCCAAACAGGTCGATCTTATCGCCCTCTTTCAAGGTGACGATCGCTTTCTTCCAAGATCGACTTCGTCCTTCGAAACGGCCGCGCTTTGTCATCTGGGATTTCACTTTCCCTTTCACGCGCATTGTTCGAACGCTTAGGACTTTAACCTTGAATTTTTTTTCAACGGCCTTGCCCACTTCAATCTTGTTTATCGTCATCGGCACTTCAAACGCGTATTGCCGTACTTCTTGCATTGCAGTAATTTTTTCAGTCAATATCGGACGAATGAGAATATCTGACATGGTTCGTTCCTAGTTCTTGCAAGAGTTCTGCAACACTTCCACAGCGCTCTTTTGAATTAACAAGACGTTCGTCGACAAGATCTCGACCGTGGATGCTTTGTCCGCTTCCCGGATCGCAAGCCCAGCGATATTGCGACCCGACTTGTAGAGCGCAAGATCCGTCTTTGGCGTGAGCAGCAGCGTTTTCTTTGCATTGAGCGAAAGCGCCTTCAGGATTCCGACCACTTCTTTTGTACGCGGCGTGGCGACACTAAAATCTTGAACTACAACGACCGCTTTGTCTTTTGCTTTGTAGCTCAGTGCGGATTTGCGCGCGAGCTTTCGAGTCTTTGCAGTAATCTTCACAACATAATCGTGCGGATGAGGTCCGAAGATCGAACCGCCGCCCACCCAGAGGGGGGACCGCTTCGTACCGGCGCGAGCTTGCCCGGTTTTCTTTTGCTTGAACGGCTTTCTACCGCCACCCCTGACTTCGTTCCGAGGCTTTACCTTGTGCGTGCCTTGGCGTTTATTCGCCTGAATGCTACGGACAGATAACCAGATCGCATGGTCGTTCGGCGCGATTCCAAAGACCGAGGGGTCGAGGGTTATTTTTTCCCCGCTCGCGGTTCCGTCTGTTTTAAGAACTTCAACTTCCATAGTTTAGATCCTTGCGGATTCCTATGACGCTTTTTTGATTTCTAAATACCCGTTGATCGCACCCGGCACCGATCCCTTGACGATGAGTATGTTCGACTCGGGAATCACTTTGACCACCGCAAGATTCTTGACTGTGATCTGTGTGTGTCCCATCCGCCCACCCATGCGCATCCCTTTAAATACACGCGAAGGATAGGAACTTCCACCAATCGAACCGGGTGCACGGACGCGGTCTGATTGACCGTGGGTTGTCATGCCGACGCCGCCGAAGTGGTGGCGCTTTACGACTCCCTGAAATCCCCGGCCTTTGGATTTTCCTGTCACATCGACCGAATCGCCCTGTGTAAATACGTCAACACGCACTTCCTGCCCGACTTTGAGTTCTGTCCCGTTCACACGAAACTCGCGCACCAGTCGCATGGCCTTCACGTTTGCTTTCGAGAAGTGGCCTTTCATCGGCTTGTTCACAAGACGATCCTTCTTTTCGTCGAAACCAAGTTGGACGGCAACGTATCCGTCCTTCTCCGTTGTTCGTACCTGCGTAACGAAACATGGGCCCGCCTCGATGATCGTGCAGGGAACAGATTCCCCGCTTTCATCGAAGAGACTTGTCATTCCTAATTTCTTTCCTAAAATACCGCTCACAGTAATTGCTCCTTACTGATGTCATCTGCATTCGCTTGGATGTCGATGCGAATACAGCGTTTCATTCCTTTGTTGCTTTTCGAATCGTCAGACCTTGATCTCGACATCGACACCGGCAGGCAGTTCCAACTTCATCAACGCGTCTACCGTTTTGCTTGTCGAGTTGAGAATATCGATCAACCGCTTGTGCGAACGGGTTTCGAACTGTTCACGCGACTTCTTATCCACGTGAGGCGAACGATTGACCGTGTAGACGCTGCGATGCGTCGGCAGCGGGATCGGGCCGGAGACAACGGCGCCCGTCGAACGAACGGTCTTGATGATCTTCTCGGTCGACTTGTCGATCAGATTATGGTCGAACGACTTTAGTTTGATACGAATTTTTTGACCAGCCAAAGAAATCTCCCTAAACAACTGCAAAAGACAACTTAAACTTTCCGAGGTGCAATCTGCGCCTCGGGAGTGTTCAATGTCATTCCAGAATCTTCGTCACCACGCCTGCACCAACAGTGCGGCCACCTTCGCGAATGGCGAAGCGTAGTCCATCTTCCATGGCGATGGTGGAGATGAGTTCGATGTTCACCGCGTCGAGGTTGTCGCCGGGCATGACCATTTCAACGCCGCTCGGCAACGTTACAACGCCCGTAACATCCGTTGTCCGGAAATAGAACTGAGGGCGGTAGCCAGTCAAGAAGGGTGTATGGCGCCCCCCTTCTTCTTTCTTCAACACATAGACCTGGGCGGTGAACTTCTTGTGTGGCGTGATCGAACCTGGTTTCGCGATGACCATACCGCGTTCGAGGTCGTTCTTTTCAACTCCTCTGAGCAATAGCCCGGCGTTGTCGCCAGCCATTACTTCATCAAGCTCTTTGCGAAACATTTCTGCGCCAGTGATGACCGTCTTCTTATGAGCGCCCAGGCCAATCAACTCGACTTCGTCGCCAACTTTTGCCTTGCCGCGATCGACACGACCGGTGCCGACAGTGCCACGAC
>Ga0315281_10010796_pt1 | contig 12542 bp, 9 predicted proteins | sample YL17G07_0_MG_FD_204540 | JGI IMG/M metagenome (GOLD analysis project Ga0315281, IMG submission 204540) | Sediment microbial communities from Yellowstone Lake, YNP, Wyoming, USA - YL17G07_0 | ecosystem: Environmental > Aquatic > Freshwater > Lake > Sediment | place: USA: Wyoming | collected... | reverse complement strand
TGGCAAGATATACTAACTGCAAGCTCTACTTGGGCCGAGTGCCTCCTCAGTAGGCAAAGCTGATTGCGAATTATGGTAGGCACGAACCTTCATTTTATGCTATATTGTGCAACGTCTTCTGTTCGCTTGGTTTCCGAGGTTTTGTAAGTCGATGAATGGTGGACAGATCCTCCTTCAACCGGGGATCTGGCCGGCTGGAGTGGAACATGAGTTGGTCCTACGAATATCATTGTGGTCGGTACCGCAGCGGTACTTGCAGGTAAAGGTGCCTTGAGTGAATACAGAGAATAAAGTACACTTGACTGAACGATCTGTACCCGAAAAGCGCCTGGAGTTTGAAAAATTCCTGGCCGACCTCTCCACGAGATTAGTGGCCCTTCCCCCCGATCGGGTCGACGATGAAATCCGGAACGCCTTAAAAAGGGTTTTGGAGTTCTTCCAGATCGACCGCCTCTCTTTGTTGCAACTTCTGCTGGACAAGACCTCATGGAAGGCTGTCTACAACGCTGACGCTAGTGGTGTTTCGCCGTACTATGTAGGGACCACCCTACCCGTTTCTCTTTTCCCATGGGTGTCCAAGAAGTTAGGGGAGCAGCGTGAGGTCTTTTCATTTTCAAGGCTGGAGGAACTACCGGCAGAGGCTGGTACCGACAAGCAGACTTTTGAAAAGTTCGGAGCCCGATCCGGCTTGTATATTCCAATTGCGGCCTTGAGGTCGTCTGAATATAGCATCGGTATCAGTTCAGGCATCAACGATCAAACCTTCCCGGAGGAATACATCCCGAGGCTCCACCTCCTGGGGGAACTCTTTGTGAATGCGGTGGAGCGAAGCAGGGCCGAGCTGGCGCTGCGCGAAAGCGAGGAGCGCCTTAGCCTTGCCGCCTCCGCGGCGGAAGCGGGTCTTTGGATCATGAACATGGAGGAAGGAGTCGTCTGGGCGACTCAAAAGCTCCGGGACTTGCTGCAATTTGCCCCGGACGAGGAATTGCACTTCGAGCGCTTCCTGATTGCGATCCATCCCGATGATCGCGAGCGCGTCAGAGGGCTTGTCCGCCAGAGTCTGGAGAGGCATGAGGCCCTCGATATCGAATATCGTATCATGCGACCCGACGGGATAATCCGTTGGATCTCTTCACGGGGGAGTCCTCTTAGCGGGGCATCGGCAGTTTCAGAGCGCCTGATGGGGGCATCCATTGATATTACCGACCGAAAGCGGCTGGAATTTGATCTCGGGGAGCGTCTGGACGAGATCGAAAGGCTGAAGCTCCAGCTTGAGAAAGAGAATCTTTATCTCCGCGAGGAGATCAAGACAGTTCAGGGATTCGAGAAGATTGTTGGAAAAAGCGATACGCTCCAATATATTCTCTTTAGGGTCAAGCAGGTCGCCCCCACCGATGCCACGGTTCTCATTCTCGGCGAGACCGGTACGGGCAAGGGGTTGGTGGCTCATGCCATACATGAATTGAGTGGCCGCAAGGACAGGCAGATGATCACGGTGAACTGTGCTGCCCTTCCGGGAAACCTCATCGAGAGCGAACTCTTCGGGCGGGAAAAGGGGGCCTTTACCGGGACCCACGTGAAGCAGGTCGGACGTTTCGAGGTTGCCGATGGCGGGACGATCTTTCTGGATGAAATCGGCGAGATGCCCCTGGAACTCCAGGTAAAGCTCCTGAGGGTGCTGGAGGAGGGGGAGTTCGAAAGGCTCGGAAGTCCCAAGACCATCAAAGTGAACGTGAGGGTGATCGCTTCGACGAACCGAGACCTGGAAGCTGAGGTCAAAAACAGGCGATTCAGGGAGGATCTCTTTTACCGGCTGAACGTGTTCCCCGTTTCGATCCCCCCCTTGAGGATGCGAGCCGAAGATATCCCGCAGCTTATCCGTTACTTCGTTGACAAGTACGCCCGGAAGTTCGGCAGGAAATATGAAACCATTCCGAAGAGTACGATGAAAGCCCTTCAGGAGCACCTCTGGCCCGGTAATGTGAGGGAACTGGAACACATCATTGAAAGAGCCGTAATCACCAGCCCGGGGCCGGTGCTTCGGCTTGTGGACCGGCTCGAACGCGAGGCTCTCGAAACGGGGGAGGAGCTGCTTAAAGGGCTTGAAGGGATGGAGCGGGACCACATCCTCAAGGTCCTCCAAAAAACCGGCTGGAAGATCGAGGGCGAAGGCGGCGCCGCCTCCGTCCTCGGACTTCACCCGAGCACTCTTCGGTCCCGGATCAAGAAGCTAGGCATAAAGCGCCCCTGAGAATCCACTACCCTCAAGCGATAGCCCACGACGATATTTCGCGGATCCGCGAAATATCGAGGGCTTTTCTTCATTCGTAATCCTTCCGAAAGAATCCCCCATTCAGAAATAGATTAGTAATATTAAGCTGTTGTAATTTTCCTGCCGGGCTTTTCCCTTTTGGAATGCTTCTTGAATTGAGTTCCATAGACTTTGCGCAAAGCACAGCGAATCATTCAAAGGAATTCCGGAATGAATGGTACGGACCCAAAAGAAAGGAAGGGAAGTCTATGGAACTCACCATCGAGATTAGAGCCAAACCGGGAAAGTTTCAGGAGCTTTATCAGACGTTGCAGGCACTCCTTCCAACAATTCGCAAGGAGAAAGGATGCCGGGAGTGCCGCATCTACCGGGACGTGGAGGATGGAGAGGTTTTCTTTCTTTCGGTTCACTTGGAGGCACAGGCAAACCTGGAACATTATATACGGTCCACGAACGGCATGGCGCTCCTCGGGGCGATCGACCTGCTGAGTGAAAGGGCGGCATTCAAGACCGGCCACGATGCGCCGTGGGAGGGGATCGATGCCCTGAAAAGGATAAGAAAAAAGACATAGCCCACCATTTATGGCACAGCAGAGGGAAATCCTTTCCCTTGCTCGCGGCGCAAGGGGGGAGGCAACGGGCGTAGCAAGAAAAGTCAGGAAACGGTCTGACTCCTCACCCCTCCCGCAAGGGGAGAGGGCACAAGAATCTCGCAAGAGAGGAGATGTTATTGAAAATACCGCCGAAACCAAAAGGAGGTAACAAATGAAAAGCAGAACAACAGAATTACAGAGTGGCAAGAAAGCAAGTTTTTACTCATCCATTACACAAGGAGGTACAACCATGAAAAGCGATGTTCGAAAACGGTCTATGTCTTTGGCCTTGGTTGTGACAGTAATTCTGGCGCTGGTCACACCCGTTGCTGCCTGGGCCCAGGTGATCCCCTGGTATGAAATACCGACAAACCTGCCCGATTACATCGGGCATCCGGCGAAGCCGCACCCATCACCGAACTCCGGGGTTCCGCAAAACCCACTCCTTGCGCCCGATCCGTTCAGTCACACTCACTTCGATCCCTGGATGAGCGACACCGCCAATATTGCCGGTCCGCTGGGCCGGGACCCGGAAGTCCTCTCCTCGAGACTGGACGAAGCGCGAAATCCCGATTCCGACGAGTGGGTCTTCAACTGCATCTCGATCGGCTTCGACAGCCACGGCAGACCAATATCGGTTTGCCTCAACCCGAAGGAGGCCACAGTGGTCCTTATAGACCCCGATACATTGGACGTTGTGAGTAAGTATAGTCTCGATATACCACCCGGCCCCCCCTATAAGGGAGACGGAAGGCAGAAGTTTTTAACGTCGATGGGCAATATCTATTCCTACCTCGATGCCAGTGATCGGTTCACCGTTGCCAGTGGAGGCAACCAGATCCTCACTCTGGTCGAGGGCGGGTCTGAAGAGAGCCCCGTGCTCGAGCTCCTTGAGGGCAACACGTACGACCTGAAAGAGATATTACCAGAGACTAATCCTATTGTCAGCGGGACTATTCTGGACTGGCAGGGACGTATCTGGTTCGCCACGCCGGATCCGGCGACCATTTGGGTGCTCAACCCGGCGACTTTTCAGAAAGGGGATCCGGACTCGGTGAAGCGGGTCGAGCTCGCCCCTGACGAGGCTATCAGAAACACGTTCGCGCTCACGAAGATAGAGGGGGGTCGAACCGCCGCCTACGTCGTAACATCGAAACAAATGTACCGGGTCGATGCCGGTCCTGATGACCAACCCTATAAGGTGTGGTCGGAGCCGTACAAGAGCAATGAAAATGAGGAGGTCAGGCTGGGGCAGTATGAGGTCGGCTCCGGCACCAGCCCGACGATCCTCGGCGAAGGCAAGTACGTCGCCATCACCGACGACAACACGCAGCTGCAGGTCGTGGTCTTCCGGACCGACGAACGGCTGGACCCGAACGAGGAGCGGATCGTCTGCGAAGTGCCGGTGTTCGACTTCCCGGGCGGTGGCAACGGGGCCCTGTCAAACTCGCTCATCGGATCCAGGCTCTCACTCATCGCCTCGAACAATTACAACTACTGGTTCGACTGGGAGTTGGAGAACGGCAAGCTGCGATCGCCGAGCGCACCGGGCTTCGAACGCATCGACATCGAGCCGAACGGAAGAAGCTGCCGGAAGGTCTGGACCAATACGGAGGTCGCCACGACCGTGTCTCCGAGACTCTCCACTAAAACCGGGCTGATCTACACGATCGCCAGAAAGTTGGACGAGGAGACGCTGATCGACGGGAAGCCGTTGGAGGTGTACTACTGGACTGCCATCGATTTCCGCACGGGTGAGACGGTCTGGCAGAAGAGGGCGGGTACCGGCAGCGAGTTCGATAGCTTTTATCCGGCTCTGGGAATCGGGCCGAACGGAGCCCTCTACAGCGGCGGATATGGTAGGTTCATGTCAGTTAGAGACACGCGCTGATACCTGTTGCAGTGGTTCTGGCCGAGTAGGCCACTCGGCCAGGCCACGTCCAGGTTAGGACGACAACCGGGAAAACTTGGTCAAACGATGTCCTCGCTTTTTTGGAAGATCTCGATTACAAATGACGAGATTTTAGGTTTGTTCCCGCTAAAAGTTCGGAAATATTGATTACCAGGAAACCATCTGCTGTTTGAATAAGTAAATGTTGAGAGGTGTGAAAACATTTTACCCCTGGCGCTTCCCCAGTGACAGATACGAACCTTTTCGTGGCACCCATCCCAGTACCACATATCTGCTATGGATCTTGCGTTTTTAGAAACTCAAAAGGCAACTATTTGAACATGATATTATCCAATTTCTTGTCCGAAAAAGGGTGAGGTTTTGAAGTCCTCACCCCTTTCCAATTCACTAACCATAAAGATTGTCAATCCATCTCATCGCCTCAACGTCGCTCACCGTCCCAAGATAGCGCTGCGTGGTGGAAAGATTCGCATGCCTTAGAATCACCTTGCTGACAATTTCAATTGGAACTCCTGAACGAGAAGCGTAAGTCGCTGCATGTCTCCTTAGATCATGGGGCCGCAAATGAATACCAACCACCTTCCCTGCTTTGTTCACAACTCGCCTGCCTGCCGTGTAGGATATGGGAAAGATCCTCTGATCTTCCCCAATCTTTTTGGTATTAATATATTCTCTGAGACGATCAGCCACCTTTTGGGGGATGAACACAATCTCCCGTTCCTTACCACTCTTGGGGCTTCTAAGAGTGAGTTTCCGGTCTTCGATATCACTGTGGATTAATTGGAGGACTTCACTGATCCTCATTCCACCCCGAGCCATCAACTCAAGAATCAACCGATTCCTGGGTTTGAGCGTGCGAAAGATGACTTCATCCACCACTTCCTTTTCGAGGATGGGCCAGCGGATGAGTCCAGGGGATCGATAGAACTTCTTCAGCATGGGTGTATCACAGGGACTTCGGAAATTAAAATCAAGGTTTTGGGTGATGAAGTTGAAGAATGAGGTTAATTGGGAGTACCGGGTGCGCTTGGTTGATTGTTTAGTTCCCTGATTGATTTGGGTGAGGAAAGAGAGGATTTCCTCTGGGGTTAGGGAGTTGAGGTCTCTTTCACCAAATTGGGTGGTCAGTTTGGAAAGGATCGACCGGTAGGTTTTGAGAGTGTTTTTTTTGAATGAAGCTTGTGATACTCCAGCCAACAATGGATACCTTGAGAGACTTTCATGGTGCACCTCCTTGAATGAATTTTCCTCAATGTTATCATTTGACAATCAAATCTACAATTAATTCTTCTAAGAATTAGGGTTCTGTTGTGGCAAGATATCCATAGATTAGAGTTTAGAAATCTTTCCCCCTCATTTGTTTTTATCTCACACGATTCAATTTCCATACTGTCCAACAATTCGGCCTTAAATAAGACGTTCTCTTCTCTGTAGTGTATGATTGGTACTGGATTCGGCCTCCTTTTGTCGAATTACGCGTCAATATTGTCGAAGTCCTCAACTATTTGAAACCACTAAGAACACCGGCTTAATCCGAATAATAATCGACAGAAATTTCCTCTGGTCTTAGTCCGATGATATAGCAAGATTTCTTTTAGGGACGAGAGTTCTCAAAAAACTCATAAGCAACCAAACTAACGGGAAATATTATGAAAACAAATCCAAGAACCCATTAGACTTTGTTTTGATCTATGGCCAAAAAATGAATTGGCACAACATTTGCTGCTTGACATATTAAAATGATCATTTAAAATATATATTTGAAATATGTAGATCAGAGTAGTTATGGGAGGATGGGATGAAGATCCAAAGAAAAGGTGCTGCAAAAACTCCAAAAAGTTTGTTGGCGGCTGCAAGCGAGGTTTTTGCGGAGAAAGGTTACCGGGATGCAACCATTGTTGAAATCTGCGAGCGGGCTAAGGCAAACGTTGCCGCTGTAAATTACCACTTCGGTGATAAAGAAACCCTTTACACTGAAGCGTGGCGACACTCCTTTTCTGAATCCGTGAAAGCACATCCCCTGGATGGTGGTGTGAGTGATAGCGCACCACCCGAAAAACGTCTACGAGGTCAGGTAGTAGCCCTTTTGCGTCGGATTGCTGACGAGGGCAATAGAGAATTCTTAATCGTGCAAAAGGAACTGGCCAATCCAACAGGGCTTTTAAATGAGGTCATGCAAGAAGAACTCTGGCCCCTGCAAGAGAGAATGGAGTCCCTGGTTCGTGGGCTCCTTGGCCCACGTACCTCGGATATGCAGGTTCGGTTCTGCGTGATAAGCATCATAAGTCAGTGTATCAATCCAATGGTTGCGATAAAGGGTCGGAAGGAAAAGCGAGAAGGTAAGGGTGGTCCTCCGGGAGTCGACGATATCGAAGCCTATTCTAACCATGTCGTGAAATTCTCTCTGGCTGGAATCCGCGCAATCCGCGATGAAGCTGAAAAGAAGCGAAGGGGTTTCAAAAGGCAGCGACGAAGCGGAAATACCTTAAAACAGGAGTAGCTCATGATTTTTCTCCATAAAACAACATTCATTAAACCTACGTCATGTCTCCTTGTGGTGCTTGCGGTCCTGATCCTAACTGGCTGCGCTACTGTAGGGCCTGATTATGTTCCACCCAAGAAATCGGTGTCCAAGGACTGGTACACCCAACTCAAGGGAGGTCTGAGCACCGAAGAGATGGATCCCCAGACCTTGGCCGCGTGGTGGACGATGCTCAATGATTCAGAACTTTCCAGTCTGATCGATCGAGCGGTCTCGGGTAATCTCGATCTGAAGAAGGCTTTAGCGCGGGTTCGTGAGGCGCGCGCCCGACGGGGCGTAGCTAAGGCCGACCTCTTTCCCACTCTCGACGCCACGGGTTCTGCCACTTGGAGCCGTAGCAGCAAAGATACGGGGACAAGCAAGACCAGCAGCCTTTTCACAACGGGCTTTGATGCCGGATGGGAGCTCGATATCTTTGGTAGCGTTCGTCGCTCCCTGGAAGCAGCAGGTGCGGATTTACAGGCTAGCCAGGAGGACCTGCGCGATGTGCTCGTCTCCCTGCTCGCGGAAGTGGCGTTGAACTACGTCCAGGTGCGCACCTATCAGTCCCAAATTGCGGTGGCAGAAGCGAACCTGGAGGCGCAGGGCGAGACCCACCAGTTGACCCTATGGCGGTATCAAGCGGGTTTGAGCGACGAACTGGCTGTGCAGCAAGCCCGCTACAACCTTGAAAGCACCCGTTCTCAGATACCGACCCTACGCGCTGGGCTGGAGGAGGCCATGAACCGCATTGCCGTGCTCCTGGGAGAACAACCGGGCAAGGTTCATGAAGAATTAGAGAAACGAGAGTCCATACCGGTCACCCCTCTGAAAGTTGCTGTTGGAGTGCCGGCCGATGTGCTCCGGCGCCGACCAGACATTCGACGGGCCGAACGCCAACTGGCTGCGCAGACAGCGAGGATTGGTGTAGCTACGGCGGATCTCTACCCCAAGTTCACGTTGAGCGGCTCCATCGGCCTGGAAGCCCTTTCGTTGAGTAACCCGTCCTCTACCGGCAGTTGGACCTTAAGCGGCGGCCCTAAGGTCACTTGGGCGATCTTCAAGGCCGGGGCTATCCGCCAAAACATAGAGATACAGTCAGCCTTGCAGGAACAGTACCTGACTGCCTATGAAGCCGCTGTGCTCAGTGCCTTGGAGGAGGTTGAAAACGCCCTCGTGGCCTATGCAAAAGAACAACAGCGGAGACAGTCATTGAGCGAGGCGACAGAAGCGGCCCAAAAGGCGGTAGAGCTTGCACAGCACAAGTACCAGGCAGGTCTGACGGATTTCAGCAATGTCCTGGATGCGCAGCGTTCGCTCTTGTCCTTCCAGGACCAACTGGCCCAAAGCAACGGCACCGTAACCTCTAACCTGGTCAGCCTGTACAAGGTCTTGGGTGGTGGATGGACTTCCCTGACCCCTGATGAGAAAAAATAGCTTGTGATTGGAGAGAAGAGATGAAATCGAAGATTAATCCAGAATTTGATGTTGCTCAGACCTTGGAAATTGATCAATCTTTGGGCCGCAGAAAGGGCCTGAAGCGATGGCTCATCGTGGCCCTCCTGGTGACAGCCGCGGTGACAACTGTTGTGATCTGGAAGAGGATGGAAAATTCCAATTCGGTGCAGTACAAAACCCAGGAAGTGGTGCGCGGAAATCTGACGGTCATCGTCACTGCCACAGGCACCCTGCAGCCAACCAACAAGGTTGACGTGGGCAGTGAGTTGTCGGGTATCATCAAGAGCGTTGAAGTGGACTACAACGACAGGGTTAAGGTGGGCCAGGTCCTGACCAGGCTGGACACCTCGAAACTCGATGCCCAGGTAACACAATCCAAAGCCGCCCTGGAATCAGCAAGGGCGAAGGTTATGCAGGCCCAGGCGACCGTCAGCGAAACCCGCAGTAAACTCGCACAGCTTCAAAGGGTACGGGAATTGAGCAATAGCAAGGTTCCCTCACAGTCTGAGCTCGATGCGGCAGAGGGGGCGTTCGAGCGGGCCAAGGCTGATGAAGCCAGCGCAAAGGCGGCGGTCTCCCAGGCCCAGGCCACTCTCGAAGCCAATGAGACAGACCTATCCAAATCTGTTATCCGCTCCCCCATTAACGGCATCGTCCTCACCAGGAGTGTAGAGCCCGGCCAAACCGTGGCCGCATCCTTTCAAGCCCCAGTGCTGTTTACTCTGGCCGAGGACTTGACCCAAATGGAACTGCACGTGAATGTAGACGAGGCCGATATAGGCAAAGTGCACGAGGGCCAAAAAGCTACGTTCAGCGTTTCTGCCTACCCGAATCGAACTTTCGAGGCTCGAATCACCCAGGCCCGTTTCGGTTCATCAACGACGTCAGGGGTCGTGACCTACGAAACCGTGCTGAAAGTCAACAACTCGGATTTGTCCCTGCGGCCGGGAATGACGGCCACTGCGGACATCACGGTCAAGAAAATCGAAAATGCCATTTTGGTACCCAGCACTGCGTTACGGTTTACCCCACCGGTACAGGAGGAAAAGAAGCCTTCAACTGGTTTGGTCGGCTCATTGCTTCCGCGGCCACCCAGTTCTGCATCCAAACAGCGTGAGGACGTTGCCGCCAACAAAAAGCAACAGCGCGTCTGGACGTTAAAGGATGGCCAACTCTCAGCCATCCCTGTCACGATCGGGTCGACAGATGGAAGCATGACTGAAGTTGTGACTGGCGACATCAAGCCTGGGATGGCATTGGTGGTCGATACCGTCAGTGCGGGAAAATGAACATGATTGCCTTTAGCCATACGGACAACCAATCCCTTATTGAGCTGCAGGGCGTGACGAAAGTCTACGGCACTGGCCAGGCGGCCATGTATGCATTGCGCGGGATTGATCTTCGAATCGATGAGGGCGAGTTCGTGGCGGTGATGGGACCAAGCGGTTCGGGCAAGTCCACTTGCATGAACATCCTCGGCTGTCTGGATACGCCAACCGCAGGGGCTTATAAGTTCAAAGGTATTGAAGTGGGCAAACTGACCCGCAACCAGCGCACGCGGTTGCGCCGATTCTACCTTGGTTTTGTCTTTCAGGGCTATAATTTGTTAAACCGCACCTCGGCGCTGGAGAACGTGGAGTTGCCCTTGATTTATCGTGGTGCACCAGCAGGCAAGCGGCGAGCGCGTGCCCTTCAGGCCCTGGAGACAGTGGGTCTTAAGGGATGGGAATCCCACACCCCTGGCGAACTCTCGGGAGGTCAGCAACAGCGGGTCGCCATTGCACGTGCGATCGTGACCGAGCCCGCTGTCTTGTTTGCGGACGAGCCCACAGGCAACCTGGATACGGCCCGAAGGCGGGAGATCATGGATCTGCTCACCGGTCTAAACCGCGACCAAGGGATCACCATCGTCATGGTCACTCACGAAATGGATATGGCAGCCTATGCGAATCGTATCGTCCGTTTATTGGACGGTCTGGTCGAGTCAGATGAGCAAAATGGGAGGGCAACATAATGCTATGGAACACGATTCTATTGGCCTTGCGTGAACTCAAGCGAAACGTCATGCGCTCAATCCTGACCATCCTGGGCATCGTCATCGGTGTGGGCGCCGTCATCACGATGGTGACTATCGGCGGGGGTGCCACCGTGCAGGTCAGACAGCAGATTGCAAGTATGGGCAGCAACCTGTTAATGGTCAGTCCTGGGAAGAGACTCGGTCCGGGCCAGTCTTCAGGCAACATCCCGTTCAAGCAGGCCGATGCCGAGGCCATTGCCAGGGACGTCAGCTCGGTGGCTGCCGTGGCCCCGGTTTCGTCCCAGAGCATCCAAGCCGTATTCGGCAATCAAAACTGGTCAACCCAGGTAACAGGAAGTGGTAATAAGTATTTCAGGGTGACAAACAGGTCCATCAGATCGGGCCGACAGTTCAGCGACAGCGAGTTGCGTGCCGGTGCGGCGGTCTGTATTGTTGGTGAAACTGTGCGGAAAAAGCTGTTCGGAGGGCAAGACCCTTTAGGGGAAAAGATCCGGCTGCAAAAGCTTTCGTGCGAGGTGGTCGGTCTTTTGGAGGGAAAAGGCCAGAGCACTATGGGCATGGACCAAGACGATATCGTGGTGATCCCGTTGAGCACCTATCAGCGGCGTATTTCCGGTAATCAGGATGTCGCTATCATTCAGGTCTCGGTCCGGGACGGCGCCCCGACTGACAAGGCCCAGCGGGATATTCAGTTGTTGATGCGGGAGAGGCGTCATCTCTCGCCGAGCGATGACGATAACTTCAACGTGATGGACATGAAGGAGATTGCCAAAATGCTTACGGGGACCACGCAGCTGCTTACGGCATTGCTGAGCGCAGTGGCAGCCGTCAGCCTCCTCGTCGGTGGCATTGGCATCATGAACATCATGCTGGTGTCGGTCACTGAGCGGACCCGCGAGATTGGTATCCGGCTTGCCATCGGCGCTCTCGAGAGCGAGGTGCTCATGCAATTCTTGGTGGAGGCAGTGGTGCTGTCTTCCTTCGGTGGTTTAATCGGCATTGTGCTGGCTCTCACCGCATCCATCTGGCTTGCCGGTGTGTTGCGAGTGCCTTTCGTCTTTAACACAGGCATCGTAGTCATCGCCTTCCTATTCTCGGCCGCGGTGGGCGTGATTTTTGGCTACTTCCCGGCACTCAAAGCTGCCCGGCTGGACCCGATCGAAGCGCTACGCCATGAGTAACTATTGGAGCTGACGTTCTAGGAATCGCAGCTCGACCGCAAGCCGTTATGTTCTATTCCAAATGGAAATGTTCTATTCCTAATCAAATCTTATCTTCACACTTTGCGGAAGGGATTACCGAAGAAAACAGAGCACCCCCCCCTTTTTTAGAAGTATCAATATCTGCTATCTATCATCTGTTTCCGATACTTCAAAAAAGCCACGATCTGATTTTCATATATTCACCTGGGATACGTGATTTCAACCCGTAATCCTCAGCCCAAGATGTTATCGTTGAGCGATGACTTGTAGGTGTAACAATTAATCTGGCAATGTTGACTAATTCAAGTCTTATCGGGCTGTTGCTCAAACGGCCTTTTGAAAAAATCTGGAGCCTAAAACGTCAGCTTTGGACGTATTCAATACGGATGAGACCTGCTGGCATGATTCGGTTGATCTCATTGATCAGCAAGCCTTTCATCCTGTCTGAAACAGATCTTATTACCCTCGGGAGGGTTCCTTTTGCCTGATTTACCACTACCGAGAGACTTTTCTTCGGCTTATGCCCGTACTTCAGCAGGACCTGAA
>Ga0315281_10010795_pt1 | contig 12543 bp, 6 predicted proteins | sample YL17G07_0_MG_FD_204540 | JGI IMG/M metagenome (GOLD analysis project Ga0315281, IMG submission 204540) | Sediment microbial communities from Yellowstone Lake, YNP, Wyoming, USA - YL17G07_0 | ecosystem: Environmental > Aquatic > Freshwater > Lake > Sediment | place: USA: Wyoming | collected... | reverse complement strand
TCCTCAGGGCAACATAGATTTCGATATGCCCGGCACTCCTTTTTATATGTCACCAGAACAGATACAGGGTGAACCTGTAGATGAACGCACGGACATCTATTCACTCGGCATCATGGTTTATGAATTGCTCACGGGGAAAAGGCCGTTCCCCGAAGACAATCTCGGCAAATTGTTGGATTTGCACGTTAAAGAAGATACACCGGACCCTCGTATCCTGTTTCCTGATCTGCCGGAGGAGCTTCACAGCGTAATCATGAAGAGTGTACGAAAAGATCCGTCTGAGAGATTTCATAATGTCTCGGAAGTAATTGGTAAGCTCCAGCCATTGGTGGAAAAAATAGGATTGCAATACCAGTCCCGATTAAGAAAAAAAGAGAAAATGATGGGTTTATTTCTCTTCTATAAGGATGAACATCAATTAGATTTAAACCGGCTGATTGACAAACTGAATAACGATGTTAATGAAATAGGAGCTGTGCTGAGGGCAGTAAATGTTGAAGACATTTTCTAAGGAGTTCATAAGTGGAGAATCTTGTCATTCTGGCTTGTCCGCCAGAGGCGGACTTGTCCAGAATCCTTCTGTATTCCCCCTTGGAAAAGGGGGCCGGGGGGTTGTTTTAGAAATGGACAAAATAATTCTTCCACATTCGAATCTGTGACTAATCTGTGACTTTTGATGTGGTATAAAAGATTAAATTAAATCTTTTTGAACGAAAGAGATGAAACTGCAAACGTATTTTAGCCAGTAAAAGGGGGATAAGTCATTAACCTCGAAGGGAGGAGGATAATGACTGATTGCAGCATTTATGGGAAATTATATTTTTTCTCATGACGAAAAAGGGAGGTAACTGGGCAATATGTTAATGTGGGGAGACGGCCGGGCTGTCGAAGCAGATAAGCTTGGCAATTCTGATTTATAAAAAAAAGAAGTAATTGACCTCAAGGGGGGTAAAAAAGGAGGCATTGAATATGAAAGGATTTTTTGGGATTAAGAATTATCAGGAGACGGAATTAACCATGGCCTCTGGGGAAGGCAAAGGAGGGGATAGAAAATGTATGAGAAGGGATTAATGTCAAAAACAAGGAGGATAAAGGTTTTCCTCCTGTTGAATTTCTTAGCACTGCTTTTGATTCCGGCTATTTCATCAGCAAACTCATGGTTTACAACAACCATTGACAGTGTGGGGGATACTGGAGACAATACTTCGATAGCAATAGATTCAAGCAACAAGGTGCATATCAGCTATCATGATGGAACTAACGGCGGCCTTAAATATGCGACGAATGCTTCGGGTGCATGGGTAGCAGTACCTGTAGACAGTGCAGGAGGTGTTGGATGGAGTACTTCAATAGCAATAGATTCAAGCAACAAGGTGCATATCAGCTATTATGATTCCACCAACCGGGACCTTAAATATGCGACGAATGCTTCGGGTGCATGGGTAGCAGTCCCTGTAGACAGTGTAGGAGATGTTGGATGGAGTACTTCGATAGCAATAGATTCAAGCGACTATGTGCATATCAGCTATATAGATTTAACCAACCGCGACCTTAAATATGCGACGAATGCTTCGGGTGCATGGGTTGCAGTCCCTGTAGTCAGTCAAGAAGCTGGAGGTAGTACTTCGATAGCAATAGATTCAAGCGACTATGTGCATATCAGCTATACATCCGGTTTCAACGGCGAACTTAAATATGCTAATAATACTGTTTCAGATAGTGATGGCGACGGATTAACAGACTATGAAGAAGGGATTTTTGGGACTGACCCAATGAATCGGAATACCGATGGAGACGTACCCCCTTTTAATTTAGATGACTTGGATGACGTTTTTCCTTTAGATCCCAATGAAATCTCTGATAGATTGGATGCGGTTGCCCGACAACTCTTTCCCGCGGGTAATAATAATCCACCCAATGAAATAGAAGAATTTACACAGCCGGCTATTTCGGGCAGTCGTATTGTAATGAGAAAATATTATAAAGAATCAGAGATGCCAGCCGTATATGGTATCCATTGCCTTGACTTTAAAACGAATGATTTAGTTTCAATATTTGGGTCCGACGAAAACGCAGTGAAAGAGAACCCTCATATCTCGGGCAATTATATTGTTTGGACGGATTACAGTAATGTCAGCCCAACTTATCCTAATAACCGTGACATTTACCTTTATGATCTTTTAACAGATACTGTGACACAGATAACTACGGATACTGCTATGCAAGAGGAGCCTTCCATATCCGGCACCCGCATTGTATGGAGGGACATGAGGAATGGAAACAGTGACATCTATATGTACGACATTAGTACAGGCAAGGAGACCAGGATAACTTATGATGCCAGTGACCAGGACTGGCCTAAGATCTCGGGTGACCGCATTATCTGGCGCGATTATCGAAATGGACCAGCGCAACTTTATATGTATGACATAAATACACAGACAGAAACACAGATAACGAGTACCTCGGCAGATCTCGATAGTTGGGATATCTCCGGAGATATGATCGCCTATTCAGAATATGTAATTGCACCTACACTTACTTCGTATATCTTAAGATATCACATACCGGACGAAATTACAGCACTTATAGCTACTGATACTGTAAACTTGGGACAAGTCTCAATATCGGGAAGCAGCCGTATTGCCTGGGTCAGGGCAGACGATATTCTTAATCAAATTTATAGCATCTGGATGTATGACTTAGGTACGACTAAACAGATCAGTAATGGCGCATACGCTTCGACTGCCTTGGAACCGGACATCTTCAAGGACAGGGTCGTTTGGAGGGATAATTTATTTGGATGGCATGGTGCAACTGAGATCTGGATGTACGGTGGCGACGGTGTTGGCGACAACTCAGACAACTGCCCGACTGTTTATAATCCTGACCAGGTTATTCCAACGTGGTACAGGGATGCTGACGGGGATGGTTATGGAAATGCATCATTAACCACACAAGCCTGCACACAGCCTGCAGGATATGTAGCGAACAATACAGATTGTAACGATAGTGATCCATCTGTGAACCCGGGCGCAACAGAGATACCGGGCAATGGAAAAGACGATGATTGTAATCCTGCAACTTCGGATACTTTACCCCCTTCACCTCCGGCGAATTTAATGGTTTCGAGTTCAACACCGGGCACTGCGACTCTCACCTGGATCGCTCCGACTACGAATGCCGATGGCACGCCCCTTATTGACCTTGCAGGGTTCAAAATTCACTATGGCACATCTTCAGGAAATTATACGACAACATTAGATGTTGGAAATACAACCACGTCTACTGTATTGGGCCTCTCGGGTGGGACATATTATTTTATGGTAACGGCTTATGACACAGTGAACAGTCCAAGCGGCAGTTCCAACGAAGTGTCACAGGTTGTTATGGGAGGGGTGGACACCGATGGAGATGGAATACCCGACGAGATTGATAATTGTCCTACCGTTCCCAATCCAGGACAGGAGGACTTTAACAATGATGGATACGGCGATGCCTGCCAGGACAGCGATTATGACGGGATATCGGACAATATCGATGTTTGTCCGGGCGACTTTGACAATGACATAGATAATGACGGTATCTGTGCCGGTGCAGGCTTCAGGCCGCCGAAAACGGGCGATCATGACAACTGTCCATCAATACCAAACCCTCCGACAACCTGGGTGGATAAATTTGGTGTTACCCATACGAATTCACAGCCTGATTTTAACCTTGACGGCGTGGGTGATGCCTGTGAGACTCCTTTCAGTGGAGAGAAAGCGGGTGGAGGAGGTGCCACGGTGCCTGACTCAGATGGTGACGGCATTAAAGACGCTCTTGAACCGGCATCATGCGTTGGCCTGAGAGACTGTGACGGTGACGGTATTATTGACGGTCAGGACAACTGCATACAGATTGTGAACGCTGATCAGAAGGACATAGACAATGACGGGTTAGGAGATGCCTGTGATGACGACATAGACGGTGATGGTAAACCGAATGCAAGTGACAACTGTCCCTATGTTTACAATCCTAACCAAGAAGATATGGATGCTGACGGCATAGGCGATGTCTGCGATGATGACGTGGATGGTGATGGTATTTCAAACAAAGATGAAATAGCTCAGGGCACCTCGCCGACAAACCCTGATACGGATGGTGACAACTGCTGCGATGGGCCGGGAGTTTGGAGAGGAACTCCCTCTGTTCATTATTGCGGAGCAAGCAGGACGTTTACCTGTTTTAGTGATACGACACCCCTCGGAAATACCAGATACATCGTATTTAATCTTTACGATGATGCCGGTGGTATGATAACAGACAAAACCATGTGGCTGCCGAAGCCCCAGTCACCATATCCGACTACCAGCAATTTACCGGCAGGTGCAATACAGACTGGTCATATACGGGTAGAAGCAAGGCTGTACGATCCTGTTGCACGAACTGACTCTTCTTTGACAAATGTAACCTTTAATCTCAGCACTTCAAATTATACCGGTGTTGCCACCAATGACGGAAGCGAGGTCTGCAACCCGACCTGTTCGAACGATTACAGCTTTGATCTTAATGATCCGACAATGGTAAATGTAACCAGTCAGACTGGAAGTGTTGATCTGTATTCCTTTGATTATGGTGGAATAGCTACGATCACTGCAAGCGCAAACAGCGGCGCCATACTGGGCAGGATTACGCTTCCAATCGATTCGGATAATGATAACCTTCCAGATATTTGGGAGGATATGCATAAAGATCCTGTAATAATTGTTGTTAATGCAGTTAATGTAACCATCCCCGGACTTGATAAATTAAACCCTCACATCTTCGGCACGAATGTCCATGATGGCTATGCAGATGTTGACAGAAGCGCTGATAACACAACAGTAGGGGATGGTTTAAACAACTTCAAGGAGTACAGGGGCATAATCTCCGATGTGGTTACGCTCAATGCTGACGGTTCTATAGCTTCTGTTATCCAACGCAGCAAACATGAACAACTTGATCCAAGGAAGAAAGACCTGTTTGTGCGTGGTGACGGATATAAAAACTCACGAGACTGCGCACCTGACAACCCGAACCGTAATACACTAAACTATTGCACCGATGTGTATATCCTGAGTTTCACCGTAGGACAGCTCCCGAACGAATCGAGTTTCGTAAATGCCTTTGAGGAGGCAAGCGTTAAGGTCCATGATATGACCGGAATGCCGTCTTTCTCGCCTCCTTTAGGCACACAACCCTGGGATGCAGCTTCATACAATTATGATCCTCCGCACATCGATGTCCTTGTAGTGACAAACAACACCACGGGTACGAACACGCCTACTCAGAGTTACGACGGCTATGTGGGCAAGACACCGAGTACAGTAAGGCAATGGACATGGGATGAGAAGGGATACAGCTACTTCGGAAACTCAATTACCTATGATTATTACAGAGACGAGTCGACAACTCCTCCAACGATAAAACGGGGCACGGTCTCGATGCATAAGAACCTGATGCACTATTTCTATAACAAGCCTTACCGTGAAGGCATGTCAGATAGCACTCACGTAGCTAATCCCGGTTACGACGGTATTCTCGATCCCCTGTCCAGCGTTGAAGACAAGATTAGCGAAGATGGCACTCTTCAAGTTACATCCAAGGATGCCACCAATGAGGATAAGGACAAAGACACTAAGTTAAAAGGTGATTTTTATAAGACTGACTGGATGAACACTTCTTATTCATCGCAATATTGTTCCGGACAAATATACTGCAAAGGTTACCATTTCAGTGTGTTTGATGCAGATGGCAACGGGAAGGTTGAATTGCCTGTATTGACAGATGCACAGATACAGGACCTGCTGAATACCGGCAACACGATAAGGCAGTATTCAAAAGAAGAGGTTCAGCGGCATACCGTCATCCATGAGATGGGGCATGGTGTGGGGATCTCAAACCCGGAGCATCCAAGCGACAATACGGATGTCATGTATGTGCCTGTTATAGACTGGAACCGTGCAGGTCACTTCAGTCCGGCTGCACGTCAGCAGATCCGCATACACAACAGGACCGAGTTTTAGGGTAAAGAAGCTGAAAGGAGGAAAGCAATGAAGAGATATAAAGGAATAGTGACAAAAACATCAAGCGCCCTCTTATTGATACTGTTGCTGACTTTGACGGCATCAGCACAGACAAGCTCGCCCGTTACGATCAGCCTGGTGGCGGATAAAGCGAGTTATCAGTCCGGGGAGCCCATCAAAATGCAGGTTGTGGTGATGAATGAGACAGGTCAGAATGTCATAACCCGGAAGGGTTTTTTCGATCAGGACTTTCACCTGAAGATAACATTTACCGATCCGGATGGAAAGATTATCAACTCAAAATATCAGCCGGCTATGGGGGAAGGGGGACCCCCATACCGGTATCAGGACAAGGATGCGGTTCTTGCCGAGGTAGTACCTCCTAAAGATCCGACGAATCCGGCAACGATAAGGACCGTGGTGATCGATGACGCAAGGACATTCTACGATCTGACGAGATACGGCAGATGGACGGCACAGGTGATCGTGGCATATGAAAGCTTTTCTGCTTCCACTACTGATTCTTCCACAGGGAATTTGCTTGCCTTTCTCGAAAACCGCGAGAGCGGGCCCGGTTTTGCAGCATCGAACAAGACGTCTTTTGAGATAGTTTCGCCTACGCCAGTAGTGAAATCCTCAATCCGTGTTTTTGTAAACGATCTCAAAATAGGTACAGGCACAAAACCTCCGACTACGAAAACACCCCTTGAAAATGTTCAGGTGAATCTATATCGGAGTTCTGCAATACCGGCATACTATAAGCCGGTTAATTTCAAGACCTATCCAATAATCTGGGACAATCTTGATCCTGTAAAAACAAGTTATACAAACTCAAAAGGAATTGCAACCTTTGACGGTATAGAGAAGGAAAACTATGTAGTGATAGCCCTTTACAATAAATCACAGGACTTCCGGCATATGGGCACACAAGTGGAGGCTGGCGATCCTGCATGGAACAGTAGCCAACCTGTTGAAGCGTATCTCATGGTGATGGAGAAGGCAAATGCTAAAAGCAATCCCGGAAAGACAACTAAACAGACGGGTTCTCTTCTGTTAATTACTGAGCCTGAATATGTTGAGTGGGACAGCAACAAGGAGCTGTACCCCATTGTCTTCGAATCTGTGGGAGATTGGACTGTAACAGCAGTAATCATGCCGCCTGAAGGTTTTATTACAGACTATAGCTCTCTGAACGCAGTAGTTAAAAATGAGACTGAAGCAGTCCAGTTTACTGTAACTGATGTGGGGTCGCGGTGGGTGGAGACTAACGTGAGTTATACCATCACACATAAGAAAAAAAGCAAAACAATAAAAGACGAGGTAGGCATTAAGTTATCCAGGAGGCTGGCAGTGAGGAAAGGTGTTGGTATCTACGGAAACACTGATATCCCGGGATCGTTTATGGGTGGTAAAAAGATATCTCAATAAGAAAAAGGGGAATAAAAGAAATGACAAGTACTGAGCGCTTCATCATTGTCACTCTTATAGTTGCAGTTCTTTTTCCTTGTATCTGTTACGCTGAGTCAGCAGAGGTGCTTCCCAAAGGTGTATTTTCTTTTGACGCCACATATTACCATTACTTTGATATTAAAAAGCGTTACAATCCAGATGGAGATTCTGAGGATCTTGCTGTAGATTATAACAGAAACCTGAACAGTAACGTGTTTCCTGATCTTGCACCCCTTGACCCTCTTGTCGGTGGAGAAGCAAGCATAGGCAGGTCTGTGGTTAAATTTGAATGGATATACAGGTGGTTTGAATTCTCTTTGGCATATGGGATTACCGATAAACTCTCTATAGGAGTCCTCGTGCCTTACAATTATTCGAAGAATAAGGTTAATGCCCGTCTTGATTCTTCAACTGCAAATGTAGGTAAGAATCCTCTCTATGGAACCCCCGGGGATCCTTTCGGAAGTCCAATCATACCAATAGCCTTTGGTGGAATACCTTTGATTAAGGAAGATGTACTGCAGCTTTTAGGCAGGGGACTGGATGTAAATGGTGACAGTAAAATAGATATCCCGGGTTTCGGATATAAGAGGTTTGAAACATGGTCTGATTCCATGCTTGGAGACATCGAAGTCAGTGCAAAATATCAGTTTTATAACAAAGGAGACTGGCGCTTTGCAGGCACTGTCGGACTACGTCTTCCAACAGGTAAAGAAGATGATCCGGACAATTTGCTGGATCTCACATCTGGTGACGGACAGACAGACATCCTTTTACGTGTTCATGCGGATTATGTGGGTATTAAAAAGCTTTTGCTGAATACAACCATCCGCTATGACATTCAACTTGCCGACAAAGAGACGTTAAGAGTACCTGATAGTGTGGATCAGCCTATCACTACAAACAAGGAGAAAGTTGACAGAAATCTCGGAGATATCCTGGAATTTGACGTAATGGGTAATTATTCCTTTACCAGTGAAATTTTTGGAGGTCTTCAGTATCGATTTGCAAAAAAATTCAAAGATAGTGTAAGCGGACATAGGCATTTTGCATACTCCTCACTTGAGGAAGAGACAGATCCTACATCCCATATGATTTTTGCAACTCTGGGATATTCAACAGTGCAGAAGTATCTTGATAAAAAATTTAAGGTTCCATTTACCAGCTGCATTACATACAGGTACCGATTTGCCGGTACAAACAATGTCACAAAATCGCAGTATATAGCACTGAATCTTGCGGTTTATTTTTAGCGATTAAGAGTAGCAGGATACAACTGTAAATACAAAAAAAGGAGGTGAGAACAACAAGACAACAAGACGAGGCATATTGAAGGGAATCTTTATTTATGAAGGAGGAAAAAATGAAAAAGAAACAGAAGAGTTTGATGATTATGGCTATGATTTTCAGCCTGATTTTCTTGATGACAGCTTCAGCCATTGCAGGAAAATCAGGCGCAGGCGGTGAGGGTGGAATAACATGTCCTACGGATGTTGTACTTCAGTATCAACCACCCGCTTATACAGGATATCTCAATTTTCGCTACATTCAGGGGAATAGAACCCCAGGTGATATTTATGAGTTATCAGGAATCTATTTTGATGGAACTGTAGTACAGAAGGGAAACAGGACGGACAGTTCGGGAAACCCATGTGAGTGTTATTTCCCCCCGACAAACCCATATTTCTACGGGTCGATGGATTACACGGTTTTTAATAACCTTACTGAAAAAGACTTAGTTGCATCATGTCGTGGTAATACAAGTTACACTACAAGTGATGGTACTGTGAGTTATTACTGTAACTGTCCTGCAGCTTCAGCATATTATGAAATCTCAACTGTGAACCATCTTGTGAGGATATCGTCCGATGAATGGCAGGCATATGTCGAGATTATGCTCGTTACTCCAAAAAAATAGTCCGGGATAACTGTGACATAACCATGAAGCCCCTCTCCTATAAGAATAGTTGAGGGGCTTCATGCTGTATTTCGTTGGAAGAAATTCTATAGAAAATTTATGAAACCCTATTTAAAAGTTATTATCAGCTTTTCTTTATCTATTCTGAGCGGGATGCTCCTTTATCTCAGTTTTCCCCCTCATGACCTATCCTTTTTAGCTTGGATTTCCTTCACTCCCCTTCTTATTTCGCTCAGTTACGCCCGTCATTTAGAAGGTCTCTTAACAGCCTCTGTGACAGGCATCGTCTTAGGGGTACTGAACGGCCAGTGGCTCAATGAAATGCCGGGAATGCCCCTTATATCCTATGTTGCTATAGTTTTATATTTTGGAATCTTTTATGGTCTTTTCGGCATTTTTTTTAGCTTTATCACACGCCGGACTACATTGCCAAGAGTCTTCATTGCACCGATTCTTTGGGTTTCTATAGAATATTTAAGGTCAAATCTCTCATTCCTGGCTTTACCGTGGTTACTGATTGGATACAGCCAGCATGGTAATATACCTATCATACAAATTGCCTCTTATACCTCAGTTTACGGCATATCTTTTCTCGTTCTCTGCGTGAATGCTGCAATCTCTGAGGTATTTCTCTGGTTATTGAGTCGAAGAAAGATAATGACTATTCAGCAGCCTTTAACCCGTGCAGCGGTAGCTTCAATCACTTCAACTCTCGTTATGATATTTGCAGCGTATGTATGGGGCGATCATGAGGTAAAAATATATGATAAGAATTCCAGCGAGAAGCTTACTGCGTCTCTCATCCATACAAGCATTAATCAGGAAGAGAAATTCGATCCAAAATTCAGAGTGAAAATAATGGATTATTACCGAGAGCTTACTCTGCAGGCATATAAAGAAAATCCGAATGTCATCATATGGCCTGAAACTGCCCTGCCTGCTGAATTTGGGACCGACTCCCGGGTAGATCAGTCAGTAAAAAGTTTGGCCAAAGAAACAGGAACTCCTCTTCTTTTCGGATGCGCTTCTTATGCCAAAATGGAAAAATGGGGGATAAAAATCCGCAAACATAAAAACAGTGCTTACCTGATAGATAAAGAAGGGAAGATTTTAGGCGCTTATCATAAGATGAGGCTCGTACCTTTTTATGAATATCTTCCCCTTGAAGGGCGATTCTCCTGGCCCAAATGGCTTGTTCCCGAGCACGGTATTGATCTTCCCGGCATGCAGTATACCGTCTTCAGGCTTTTGGACAAGAGATTCGGCTTAGTCATCTGCTGGGAAAGCTGGTTTCCTGAACTTTTCCGAATATTTGTAAAGGATGGTGCAGAGTTTATGATAAACCTGATTAATGAAGCCCCCTTAGGAAAAACTGTGGTTTCACAAGAAACTCTATTTATGTCAGTTTTTCGTGCTGTTGAAAACAGGGTTGCCCTGCTGCGCTGTGCGAACGCTGGGATCACGGCTCTCATTGATCCGTTGGGAAGAATAAAAAAGAAGGTAACCGGGAAAAATGGAGAGGATATTGTGCTTACTGACATTCTAACTGTTACGATTCCAGAAAGTAGGGGGCCTACTTTTTATACAAGAAACGGGGATATCTTTGTTATTGCATGTGCAATAACAGCTTCTCTCTGCATACTATTAGCCTTACTTCCAGTAAAGTTACGAATGTCCTTAAAGATTACAAAAGATCATGAATGATCTGAATCAGCAAAAACCTCTCTATCAAAAAGCGTATCTTGATCTCAAGTCTCGCTTTCTGAAACAACGTTATCACATGTGTGTGCTTTTTTTCTTTACCCTAATTTTCTTCTTCATATCATTTCTTTATTTTCTCAATCTCATGCAATGGAGCCGTGGTCCTGATTTTGGCTGGACTCTAAGCGATCAAACCGAAAAGCTGGTGTTGGTTGAAGTGTATGGTGAAGCAGCAAATGCAAAGCTGCATGTCGGGGATCAGATCGTTCGTGTCAACAATGTGAAAATAATTATTTTCTCCGATATACGCAAAAATCTCAATAGAGAAATTCCTGGTGAGAATATATATGAAGTTCTACGTAACAAGCAGGTTTATACTATAACAGTCCCCAATAGGGAATTAGGGTTCAATAAGGCATTTCTCAAGTATGGATTCACCTGGGCTCTCGGAATCGTCTTTTACCTAATTGGTGCAATTGTCTACTTCATGAAACCGGGAACAAATGCATCTGTGGCTTTTCTGATTACACTATTTAATGCCAGCCTTTATATTGTTTTCAGTTATACCAGCAAACTTTCACCGTCATGGTTGGGAAATATTTTTATTTTTTCAGCCTCTTTTCTTTCAGCGTCAATTCTACACATTGCACAGGTATTTCCTGTTGAACGCCATTGGGTTCAAAAAAGCAAATTGTTTCTCTGGTTACCTTATTTGTTTTCATTGATTCTCTTTATTATAATGCGGGCTTCGGCCCCCCTGTTTACAGATGTGCCATATTTCTGGAAAATGTTTACTGACCTCTATAGAGCTTGCTCAATCCTACTATTCTTAGTTTCAACTTTGTTTGCTTATATAAGACCCTTGACTATCATTGATCGTATACGTTCCAAGGTTATCCTGATAGGTACGGCTATGGCTGTTGGAATTCCTATTTCTGATTTAATCACTAATTACATTTTTAACAAAACATTGTTGCCTAATCCAGTTTTTTTCCTTCCGTTCTATGTATTCCTCCCTCTCTCTATCGGATATGCTATAGCGAAACACAATCTCTTTGACGTAGATGTCTATATCAAAAGGGCTGTAGGTTACGCTATCATGACCGCAGTAGTCGGCCTTACCTATTTCTCACTGCAAGTGGGAGTAAGAACGGCTTTTCAGCCTGTATTCGGTGAACACTCAGAGAAAATCTACCCGGTTCTCTTTGCTGTCCTTGTTGTCTTCTTCTTTAACCCGTTAAACAGAACAGTGCAAACTGCTGTTGATAAGCTCTTTTACAGAAAGAAATCTGATTATAAAAAGACTGTTATCTCAGTGAGTAATGCCCTTACCTCCGTATTGAATCTTACAGAAGTAATAAAAAGGATTATCAATACTGTTAGAAAGGAAATGTTTATTGATACAGCTGGTGTTATTCTGCTGGAGCC
>Ga0315281_10010794_pt1 | contig 12543 bp, 9 predicted proteins | sample YL17G07_0_MG_FD_204540 | JGI IMG/M metagenome (GOLD analysis project Ga0315281, IMG submission 204540) | Sediment microbial communities from Yellowstone Lake, YNP, Wyoming, USA - YL17G07_0 | ecosystem: Environmental > Aquatic > Freshwater > Lake > Sediment | place: USA: Wyoming | collected... | reverse complement strand
CGCGATGCCTTCATACAGACGCTGAGCCACCGACATAGTGCGACGAGCGGTGAAACCGAGCTTCCGCGCGGCCTCCTGTTGAAGGGTGGAAGTCGTGAACGGCGCCGACGGATTCCGCTTGACCTCCCTCTGCGTGATGCTGGAAACGCGGTACGCCGCTCGGCCCAGGACTTCGACGTGTGATGCAACATCGGCTTCCTGAGCCATCAACAGGCCCTTCTTGTCGGGGGCCGTCGCCAGCTTCCCTTGAGGGATAGCGACGAGCCTCGCCAGGAAAGGCTGCTCCCTGTCTTCCGGTGTGAGACGGACATCAACGCTCCAGTACTCGACCGGAACGAACGCCCTGATCTCGCGCTCACGCTCGACTATCAAGCGAACGGCGACCGACTGGACCCGGCCGGCCGAGAGCTTCGGGCGAACCTTCTTCCACAAGATCGGCGTTATCGTGAAGCCGACCAATCGATCCAACACGCGGCGGGCTTCCTGAGCCTCGACCAGACGAAGATCGATCTCGCGAGGGACGCGGAAAGCCTCGAGGATCGCGTCCTTCGTGATCTCGGTGAAGGTCACGCGCTTCGCGGTGGAAGGCTCCCTCCCGAGCAGCGTCGCCACGTGGAACGCGATAGCCTCGCCCTCCCGGTCGAAGTCGGTCGCGAGTACGAGGTCGTCCGAGGCGTTCATCATCTTGCGGAGTTCCGAGAAGTGCTTCTTGGAATCCTCTGGCACCACGTAGGTGACCTCGAAGTCCTTGTCGACATCCACGGCGAGGCCGTTCGTCGGCAGGTCGCGGATGTGGCCATAGGAAGCGCGGACCGAGTAATCCGATCCCAGATACTTCTCTATGGTCTTCGCCTTGGCAGGCGATTCCACGACCACCAGCGTCTTGCTCATCTGTCAGCTATTCCTTTTTCTATAGGGAAGGGGGCTCAAGGGTGACCTCGGCGTAAGACGCTACCAGCCCCTGCCAACAAGCCCGGTATCCGCCGCTGGTAGCCTCGGTCCCGATACGTGCTCGGAAGAGGTCATTTGACGACCATCGCGTTCCTGCAGGACTTCATAACCAGCCAGGTACAGGAAAACGGGTATCTGGCCGTCTTCGTGCTCATGCTGCTGGGTTCGGCGTGCATCCCGATACCGAGCGAGATCGTGATGATGTTCGGCGGAGCCCTGGCCAGTAGCACGTTCGCGGCGACGGCTCTGGGCGACGAAACCGCCCAGCTCAGCCTGCTGCTCATCATCCTGGCCGGCCTCGCAGGCAGCCTCGTCGGATCCTGGCTCGCGTACTGGCTCGGCTACGCGGGGGGGCGCCCTTTGATCGACAAGTGGGGCCGGTACCTGCTCTTCCGACCGCACGAGGTGGACCGGGCCCATGAGTGGTTCGAGCGGCACGGCGAGGCCCTGGTGTTCTTCGGCCGCCTGATACCTCTATTGAGGGCGTTCGTTTCGCTGCCCGCGGGCATCGCAAGGATGAACTTGGGCAGGTTCACCCTGTACACGTTCCTCGGGATCCTGCCATGGACGATAGGCCTGGCGTGGGCTGGCTACGCGCTCGGCGAGCAGTGGACGATGGTCGAGAAGTGGATGGCGCCCCTCTCGGTGGTGGCCGCGATACTGCTGGTCAGCGGCCTGGTGTGGTGGGCGCTCAAGCGGGCGCGCGAGCGAGACGCCCAGACCTAGGCGGGGTCCAGGTCCATGAACATAGTCTGGTATCCGTCGGCGTCATCCCTGACCTTGACGAACCCGAAGCGTTCGTAGAGCCGCCGTGCGGGGTTGGCGATGGCCACGCTCAACGAGATCCGAGGGAACCCCATGTCGCGGGCGAGGTCTAGCAGCGCGGAAAGCAGGGAGGTCCCGATCCCTCGGCCGCGCGCCTCCGGGACCAGAGCGATGCTGAACTCCGGCGCCTCCTCATCCACGAAGCCGAACCCCGACGCTTCAGCCGAGAAGAGCCGGAACCAGGCCGCGCCGACAGATCGCCCCTCTTCCTCGACGATGTACCCGTCGTCGCCCCGGCGACCCCATCCCTCGAAGTAGCGGACCATCTCCGGGTAGATGCCAGTGAGTTCGTCCATCGACTCTCGAGGCCGCGAGAGATCCCAGTTCATCGACTCCTCGGACATCGTAAGAACGAAGGCGGCGTCTTCGACCGTGGTGCGGCGGAGCGATGACATGCCCGACTACAGCGCTATCTCGGGGGCGACCTGCTGCAGACCCTCGATGCCGAGAGCGATCAGGTCCTCGACGCTGAGGCCGATCGAATCCTCGACGTCGTTGATCTCGTCGCGATTCACGCCGGGGGCGAACGCCTTCTCCTTCAGCTTTTTTCGCACGCTGGACACCTTCATGCCCGCCGACTTCTCGGGTCTCACGAGTGCGGCAGCGACGAGCAAACCGGCCACGGCGTCGGCATGAACGATGGCCTTCGACATCAGGTTGGTGCGCTTGTCTGCGAAGTTGTGAGCCAGGACACCGTTGACGACGAGTTCGTTCACGCCGACCTCGCGCAGCCACTCGGCCGCCATCAGTGCGTGGCGAGACGGGTCTGAGTCCGTGACGTCCTGATCGAGGTCGTGGAAGAGCCCCGTCAGCGCCCACGTCTCTTCGTCCTCGCTGAAGCGTCGCGAAAGCGCACGCATCACGCCCTCGACCGAGACCAGGTGGCGATAGGTCGTGTCCTTCTCACACTTGCCGCGCGCGAACTCCCTAGCCTCTGTGATGTCCATCTACATCTCCAACGTCCATGGAACGCTCGTCAGAACAGTCCGCGGCTCCGACAGGAACAGCCTCTTCACGAACAACGCGCTCTGGTTGTGGAGTATCCGGTGACGCTTCTTCACGATGTACTCGGGAACGATCACGACGGCCACCGTGTCCTCTCGCTCCGTGACACTCCTGACCGCCGCGAGCATCGGGCCGGTGAGGTCGCGGAAGGGCGCCTCCGTCAACTCGAGTGGAACCGGCGAACCGTGCACGGCCCATTCGTCGATGATGGCGCCCGAGCCCGCAGGGTCGAGGGCGAAGTGGATGGCTCGGATCTCTGAAGCCTGCAGGGTGCGCGCGTAGTTGACCGCCCAGAGTGTCGCGTCGTTCACCGCCGAGACGAACAAGAGCGCGACCACGCGGTTGGGGATCAGCGACTTCCCGTCCGACCCGTCGCCGCCCATCGCGTCCCCCGGGACGGGCACATCCGTTAGGACCACATTCGGCTCGCGGAGAAGGCCCGACTTCATCCTGATCAGACCGAAGTGGCTGAGGAAGTACAGGGACAACCTTTCGCGGACCATCTCGGGGACGACCACGGTGATGAAATCCGGCCGGTCCCGCTGGATACCTCGAACGTAGATACGCAGCGTGCGCAGCAGACTTCCCTTCCGTTCGAGGATCTCCAATTCCGGACCCCCGGCCAGGCAGTACTCCTGCCAGCGGGCCTGGACTTCTGCCGGTGTGCGGCCCTTCCCCACCCACACGGCACGGAACTCCGGGGGATGGAAAGAGCGGATGTATCCAATTGCCTCGGCGAGCGACTTGTCGAAGTCCCGGACTACCAAGACCACCCGGTTCGTGACGACCCGGTCCTGGATCTTCACGCGGCCCCGCCTCAACGCCTTGATGACCGAAACGTAGTGACGATTGATCACCGGGAACGTCAGCGCAAGGATGACCATGCAGAGGATGGAGATCCATGCGCCCTCCGCGAACTTCGACACCGTCACTACGATGAGAACCACGAACGTCGTGACCGCCCCGATTGTGTTGAACATGATCGAGCGGCGCCACCCCTTCTCCGCTTCCTCCCCCTTCTCCTTCTCCTTCAACCAGTGCTTGACCATGCCGGCTTGGGCGAGTGTGAAAGAGGTGAAGACACCGACGACGTAGAGTTGGATGAGCGCGTTCAGGTCGGCTCGGAACACCACGATCAGTAGTCCTGCGAAGAAGGCCAGGACCATCACGCCGTTGGAGAATACGAGTCGGTCTCCGCGGTTCATGAACTGGCGCGGAAGGTAACGGTCCTTCGCCAGGATCGCAGCCAGCATCGGCAGCCCTTGGAAGGAGGTGTTGGCAGCCAGTACGAGGATAGCGGCGGAAAACACCTGCACCGCATAGAAGCCGAAGCCCCCACCGAACACCGCGTGGGCAACCTGCGCCACGACTGACCGTTCCTCGCTGATCGTGGCGTGGGTGTTGACGGCCAGGAAGGCGATGCCCATGAACATCACTATCGCCAGGCCCGCCAGCATCATCAGGGTCCGCGACGCGTTCCTCGCCTGCGGCCGTTTGAAAGCCGTCACGCCGTTCGAGATGGCCTCGACCCCGGTCAATGCCGCCGACCCGGACGAGAACGCCTTGAGGATCGCGAACAGCGTGATAGCTCCCGTGGCCTTCAGAACTTCAGGGATCGGAGTCAGGTCCTGCGCCGCGACGTCGGGGCATTGGCCGAACGTGCACTTCGACACACCGACGACGATCATCGTCAGTACCGTGACGATGAATAGATAGACGGGCACCGCGAAGACGGCCCCCGACTCCTTGGCCCCCCTCAGATTCACGAGCATGATCAGGACCAAGAACAGCAGGGATATCTCCACCTTGTACGGGAGAAGATGAGGGATGGCGGAGGTGATCGCGATGACGCCTGCGACGATCGACACCGACACGGTGAGGACGTAATCCACCAGCAGTGCGGCCGCGGCGATGAGCCCCGGCGTGATCCCCAGGTTGTCCCTGCTGACCGTGTAGGCGCCACCCCCGCCGGGGTAGGCCTTGATGATCTGCTTGTACGAGGCGACGACTATCACCATCAGGATCGCGACCGCACCGGCGATCGGGATCGTCAGAGCTGCGGCCGCGGCGCTTGCGGCCAGTAATGCAAGAAGGATCTCCTCCGGCGCGTAGACCACCGAAGACATGGCGTCCGACGCGAATATCGGCAGCGCAAGGACCTTCGGGAGGAGCGTGTGCTCCAGCCTCCCACTGGCCACGCGCCGGCCGACCAGTATCCGCTTGAACGGGCTCGTGGACTTGGGGCTGGGAGTCGTGAGGATGGTAGACATCAGCCCGGATTCTAGTTGCAGCGAGCCCCGCCCTGGCGCCTCGGGCTCAGGCGTCGGGCTCGGCGACCCACCTGTAGCCGACGCCCGGTTCGGTGACGATGAATCGGGGTGCCGTCGCGTCGTCATTCAGCTTCTGTCTGAGCTGCCTCACGTACACCCGCAGGTAGTGGCTCTCGTCGGAATAGCCCCGCCCCCACACCTTCTGTAGGAGCCAAGTGTGCGTCAGCAGCTTGCCAGGATCCGTGACCATGGCCTCGAGGAGGTCGTACTCGGTCGGGGTTAGGTGGATGGCTTCACCACCCACGCGAACCAGGCGCTTGCCCAGATCCACCTCCACATCCCGGAACCTCAGGACCGAGGGACCCGTTTCGGAGGGCAGGGCTCTGCGGAGGGTTGCCCGCAGGCGTGCGAGTAGTTCCTCCATCCCGAAAGGTTTGGTCACGTAGTCGTCGGCGCCCGCGTCCAAGGCCGCTACCTTGTCGGATTGGGCATCCCTCACGGACAGGATGATCACCGGAGCCCCCGTGAAGCCTCTCAACCGCTTCACCACCTCGGTTCCGTCCATGTCAGGAAGCCCGAGGTCCAGGAAGATCAGGTGCGGGGATGTGTCCGCCGCAACCTCGATGGCCTCCTCGCCGGTTCCCGCCGTCGAAACCTCGTACCCGTGAGCGCTGAGACTCGTCCGCAGCGCGCGGCGTATCTGTGGCTCGTCGTCGACCACCAGGATCCGCGTTGTCACGAACCATCGCCTTCCGTCGGGAGTTCGAATACCACTGCGGCGCCTCCACTCGGCGACCCTTCAATGCGGATGCTGCCTCCGTGCGATTCCACGATGGCACGCGCGATGGCGAGACCAAGCCCCGTGCCGGATCCCGGACCTTCACCCCTGTAGAAGGCCTCGAACACACGCTCGCGGTCCTCCGAAAGTATCCCCGGCCCTTGGTCTGCAACCCGAACCTGCAATACCGACCGCCAAGGTGCAACGGAAACGAGTATCTCCGAGTCAGGAGGGGAGAAGTGCACAGCGTTCTCGAGGATGTTCGTCATCACCTGATCTATCTGGACCGGGTCGATCGGGATCTCCGGCAGGTTGGGCCGGATCACCGTGCGAACGCTCCGCTCCTTCAACTGCGGACGCATCCTCGCAAGAACCGCCTCTATCACCTCCTCCAGAGGGACCTGCGTCTTCGAGGGAGTGAGAACACCCGCCCTCACGCGCGATAGGTCAAGAAGATTGCCTACCAGGCGATTCAAGCGGTCGGTCTCCTCGAGCACCGTCTGGAGCAGATCCCTCTGCTCCTCCTCGTCATAGACGACGTCGGGCTGGAGGAGGCTGGAAACACCCGCCTTGATCGACGCAAGCGGAGTCCGCAGGTCATGAGTGACCGACGAGAAGAGCGCAGCGCGTGCCATGTTCGCCTCTGCCTCAAGTCGAGTGCGGTGGATCTCGCCGTCAAGCCGCGCTCGCTCCATCGCCAGAGCCGTCTGCACAGCTATGCCGGCGAGAACCCCCCTTTCTTCACGGGAGAACGAGGGCTCGGCGCTGCTTCTAGCGACAGTGATGGCGCCGAACTCGCGTCCGTTGGATTCGAGAGGAACGTCGAGGGAGGGCGCACCGCCTCCCGGTTCGGGTGCGCCCGCGGGTACTGAGACCTCAAGAATGATCCCACCCCCGTCATCGGCACGCACGTCGCATCTCGCCAGCGCGAAGTGATCGAGCATCGTCTTGGCGAAGTCTGTGAGGACCTTGTCCAGGGACTCGCCGGAGCGCAGCCTGAGAGCGAGGGTGTTGAGCATCGTTGCCTCCTCCTCGCGTCGCTGGGCACGAGCTCTCTCCTCAAGGGCCCGGGCGAGTAGAGCGCCGACGATGAGCGACACCGCCAGGAACACGACGAGGGCGGCGACATCCTCGGCCTTCTCCACTCGCAGGGTATGGAGCGGGGGCGTGACGAAGAAGTTCAAACCGAGGAACGAGAGCACAGCAGCTGCCAGGCCGCTCCAGAAGCGTCCGAGGGCGGCCGCCACCACCACTGCCAGGAGATACAGGAGCGTCGGGATCACGGCACCGTGATCTCGCACCGGCAGGGACAGGAGGGTGGCCACTGCGGGTGCCAGCACCGCTACCGCCACCCCTCTTGTCCGGGAGGCCGGCCTGCCAGCGCGCAGAATGCGATCCATGGCCTAGAGCTTGGCTCTCACTCGCCCACCCCACAAGGGCCCGCCCGATCTTTACGGGATCTTGACGTCCTTGGGCCGGGCGCTGACGCCGCCCTTACGCCGGCGCGTCGAGACTGAGGGTGATGAAGACCGAGACCCCCGCACCCACATTCGCTCCCTCCGATCGAGCCATCCCCGGAGCCGCCTCTCCGCGCCGCGGGCGTCGCGCACTCCAACCCCATCCTCCCTCCTACAGCGCGAAGCGGATGATGCTCGGCAGAGCGCTCCCCACCAAAGACCTGATCCACCAGAGACTCGGCAAGTCGACGGCTCTCGCCGTCTTCTCCTCAGACGCCCTTTCCTCTGTCGCCTACGCCACCGAAGAGATGTTGCGGGTGCTGATACCGGCAGCGGGCCTCGCGGCCTTCGCTCTGATAATGCCCATCTCGATCGTCATCGCGGTCATCCTGGCCACCCTGGTCTTCAGCTACCGGCAGACGATCAAGGCCTACCCGTCCGCTGGTGGCGCCTACATCGTCACGAAGGACAATTTCGGCGTGCTGCCGGCGCAGGTCGCCGGCGTTGCACTGCTCACCGACTACGTGCTGACCGTCGCCGTATCCGTGTCGGCGGGGGTAGCCGCGATAGTAGCCGTGGCTCCCGGCATCTACCCGTTCCGCGTTCCGTTGGCGCTCTTCTTCGTCGCGCTTCTCGCTTGGGGAAACCTGCGCGGGGTCAAGGAGTCCGGGCGGCTCTTCGCTTCACCCACGTATATGTTCCTCGTCGGCATCCTCGTGTTGGTCGGTCTCGGGATCTTCCGCCTTGCCACAGGGGCCATCCACCCGCTCCCCGTTCCAGCGAACCTGCCGTCATCTCCCGCCGACGTCGGTTTGCTGTCGGGCGTTGGTCTCTACGTCGTCCTTCACGCACTGGCCTCAGGAAGCACGGCCATGACCGGGGTCGAGGCCATCTCCAATGGCGTTCCTGCATTCAAACCCCCGGAATGGAAGAACGCTCGCACCACCTTGATGATCATGGGCGGGCTGCTCGGAACCATGTTCCTGGGCATCTCGTTCCTGGCCCACAGCCTCCATGTGATGCCCGACCTGACAGACCGACAGACGGTGGTCGCCATGATCGCTCGACAGGTATTCGGGGCCGGCCCCTTCGGACATGCAGCGTTCCTGTTCCTGCAGGTGACCACCATGGCGATCCTCGTACTGGCAGCCAACACTTCCTTCGCCGACTTCCCTCGTCTCGCGAGCTTCCAGGCCGGAGACAGCTTCATGCCGAGACAGTTGACGAAACGAGGGCACCGGCTGGTCTTCTCGAACGGCATCATCGGGCTGGCCATCGCCGCGGGCGTCCTGATAGTGGGATTCAACGCCAACGTCACCCGACTCATCCCCTTCTACGCGCTGGGAGTGTTCACCTCGTTCACCCTCTCCCAGGCGGGCATGGCTCGCCGGCATCTGCGTCTGCGCGAGTCGGGGTGGCGCAGGGGCCTCCTGATCAACGGATGGGGGGCGGTCGCTACAGGCGCCCTCGCCGTGATCATCGCCGTGACCAAGTTCACGCAAGGCGCCTGGGTGGTGCTCGTGGTCGTGCCCATCCTCGTCGTGATGCTGGTGCGGATGAACCGCCGCTACGAGAACGAGAGTGAGGATCTGACTTCCGGCCTGGAGGGACTTGACCCCAGCGCCACACATCGCCCGCTCGCCCTGGTGTTCGTCGAGGAACTCGACCACAAGACGCTGCACGCCATCCAGTACGTGAAGACGATCCGCCCACAGGAAGCGCAGGCCGTTCACTTCGAGCGCGACCTGGGGAACTCGACCGACCTCGTGGCGCGGTGGAAGGAGCTGGAGATGGACATCCCGCTGAAGGTCGTCAAGGCGACCTCCGACATACCGAGCTGCCTCGCGGGCTACGTCGGAGCTCTTCCTAACGACCTCGACGTAACGGTGGTCATACCCGGACCAGCTCGCATGGGCGTCTTGGAGCGCCTCCGCCGAGGCCGCACCGGTGCCCAACTCACCAAGGCTCTGCTGCCGTATCATCGCGCCCGCATCACGCTCGTGCGGGACCACAGCCACGAAGCTGGCCACGAGGTTCACGGGGCGACGGACCTTCCTGAACACCACCGACCGCGGCTGATCCATAAGGTCGTCGTCCTGGTGGACAAGGTCGACAAGGCATCTCTGCAGGCAGTCGAGTACGCCGTCTCTCTCGGGGCCGCTGAGACCTGGGGCGTCCACGCGGCCATCGACCAGGAGAACCAAGAGGACGTCATCTCGAGGTGGCTGGACCTGTTCTCTCCCGTGCCCCTTCAGGTCATCGAATGCTGGGACAGGAACATCGCTCGTTCCATCGAGTCCTACGTGGCTGAGATGGCAGGACCCGACGATGAGATCACGGTCGTCGTACCGAGACGCGACTACTCCCAGGTGAGGCAGCGTGCCCTGCACGATCGCACCAGTCGCAGTATCGCCAGGTCACTCAGTCGATACGCGCATGTCGACATGACGGTTGTGCCCTACTACTTCGATCGTGCCGCCACACGAACCCCCTCCGTTCGATAGGCTACGCGGATATGACCGGAGATCTGCTCAAAGTCGTGATCATGGGCTGCGGCCGGATGGGCTCCGACCTCACCGTCGAGTTGTCCCAGGCCGGGCACACGGTGAGCGTCATAGACAAGAGTGCATCTGCCTTCGAACGCCTGCCCCCGGGCTTCAAGGCGAAGACCCTCATCGGGCAGGGATTCGACAGAGACGTGCTGGAGGAGGCCGGTATCAAGGAGGCCGACGCCTTCCTCGCCGTCTCCAGCGGAGACAACTCGAACATCGTCTCCGCTCGCGTGGCTCGCGAGTACTACAACGTGCCCCGCGTTATCGCCCGCATCAATGACCCTCGACGGGCCGACATCTACGAGAGGCTCAACATCCCGACCGTCGCCCCGGTCAGGGCCGGCGTGAAGCAGATCATGCTCCTGATATTCCATCCGCGCGAGGAGATACGCGAGAGCATGGCCGGCGGAGACCTGCTGCGCATGAGGATCGAGATCCCGAAGCATCTGGTCGGCAAGCCCGTCAGTTCCTTCGACGAAACCGGCAGGGTTCTCGTGGCCGGCGTCGAGCGCGGCGGCAGCGGATTCATCCCTGTCGCCGACAGCACCCTCCAGGAAGGCGACGCGGTGCAGATCATTCTGCAGAGCGATGCGATCGAGGCCCTCGACGCGTTCCTTGCCTTCGAAGAGGAGAAGTAGATGCGCGTCGTTATCGCTGGCGGTGGCGCGGTGGGAAGACATCTCGCCGCAGATCTCCTCGAACGGAACCACCAGGTGATCCTCATCGAGCAGGAGCCTGCCACGCTCGACAAGGCCCGCATCTGGGGAGATCGGGCCGAACTGATCCTCGGTGACGCCTGCGAACCCTGGGTCTTGGAGGCAGCCAAGCTGTCCACCGCCGATGTCATGGTGGCGGTAACGGGAGACGACGAGGACAACCTGGTCGTCTCACTGCTCGCCAAGCAGGAGTACGCGGTTCCCCGAGTCCTGGCACGCGTCAATCACCCGAAGAACGAGTGGATGTTCACCGAACAGTGGGGCGTAGACGCCTCCGTTTCGCCTCCCCACATCCTGACCGCGATGGTCGAGGAAGCCGTGACGGTGGGCGACCTGATCCGCATCCTCCCCCTGGAACGGGGCCGGGTCTCGGTCGTAGAACTGAAACTCCCCGTCGATTCGCCCAACGCCGGCAGGCCGCTCTTCGAACTCAGACTCCCTGCAGACTCGGCGATCCTGGCCTTGGTCCGAGAGAGTCATGTGCTGATCCCTCAACCCGAAACAGTGATGGCGGCAGGTGACGAGATCATCGCCCTGACGTCTCCGGAATCGGAGGACGCGCTTCAGAGGGCCATCATCGGCGTTCGTCCCTGACAGCTCGGCTCTTCTGACGCTTCGGTTAGGCTCCATCCAGATGTCCCGGACGATCGACGCCGACGTTTGCATCATCGGGGCGGGCCTAGCCGGCCTCTTCGCCGTCCTGACCCTACCCGCGGAGACCAACGTCGTCGTGCTCGACAAGGGTTTCTACGGATTGGGGTCCAGTCCTCTGGCCCAGGGTGGACTCGCCGCAGCGATGGACCCCGACGATTCGCCCGAACTCCACCTCCGCGACACGATCGCTGCAGGCGCGGGCTTGGTGGATTGGCGCGCCGCCAAGGTCGTGTGCAACGAAGCCCCGGACCGGGTGCGCGACCTCATCGCCTACGGATGCGCATTCGACCACAACAGCGACGGCTCGCTGAACCTCGCCTTGGAGGGCGGACAGTCGGTGCCTCGCTCCGTCCACACAGCCGACGCGACCGGCGCCGAGATTGTGCGAGCCCTCCGCCCGGCCGCCGAGGGTCGGTTCCTAAGGCTCGAGGCGAGCGCGACCCGCGTTACTTCATTGAGCGGACGCTGTACCGGCGTATGGGCGCTCACCACGGAAGGCGAGACCGTTCTCATCCGATCCCGCGCGACCATGCTCGCTTCCGGCGGCGCGGGCGCGTTGTTCGAATCCACGACCAACGCTCAAGCATCCACAGGCGATTCGTTGGCGTTGTCACGCGGCGCGGGCGCGCGACTGATGGACCTCGAGTTCGTTCAGTTCCATCCGACCGCGCTGAAGGTGCCGGGATCGCCTCGACCACTGCTCACCGAGGCGTTGCGTGGCGCGGGCGCGCGGTTGATCGACTCAGAGGGCCGCCGGTTCATGGTCGACCGTCATCCCGACGCCGAGTTGGCACCACGACACGTGGTCACCGCCGGGATACTCGCAGCCGGCGACGCCTTCCTGGACGCCACCGGCGTCGGCGCCGGGCGCCTGGCGGAGGAGTTCCCGACCGTCGTGGCAGCCTGCCGCGAGCACGGTTTCGACATCGAGAAGGATCCCGTCCCTGTTGTCCCGGCCGCTCACTACATGATCGGCGGCGCCGCGACCAGCCTGGATGCGCGCAGCAGCCTTCACGGGCTGTACGCGGCGGGGGAGTGCGCCGCGACGGGTATGCACGGCGCCAACCGGATGGCGGGTAACTCGCTGGCCGAGTCGGTCGTGTTCTCGCGCCGCGCGGCTCTTTCGATAGTCGAAGACCTGGCGGCGCTGCCCGTTGACGACGTCGAATGGGAATCTCCTCCCGACGCTCCCGTGGCCGTCAGCGAGAATCTCCGCGAGCGCATCATCGCGGCCGTCTCGCTCGGTGCCGGGCCAATCCGAACCGCCGCTGATTCTCGGGCCGCCCTGCTGCGTTTGAAGGCGATGCGTACCGAGCTAGGGTACGATATCCCTGC
>Ga0315281_10010793_pt1 | contig 12545 bp, 11 predicted proteins | sample YL17G07_0_MG_FD_204540 | JGI IMG/M metagenome (GOLD analysis project Ga0315281, IMG submission 204540) | Sediment microbial communities from Yellowstone Lake, YNP, Wyoming, USA - YL17G07_0 | ecosystem: Environmental > Aquatic > Freshwater > Lake > Sediment | place: USA: Wyoming | collected... | reverse complement strand
GCCGCCGCGCCGGTGGCCGCTGAGCCGAACAGGCGCCCGAGAATCGCCTTCAACACCCCGCCGGCGACTACAACCACGATCAGCAAGATCACGAACAGCGATTGGTAATCGTCAGCCGTGGATGCCTGTGTGCGCGGCGGCGGCAGCTTTTCACCGCCGATCAAATTCATCAGCGTACGCGTGCCGTCGCGGATGCCGCCGTAGAAGTCGTTGGCGAGCAAATGCGGCGCGATCACCTCGCGGATAACGCGCTTTGCGACCACATCGGGTATCGCGCCCTCGAGCCCGTAGCCGACTTCGATGCGCAGGCGCTGATCGTTTTTGGCGATGATCAGGATCACTCCGTCATCGGTTCTTGCGCGGCCGATCTTCCAGCGCTCGGCGACGCGTAGCGAATACTGCTCTATGGTTTCGGGCTGAGTGCTGGGCAGCATCAGCACGGCGATCTGACTGCCTTTGCTCTGCTCGAAGGCGCGCAGTTCGGATTCGAGCGTAGCCAGTTCTCCGGCAGAGAGCGAGCCTGTGAGGTCGGTGATCCGCGCCTTGAGCGGCGGCACCGCAAGCTCGGCCGCTGCGCCAGCCGCCGATGCAAGGGCCAGCGCCACGATGCCGAACAGCCGGATCAGAGCGCGCATATCCAGGCGGCTGCGCATGAGTGCGGATGGCGCAAGTGCATCCGCCCCCGACCGGCCAGGACTCATGCGCTCAAGTTCCGGTTACTTGGCCGGTGCGGGCGCGCCGGCGGGCTTATCGAAGCTGACCGTCGGCGGGCTGGCTATGGCCTTCTCGTTTTCGACCGCAAAATTGGGTTTCACCTGATAGCTAAACAGCATCGCCGTCAGGTTGTTGGGGAAAGTACGGATAAGGGTGTTGTACTCCTGCACCGATTTGATATAGCGATTGCGCGCCACGGCAATGCGGTTCTCGGTACCTTCGAGCTGTGCCTGCAGATCACGGAAATTCTGGTCCGACTTCAACTGCGGATAGTTCTCGGAAACTACCAGCAGCCGCGACAAAGCGCTGGATAGCCCGGCCTGCGCCTGCTGAAACCTGGCGAAAGCCGCAGGATCGTTAATCAGTTCCGGCGTCGCCTGGATACTGCCGACGCGCGAACGCGCCTCGGTCACCTGGACCAGGATCTGCTGCTCCTGTGCCGCAAATCCTTTCACCGTGTTTACCAGGTTCGGCACCAGATCGGCGCGGCGCTGGTACTGGTTCAGCACTTCTGACCAGCTGCCCTTGATCTGCTCGTCGCCGCGCTGCATCTCGTTGTATCCGCAGCCGGAAAGACCCAGCGTGACCGCAGCCAGCACCATGACCCATAGTTTGCGCATGTGTGTTCTCCTCGGTTTGACTCGCATCGTAGTTGGGGGCACGGATCCGGATTTCAAGCCGCCGCCGCGCGGCTTCGCCTCATGCCCGGGTGCGCAAGTCCGCCATCGCGCTCCGGGCAAAGCAGAGGTCTTCCCATGCCTTCGCTTTGTCAGGCAGGCTGCGCAACAGGTAAGCCGGATGATAGCTGACGATCAGGGGTACGCCTTGATAACGGTGCAGTCGGCCGCGCAGCGAAGCGATGCTCGCGTCGGTGTCGAGCAGCGTCTGGCAGGCGAAGCGCCCCAAGGCGAGGATCAGCTTTGGCCGGATCAGTTCGACCTGGCGCCGGAGAAACGGCGAGCACTGCGCAACTTCGGCCTGCTCGGGATTGCGGTTTCCCGGCGGCCGGCACTTAAGCACATTGGCGATATAGACGTTCTCCCCGCGCTTCAAGGCGATGCCCGCGAGCATAGCGTCGAGCAATTTCCCCGCCTGGCCGACAAAGGGCTCGCCGCGCGCGTCCTCTTCAGCGCCAGGTGCCTCCCCCACCAGCAGCCATTCGGCCCTCTCGTCGCCGACACCGAACACGGTCCGGGTGCAGGTTTTGCGCAGGCCGCAGGCAGTGCAGCCGGCGACGGCCATATTGAGTTCAGGCCAGTCCATGTGCGCGATGCGTTCGCCGCGATCGTCCGCGGTAGGCTCCACAGCGCCGACGCGGACCGCGAAAGGCTCCTCCGCCCTCTGCTCCTCCGCCCCCCGCTCGCCGGTAGCCCTGCCTTTCAGCCGCCACAGCGGCGTCAGGCCGATTTCCTCAAGGAACAATTCGCGGCGCGAACTCACAGCGGCAGGCTCAGTATCAGCGCGTCTTCGCGGCCAGCCGGCGCCGGATAGTAGTCGCGCCTCAGGCCCATCTGCTTGAAATCATGACGCTCGTACAGGCGCAGCGCGGCGACATTGGACGGCCGCACTTCCAGGAAGATCAGCCGCGCGCCGCGCCCGCGGGCGATTTCGCACAGGCGCCGCAACAGCAGGCTGCCGTGGCCCCGCCTTTGACAGGCGGCGGCAACGCTGAGATTGAGCAAATGCGCCTCGTCTGACGCCAGCATCAGCACGGCGTAGCCGATCGTCTCGCCGTTGTGGGCGCAGATCCAGCAACTGTAGCCGGCCGCGAGCGAGTCGCGGAAATTCCCCGGCGTCCAGGGAAACGCGTAGATCGCGGTTTCGATCGCCATCAGCGCCGGCAGGTCGTCCGCGGTCATGGGGCGCAGTTCGATCGTGGGTTTGAGTACGGCGCTCATCGTTCGCTCGTCTTCAGCGCCACCTTGTCGCGCACATACAGCGGCGCGGCCGCGGCCGCGTCGACGCCCTGCCCGGAAGCGAAGGTTTCCATCGCAAGATGCAGCATCGCAGTTGCATTCGGGATGGCGTCGGCGTCGGTGCGCGAAATTCTGCCTTCATAACGCCGCGCCAGCGTTGCTCCATGCACGCGAAAACCACTGCCGCAAGCGACCCAATCGCCGCCTTCGACCGGCGGCACGGTGTCCGGTCTGTAAAGCGCGGGCGCATGCATTTCGATCCATTTGCCGCCGCTCTTGCGATAGGCGCCATGATACACCTCGCCCATGCGCGCATCGAGGCAGGCGATCACCTTGTCAGCGCCGCAATCGTGTGCCAGCGCGAGCAGCGTGCCGATTCCCGCCACCGGCAGATTGCGCGCCAGCGCCAAGCCCTGCGCGATGCCGCAGGCGATGCGCAGCCCGGTAAACGATCCCGGCCCAGCGCCGTAGACAATGCCTTCAACGGCCTGCATGTCCAGTCCTGCCTGCAGCAGCAATTCGTGCAGCACCGGCAATGCGAGTTCGGAGTGCCGTTGCCCGGCATGGAAGCTGCGCCCGAATATCTGCGCGCCCCGCGACACGGCGAGCGAGCAGTATTCAGTGGAAGTTTCAATCGCAACGAGGTTCACGGCTGACATTGGAATGCAACGCCGCATTCTAGCGTATCCGGCGCGGAGCGCCGCCTGCTAAGCCGCCTGCGCCGCCCTGTCTGCGCCGCCCTTGACACGCTTCTTTGCCGCGTCCAAGATGCTCCGCACCCAAACCGACATGCAAGGCAACAACATGAAACGAACTCTTTGCGCGCTAGTATTGACGCTGCTCTCCGGCATTGCCCTCGCGCAGGAGGCGTATCCGAGCCGCCACATCACCATGGTCGTGCCGTTCCCGCCCGGAGGCGTAGCCGATCTCACCGGCCGCCCCACGGCGTTCGCGATGGACAAGGTGCTGAAGCAGCGCATCGTGGTCGAAAACAAGGCCGGCGCCGGCGGCGCCATCGGCATGGCCTACGTCGCCAACGCCAAGCCGGACGGCTATACGATCATGATGGCGCTGTCGTCGATTTCGATTATCCCCGAAGCGGAAAAGCTGTTCGAGCGCAAATCGCCGTACCAGATGAACCAGCTCGCGCCGATCGCGCTGATCTCGGCCGACCCCACCGTGCTGGTGGTGCGCACGGACAGCCCGTGGAAAAGCGTAAAGGACCTGGTCGAGGATGCGAAACAGCGTCCCGGCAAGATCAGCTTCAGTTCCTCCGGAATCTACGGCACGCTGCACATGGCGATGGAAATGTTCGCCCAGGCTGCCGACATCAAGCTCTGGCATGTGCCCTACACCGGCGGCGGCCCGGCGATGAATGCCCTGGTCGGCGGACACGTGGATGCGCTCGCCTCGGGCCCGTCCGCGGTGATCGGTCAGATCAAGGGCGGCAAGCTGCGGCCTTTGGCCACCTGGGGCGACAAGCGCCTGGCCGCGCTGCCCGACGTGCCCACGTTCAAGGAGCTGGGCTACGACGTTGAGTTCTACATCTGGTCCGGATTGTTCGCTCCCGCCGGCACGCCCGCGCCGGTGATGGCCGCGCTGCGCAACGCCGCAAGGCAGGCGGTCGAGGATCCGGAGTTCAAGGCGATCATGGCCAAAATCGAGACGCCGATCCATTACCTCGACGCGCCCGAGTTCCAGAAATTCTGGGACAAGGACGCGGCGATGCTCGCCGCCGCGGTCAGGCGGGTGGGCAAGGTGGAGGACAAGAAGTAGTTCTAGAGCTTCGGTTCGGCGTCCAGCCGCACCGCCACGCCTTCCAGTCCCGCGCCCGCGGCGGGATAGCGCTGCATCACCAGCGGATCGTGGCCGGGCACCACGTAGCGCGGATCGTCGGCGAGTTCGCGCAATCTGCGATAACCCTCCACCATGGCGCCGACGTCGTAGACGATGGGGAATGGGCGCACCTGCTCCATGTTGGCGTAAAGATGCGTGGCGTCCGAGGCGAGCACGATCCAGCCGATGCGGGTATGCACGCGCACCGACTGTATGCCCATGGTGTGGCCGCCGATGCGATGCAGCGACAACCCGGGCGCGAGCGGCGCGTCGCCGTCGTGGAACTTCACCCTTCCCTCGTACACCCGGCGCACCATGCCCACCACTTCCTCCACTTCGTAGGCGTGCGAAAACACCGGCTGCGCCATGTGCCGGCCGGTGGCATATTGCATTTCCCTGTCCTGCAGGTGGAAGCTGGCCTTGGGGAACATGGCAAAGTTGCCGACGTGGTCGTAATGCAGGTGGGTGATGATCACCTCGCGCACCTCGGCCGCATCGACTCCCAGGCGCTTCAATCCCAGTTCCGGCGACAGCAGCATCTTGCGCCCGCGGCGCTCCGCTACAGCGGCATCGAATCCGGTGTCGATGACGAAAGTGCGCGACGCGCTGCGCGCGAGCCAGACGAAATAATCGAGCGGGCTGCCTTCTTCGTGCGGATCGCCGCCGATGAAATTGTCGGCCGCTTTCCTTGCCAGCGTGGCGTAGCGGATGGCATAGACTTCATAGGTTTCGATCGCATTCATCGCCTTCTCCCGGTCTGTAGCGTAGTGTGGAAGTTCGCGCACGGCGCGTCAAGGCCAAGGCGGCAGGACACCTATACCGCGCCCTGCGCAAACTGCGTCGCTCACCACCGCTGGCGCACAGCTCGGGTTTCCCCGCTCCAGCGTATAATTTGCCGGCATGCAAAAGACAGGATCATTACAAGCAGGCGCGCAATTGCCTCATGCCAACCGCCAACCAAAGGAGAACGGAAAATGAAAAACAGCAAGCACCAGCACCCCAACGCCCGCCGCGAAATGCTCAAGAAGAGCGCGGCCCTGGGCGCCGCCGCAGTTGCCGCGCAGTTCGGATTCCCGGCAATCGTGCGCGCGCAGGCCGACGCCATCAAATTCGCCCACCTGACGCCGCGCACCGGCTTTCTCGCGCAGCTCGGCGAATACGGCTTCAAGGCCGCGACCATGGCGGTGGAGGAAGTGAATGCCGCGGGCGGCTTGCTCGGAAGGAAAGTCGAACTGATTGCGGAGGACAGCGTCAATCCGCAGACGGCCGTGACCAAGGCGCAGAAACTGATCGAGCGCGACAAGGTGGTTGCGATCATCGGCGAGATCAATTCGGCGTCCGCACTCGCGATCGGCGAGCAGGTCGCGCGCTACAAGACCACGCCCTTCTTCAATACCGGCGCCAACTCGGACGCGCTGCGCGGCAAGAACTGCAACCGCCTGATGTTTCACATCGAAGGCGGCAGCACCATGTATACCAAGACCATCGGTACCTGGCAGAAGGCGGAGAACAAGATCAAGGGTGCCAAGTGGTACATGCTCACTGCGGACTACGCCTTCGGCCATGACCTGTTCCGCGTGTCGACGAAGTTCCTCAAGGAAAACGGCGGCGAGCTAATCAACAACGACATGGTGCCGACCAACACCGCGGATTACAGCGCCTACATACTGAAAATCCGCCAGGCGAAACCGGACCTCGTCTATATCAACCTCGCCGGCGTCGATCAAACCACGTTTCTCAAGCAATACAAGGAATACAACCTGCCCTACCCGCTGGCGGGCGGCGTGATGGACACCATTCCATTCTGGGCCGCGGGCATCGACGCGATTTCAGGACATTGGCAGAGTCTATGGTTCCACGGCCTCGAAGTCCCGGCGGCGCAGGCCTTTACCAAGCGCTTCAGCGACAAGTTCGGCTTTCCGCCGGACAACCAGGCCTGGGGCGACTACGTCGGCGTCAAGATCATGGCGCAAAGCATCGCCGAAGCCAAGACAACCGACGCGATGAAAATCGTCGAGTATCTCGAGAAGGGCGCAAGCTTCGACATTCTGAAGGCGCGCAAGGGCAGCTTCCGCGCCTGGGACCACTCCCTGCTGCAGGAAATGTACGTGGTGAAAGTTAAGGACAAGGCGCGGATGAAGGACAAATGGGATATTTTCGATCTCGTACGTCCGGTTCCAGGCGCCAACGAGTCTCTGGAACTGATCCAGCCGACCAGGGAAGAGAACGCCTGCACCATGGCGTAGCGATTCAAGGATGAAGAAGTCAGGACGGCAGCGGAACGAATGATTCCGCGCGCCGTCCTTGCGACCTTCCTGCTGCCGCCCGCACCCCTGCCTACATGTTCGCCATCGTCATCGAGCAGATTCTCAACGGCCTGCTCGTCGGCTCCTACTACATTGTCCTTTCCCTCGGCCTTTCGCTGATCTTCAGCCTGGGCGGAGTGGTGAATCTCGCGCACGGCGCGTTTTACGCACTTGGCGCGTACTTCGCTTACGAGGTCGAGCGCCGGTTCGGTTTCGGCGGCGCTATCCTCCTGTCTCCAATCGGCGTGGCCCTGGTCGGCGTAGCGATCGAGCGCTTGTTCCTGCGCCGTCTCTACCATGAAGACCCGATGCTCGCGTTGCTGTTCACATTCGGCCTGGCCATGGCCGCAGAGCAGAGCCTGCGCCTCATCTGGGGCACCAGCGGACTGCCGTTCGCAATCCCCTCGGCGTTGAAGGGGCAGTTGCTGCTCGGCGATTTCATCTACTCGTATTACCGGCTTACGGTACTCGCCGTCGCGGCGACTTCGATTTTTGCCTGCTGGCTGCTGCTGCACCGGACCGCGTTCGGGATGATCGTGCGCGCCGGCACACGCGACCCGGAGATGGTGCGCGCCATGGGCGTCTCCTTACGCCCGGCGCTGACCGCCGTATTCGCGCTCGGGGTCGCGCTTGCCGGGTTGGCCGGCGTGATGTCGGCGCCGCTTGCCGGGATCCAGCCGGCGATGGGAACCGAGATCCTCACGGCGGCGTTCGTCGTCGTCGTGATCGGCGGCCTCGGCAGCTTCTGGGGCGTGGTATACGCGGGCCTGCTGGTCGGCGTCGTGCGCGGCATCACCGTGGTTTTCTATCCGCCCGCTGCCGAAGCCTCGATGTATGTCCTGATGGTATTGATCCTGCTGCTGCGGCCGCGCGGGTTGATGGGTGAGAAATTCGAGAAATTCGAATGACCAGCGCAGATGCATAGAAGCCCCTTGCTGATCGCAGCCGTCGCGCTGGTGGTGCTGCCCCTGTTCACGCACGCAATCGGGTTTACGTACGGCATCGCGACCGAGATCGCGCTGTTCGCAATGGTTGGCTTCGGCTTCAACCTGCTGCTCGGCTACACCGGCCTGTTGTCGTTCGGCCACGGCCTGTTCTTCGGCTTTGCCGCGTACGCCACCGCGCTCGCGCAGATTCACTGGTTCAAGGACAGCCTGCTGCTGCCGCTGGCGCTCGGCGTGCTTTCAACCGCCATGCTCGGTGTCGCAGTGGGATTCCTGGTACTACGCCGGCGCGGCGTCTATTTCTCCTTGCTCACGCTCGCATTCACGGCGCTAGGATTCTCGATTGCGTTCCGCTGGACCGACGTCACCGGCGGCGAGTCCGGTATGCGCGGGATAACGCGGCCTTCCGTGTTCGGACTCGACCTTGAACAGCAGTTGGTGTTCTATTATTTCTGCGCTGCGATCATCTTTGCCGTCGCAGCCGCGATGTGGCGGGTGGTGAACTCGCCGTTCGGCTCGGTGCTGGTGGCGATACGCGAGAATGAGCAGCGCGCAGGATTTGCCGGATACCCGGTGCGGCGCTACAAGCTCGCGGCGTTTACGCTGTCGGCGACGATCACCGGCCTCGGCGGTGCACTGTTTACCTTTCTCAAGCTGTTCGCTTCGGCCGACCCTCTGCATCCGAATTTCTCCGGTGAAATTCTGGCCATGTCCATCATCGGCGGCAGCGGCAGTTTCATGGGCCCCCCTCTCGGCGCCGCCTTCTATATCCTGTTCCGCGAGATCCTGTCCGGCTATACCGCAAGCTGGATGTTCTGGTTCGGCCTGCTGTTCATGGCCTTTATCCTGTTCTCGCCCTCGGGCCTGATCGGCCTCGGCAAACGCCTGCTCGCGCCATGGCGCAGGGAAGCCGAAACCCTTGCCGCGATGGCATCGCGGGTGAAACCCAATCCCTCTCAGGAGGTACCGCCCAGCCTGCTGCAGGCGCAGCCGCCCGAACCTGAAGCGGTGCTGCTCACCGCCGAGCGCGTAAGCAAGAGTTTCGGCGACTTCAAGGCGGTGAACGATGTCAGCATCAGCCTACGGCATGCACGGCTGCAGGCGTTGATCGGCCCCAATGGCGCCGGCAAGACCACTTTGTTCAACATTCTTTCGGGCATGTACATTCCGGAGACCGGCGGCATGAGCTTCGCCGGGCAGGCGCTCAAAGAGCGAAGCTCCCACCGCTTCGCTGCGCTGGGCATTGCGCGCTCGTTCCAGATTACGAACCTGTTTCAAGGTCTGACCGTGTTCGAGAACCTACGCCTGGGAGTGCAGGCGCACGCCGCCGAACGCTTCAATGCCTGGCGCGCCAAGGAAACACTGGGCGGCGTAAACGAGGAAACGCGTGCGCTGCTGCGCTTTCTCGGGCTCGAAGGCGTGGAAAGCGCCCAGGTTTCCAGCCTCTCCTACGGCGGTCAGCGCCTGATGGAGATCGGCGTGGCCCTGTCGGCGCGGCCCAAGCTGCTGCTGCTGGATGAACCGCTGGCAGGCCTCGCCGCCGCCGAGCGCGAGCGCATCGTGGGAATGATACGCACGCTGTCCAAGCACATGAGCGTGCTGCTGGTGGAGCACGATATCGACCGGGTTTTCGAATTCGCGGACCGGATCACGGCCATGGCCAACGGCGTCGTGCTGGTCGAGGGCAATGCCGAACAGGTGTCGGGCGACCGGCAGGTGCAGGAGGTCTACCTCGGCAGCGGACGCAAGGTGTTGATGCACTCGCGCGGCGTCGCGCAGGCAGGCGCAACACTGCTGCAACTCGAGGGCGTGAACACCTTTTACGGCAAGAGTCATATTCTGCACGACATCAGCATGGAAGTGCGCGCCGGCGAAGTCACGGCGCTGCTCGGCCGCAACGGCGCCGGCAAATCGTCCACGTTCAAGAGCATCATGGGCCTAGCGGCGACGGCGAGCGGCACGGTGCGCTTCGACGGCAAGATCATCAGCGGCCAGACGCCGGAACGCATCGCCCGCGCCGGCATCGGCCTGGTGCCGCAGGGACGCAGACTCTTTCCCGGGCTTACCGTGGCGGAAAATCTTCGCCTCGGCGGCCTGTCGCGCGGCGGCGGGATGGACGCGCGCGGCGCCGGCGCCGGCGTACATTGGGATCAGGAGCGCATCTTCAGCTACTTTCCCCGCATTCGCGACAAACTCAATACCAATGCGGATCTGCTTTCCGGCGGCGAGCAGCAGATGGTGGCGATCGCCCGCGCCCTCTCGGGCAACGTCAGGCTGCTGATGCTGGACGAGCCGTTCGAGGGTCTCGCTCCCGCGGTGGTCGAGGAGGTGTTCAAGTCGCTCGACCAATTGCGCGGCGAGATCGCCATCCTCATCATCGAGCACGATCTGGATCTGGTGCTGGCGCTGGCCGATCGTGCATACGTGCTCGACCGCGGTCATGTGTCGCATACCGGACCGGCCGAACCGCTGCTGAGCAACATCGAATTTCGCAAGCAGGTTCTGTGGATGTAGACTTGCTGGAGGATTCCCGACCATGAATACTTCTGCCCAGGGTCTGCGCGTGCTGGTGACGGCGGGCGCCGCGGGAATCGGCCGCGCGATTGCGCAGACATTCGCCGAGCACGGAGCGCGCGTCCACGTCTGCGATGCATCCCCGGCGGCGCTGGAGACCTGCGGCCGCGAGCAGCCGGACATCAGCCGCAGCCTCGCCGACGTATCCCGGTTGGACGAGGTGGAACGCTTATTCGCCGATGTCGAGCGCGAACTGGGCGGTCTGGACGTATTGGTCAACAACGCCGGCATTGCCGGCCCCACCGCCAAAGTCGAGGATATCCAGCCGGCGGACTGGGAGCGATGCATTGCGGTCGACCTGAACGGCATGTTCTATTGCACGCGGCTCGCCATGCCCATGCTCAAAGCCAACGGGCCCGAGCGCGGCGGCAGCATCATCAATCTGTCTTCCGTGGCCGGGCGCCTCGGCTTCGGCATGCGCACGCCCTACGCCGCCGCCAAATGGGGCGTGGTCGGTTTCACCAAGAGTCTGGCAATCGAAGCCGGCCCGGACGGGATACGCGCGAACTGCATCCAGCCGGGCGATGTCGAGGGTGAGCGAATAGAGCGCGTGATCGCAGCCAAGGCCGCAGCCTTCGGCGTGACCGCGGAGCAACAAAAGCAGACTTTGCTCGACACGATCTCGCTCAGAACTTTCGTCAGCGCCCAGGATATCGCCAACATGGCGCTGTTTCTCGCCACCGAAGCCGGCAAACACATATCGGGACAGGCTCTGTCGGTTTGCGGCGACAAGCAGCGGGCGATTTAGTCAAGGACGAATCATGGAAAAAATTGCAGTCATAGGCGCAGGACTGATAGGCCGGGCCTGGGCCATGGTGTTCGCGCGCGCCGGGCATGAGGTCACATTGTACGATGCGGACGCACGCGCGCTCGAGGCCAGTCTCGCCGTGATCCGCGGCGCACTCAAGGATTTGCGCGCCGCCGGCATGGTGAAGGAGGCCCCGGACAGAATCTACAAACGGATCCGCGCCGCCTCGAGCCTGGAGGACGCGCTTGCCGCCGCCGATTACGCGCAGGAGAACGTGAGCGAGACGCTTGCGGCCAAGAAACAGATCTTCGCCGCAATGGACGGGCTGGCGCGGCCCGAGGCCATCCTGGCAAGCTCCACCTCGACGATTCCGGCCTCCGCATTCACCGAAGGGCTGAAACGGCGCAGCCGCTGCCTCGTCGCGCATCCGGTGAACCCGCCGCATCTGGTGCCACTGGTGGAGCTCTGCCCCGCCCCCTGGACTTCGAAACGGGTCCTTGCCCGCGCACGCGCACTGCACGAGTCGGTCGGACAGGTGCCGATCACGGTGAAGAAAGAGATTCAGGGCTTCATCCTCAACCGCTTGCAGGCAGCGGTCCTGAACGAGGCGCTGTCCCTCTACGCCGATGGCTACGCGACCGCGGAGGACATAGACAAGACCATACGCGACGGCCTGGGGCTGCGCTGGTCATTCATGGGACCGTTCGAGACGATAGACCTGAACGCGCCCGGCGGCGTTGCGGATTATGCGGCGCGCTACGGCCAGGTCATGTATGAGCAGGTCTGCTCGCAGGCTCCACGCCGCTGGGAGAAGGAGGTGATTGCGCGCCTGGCGCGGGAGCGCCGTGCCGCCTTGCCGGCAAGCGATCTCGCGCGGCGCCAGGCCTGGCGCGACCGCCGCCTGATGGCCCTGTCCGTGCACAAGCGCGAGGCCTCCAAAAAGACATAAGAAACTCCGCATCCCCGGTATCCTTTGGCAACTAAACCCTAATCCGAAAAAGGAGACAGGAATGGCAGCAGCACAAGGCAAGGTCATCATCACCTGCGCGATTACCGGCGCGATTCACACCCCGACGATGTCGCCTTATCTTCCGATAACGCCGGATGAAATCGCCGACGGCGCGATCGGCGCAGCACAGGCGGGTGCCGCGATCGTGCACCTGCACGCGCGCGACCCGTCCAACGGCAGGCCGACGCAGGACCCGAAGGCATTCGAGCAGTTCCTGCCCAGGATCAAGGCCAGTTCAAATGTGGTGATCAATCTGACCACCGGCGGCGCCCCGACCATGACACCGGAAGAACGGCTGCAACCGGCGCTGAAGCTGAAGCCGGAGGTCGCTTCGCTCAACATGGGATCGATGAACTTCGGCCTGTATGAAATGCTCGGACGCTACAAGGAGTTCAAGTACGACTGGGAACAGCCGTACCTCGCCGGCTCGGACGATCGCATTTTCAAAAATACTTTCCGCGACATCGCCTACATCCTCGAATCCTGCAGCAGCAACGT
>Ga0315281_10010792_pt1 | contig 12546 bp, 9 predicted proteins | sample YL17G07_0_MG_FD_204540 | JGI IMG/M metagenome (GOLD analysis project Ga0315281, IMG submission 204540) | Sediment microbial communities from Yellowstone Lake, YNP, Wyoming, USA - YL17G07_0 | ecosystem: Environmental > Aquatic > Freshwater > Lake > Sediment | place: USA: Wyoming | collected... | reverse complement strand
ACGGCGGCACATTGCGCGCGACGGTTGCCATGGCTTCCTTGACCACCGACCCCATATCCCGTCCCTCGATGTTGAACTTCAACGCGAGAAAGCGGCTGTTTCCTTCCCGGTTGATCGACGCCACGCCGTTGCTGATCTGGATGCCGGCCAGGTCGCGCAAGGGCACGCGTGCGCCGGACTCGGCGGCAATGGTTATCGCGCCGATTCTCTCGGGATCATCGCGCGTCTCCAGCGGCAACATCAAACGCAGCGGCACCGGGCGCTCGCCTTCCCACATGGCGGTGATGACGCGGCCGGCCAGCGCGATTTCCAGGGTGCGCTGCGCGTCATCCATCGAGATGCCGGCGCGGGCCAGCGCCTGCCGGTTAAAGCGGACCTGCAACTGCGGCGTAGAGGCGTCCCGGTAGAGGTCGAGATCCACGATGCCGGGCACCGCCTTGAGCGCCTCCTTGGCCTGCTCCAGGGTGCCGCGCATGTGCCCCAGATCGGTCCCGAATATTTTCAACACGACTTTGCCGCGCACGCCGCTGACCGCCTCCTCCACGTTGTCCTTCATCGGCTGCGAGAAGTTGTAGCGCACGCCGGGGATTTCGGACAATGACGCGCGCATCTCCTGTATCAGGTGATTCTTGTCCAAGCCCGGCCGCCATTCCGGTTTGGATCTTAGACGGATGAAGGTTTCGCTCATGTTGATGCCTTCGTTGTCGGTGCCGTCCTCGGGTCGGCCCTGCTCGCTCAGCGTCGCTTTGACTTCCGGAAACGCGAGTATCCGCCGGCGCACGTCGAGCAGGATGTCCTGCCCTTTTTCCAGCGCGATGCTCGGAGGCATTTCGACAAATAATTGGATATCGCCCTCGTCCAGTTCCGGCAGGAACTCGGTGCCCAGACGGGTAACGGTGATCGCGCCCAGAGCCAGCAGGACAACAGACGCGCCTAGCACGATCGCACGCCGGCCGAGAAGCCAACCCAGAGACCGCCGGTAGCTCTCGCGCAAGCGCTCGACCCAGGCCGGTTCTTTGAGCAGGGCATGGCGCGGCCGAAACAGCGCCGCGCAAAGCGCAGGTACCAGCGTGAGCGAGAACATCAGCGCACCGAGCAGCGCGAATGAGTAGGTCAGTGCCAAAGGACGGAAAATTCTTCCCTCGACCGATTGCAGCGTGAATACCGGCAACAGCGCGGCGATAATGATCAACATTGCGTAGAGAGTGGGTCGCCCCACATCCACTGCGGAACGCACCACCAGCCGCAGCACCCCGGCCCGGTCGGGAGGCCGGTCGTGGCGCAGCGCGTGAATGATATTCTCGACCAGAACCACGGCGCCGTCGACCAGGATGCCGAAGTCGATCGCGCCCATCGAGATCAGGTTGGCCGGGAGCCCAAGAGCATAGAGGCCGAGAAAGGCCACCAGCAGCGACAGTGGTATGACCACGGCCACTGCCAGCGAGCCGACCATGCTGCGCAGAAACAGCCACACCAGTGCCACCACGAGGAAGAATCCGGTCAGAAGGTTTTCATGTACCGTGGACAGGGTCAGCCCGACCAGATCGGAGCGATCGTAGACATTCTCGATGCGCATGCCCTTGGGCAGGATGGTCTCGTTCAGTTCACGCACCTTGGCATGGATGCCCTCGAGCACCAGCGAAGGATTCTCGCCGCGCCGCATCCACACAAAACTTTCGATGGATTCCTTTTCCAGGCCGAATCCCACCGTGCCGCGCCGAGGCGTGTAGGACTGCACCACGGTGGAGACGTCACCCACGGTCACCGCGGTCCCGTCCTTGCTCCTGAGGACGATACGCTTGATGTCCTCGGGGGATTCGAGATAGCCAAGGCCGCGCACGGTCAGTTCCTGATCGCCGAGCCTGAGGAAGCCGCCGCCGACGTTCAGGTTGGACTTGGCGATGGCCTGCTCGATATCGGCCAGCGTCAGCCCGAGGGCGTACAGGCGCGCGGCGTCGGCCTCGATGTGCATCTCCTTGAGGTAGCCGCCGAAGGGCACGATATCGGCCACTCCCGGCACCTGGCGCAGCACGCGCACCACGTTCCATTGCATTTCGGCGCGCATCTGGTATAGATCGTGGCGGTCGCTCACCAGGCGAAACTGATACACCTCGCCCAACGGAGTCGCCTCTGGCGCGAGTTCCGGCACCGCGCCTTGTGGCAGTTCGGCGGCGGCGACCCGCTGCAATGCAATGGTTCTCGCCACAAAGCTGCTGGTTTCGTCCGAGAAGGTCAGGGTAATCAGCGACAGGCCGAACAGGCTCTCGCTGCGCATCAAGGTCATCCCCGGGATGCCGTTCAGTTCCCGCTCCAGTGGTACCGTGACACGCCGTTCGATCTCCTCCGGCGCATTGCCGGGGAGTTGGGTAATGACCGTCACCTGCGTGTTCGTGACGTCCGGATAGGCCTCGATGGGCGTGTAGAAGTAGGCACGTAACCCGAACGCAGCCACGACCAGGGTGGTGAATATCACCGCCACGCGACGGTGTACGCAGGTTTCGATGAACAGCCGCAGCATGGTCAGATGGGTGTTGAAAAAGGGGGCGGGCCCCCTTTTATATCCCCCGACAACAGGGACTGTTGAGACAGGAGCGATGTCATCGCCATGCCCGGGAACGTTAATGAAGAGCGCATATCAACAGCCCATCAAAGTAATTGTTCTGCCTGGGTGTCGAGCAGCAAGGCGCCCCGCACTACGATTGTTTCCCCGGTTGTTAGTCCTTGCAGAACCGTTACCCGGCCGTCCCGGCTGCGCCCGACCTGCACCTCGCGGGCCTCGAATGTGCCGTCGGGCCGGGCGAGGTAGACCACGCGCCGCTTTCCGTCCTTGATCAGCACCGCCGAGACCGGAACCGAGATACCCGCCTCGGCGCGCACGCGCAAGGCGATCTGCGCCATCATTCCGGCGCGCAATCCATCGGGTCGTTTCGCCAGCGCCAGATACACCTGGATGCGTCGCGATTCCAGGTCCACGCGCGGGTTGAAATTCTCGACTCGCGCCATGACCCGAGTGGCAAGCGCAGGAATCTCCACCTCGGCTTCCTGGCCGACGGCAACTCTGCGCAAATCGCTTTCCGCTACCTGCGCGACCACTTGCAACTGGTTCGGGTCGCCGAGTTCCAGCAAAGCTTCGCCTCCAGGCGCGACCCCGGCCCCGACCGCCGCGCGTATCGTCATTACCACGCCGTCGGCGGGCGCGCGCACGGTAAACCGGATGCCCTTGCCGGTGCCGATCAAGTCCGCTGCGCTACGCGCGCGCTCATGTTCAGCGCGCGCTTCCTTCAGCCGCGCTTCGGCTTCCTGCCGTTCGAACTCCAGGCCGACCCCTTTTTCGACCATCTCCACCTGACGCTTGTAGACAATCTCGGCGCTGCCCAGCCGGGTGGCCGCCTGGTCAAGGGCAGCACGCGCGGCCGCCGCGTCCGCGCTTTCGATCGTCAGCAGCGGCGTGCCCGCCTTGACGACTTGGCCGGCCTGAACCAGCACGGCGACGACGCGTCCCGCCACGGTGGCCCCGACCGCGGATTGCGCCTGCGGGCGGAAGGTGACGCGGCCCGGCAGTGCAAGCAAATCGGCGGCCCCGGAAGCGGCAACAGCCTCGATGACGATGAACTGCTTCTGGGCGTCCGTTATTCGTGCCGAGGGCGCGCCGGCATTCGGAGAAGCCTTGGCAGCGGAAGCCGCCTCTGGTGCGGGCGCCTTGCCACATCCAGCCTCCAGCGCCGCAAGCGCGAGCAACGCAATAAAATAACTAATTCTATTCATTCGCGAGAGCATTTCAAAAAAGGGTTTAGTCTTTAAACCGGAAGAGGCGGAACAGCGAGCATACGTGCCAATCCATCGAACCCGGCCCCAAACGCAATTCGCAATTCGTTTACATCGCGGATTGGATCCGGCCCCGCCGCGCTTTGCCATGTCTAGTATTATATCGTGCGAGTCGCGCATCTTCCCGTTAGGGATAACCCTGAACGCATTCAACTCCTCCCCATGCTGATCCTGGGCATAGAAACCTCCTGCGACGAAACCGGCATCGCGCTGTATCACAGCGAGCGCGGTCTGCTCGCGCACGCCCTGCATACGCAGATGGCGATGCACGAGGAGTATGGCGGCGTGGTGCCGGAACTCGCTTCGCGCGACCACATCCGGCGTGTGCTGCCGCTGATACGCCGGGTCATGCATCAGGGCGGAACCGCCCTGAAGGACATCGACGCGGTTGCCTACACCCAGGGGCCGGGGCTGGCCGGCGCGCTGCTGGTCGGCACCAGCGTCGCCAACGCGCTCGCCTTCGCGCTGGGCATTCCGGCGCTGGGCATTCATCATCTCGAAGGCCATCTGCTGTCGCCCCTGCTCGCCAGTAATCCGCCGCGCTTTCCCTTCGTCGCGCTGCTGGTCTCGGGCGGGCATACGCAACTCATGCGCGTCGGCGCAGTGGGCGAGTACGAACTGCTCGGCGAAACCGTGGACGACGCCGCTGGCGAAGCCTTCGACAAGACGGCGCACTTGCTCGGCCTCGGCTATCCGGGCGGGCCGGCGCTGGCGCAGCTGGCCGGAGAGGGCAGGGCGGGCAGATACAAGCTGCCGCGGCCCATGCTCGAACAGATGCGCAAGACGGGCAATCTCGATTTTTCCTTCAGCGGCCTGAAGACCGCGGTGCAGTTGCTGGTGCGACAGCAGGCGCCCGATGCCGCGGGCAGGGCGGATGTCGCCGCGGCGTTCCAGGAAGCGATCGTCGACGTGCTGGTGGCGAAATCGCTGTATGCGCTGGAGCAGACCGGCCTCGGCCAGCTCGTGGTTGCCGGCGGCGTCGGCGCCAACCGCCGCCTGCGCCAACGGCTCGACCGCGAGACGGCGGAGCAAGGCTGGTCGGTGTTCTATCCGGAATTCGAATTCTGCACCGACAACGGCGCGATGATTGCGCTGGCCGGCGCCCTGCGCCTGGGCGCCGGGATCGGTGCAAATCCTCCGGCGGCGCCACGCGCGCAGGGTTCGGAATCCGGAACGTTGGATTCCGCGGTGCGCACTTACGCCTTCACCGTCAAACCGCGTTGGGATCTGTCGACCTCGGTCTAGCGGGAGCGGCCGCTTCGGCAACGGCAGGACTATTCGATGGTCGCTTTGGCCGCCGGTTGCCAGACGAAGGCCGTCTGCGCCACGCGCTTGGAATCGACGCGCACCGTTTTCACCAGAGTCGTCCCCTCGTGTTCGGCGCTGATCTTGTATGTGCCCGCAGACAGCCTGGCGAGCAGCATGGGCCCCTCGGAAACGGCCTCGAGCAGGAGCGCGCCCTCATTGTCCCTGATGTCGACCTTGACGTCGGCGAGGTATTCGCCGCGTTTCGTTTGCGCGAACAAAAGGGAAAGAGTGAAATCCTTTTCCGCGGTTTTGATGGCGCTGGATTCGTCCAAGCCGATACCGCCCGAAACATAGCTCACGCTGCCGTAGCTCTGCAGCCGCGGCAAATCCTCCGCCGCGAGCGCCGCGATGGCCAACAGCGTGCCTGCGCTCAACACCAGCGCCAGCGCGCCGGTGGCAATCTTGTAGATCATCTTCATAATGTTCTCCTGAAAAAGATCTGCATCCATGCTACACGTAATTTTTTCGGGCGAATTGACGCGCGTCATATTTACCGGCCGAAGGGAAAGCAACGGTTGCGGTGCCGCGCCCGACGTTCGACCAGCGCGGCGACTCTGGTCTGCGTTTTTTTGGCCTATACTGATTTGATTCCACCCGACCCGCTGGCGAGAACAACAGCTTCGAGTTCATGGACGATATAGTCACCCGCGCCATGGCCAAATGGCCGAACGTTCCTGCGGTCTACGGTTGGTTGAGCCTGGACCAGCGCGGCGAATGGTGGATCAAGATCTCTGCGCCTGAAGGCGCGGAAGCTGCCGCGTTCGGATTCGAGCCTGTCGTCAACCGCAAGCTGATCGAGTTCATCGGCCGCAATTACACCCACGACGAGCAGGGACGCTGGTACTTCCAGAACGGGCCGCAGCGGGTCTACGTCAAGCTGGATTACACCCCGCTCGTCTACCGCATCGCGAGCGCCCATCCCTTGTCGTTCGAAACGCATACGGGCTCGCCCTGTGTGGCACTGCAGGCAGTGTGGATGGACGAAACCGGCAATTTGCTGTTGCTCACCGAGCACGGCCCCGGATTGCTGATCGATCGCGATCTGCCGCGCGGGTTGGAGGCGCTATGCTACGCGGACGGCCATATGCTCGATGAGGAACGGCTGCTCGCCCTGATCGAAGAGGGCGATGATGCAGCCGGGGTGTATTTCAACACTGGCGCCGCCAGCCTGCCGCTGACTCTGATCAGGTCGGAAGAGGCGCCCGCGCGCCTGGGCTATGTGCGCGAGCCGCGACCGCCGGCGGGGCAGCCCGATTGCTGAAACGAGTCAGTTCTCAGTCGGTGACCAGCACCACTTTGCCCTTGACCTTGCGTTCCATCACGTCCTTCAACGCGCGCGCCGCCTGTGCGAGCGGATAGGCGGCGCTCACCAGGGGCTTCAGCCTGCCGCCGGCGATCCAGCCCAGCAACTCGCGCACGTTGGCTTCGTTCTTCTGCGGTTCCTTGCGCGTGAAATTGCCCCAGAACACGCCGACGATGGAGAAGCCCTTGAGCAGCGGCAGGTTGAGCGGAATCTTCGGTATTTCGCCGCCGGCGAAACCGATCACGAGGTAGCGCCCGCCCCAGGCCATTTCGCGCATCGCCGGCTCGGCGAACTTGTCGCCCACCGGATCGTAGACTACGTCCACGCCTTTGCCCTCGGTGACGCGCTTGACCCCCTCGCGCAGGTCCTCGCTGGAATAGTTGATGGTGGCGTCGGCGCCGAGCTGCTTGCACGCATCGAGTTTGTCGTCGCTCGAGGCGGCGGCGATCACGCGCGCGCCCATGAGCTTGCCCAGCTCGACGGCGGCGCTGCCCACGCCGCCCGCGGCGCCGAGCACCAGCAGGGTTTCGCCCGCCTTTAGTTGGGCGCGGTTTTTGAGCGCGTGGTAGGACGTGCCGTAAGTCATCATGAAAGAGGCGCCCACCTTGAAGTCAACGCCGGGCGGCAGCGGGATGCAAGCGCGCGCATCCACCGCGACTTCCTCGGCAAATCCACCATAACCGGCATAGGCGATCACCGCATCGCCGGGCTTGGGATGCTTCACGCCTTCGCCGACCGCTTTCACGATGCCCGCTATCTCGGTGCCGGGCGAGAACGGAAACGGCGGCTTCATCTGGTACTTGCCCTGGATGATGAGCGCATCGGGAAAATTAACGCCGGCTGCCTTCATGCTCACCACCACCTGGCCTGCTGCGGGCACGAGCGAGGGAACGTCCTCGACGACGAGGGTGTCGGGCAAACCGTGTTGTTTGCAAAGCACTGCTTTCATGGGGAAGCTCTCCTGGCGCTGGGTGATTTGTGGCGAATGATACCCGTGTTTTCGCGGCACGCTTAGCGAGCTTGTCGCAGGGTGGTGTTCGCAGGCGGATTTGGTACGCTGCAAAATGCTCAGGGGCCCGTTCGGAATTTCCGAAAAGGCCCCTGAATTGAGGGTGCGCGAGGGGATGCGCCCCGAGTGTAGTCCCCTTGGGGGACGCCCCTCATTTAGCAATCAGCGTTTAGTACGCCGAGGTGCGCCTGCCCGAGTCGCGGCTGTTCCTGCCGCCGGCGCGGCTGGCAGGCTGGCGCGGTGCATGCTGGCCGCGGTTGCCGCCTGCCTTGTGCGGCGCGTTGGAGGGACGGCGCTGCGACGATGCCCCGCGCTTGCCCTGAACGATCGGCTCGGCGCGGACGCGCGGGTCGATCTCGAATCCGGGCACGATTTCCTTCTTGATCTCGCGTTTGATCAGGCGCTCGATGTCGCGCAGCAGGCCGAGCTCGTCCACGCACACCAGCGAAATGGCTTCGCCGCTCGATCCGGCGCGGCCGGTGCGGCCGATGCGGTGCACGTAGTCGTTGGCCACGTGAGGCAGTTCGAAATTGACCACATGCGGCAGTTCGTCGATGTCGAGGCCGCGCGCTGCGATGTCGGTCGCGACCAGCACCTTGATCTTGCCGGCCTTGAACTCGGCGAGCGCGCGCGTGCGCGCGGGCTGGCTCTTGTTGCCGTGGATCGCGTCGGCGCGGATGCCCGATTTGACCAGTTTTTCGGCGAGGTTGTTCGCGCCGTGCTTGGTGCGCGTAAACACCAGCACCTGCTTCCAGTCGCCGGTCGTGATCAAATGCGCGAGCAGGTCTTTCTTCTTTTCGCGGTCCACCGGGTGCACGCGCTGGGCGATCAGCTCGGCGGTGGCGTTGCGGCGCGCGACTTCGATCAGCAGCGGGTCGTGCATGAAGCCGTCGGCGAGCTTCTTGATCTCGTCGGAGAACGTGGCCGAGAACAGCAGGTTCTGCCGTTGTTTCGGCAGGTGCGCGAGCACCTTGCGGATGTCTGGGAGAAAGCCCATGTCGAGCATGCGGTCGGCTTCGTCCAGCACCAGTACCTGCACCTTGGACAGATCCACCGTGCGCTGTGACAGGTGGTCGAGCAATCGGCCCGGCGTCGCCACCAGGATGTCGATGCCCCTCTTCAGCGCCTGCACCTGCGGGTGAAAGCCGACGCCGCCGTACACCGACAACGACCTGATCCTGGGCAGATGCTTGCCGTAGGTGTGGACGCTCGCCTGCACCTGGGCCGCGAGCTCACGCGTCGGCACCAGGATCAGCGCGCGCACTGGCGTGCGGCTGTTCGTCCCTCCGGCTTGCTCGGCGAGTTTTTGCAGAATGGGCAGGGTGAAGCCTGCGGTCTTGCCGGTGCCGGTCTGGGCGCCGCCCATGAGGTCACGGCCGGCGAGCACGGCGGGAATCGCCTGTGCCTGAATCGGGGTAGGTTCGGTATAGCCTTGCTCGCCGACGGCGAGCAATAGCTCGGCACGCAGGCCGAGTGCGGAAAAAGACATGTGTTGCTCCTGGTATCGGCCTGTCGACGATTGGTTACGCGATGCCAGTCCAGGCAGATGATTTTTGGTTAATTCGGGGAACTGAAAGAGAACCGCGAGAGCAGCGGACAGACTGGGATTGAACGATGCGGGGCGGATTATACAGATTGCGCGGCGTCCGGGGGGATTTATTTTTGCGCCTTCTTTTCCTCCTCCGCCCAGCGCGCGAGCGATTTCGCAATCCGTTCCGGAGCAAAATTCATTTGCGCCAGCGCAATCCCGCGGTCGAATACTTCGCCATAGCGGGAAATCAAGCCGTCCTTCAGCCGGACCTGGGAGATGCCGGAGAAAAACACCCGCTTGCCTTCGCTGCCTGGAATCCTGGAAGTGTAGGAGAAACCGTAGTGCGCGTAGCCGAGCGTGCCGTCGCTCAGGGCATCGGACAGCGTCCAGGAGAAGTCGCGCGCATTGGCGTGGAAATGATTCTCCACCATGCCGCGAATGGCGTCGCGGCCGCGGAACTCGCCGTAGAAGCCGTCGTGGTAAATGCCGTCGGGGACAAAACAGGCTGCGGCCGCCGCGCCATCGCCGCGGCAGATCGCCTGCGTCAGGCGCTCGATCAGCGTGCAAAACTCGCTCGATGGGTTACTCATGCAATGTGATCTCCCAAAAATCCGAGGCGCGCGGCACTTGATCAACCGTCGCCAAATACGGACAATGCGGCTACCCCCAACACGAGGTAATTATGGCCCATTCGAGAAAACAAATCGCCCTGCCGTCGATGACACCGGGCACCGGTCGAAGCATTGCAGTGCACCGCTTCGGCAGAGCCGGCGAACGGCCAAAGGCGTATTTGCAGGCCGCCATTCACGCCAATGAATTCCCGGGCGCGATGGCGCTGCACCATCTCATGCCGATGCTGGCGGAGGCCGACCGCGGCGGCCGGATCAAGGGTGAGATTATTGTTGTGCCAACGGTCAATCCGATCGGGCTGTCGCAGATCGCCGGCAACAACCATCTCGGCCGCTATGATTTTTTGGGCCGCGACAATTTCAACCGCAACTGGCTCGATCTGTCGGGCGCGGTGGCCGAGCGTGTCGGCGCCAGGCTGGGGCGCGGCGCAAGCGACAACGTCACCGCGATTCGTGGCGCGGCGCTCGCCGCTCTGGCCGCCATGAAGCCCGTCAACGAGCTGCAAACGCTGCGCGTCGAAGCGATGAAGCTGTCGATCGACGCCGATATTGCGCTCGATCTGCACTGCGATAATGAGGCGGTGCTGCATCTGTTCATTTCGCGCAAGGACTGGCCGGGTCCGGCGAATCTGCTCGCGGCCGATCTTGGCGCGCAGGCGACGCTGTACAACGACCCGTATCCCGAGCACCTGACCTTCTCCGGGGTCAACAGCGCCCTGTGGCCGAGGCTGGCCGAGCGCTTTCCATCGGCGAATATTCCGCAGGGCTGCCTGTCCGCGACCGTCGAATACCGCGGGCAGCACGACGTGAACCACGAGCTCGGCGAAGCCGACGCGCGCAACCTCTACCGCTTCCTTGTGCGCCGTGGCGTCATCTCCGGCCGCGCCGGCAAGCTGCCGCGGCTCAAGGCGGAAGCGACCCCTGTGGGAGGCATGGACGTGGGGTATTGCCCCGGGCCGGGAATACTGGTCTACCACATGGCCAAGGGGACCCGGGTCAAAAAAGGGATGCCGATCTGCGAGGTCATCGATCCCGCTGATGCGCGCGGACCGAAGGCGCGGGTGCAGATGCTGGCGCGCAGCGACGGCATCCTGTTCAGCCGCAAGCTGGACGGACGGCTCGCCTGGCCGGGAATGGTCGCGTTTCGTATCGCCGGGCCCAAGGTCCTGGCGCATCGCAAGGGCATGAGCGGTCTGGACGACTGAAGCGAATCGAGAGGGCAGGCGCAACGCTACCGACATTCCGCCGGCACACGTTGGCTGTAGCGATCACCGCTTGACCGACCAGACGGTGTCCACCGAGCGCGGGTAAGATCAGCCCGGCCAAAACCTGTCCTTGGCAAATATTGGGACCGGCCATTCGCGGCGAATGCGAAAGACCGAGAAGCATCCGTTCGTAATGCGTGAGCCTGGAGCGTCAGGTTCGGGATGTATTGCGGTCGCTGGTCATGGCTGGATGTGGTTCAGCAGCCGGCCATGAACGGCCCCTGGAACGAACAGAAAACAGAGTCAACGAAGGGCCAGTCTTCAGCTCATTGCTGCCCTACAGAATGAAGGAGCTAATGGGGCCACTATACAAGGTTGGGGGTCCAAGAGAACGGATCTCATGTCATGTTCAAGGCTCTTGCGGCGCTCGCCCAATGACGCAGCTTTTCGCGCGCACCGTTGGTCGCCGGGTCCATCGTTGCGTCATGGCCCGGTTGCTTGACACACAACTCGATCACGTAACCATTAGGATCGCGAAAGTAGATCGATTCGAGGAAACCGTGATCGGCGACGCCGCGCGAATCGATGCCTTGCGCGGCGGCCTTCGCCCGCATCTTCTCCAACGCCGTGCCATCGACTTCAAGCGCGAGATGCAGGTCGAAGTCGTGCTGCATCTTGAAGTCGAACGGTGATTCCGGTAGGTCGAAGAACGCCAGATACGAGCCATCGTCCAGCCGGTAGAACGTATGCAAGGCCCGGACCGCGCGATCGGTTTTGGTCTCGTTGATTTCGAGCGTACCGGCTAGCGGCAGCCCGAGGAAATCCTCATAGAAGCACCGCGTCTCCTCCGAGTCGCGACAGCGATAGGCATTGTGATGCAGTTTGCGGATCATGGCGAGTCTCCTTAAAGTGGGCGTAGCGGGCCGAACGTTACCGATGATTGATTTGTCTATATTGAACTGCCGTCCGGCCTATTGGCCTCATCCCAGCCGTGAGGCATTCGCATCGAGCCACGAATGAAACGATTGCAGTGCCGGATTGAGGACCCGCGAACCCTCGGTCGGTCGGCTGCTGGCGAAATGATCGTCGAACTCCTGGTAAAACTGGAACATATTGCCTAGGTCTTCCGCACCTGGAAAGCCGAAGCCGCGGTATTGCGCCGGCGTGGGCGCAACATAAGCAATATCGTGGCCCATGGCCTTGCCTAGTTCCACGGCCATCTCAGTGCCAGTCAGATGATCACCAGCAATTCCAATGGTCTTGCCGATGGCATCATCGCCTTGTTTGAAAATCCCGTAGGCGCAGCGGCCAATGTCCTCGGCGGCGATGCCGGACAATCTCTTATCACCCATGGGCAAGGTGAAAGTCCAGCGGCCATCGTCACCGCGCTTGGGACCCATGCCAAAGTGAATCAAGTTCTCCCAGTAAAACGAGGCCAGCAAATACGTGGTGGGCACGCCAGCCTCGGTGAAGCGAGCGTCTGATTCGCCCTTGCCATCAAAGTGCGGCACCTTGTACTTTCCCATAAGGGTGGGCATGCGCTCGTCGTCCAGAGGAACCCAGTTTCTCGTGTCCTCAAGCGTGGACCACACCGCGTGCTTCAGCCCCCCTGCCTTGGACGCGCGCGCCATGTTGGCCACTTGTGCGGCTTCTTTTTCAGGCGAGAAGTGGTCCCAGAAGAAAGTAACGAAATACGCGCCATGCGCGCCAGCCAATGCACGCTCAAGGCTCGCTTG
>Ga0315281_10010791_pt1 | contig 12547 bp, 10 predicted proteins | sample YL17G07_0_MG_FD_204540 | JGI IMG/M metagenome (GOLD analysis project Ga0315281, IMG submission 204540) | Sediment microbial communities from Yellowstone Lake, YNP, Wyoming, USA - YL17G07_0 | ecosystem: Environmental > Aquatic > Freshwater > Lake > Sediment | place: USA: Wyoming | collected... | reverse complement strand
CGGGATCACCTGGATCATCGAAGGCAGGACGATCTGCGCCTGTCCCGCCATCACGTCGGCCATCGCCGGCCCGCCGCCTTTGTACGGAATGTGCACGACATCGATTCCCGCCTGGCTCATGAACAGCGCGCCCGCGAGGTGTTGCAGGCTGCCGACGCCGGCCGAGGCGTAGTTGAGCATGCCGGGCTTCGCCTTGGCGAGCGCGATCAGCTCGCGCACCGACTCGACCGGCACCGCCGGGTGCACCGTGAGCGCCACCGGACCAGTGCCGAGCATGGCCACTGGGGCGAACGCCCTCTCCGGGTCGTAGGGCAGGCTCTTGTAGAGCGCGGGTCCGAAGGCGTAGGCCACCGAGATGAGCAGCAGCGTGTAGCCGTCGGGCGGCGACTTCGCCGCGAGTTCGGTGCCCAGTACGCCGCCCGCGCCGCCGCGGTTGTCCACCACCACCTGCTGGCCGAGCCGCTCGCCGAGTTGCGCCGCGATCATGCGCCCGACGATGTCGTTGCTGCCGCCCGGCGGGAAGGGAACGATCAGGCGCAGCGCCTTGCCCGGATAGCCCTGCGCCAGTGCGACGCTCGCCGACAGGAGCGCCGCCGCCAGTATCGTCCTGATCATGAATCCCTCTCCCCGGGATGCTGTCTTGACGTCATTGAATCATAATGCAGCCTGCTCCGACGCCGGTTGGCTCACCGACCATGTATTTTCGGGAGATTTGCGATGAAAACGAATGCTGGAATGACGGGCAAGGACATCAAGATCCGCGCGAGCGGCGGCGGCGAATTCGATTGCTACGTCGTGGTGCCCGAAAGCCTAACGACGGTTCCCGCGGTTGTGCTCGCCTCCGCGATCCATGGCGTGGACGCCGATATCCGCGCCATCGCCGACGAGTTCGCCGCGCACGGGTATATTGCCGCCGCGCCGGACTTGTTTTCGCGCTCCGCGGCGCCCGGGCCGCTTGCGCGCGACGATCCGCGCACCACGCCGCGCGGGCAGCCGCGCCTGGAGAAGATTCGTGCGGGCGAAGCCGACATGGCCGACACGCTCGCCGAGGTGCGACGCAATCCGTTGTGGAATGGCCGCGCGGCGGCGATGGGGTTCTGCTATGGCGGGCCCTACGCGATCCTTGGCCCCGCACGCCTGGGATTTGACGCCGGCATCGGCTGCCACTCGACGCAGATGAAGGATTTCATCGGCGAATTAGAGACCGTCGCCAAGCCGGTGTGCCTGCTCTGGGGAGACCAGGACAACGTGGCGCCCCCCGATGTGCTGGATGCATACCGCGCCCTCGCGGCACGCAGGAAGAATGTCGAACTCCACGTCTTCCCCGGCGTGCTCCATGGCTACATGATGCCCGGCAATGCCAAGGCCTTCGATGCGAAATCGCGCGAGCTCAGCATGGCGCGCGCACTCTCGATCCTGCAAGGATTGCGCGGCGCGCGCTGAGCGGAGCCTTGCGGGTGCACTGGCCACCCGGACTTCGCAGCGCAACAATCCGCCCGTTCGCGAGGCGGCGGAGGTACATAGACCGCCCGCGCGATTATGGCTAGGATGGCGGCGCCGATATTCTTCGGCCAATGGGGGAGGCCCAAATGGCATCACGCGAAGTAAATCGCCGCCGGTTCCTGGCAAGCTCGATTGCCGCCACCGCAGCGGTTGTCACCGGCCCGTACATCCGCACCTCGCATGCCGCCGGCAAGCTCGAAGTCGGCTTCTGGGACCACTGGGTGCCCGGCGCCAACGACGTGCTCACGAAGATGTGCAACGAATGGGCGGCGAAGGAGAAGGTCGAGATCAAGATCGACTACATCCCTTCGCAGGGAGGGAAGAATATGCTCACGATCGCCGCCGAAGCCCAGGCCAAGGCCGGTCATGACATGCTCGCCTTCCCGACCTGGCAGCCCGCGGACAAGGCGAAGGATCTCGAGCCGGTCGATGACGTGATGAAGGACCTGGTCGCAGCGAACGGCGCCGTCTCACCGCTCATCGAGTACCTGGGCAAGGTTGGCGGACACTGGATCTCGATTCCCGCCACGCCGGGCAGCCAGATCAAGGGGCCCTGTGCGCGCATCGACCTGTTCAAACAGCATGTCGGCCTGGACCTCACCAAGATGTATCCGGCCGGCGCCGCACCGGACAAGGCGTTGTCGGATGCCTGGACCTGGGATGCTTTTCTCTCGGCAGCCGAAAAATGCCACAAGGCTGGCGTTCCGTTCGGCATCGGCCTGGGCGCGACCTCCGACTCGGTCGACACCATGGGCACACTGTTTGGCGCGTACGGTGCGCAACTCGTCGACGCGAAGGGCAACATCACCGTCAAATCCGACGCGGTGAAGCAGGTGCTCGAGTACATGAAGAAGCTGGTGCTGGTCCTGCCGCCGGATGTGTTTGCATGGGACGACTCCTCGAACAACAAGTGGCTGGTCGCGGGCAAGGGTGCACTGATCATGAATCCGCCAAGCGCCTGGGCGGTCGCCAAGCGTGATAACGTCAAGGTAGCCGAGCAACTCTGGAGCTTTCCCGCGCCGAGCGGCCCGAAAGGGCGCGTCCAGCCTTACCTGCCCTATTTCTGGGGCATCTGGAAGTTCTCCAAGAACAAGGCGGCGGCCAAGAGCCTGATGCGCCACATCTCCGAGCGCTCCGCGGTCGAGAAGATGGTGGCGGCCAGCCAGGGCTACGATATTCCGGCCTTCGCCAAATTGAACGACTTCAAGACCTGGGCCGAGGAAGGCCCGCCGAAGGGCACGCTCTACCACTACCCGCCGAAACCGGGACAGATCCTGCAGGTTTCGGCGTATCCCGCGCCGCCCAAGATCGCGGCGCAGATCTACACCCAGGCGATCACCACCAAGATGGTCGCCAAGTGCACGCAAGGAGGCGAGTCGATCGACAAGGCGATTGCCTGGGCCGCGACGGAGCTCCAGGGTTTCATGCGCGTCTAGCTGGGTGAAGACGTTTCTGCAGCGCAAGTCGACCATCGCGTTCGCGATGGCGCTTCCGCTCATCCTCATCGTTGCGCTGCTGGTGCTCTATCCGGCGGTGTACTCGATCCACATGGCGACGCTGAACAAGTCGATGGAGCATTTTGTCGGCCTGGACAATTTCGCCTTCCTGTTCACGCGCGAGACGTTCTGGATGGTGGTCAGGCAGTCGGTGGTGTTCGCGCTGAGCGCGGTGGCCTTCAAGGCGCTGATCGGTTTTTGCGTTGCGCATTTCGTGCACAACGTCCCGGTCAAGGGCCAGCGCAAATGGCGCGGCATGCTGCTGGTGCCCTGGGTGATCCCGCCCGCCATGAGCACGCTGGCCTGGCTGTGGCTGTTTGATCCGTCCTACAGCGCGTTCAACTGGAGCCTGGAGCAGATCGGCATCCCGGGGGTGAACTGGCTAGGCAGTCCGAACTGGGCCCGCTTCGCGGTGATCCTGGTGAACGTCTGGGTGGGCGCGCCGTTCTTCATGATCATGTACCTGGCGGCATTGAAATCGGTGCCGGAGCAGCTCTACGAGGCGGCGGACATCGACGGCGCGAACTGGTGGCAGAAACTCTGGTACGTCACGCTGCCCATGATGCGCAACATCATCGCCATCACCGCGCTGTTCTCGCTGATCGTCACGTTCGCCAATTTCGATATCGTGCGGGTGCTGACCTCGGGTGGACCGGTGGACCAGACGCACATGTTCGCGACCTGGGCGTTCAAGGTCGGCATCGAAGGCAGCGACCTGCCCCTGGGCGCCGCGGTATCGCTGTTCATGTTCCCGATCCTCGCGGTCGCGGCGACCTTCATTCTGCGCGACATTACCCGGCGCGGGAACGAAGCCTGAGATGGCCGCAGCGCGCTCCAGCATGAAGGGCGACCGCCGCAAGGCGATGCTCTGGTCGTACGTGTTTCTGTGCATCTTCGTGGTGTTCACGCTTACGCCGCCGGTATATATGCTGATCACGTCCCTCAAGACGAACGCCGAGATCTCCGCGGCGGTCGCGCCGTGGTGGATCTTCGCGCCGACGCTGGCGCACTATGTCGAGCTGCTGACCTCGCCCGTTTACCTCACGTTTTTCCGCAATTCGGTGCTGGTGTCGATGCTGGTGGTGGCGATCACGATGGCGGTGAGCATCCCTGCGGCATTTGCCCTTTCGCGGATGAAATTCTGGGGCTCCGCCACGCTCGCCACCGGCGTGTTCCTCACCTACCTGATTCCCGAGACGCTGCTCTTCATCCCGCTTTTCCAGACCTTCGTCTGGGTGACCGAAGCCACCGGCATCGAACTGATCAACCGCTGGTGGGTGCTGGTGATCCTGTATCCCACGCTCACCGTGCCGTTCGCGACCTGGATCATGATCGGCTATTTCAGCAGCATCCCGAAGGAGCTCGACGAGGCCGCGCTGATCGACGGCGCCAGTTACCTGCAAATACTCACCAGGATCTTCATTCCGGTGGCGTTGCCCGGCATTATCGCGGCGACGATCTTTGCGTTCACTGTTTCGTGGGCGCAGTTCCTTTATCCGCTTGCCTTTACCACCTCGACCGACCAGCTGGTACTGCCGGTGGGCATCATCACCACCCTCATCAAGGGCGACGTGTTCACCTGGGGCCAGATCATGGCCGGCGCACTCCTGGGGGCGGCGCCACCGCTGATCATCTACGCCTTCCTCATGGATTACTACATCGCCGGACTCACCGCCGGCGCAACGAAGGGTTAAAGGCACGGGATCGCTCTCATGGCCAAGGTAACGCTGAAGAAGCTGACGAAGAACTATGACGACACGCCGGCGGTGCGCGGCATCGATCTGGAAATTGCCGACAAGGAGTTCGTCGTACTGGTTGGGCCTTCCGGCTGCGGCAAGAGCACTACGCTGCGCATGATTGCCGGCCTGGAGGACATCACCGGCGGCGAAGTGCTGATTGGGGACGAGGTGGTGAACGACATGCCGCCCAAGGACCGCAACATCGCCATGGTGTTTCAGAACTATGCCCTGTACCCGCACATGAGCGTGCACGAGAACATGTCGTTCGGACTGCGCCTGAAGAAGGTCGCCAAGGACGAGATCGCGCGGCGCGTGGAGAACGCCGCGCGCATCCTCGACATCACCGAACTGCTGGACAGAAAACCCAAGCAGCTCTCGGGCGGGCAGCGCCAGCGCGTGGCCATGGGGCGCGCGATCGTGCGCGACCCGAAAGTATTCCTGTTCGACGAGCCGCTGTCGAACCTCGACGCCAAGTTGCGCGTGCAGATGCGTATCGAGATCAAGAAGGTGCACCTGAAGGTCCGCACCACCACCGTCTACGTCACGCACGATCAGATCGAAGCCATGACGCTCGCCGACCGGGTGGTGGTGATGAACGCCGGCCGCATCGAGCAGGTGGGCACGCCGGCCGAGCTGTATCACGCCCCGGTCACCAAGTTCGTCGCCGGTTTCATCGGCTCGCCGGCGATGAACTTCGTGCCCTGCGCGTTGGAAGAAGCCGCCGGCGGCCTCCGGGTGCGGGTCTCCGGCGAATTTTCTTTCCAGGTGCCCGAGGACCGCGTCGCGCGCTATCGTGCCCACGCGGGCCGGCCGCGCTTGATCTTCGGCCTGAGGCCCGAACATATCGCCGACCAGCACCAGACCGCCGCAGCGAACCATCGCCCGCTGGAGGTGGCGGTGGTGGTGACCGAACCCATGGGCATGGAAACCCTCGTCTACTTCCAGTTGGACGGAACCGAGCTATGCGCGCGCGTCAATCCGATCACGAGCGCGCCTGCCGGCGGGCGCGCGAAGCTGGTTGCCGATCTGAACCACATGCACTTGATCGACGACGAGAGCGGCCGGGTGCTCTGAGCGCCTCAGGCGGGCTCCATCAGTTCGAGGCGGTTGCCGAAGGGGTCCTCCACGAAGATGCGGCGATAGCCCGCCAGCGGCTCGTCGCCCTTTACGGCGATGCCCGCGGCCCGCAGCGCGGCCTCGAGCGCGGCCAGGTCTTCGACGATGAACGCGGGATGCGCCTTGCGGGCCGGCAGGAAGCTCGCTTCGACGCCCAGATGCACTTTGAGCTCGCCGGACTCGAACCAGCAGCCGCCGCGCTTGGCTAGCTGCGGCGGCTTGGGCTTCTCGGGGATTCCCAGCAGTTCGCCGTAGAACTTCCTGGCCTCCGCCTCCCGGCCCGGCGGCATGGCCAGCTGCACGTGCTCGATCGATTTGATGCGCATTTTGTGCGCTCCCGATACTCAAGACCCAATAATATCAACCCTTTAACGTTCTCTGATTTGCATTTTGTGCAGCGCGGGCGTAGGGTTCGCCGCCTGCTGTCCTAGGACAACCCCCCAGCCATGACCACCAGCGGCGCGCATGCGTCGCAATCCTCGAAGGCAGCCCTGACGCTGCTCGCGCTCGGCGTCGTCTTCGGCGATATCGGGACCAGTCCACTTTACGCCGTGAAGGAGACTTTCGCCTCCGGACACGGCATCCCGCTCGACTCCGCGAACATCCTTGGCGGCCTGTCCACGATCTTCTGGGCGTTGATGATCGTGGTATCGCTGAAGTACGTGGTGCTGATCATGCGCGCCGACAATCGCGGCGAGGGCGGCATTATGGCGCTGCTTGCGCTCGCGTCGTCGGCGATCAAAGACCATCCCCGATGGCGCACGCCGCTGATGCTGATCGGCGTCTTCGGCGCATCGCTGTTCTACGGCGACGCGGTGCTGACCCCCGCGATTTCGGTGCTGTCGGCGGTCGAGGGCCTGGAAGTGGGCACCTCGGCCTTCAAACCGTATGTGGTGCCAATCGCGGTCGCCGTGATCGTGGCGCTGTTCGTGTTCGAGAGCCGCGGCACCGCGGCGGTGGGCCGCCTGTTCGGGCCGATCACGCTGGCGTGGTTTGTCGCGATCGGCGCCGCCGGCGCGTACGGCATCGCGCAGCACCCGGGCGTGCTCGCGGCGCTGAACCCGCTGCACGCGATCGGTTTTCTCACTAGCCACCTCGCGGCATCCTTCGTGGTGTTGGGCGCGGTGGTGCTGGCGGTGACCGGCGCTGAGGCGCTCTATGCCGACATGGGCCACTTCGGCAAGGGCGCAGTGCGCATCGCCTGGTTCGGTCTCGTGGCGCCGGCGCTGGTGCTCAATTATTTTGGCCAGGGCGCACTGCTGATCGTCAGGCCCGAGGCGGTGCAGAACCCGTTTTTCCTGCTGCTGCCGGCGTGGGCGCTTTATCCGATGGTGGCGCTGGCGACGGCCGCCACCGTGATCGCCTCGCAGGCCACCATCTCGGGCGCCTACTCGATGACCAAGCAGGCGATCCAGCTCGGCTTCCTGCCGCGCATGACGGTGGTGCAGACCTCGGCGCGCGAACGCGGTCAGATCTACATCCCCGCCATCAACTGGCTGCTGCTCGGGGCGGTGCTGACGGCGGTGATTGGTTTCGGCTCCTCGTCGCGCCTTGCTTCGGCGTACGGCGTCGCGGTGACCGCGACCATGCTGGTGGACACCTTGCTCACGTTCTTCGTCATCCGCTACCTGTGGCGCTATCCGCTCTGGCTGTGCGTGCTCGCGACCGGCTGCTTCTTCGCCGTGGACATCGCTTTCTTCGGCGCGACGCTGCTCAAGGTGGTGGACGGCGGCTGGTTCCCGCTGCTGATCGGCGCTATCGTGTTCACGGTGATGACCACCTGGCGGCAGGGCCGCAGCATCCTGTTCCATCGCCTGCGCGCCTCGTCGGTGCCGCTCAAGCCGTTCCTCGATTCGTTGTTCGTCGAGCCGCCGCAGCGGGTGCCCGGCACCGCGGTGTTCCTGACCGCGACGCCGGATGCCACGCCGCACGCCCTGCTGCACAATCTCAACCACAACAAGGTGCTGCACGAGCGCGTGGTGTTTCTCACCGTCGATGTCACCGATGAACCCTGGGTGACGTTCGACAAGCGCGTGGCGGTGATCAAGCTCGGCCACGGCTGCTGGCGTATGAGCGTGCGCTACGGATTCATGAACGAGCCCGACATCGCGCAGGCGCTGGAGATCGCCGGCACGCTGGGGCTGGAATTCGAAATGATGAGCACTTCGTTCTTCCTCAGCCGCGAGACCGTGGTGCCGGTATCCGAATTGCCGAGCGGCATGGCGTTCTGGCGCGAGAAGCTGTTCGCCATGATGGCGCGCAATGCCGGCAACGCCGCCGATTACTTCAAGCTGCCGACCAACCGGGTGATCGAACTGGGGACCAAGGTCGAGATCTAACCCCGGCTTACTTCATCAGGCTCGGCAGGTAGAGCGAGATCGACGGAACCGCGATCAGAATCGCCAGGCGCACGCAATCGACGAGCATGAACGGCATCACGCCGCGGAACACCGTGCCGGTGCTCACCTGCGGCAGCAGCGTCTTCAGCACGAAGAGATTCATCCCAACGGGCGGGCTGATAAGGCCGATCTCGACCACCACGACGATCAGGATGCCGAACCAGACCGGGTCGATGCCCAGGTGCACGATGAGCGGGAAGAACACCGGCACCGTGAGCAGGATCATCGAGAGTTCCTCCATCGCGGTGCCGAGCAGCACGTAGATCAGCATGATCACCGCCACCACCATCACCGGGCCCACGTCCCAGCGCGTGACCAGCGCGATCAGGTCCTTCGGCATCGAGGTGATGTTGACGAATTCCGCGAACATCAGTGCGCCGATGAGGATCATGAAAAGCATGCTGGTGGTGCGCGCGCTCTCGACGAGCGCCCCGTACAGCGACTCCCAGGTCAGGGAGCGGCGCGCGAACGCGAGCACCAGCGCGCCGAACGCGCCAACGCCGGCGCCCTCGACGGCGGTGAACACGCCGCCGTAGATGCCGCCCATGACCAGCGCGAAGAGCGCGATCACGCTGGTCACCCCTTTGTAGATGAGCGAGAGGCCGAACACCGCGAGCGCGCCCAGCACCGCCGCGTCGTCGGAGTCCAGCAGCTCGAGCTTCGCGCTGCCGATCACCGCCACGCCCACCAGCGCGAACCAGACGACACCGTGCAGCGTGTCAAAACGCTCCTTCCAGGACACCAGCTCGCCACGCGGACCCGCCTTCGGATCGCGCCAGGTAACGTATTGCACCGCGGCGCACAGCAGCAGCGCGGCGAGGATACCCGGCAGGATGCCGGCGGCGAAAAGCTTGCCGATGCTGGTGCCGGTCATGATGCCGTAGATCACCATGATGGTCGAAGGCGGGATCAGGATGCCGAGCGTGCCGCCGGCGGCGATCGCGCCGGTGGCCAGCGCATCCGAATAGCCGAACTTCTTCATCTCGGGATAGGCAACTTTGGCGAAGGTCGCCGCGGTGGCGATCGAGGAGCCGCAAATGGCGCCGAAGCCGGCGCAGCCGGCGATGGTGGCCATCGCCAGGCCGCCGCGGAAATGGCCGATGAAGGCATAGGCGGTGCGGTACAGTTCCTGCGACATGCCGGCGCGCGTGACGAAGTTGCCCATCAGGATGAACAGGGGCACCACCGACAGCGTGTAGTTACGGCCGGTCTCGTAGACCTTGGTCTGCGCGGTGGCGAAGGCCGCGCCCCAGCTCCAGTCGCGCATGTAGGCATAGCCGACGATGCCAACGATGCCCATCGAGATGGCGATGGGGATGCGCACGAAGGCGAGGACCATCATTGCCAGCAGGCCAATCAGCGTTTCGGTCATGGCGGATTCAGGTGGTCGCCTGATTGGCGCTGCCGTCGCCCGGCACGAATATCTTGTAGGCGTGCACCAGGCCCGTGAGGGCGATCATCGCGTCCATGAAGTAGACGAACGGTCCCACCGCGATGCGCAGCACGTCGGTGGTATCGCCGTAGCCAGAAATCTTGCCGGCCTTGATCCAGACCTGCCAGGTGAGGAAGAACATGATCGCGGCGCAGACCGCATGCACGATCCTCACCAGTGCGCGCTGCCCGGCCGGCGGCAGCAGCCTGTCAATGAAGTCCATCGTCACGTGCTCGTCGGCGCGGGACACCAGGGGCAGGCCGGCGAAGATCAGCACCAGCAGCGTGAGCTCGGTGACCTCGAAGGCGCCGCGGATCGGAAGGTTGAGGAGGTAGCGCGCCACCACGTCGGCGAAGGTGAGCAGCATCATGCCGAAAAGCAGCACGGACGCGGCGATGCCCAGCACCGCATCGATGCGCTTTTCCCAAGGGTGCGCGTTGGTCGTCATGAAAATGAAAGGGCGCGGTTCAATCCGCGCCCTTCGTCTGCGTCCGGAGCTTACTTTCCGGCCGCAACCTTCTTAAGCTCTGCGTGGAACTCGGCGAGGATCGCCTTGGCTTCGGGAACCTTGACGCTCGCCTTCTGGATCCAGTCCTCGATAATCGGGCCGCTGCGCTTCTGCGCTTCGGCGATCATCGCCGGGGTCGCGGGAACGATGTTCGACCCGGCGGCCTTCAACGCATCCAGCCCGATCTTGTCAGCGGTGTCCCAGGACTTGCCGTTCGAGCGAGCGGCGGCTTCGCCGGTCATCTTCTCGATGATGTCCTGGTCCTGCTTAGAGAGCTTGTTCCATTTGTCCTGGTTCATGAAGAAACCGAACGAGGAGCTGTACAGCCCGCCGGGAAATACCGTGGCCTGGCCGATCACCTTGTCGAGCTTGAACGAGACGATGGACTCGAAGGGGAAGAACACGCCGTCGGCGACGCCCGAATTCAGGAGTTCGTAGGACTCGGGTGCGGGCTTGACGAACGCCGAGGCGCCGAGCGCGTTGGCCACCGCTTCGGCGATGCCGCCGCCGGTGCGGATCTTCTGGCCCTTGAACTCGGCCATCGTCTTGAAGGGCTTCTTGGTGAAGATCTGGCCCGGCCCGTGCGTCCAGACGGCGAGCAGCTTGACACCGTTGTACTCGCCGACTTTGTGGAAATACTTCCAATAAATGCGGCTGTAGGCGACCGAGTTGATCTCGGCGGTGGCGCCGGCGCCCGGCAACTCCGCCATCAACGGCAGAATGTGGCGCGCCGGCGTGTAGCTGGCGGTTACGTACGAGAAATCCATCAGGCCATCGCGTACCGCGTCGAAGGTTCCGGGCGGAGCGGCAGGCGCCTTGGGCAGCTCCTGCACCTTGATCCGGCCGGCCGTCGCTTTCTCCAAATCGGCCGCCCAGTTTCTCTGCCAGACGCTCAGGTGGTGGGTAGGCGGCACCCAAGTCGAAAAAGTCAGCGTGGTCTGCGCCTGTGCCGGCGCGGTGAGCGCCGCGGCGACAAAGCCGGCAAGCGCGAGTTTCTGAATCTGGATCATGATTTCCTCCCCCGGATGAACAGTTAGTGTAGCAGTGCCTCGGCCAGCTCGCGCAGCTTGCCCTTCTGGATTTTGGTCGCGTTTGCGCCCGGGGTTACGGGGAACGCGGAAATGGGGAGGACGCGCCGGGGCACCTTGTACCGGGCGAGCCGGGACGCCACATGCGCGATGACCGCCGCCTCATCCAGTGATGCGCCAGGTTGCTGGATCACGAACGCGACCGGAACCAGGCCCTCGGCGCGTGCGATGGCGACGACCTGGCAGGCGGCAATGCCCGGCACCTCCTGCACTGCGGCCTCGATCTCGGCGGGGCTGACGAGGAATCCGCCCAGGCGTAGGGCATCGCCCATTCGTGTCAGGAATACAAATCGGCCATCGTCGAGGGTGTGGCCGAGATCCCCCGAACGATAGAAGCCGTCCTCGGTAAACGCGTCCCTGGTGGCTCCGAGATCGCCGTGATAGCCCGCCATCCGGCTCGATGGTGCAAGGAACTCCAGTTCTCCCTGCCCGCCATGAGGCAGCACTGCTCCCGATTCAGGATCGCGCGCGCGCACCCGGGCAGCCGGACTCACCGGGCGGCCGCCGCCGAGCGTGCGTTGCGCAACCGGCGCGTTCTCGTCCTGGCGCGCGAACAGGGCCTGGATTTCGCTGGCGCCGTACAAGCCGACGAGCTTGAGCCCTCGTGCATCGGCACGCAGGACGATGTCGGCTTGCGCCGGATTGAAGGCGGCATAGCCAAAGAAACGGATGTTTGAAAAGGACAGGCCATCAATGTCCAGAAGCTGGGCGGCAGCTTCATCGGTCCCATTGATGTGCGTGATGCGGTGCGCAATGATGTCGCGCGCGGCCTGCTCCGCATTCCAGGTTGGCGCCATGACCATCGAGCGGCCGGCGGCGAGCGACGCCATGGCGCTGCAAAAGCCGAACACGCCGCACAATGGAGGGGCGAGCAGCAGCGTGGCATCAGCTTCGAGAGAAAATCCTTTAACAACATCGAAGGCGTGCCTGATTACAGTGCGTTGATCGTGCAGCACGAACTTCGGCGCGCTGGTCGTGCCGGAGGTGGTGAAAATGGCGCAGCCGGCACCGGCGGCCGCACTGCTTTCGAGCAGAGGCGCATCGCCCGCGAGCAGACTGTATGGAACGGCAGCCTTGCCGAGGAGTGCCGCGGGTGGAGGCGCTCCTGCTTCTTCATATATGACCAACGACTGAAGGTGCTCGAGAGCCTGTGGATCGCAGTCGCCGAGAATCCCGGCAAAGTCTATGCCCTTGAATCCGGGCCAGAACACCAGCACGCGCGAGCGGGAACGGTGCAGGATGTCGGCGAGCTCGTGGCTGCGGAAG
>Ga0315281_10010790_pt1 | contig 12547 bp, 8 predicted proteins | sample YL17G07_0_MG_FD_204540 | JGI IMG/M metagenome (GOLD analysis project Ga0315281, IMG submission 204540) | Sediment microbial communities from Yellowstone Lake, YNP, Wyoming, USA - YL17G07_0 | ecosystem: Environmental > Aquatic > Freshwater > Lake > Sediment | place: USA: Wyoming | collected... | reverse complement strand
GTTTATTCGAGGAATCGAGGGGAACGAGTGCCTTCTTGCGTGGGTCGGGAACGATCAGATGCTCGGGCTGATTGTCGAGGCTGCTCTTTTCTTTCAGTAGCTTGAGCGCTTCGCCGGAACTCAGCCAGCGCCCCTCGGGACTGATGCCGATCGGAATGACCTCGTACTTTTCCTTATCGAGAGCGTTCATCACGGATGCGGCGGAGACGAGCGATACTTCATGCTCTGCAGAGCGACCGCCGAAAACTACGCCAATTCTGAGTTTAGACATGGGTTTGGTTAATTGGTGAGTGGTGATTGGTTAATTCTTCTAGTTAACCAATCACCGATTAACAACTCACTTTCTTATTAATTCTCGGATGAGCGCCTTCACCTTCTCTTCGCCACTCTCGTCGACGGTTTGTTCCGGCTCACAAGCAACCTTCTGCGAAAAATCCTTGCCGTAGCTTGCCTTGCTGAGGGCTCTCAGCTTTGCGACCTCCTGCTCATTGAGAACTTTCTCGCCTCCGAGCATCCTTGCCACAAACGCAATATGAGTCGCGTGTTCGACTTTTTCCATCTTGAAATATGCATCGTCAACATTTTCCCCGTATGTAACAACCCCGTGATTTGAAAGCAGAATAGCATCCGCCGATTTGACAAACGGTGCAAGGGCCGCTGAGACTTCCTTCGTGGACGGCGTGGCGTATGCCGCCAATGGGATTGCCCCAAGTCCGACAATGACTTCCGGGAAAAGACATTCACTCAGGGGGATTCGGGCTGTGGCAAATCCGGTGGCGTACGTCGGATGAGCGTGGACAACGGCATGAATATCGGGACGTTGGCTGTAAATAAACAGATGCATGTCCAGCTCGGTTGATGCTTTCCGGCTCAGTGTCACCGGAGTGCCTTCAGGCTTTACCTCGACGAGGTCGCTCTCCGTGACCCTGCCTTTGTTGAGGCCGGTGGGAGTGACCAGAATATTCCCATTCGGCAGATGGGCGCTGACGTTGCCGTCCGTGGCTGTCACAAATCCTTTGTCTGCAAGCTGGTGGCAGACGAGAACGATCTGGCGTGATATTTCGGAGCGGGAAAGGGTCGGTTCCATCAAGGAGGCTCGAAGTATAATAAAGAAAAGACGAATGAGTATCAATGAATGAGGCCGACCTTCCGAAGGCTGTCTTAAGCTTTGTATGGCCTTCGGAAGGTTTTATCGAATGAACTTCGTAACCTTCCTCTGTAAACCTTCCGAAGGTCTTTGTTGATGGAATCCATCCCCTTTGGATTTAAACCATCAGACGGACTCCATCGGCACCTGAAAACCTTCGGAAGGTCTTAGTCAAAAAAGTGAATGAATTTTCAAAAATAAATTGCTATACTGACAACCGCCTTCAGTGGTGCCTCATCGATGGATTGAAGTTCGAGCCCCTCCCAACGGGGTTTCCTGTTTTTTGATCAGCGTTAATGTATCGACATAGAAAGGAAGTTGCAGAACGAGTATGGAATTATACCTTATTCTGGGAATCAGTGTTTTAGGCCTGGCCTTTGCACTCTATTTGATTCGGGACGTGATGCGCCGTGATACCGGGACGCCAAAGATGCGCGAGATCTCGGATGCGATCAAAACGGGTGCGGAAGCGTTCCTGCGCCGCCAAAATCGCACGATCGCTTATCTTGCCATCGCTCTCGCCTGCCTGATTTATATTCTCTATGCGTTTGTCCGGGCGCCGAACGAGCATGATCCGGCCGGCGCGGGCGCGCTGGCGTTGTGGACGACTCTTTCGTTTGTCCTCGGAGCTGCTTGTTCTGTGGCCGCGGGATACATGGGAATGTGGGTGGCGATACGGAGCAACATCCGCACAGCCTCCGCTGCTACGAGAAGCATGAACGATGCGTTGCAGACTGCGCTGCGGGGTGGAGCGGTATCAGGGTTCTTCGTCGTGGCGATGAGCTTGCTCGGTGTCGCAGGATTGTTCTCTCTCGTCAAGTATATGGGCGTCACGAGTGACGTCACCAAAATCCCGCTCCTTATCGTTGGGTACGGCTTCGGAGCGAGCTTCGTGGCATTGTTTGCGCAGCTTGGAGGCGGGATCTACACGAAAGCGGCCGATGTCGGCGCGGACCTTGTCGGAAAAATCGAGGCGGGGATTCCTGAGGATGACCCGAGAAATCCGGCTGTCATCGCAGATCTCGTGGGCGACAATGTCGGAGATTGCGCCGGCCGAGGTGCAGACCTTTTTGAATCAACAGCTGCAGAAAACATCGGCGCGATGATTCTCGCGGCGGCTTTATATCGCGTGAATGCCAGTGTTTTTGAAGCGCAGGGACTTTCACTGCTCGGCGTCCTTTTGTTTCCGCTCGTCGCACGCGCCTTCGGTATCATCGCATCGGCAATAGGAATCATGATTGTGCGGACGAACGAACAGGAAGACCCGATGAATGCGCTTAACCGGGGCTTCTATCTCACTTCGATTCTCGCAATGGTCGGATTCTACTTTGCGTCCAGGTGGCTCCTCGGTGATTATTATCTCAATTTTTTCTTCTGCGGCGTCATCGGCGTTCTGACGTCGTCGGCTTTTGTGTTTATCACACAGTATTACACGGAATACAAGTACAGGCCGGTGAGGTCTATTGCTGAGGCGTCTCAGACAGGGCCCGCCACGAATATTATTTCGGGGTTCGCAGTCGGAATGGAATCCACGGGAGTGCCGGTTCTGGTCATAGGAGCTGCCATCATCGGATCGTACATGCTCGGCCAGGGTTCGGGGTTGCACGATGCGGGACTTTTCGGAACAGCCGTTGCAACGATGGGTATGCTCGGCACGGCGGCATACATTCTCGCGATGGACACTTTCGGCCCGATTACGGACAATGCAGGAGGCATCGTGGAGATGAGCCAGCAGCCGGAGGAAATTCGGAAGAAAACTGACCGACTCGACGCTGTGGGAAACACGACAAAAGCTCTTACAAAAGGATATGCGGTGGGTTCAGCAGCACTGGCCGCGTTTTTGCTTTTCGGTGCGTACATCGACGAGGTTCGCAATTACCTGCCTTCCTTTCAGCCCATCATTAATCTCAACAAACCGGAAGTTTTTGTCGGAGCAATCCTCGGCGCTATGCTCGTCTATATTTTTTCTTCGCTGGCGATCAAAGCCGTCGGCTCCGCCGCACATGCGATCATCAAAAACGTGCGCGAGCAATTCAAGAACAATCCGGGCATCATGAAGGGCACTTCGAAGCCAGATTATGGCCAGTGTGTTGACATCGCGACGAAAGCGGCGTTGCGCAAGATGGTGATGCCGGGAATTCTCGTGGTCGGCATGACCATCAGCGTGGGCATGGTGTTCCGATGGCTTTACTATGCTTCGGGTCAGCCGGCTTTTGGCGCGACGGGTGCAGAGGTAATGGGCGGGTACTTAATGGTGGGGACGATTACGGGCATACTCATGGCTCTGTTTTTGAACAACAGCGGGGGTGCATGGGATAACGCGAAAAAATATATTGAAGCAGGCTATCTTGGAGGCAAGAAATCCGATCCACACAAGGCGTCGGTTGTGGGCGATACGGTGGGCGACCCGTTCAAAGATACGGCGGGACCCAGCTTGCACGTGTTGATCAAGTTGCTTTCCACCCTTACCTTGGTACTTGCACCTTTGTTTATCTGAACATTCACCCTGTATTCTCGATGAATCCCGATTGGAAAACCCAATCGGGATTTTTTTATGCATTGCCGTTATGACTGCTTTTCAGAGCGCCTCCGATGCCAACTTTCACTTGTTTCCCACAATAAAAAGCTTTAGAATCAGTGAGATTTTTCCTCGAATGTTTTTAAGAACCCTGCTTTTCATTTATCAATAGAAGGAGATCCGTAGATGGGCAATCTCTTTGCGACAAAGCCGTTGGATGTTCTCATGAAAGAAGCATCCGATACCGGCGAACACTCGCTGAAGCGCGCTCTTGGCCCCGTCAACCTCATCATGCTCGGGATTGGCGCGATTATCGGCGCCGGAATTTTTGTTCTGACAGGTGCAGCAGCCGCACAGTTTGCCGGCCCCAGTATCATCCTCTCCTATGTCCTGGCAGGCGTGGCCTGCGTGTTCGCGGGACTTTGTTACGCGGAGTTTGCCTCATTGATTCCCATTGCCGGATCGGCCTACACGTACGGCTATGCGACACTCGGAGAATTGTTTGCGTGGATTATCGGATGGGATCTCATTCTCGAATACGCTTTCGGAGCTGCGACGGTCGCATCCGGCTGGAGCAGTACGCTTGTCGCGTTTCTTCAGGATTATGGCATCAGCCTCCCCCCTCAGATTTGTGATACACCCGGAGCTGTTTGGGTGATGTACGAGGGACGCTGGGCGCCGTTGAACACTCTCCAGACTGTGCTGCAAAGCGCCGGGATTGACCCCATGTCGCTCCAGCATGTTACCTCATCGTTCAACCTCGTTGCTTTTTTGGCAATCATCGGTGTGACCATCATTCTGGTGATTGGCATCAAGGAATCAGCCAACTTCAATACGGCCGTCGTGTTTGTGAAGCTTTTTGCGGTGCTCGTTTTCATCGTGGTAGCTGCGGGCTATGTGATCGGCCATCCTGACGTCGCAAGCAAGAATTGGAGTGTTTTTATTCCGGACAACCTGGGAAGTTATGGTGCATTCGGCTGGTCCGGAATCGCACGTGCTGCTGGAGTGGTCTTCTTTGCTTACATAGGTTTTGATGCAGTCTCCACTGCTGCGCAGGAGGCCAAGAATCCTCAAAAAGACATGCCGATAGGCATTCTTGGATCGCTTGTCATTTGCACCATTCTTTATATTGTGGTCTCAGGACTTCTCACTGCAACCGTGCATTACAGTCGTCTGAATATTGGTGCACCCGTATCGCTCGCGATTCGAGAAACGGGAGTCAAATGGGGAAGCTACATCGTCAATGCCGGAGCGCTGGCCGGACTCAGTACGGTTATGCTTGTCATGTTGCTCGGCCAATCACGTGTCTTCTATTCCATGGCCAATGACGGCTTGCTGTGGAAGTGGGCGGGAGAGATTCATCCTCGCTTCAGGACACCATGGAAATCAACGATCATTGTGGGCGTTTGTGTTGCCTTCTTTGGCGCAACCATTCCCATCGGAACGCTGAGTCAGTTGGTAAGTATCGGCACGTTGTTGGCGTTCGTCATTGTCTCTGCAGGAGTCATGATTCTGCGTAAACGGCGGCCCGATCTCCACCGGCCTTTCAAAACACCATGGGTGCCCTTCACGCCAATCATGGGCATCGTGGTTTCACTCCTCTTGATGGCGTCTTTGACGGGCGAGACCTGGCTGCGCCTGGTGGTTTGGCTTGTCGTTGGCCTGGCCATCTACTGGTTTTATGGGCGCAAACATAGCAAGGTTGGAAAAGCTCTCGCGTCGAAGTAAATCGTTAGAGTTCAATCATTCTGAGTTGGTTAGGCAGACTAATGCTCATGACCTGAAGTCAACCCAGGGTTTGAAATATTCCTTTTACGGATTGCACATTCCTGAACATTTGACAAGAATATGACCGGACAGCCATCTGAATCGTCACGAGAATTCAAGCGCGGCCTGGGGCTTCTCGACTCGACGATGATCGTCATCGGTTCGATGATCGGGTCGGGCATCTTCATCGTGAGCGCTGACATCGCACGAACCGTTGGCTCGGCGGGAAATCTGCTTCTTGTGTGGCTTATCACCGGAGTCATTACAGTCATCGGCGCGTTGAGCTATGGTGAGCTGGCGGGAATGATGCCGCACGCAGGCGGGCAATATGTGTATCTGAGGGAATCCTACAACCCGCTGATTGGATTTCTCTACGGATGGACGCTCTTCCTCGTGATTCAAACAGGAACGATTGCTGCGGTCGCGGTCGCTTTTTCAAGGTTCACTTCCGTCCTCATTCCAGGCTTGAGCGAAAACAACATCCTCCTTCAGCTGTTTGGACTCAAAATCTCCGCCGCACAGTTGTTCGCCATAGCGAGCATAATTGTTCTCACATATATCAATCTACGCGGGTTGCGTGAAGGAAAATTTGTACAAAATCTCTTCACCAGCACAAAAACGGCAGCTCTGCTTGGTCTTATTTTGCTTGGAATCCTGCTGGGTCGAAACGCACCGGCCATAGAAGCCAACGTGTCGACATTCTGGCAGTCAACGTTGACGCATGTTCAGGACGGCAAGATCGTTTCGGTAGAACAGCTCTCGTGGTGGATGCTGCTCGCAGCGATCGGTACGGCAATGGTCGGATCGCTTTTTTCGAGCGACGCTTGGAACAACATTACCTTCACTGCCGGCGAGGTGATCAATCCGAAGAAAAACATCCCGCTAAGCCTTCTGATGGGCACCGGAATCGTTACGTTGCTCTACATCCTGGCAAACGTCTCCTACATACTTGTCCTGCCTGTGGTTGGAAATCCCGCTGCGGCGGATGTTGTCGGCAAAGGCATTCAATTTGCAACGTCGGATCGGGTGGCGACGGCGGCGGCTACACAAATCTTCGGTGAGTCTGCGGCCGTCATCATGGCAGTGTGCATCATGATTTCAACTTTCGGATGCAATAACGGGTTGATTCTTGCGGGTGCACGAGTATACTACGCCATGGCGAAAGACCAGCTCTTCTTTCAACAAGCGGGAGAGTTGAACAAGCATTCCGTACCGGGCTGGGCTTTGGTGGCGCAAGGAGTTTGGGCGAGCGTTTTATGTCTGTCCGGAACCTACAACGATCTCCTGAACTATGTCATCTTTGCAGTGCTGATTTTTTACAGCTTGACGATTGCCGGCATCTTCATTCTCCGAAAAAAGCAACCGGACGCTGAGAGGCCCTACAAAGCATTTGGCTATCCGATTGTTCCGGCGTTGTACGTTCTCATTGCAACCGCTATTTGCGTTGACCTCCTCATCTACAAGCCAGACTACACATGGCCTGGTTTAGGCATTGTGCTTCTCGGAATCCCCGTGTTTTTCTTGTGGCGACCCAAGCAAACAGTGGGTATGCCCTCCAGGTAAGAGGATATTCATCCAGCATGTTTGAACTTTCATGACACAAGAGATGCGCAAAAAGTGGTATCATCTCTCGCTCACCAAGCAGATTCTTCTTGGGTTAGTCGTGGGTGTTGCGCTGGGTTGGCTCAAGCCCGAATGGGGTACGGAGACCGCTTTTCTCCGCAACATCTTCCTTAACCTCATCAAGTCCATAATTGCGCCGCTGATCTTTTCGAGTATTGTTGCCGGAATCGCTGGAAGCGGTGACATCAAGAAAGTCGGCCGCATTGGCCTCAAGGCTCTTGTCTACTTCGAGGTGGTCACCACCCTGGCGCTTTTTATCGGACTCGCCGTGGTGAACGTCGTGGGGCCGGGATATGGCGTCGAGTTGAAAGCGAACGATTCATTTGGAGCCTTGCCCGAGGGAAAGCCCAAGACTATCATCGAGACGATCATCCACATCTTCCCGGCGAGCATCGTGGAATCGATGGCCAGGGGTGATGTTCTCCAAATCGTGGCGTTCTCTGTGATGTTCGGCGTTGCGGTGGCTGCCATCGGGGAAAAGGGAAAACCCGTCCTGGCGTTCTGTGACAGCGTGACGCAAGTGATGTTCCGGTTTACGGGCTACGTGATGAAATTCGCTCCCTTCGGCATCGGGGCCGCGATGGCCGTCACCATCGGCCATATGGGGCCGGGGGTGCTCATCAACCTCGGCAAACTCGTGTTGTCGCTCTACGGGGCGTTGGTCCTCTTTGTGACACTCGTCTTTGGGTCCGTTGCGTACCTGATTAAGCTTCCGGTGAAGCAGTTTGCGAGGGCTGTGTGGGAGCCATTTACGCTTGCCTTCGTCACGACAAGCTCGGAATCCGCGCTCCCGAAGGCGATGGAGGTGATGGAGCGGTTTGGCGTGCCCAAGCGTATTGTAGGATTTGTGATGCCGACGGGCTACACCTTCAACCTGGACGGCAGCACTTTGTACCTTGCCGTAGCCTCGGTGTTTGTCGCTCAGGCGGCTGAGACCACAACGGGGGTTCACTTTGACTTCGGCCAGCAGATTTTGCTGATGGTGACACTCATGGTCACTTCAAAAGGAGTTGCAGCCGTTCCACGTGCGTCGCTTGTTATTCTGATGGCGGCATTGCATTCGTTTAACCTTCCGGTGATTGGCGTTGCGGTGATCTTTGCCGTCGATGAGCTGATGGACATGGCCAGAACATCCGTGAACGTGCTGGGAAATTGCCTTGCCACGGTGGTGGTGGCTCGCTGGGAGGGCGAGTTCGACGACAAGCGGGCGAAGGTGTTCGGTACTCCGGAGGAAGCCAGGTATGATATTGCCGTGGGCGAGCCGGCATTCGCGAAGGTTCTTGCCGACGAGAGTTAGAGAATAACGCTTATGAAATGGCGACGCCCTCGATGAGAGGGCGTTTTTGTTTTAGGCGTCGAGACTGAAACACAAAAATGTCTGGGTTAAAGCTTCCTTTTCTCTTCCTCCAGCATCCCGATGCCCTCCAGAATCCTCGGCACGATATCGTATTTCTTAAACGCGGGCAAGAGGTAGGCGCCGGCGACATGCGATTTTGCTTCGTTGAGGAACGAAACAGCGATGTCGATACCAACATCGGCGCCTTTGTCTCCCGCCGAATGCATTTTTTTTCTGATCGATTCCGGGATTGTCATTCCGGGAATTTCGTTGTGCAGGAATTCGGCATGCTTGTGGCTGCGTAAAGGCAGTATTCCCACCATGATGGGGATTTTCCATTGCCCGGTCTGCTTCACAAGATGCTCAAGGGTTTTCAAATCGTAGATCGGCTGCGTAAACACGATATCCACGCCCGCATCGATTTTTTTCTCCAGTTTTTCCATCTCGGCATCCATGTTCTCTGCCATGGCGTTTACCGCGCAAGCGATCAGGAAGGAAGCTCTTTGTTCAATCGTGTTGCCCATCAAGTCCTTACCTTCGTTCATCGACTTGACAGCACGGATGAGTCCTGGTGAATCGATGTCAAAGACAGACGTGGCCTGGGGATAGTCCCCGATGTTCGTCGGGTCGCCGGTAATACAGAGGATATTCCGAAGACCAAGCGCGTGCGCGCCGAGAAGTTCCGCCTGTATGCCAATCATGTTGCGGTCGCGGGTGGCGATGTGCGTCATCGCTTCCATTCCCACATGGTTCTGGATTTGATAAGAGATCGCAATCGAGCTCATGCGCAGCCGCGCCCGGGCGCCGTCGGTTATGTTGATTGCATCGATTCCATACTGCTGCAAATAACGAGCTCCTTCGAGAATCGATGAAATATCCAGCCCGCGGGGGATGTCCAGTTCAACCGTTGTCAGGAATTTCTTGCCGATATTCCGTGCGAATTTCGACGGCGTATCGAGTTGAAGCTTCGGTCCAGCCTCCGCAACTTTGGGGATCCTGGGTTTCTTCGCCGACGCGGTTTCTGTTGCTGTGATTTCAGGCCCACGCGCCTTCATTTCCTCGAGGACCCTCTTCATCGCACGGATGTGGGCCGGGGTAGAGCCGCAGCACGCACCGATAATCGTCACGCCGGCTTGCAGCAATTCTCGTGCATATTGAGCGAGGTATTCAGGAGTCGTGTGGTAAATGGACCTCCCGTTGAGCAACGTGGGAATTCCGGCGGCGGGTTGAGCCGAAAGCGCAATTCCATCCTTGTACATCGAGCGAATGAGGCTGAACATGCGCTGAGGGCCGACCGTGCAATTTGCTCCAACGACATCGACGCCGCGCTGTATCAAATGTTCAGCGACTTCGAGGGGAAACGAACCCGAAAGAATCGCGCCGTCTTCCGGAAATGCCTTTTGAGCAATGAGAGGAATGTTGGTCAGTTCTTTTGCGGCGGTGATGGCTTCGTCGAGCTCGGTGAGACTCACAAATGTTTCAAGGATCAGCAGATCAACACCAGCCTTGACCAGGACTTCGATCTGTTCCTTGAAGGCATCGCGGGCCTGCCGAAGCTTGAGCTTTCCAATCGGTTCAAGGAGCTTGCCTGTTGGGCCGACCGATCCGGCTACATAAACTGAATCCCCGGCTGCGCGGCGGGCAATTTCCACGCCGGCACGGTTGATCTCGGCAATCTTATCTTCATGGTGAAACTGCGCAAGGCGCCAGCGGTTGGCTGAAAATGTGTTGGTCTGAATAATTTCCGCGCCTGCCTCGATATACTCGCGATGGATCCGCTCGACGATATCCGGATTCTTCACATTCTGAATCTCGTGGGGCAGTTCGCTGTATTCGTACAGATCGAGCACCGTTCCCATCGCTCCGTCGCAGAGAATCGGGCCTTGCTTCAGACGTTTTCGAAAGTCGGTTTTCATTTTACAGTGTGACTCCCGGAGTCTCACTCGTTCTTCCAGGAGACTCCGGGAGTCTATCTTGGTTTTCTATTGAGATGCCAGCTCCCGAATGCGTTTGGCGACATCTTCCGGATTCCACTGATTGGAATCAAATGTCTCAACAAGGTTCCCCTTTTTGTCGAGAAGAGCCGTCATAAGGTTATGGTCGATGAGCCCGCCCTCGGATGTCTGAATGATCATATCAAACCCGTCGGTGGCCTTTCGTATCATGTGCTCGGTTCCCGTGACGAAGCTCCAATCCGCAAAATTTGCGTTGTAGTTTCTTCCGTATTTCCGGAGAATTTCTGGTGTATCGTGCTTCGTATCAAACGTGATGCTCAGCAGGTGCCACTTGTTTGTCAATGAAGGATCCTTTTTGAGAGCCCGCTCGATACGGGCAAAGTAATTGCTCATCCGGATGCAATAATCGGGAAGCGGGCAGCGAGTGTAGATGAAGGTCAACGCAACGACTTTGCCTCTCAGACTGCTCAAACGGATTGCCTTGTTGTCCTGATCGGTGAATTCAAGGTCCGGTAAGGGTGACCCCGCTCGAAACAACCGGGCAATTCGGATGTCGTCTGCCAGCCTCTCGGCAACGGGTTCTCCTTTACCCGACACAGAGATGGTTTCAAGCCAGCTTTCAGAACGCGAGACTGCAAGCGTGCCTTGCACAGAGTCTCCCACAGAAATGCCCGCCAGCAACGTTGAATCCTTGACTTTGAAACTCATGGTCATAGCAGCCATGTAATTCGGAATCTCCTCGTGTGCGATTGAAACTCGCTTTTTGGAAACATCGAGGCGAACCACTTCACCTTTTACGGGGAATGTGACAATGTCTGACTGCTTTTTGTCTTCTTTTCCGCATGATGCAAGCAGGCAGAACAGTAAGGAAAAAAATTTCATTCTCATCAATCCAGCGCTCCATTCATCCAGCATTCCATGCTGTCTACAGTCACGGTTCACTTCCCTAACGCCAGTGCCTCCATGATTTGCACAGCATTTGTCGCTGCGCCTTTTCGCAGGTTGTCTGCCACGATCCAGAGGTTGATCCCGTTTTTCACGGTTTCGTCTTTCCTGATTCTCCCGACGAACACATCGTCTTTTTCATGTGCATGAACAGGCATGGGGTAGATGTTGTTCTTCGGATCATCCTGGACGATAACCCCGGGCGCATTTCGGAGAATCTCACGGACGTCGTCAGGCGAGCACTTCTTCTCGAATTCAATATTCACCGACTCGCTGTGGCCGCCTATCACGGGTATCCGCACGCAAGTCGCCGTCAGGTGCAAATTCTCTCCCATAATTTTCTTTGTCTCGGTCATCATCTTGAATTCTTCTTTTGAATACCCGTCGTCAAAGAACATGTCGATGTGCGGGAGCGCATTAAACGCAATTTGATGGGGAAACTTCTTTTCCCCCGTTGCAGGCCTGTTGGCAAGTTCGTCGTGAAGCTGGTCGAGTCCGCGCTTGCCGGCGCCGGTGACCGATTGATAGGTCGAAACGACCACGCGCTTGATCTTGAATGCGTCGTGTAAGGGTTTGAGCACGACCACAAGTTGAATCGTGGAACAATTCGGGTTTGCAATGATGCCCGTGTGCTTAAAAATCTGTTTCCGGTTTACCTCGGGTACAATGAGGGGTACTTTTTCATCCGAACGAAACGCGCTGCTGTTGTCGATGACGATTACACGGTATTTCACGGCAGCAACCGGTGCGTAGGTTGAACTGACGTTCGCGCCGGCTGAAAAAAGCGCATACTCAACATGCTTGAAACGGTCCGGCTCCAATTTGTAAACGGGAACGGGTTTTCCGTTGAAGGATATTTCATGGCCAACCGATCGCGGCGAAGCCAACAGCACCAGCCGGTTGACGGGGAATTTCCGTTCCTCCATGACTTTGACCATGGTGCGGCCGACGAGTCCAGTGGCGCCCACGACAGCAACATCATGCAGTTTCATAAAAACTCCTTTTCACAGACCTTCCGAAGGTTTGACTGAAAGACTTCCGAAGTCTACATGAGAATCCAAGAGCAGACTTCGGAAGTCTGTGTTGACCTTCGGAAGGTTTTCACAGCAAATCATCAAACGTTTCCCGCGGACGAACAACGCGGACGCGTTCCCCATTCACGAGGATTTCCGCCGGCCTCGGACGCGCATTGTAATGCGAAGTATTCACAAACCCGTAAGCGCCGGTTGTCAGCAATGCCAACCCGTCGCCGGGCT
>Ga0315281_10010789_pt1 | contig 12548 bp, 18 predicted proteins | sample YL17G07_0_MG_FD_204540 | JGI IMG/M metagenome (GOLD analysis project Ga0315281, IMG submission 204540) | Sediment microbial communities from Yellowstone Lake, YNP, Wyoming, USA - YL17G07_0 | ecosystem: Environmental > Aquatic > Freshwater > Lake > Sediment | place: USA: Wyoming | collected... | reverse complement strand
GGGTCCGGGGATCTACACCTTCGAACAGGCCGCGGAAGTGGATCAGGAGAGTCATCCGAACTGCGTCCTACCAGAGACAATATGCGAGGCCCCGGGGGGAATCCTCGCGGGATTAAAAGTCTCCTACGATGGGCCGGTAATTGAGATTCTTACTGCCAATGGGCGCACACTGACCACCACCCCAAATCACCTGTTCCTTCTGGAAGGGGGTTTCATCGAGGCGGACCGTCTCCACAAGGGTGACAAGATAATCTGCAGCACCCGACGTGAGGGGATGATCCCGAGTAGTCCGGATGATGACTGGAACCCACCCATGATCAAAGAGATAGTCAAATCGCTTGCGGTGACGAGCAGCGTGGTTTCCACTGGAATGCCAGCCACCCCCGAAGATCTCCACGGCGATGGGCGGTTCTGTGATGGCAACATCGATATTGTACGGTCCCACGGCCATCTGGGGGAGGACTTGAAGACCGCGTTCTTCCAGCATCCCTGCGAGGTATGCCTCGATAGGCATAGCAAACTTGCCACTCTTCTGGCGCGTGAGGGCCCGCTGGCAGAGTTCCTCTTCGGTGCGGCGCTTGCCACGGACGGCGGCATGAGCAGCCTCCGTAAGCCGAGCCCGTTCTTCTGGGGACGCTCTCGCCATACGGAGATACATGGAGTCACTTCTCCCCCGGGGGATGATCCCCCGGGACTTCAACCGGTAGATAATGCCGGATCGGGCAATCCCAAACCGCTCGGAGAGTTGCTTAACCGATTCTCCAGCATTGTAGAACTCGATGAGATCATCGGTGTTGATGTCCGTTCTTATCATGGGGATGTCTTCGACCTCCAGACGGTTCCAACATTGTACTTCGGCAATGGGATACTTATATCTAATTGTCGTTGCACCTGGGGCATCTATGTCCCCTCGAGCCCCGTGGAGTCCCTCAGGGAAGCCTTCTCGGAGGCCGGGGACTCCAGATGGAAGAAGGCATGGATCGCCTTCAATGGGGGATCTCCTCCGGACTCCGGAGAGGGGGACTTCTGGGCGACCGGGCAGAAGCTCCAGTACCACGACGGGGACGACTGGCATCAGATCTACCCGGCCCTTGGAGGGATCTCCGTGGGGGTCATCCCCGGGGGAGAGGGCCAGGGTCCCAAGGGGGATAAAGGAGATCCCGGAGAACCCGGGCCAGGAGGCCCTCCCGGAGAGAAAGGAGAATCCGGGGAAGTGGGTCCACAGGGTGAACCCGGACTCCCGGGAGAGGCGGGCTCACAAGGACCCCCGGGTGAGCAAGGTCTCAAGGGAGATCCGGGTATGCCCGGGGCGAAAGGCGATCAGGGAGATCCCGGTCAGATTGGTCCTCAGGGCGACAAGGGGGATCCGGGTAATGTGGGTCCGAAGGGTGATCCCGGGGAAGTCGGTCCTAAGGGAGATCAAGGTGAGCAGGGAACCCCGGGGATGCCCGGCCAGAACGGCGCCCCGGGCGCGAAAGGAGATACCGGCGACCAAGGCCCACAGGGAATTCAAGGGATCCAAGGTCCCCAGGGAGAACAGGGCATACAGGGACCACCCGGGCCGGGGGTCGGGGATTTCGTCTTCTGCAAGCGAGCCCCCGCCGGGGATATCATAGTTCCCGCAGGATTCTCCGCGATAGTCGTGGGAGATTATGAGATCGCCCAGGGGTACATCCTGGAAATCGAACTTGATGGAATAATGGAGATTTCATGAGCAGACTACGGTTATCTGAAATGGGTACACCCAGCACCCCCTCCGCGGGGAAGGTAGAGATCTACGCAAGCAACGACGCGAGTCCTGTTGTGAGAGCCATTGACGACGGGGGAAATGTCCGCTCGCTGAGCGACATATTCAATTTCAGCACTGTCGCCCAGAGTATCCCGGCTGCTTCAAGGACGTACATCACGGGCTCCGCGATCCCCATCCCGGCCTCGAAGCTCAGGGTGGGAACCATCCTCAGATGGAGGTTTAACATTACGAAGACCGCTGCGGGGACTGCCACAAGCACCTACGACATCGCGTTCGGGACTCTGGGGACTACCGGGGACACCGCAAGGGTATCCTTTACGAAGCCTGCGGGGACCGCGGTAGCGGATGAGGGATGGGTGGAAATCATCGCGGTCATCCGGGGCCCTCTCTCGGCCTCAGGAGTTGTAGTGGGGACCCTAAACATGGTCCACAATCTGGCCGCGACCGGGCACGCCACCATCCCCTGCGTGGTGGTGACGACAATCTCCTCTGCCTTCGACGTGACGATCCCGACCTATGCGGGGATCTGCCTCACCTCTGGGGCCTCCGATGCCATCACCATCCAGCATGTATCCGCCGAGGCCCTGAACCTTTGAGGGATCACGATGGGAAGACTTTGCGGCACGAAGATGATGGATATCGAGGGGCGGAGGGTCCTCTGCTGGGTCGAGACGGGGCTGCCCGTTAAGAAGCAGCCCCCGGCCCCGAAGTCCCCCGAGGAGGTCCTCCAGGAGGCCATGAAGGTCCAGGTCTCCGCCCTGAAGACGGTCGTCGAGGCCCTCCAGAGGGAAGTCACTACCAAGGAGAAAAATCTCAAGGCACTCATGAAGCAGAACCTCCTTTTGGGGAAGAAGATCAAGGCCCTCGAAGGGCAGAGAGGTGATCAGGAGAGGAGGATCCGGACCTTTGAGACGTCCCTGAAGACTCTCCAGGCAGACTTCATGAAACTGAAGACCAACCCCGAGAGGGCCGACCTCCCCTCGGAGGTCCTCAAGGTTATGCACGGCTCGCTCTTCCAGACCTCGGACCTCTACCGGCGCTCCCTCAAGGCGTACCAGGGGATCCTCCCAAAGTGGGCCCTGGACCTCCCGGGGTGAGACGTGCGCGGGATCCCGTATTCTCAGGAGGAGATCACCTATCTCCTTGGGCACATTGATGAGGACTACGGGACCCTTGCGGATGCCCTGAACGAACTCTTTTCCCGTTACAACCAGGGAACCAGGTCCCGGGATGGGGTCGGACAGTGGCTCTCCAGAAAGAAAGCGGCCGTCGTCCTGAGGGTGGTGAAGATCCCGAGACCTCTCTATGATGCCGTGGGGGGTCCGGCTCTCGACATCGAGGAGATCACCATCGCGGCCCTGATCTTCCTGAGGCGCGCCAAGGAGACCGGGGCGGGGAATTAACCCCAGGTTACTGTTAATCTTAAATACCCCCTTGCCGAATTATATATAGATATGGTTCAAGTGGTCGTGACGGACAAGAGAGGCTCCAGGTGCAAGGGCATGATCACGGAGCTCACGCACCCCCGGTACCACGAGAGGGTGAGCTTCACGGATCCCTCCTGCGAACCCGGCGAGGTCGCGGACGTCTCTCTCCCCTAAACCCTTCTCTTTCTCACCGTGAACCTGTTAGTTACTTTTATATACTTTCGAGTCTTATTAAGATACAGGGACAACGTCCCAGGGGAAAGCATATGGAACAACCTGAAATCTGCAAAGCCTGCATCAGGGCCGACAAAGCCTGCTCCCTGAAGGGAGATGTGCTGAGCTCCTGTGCCCACTTCGTCAAGAGGGAGGGGAAGTAAATGGACCCCTTCTTTGATATCGCTATGATCATCGCCTTGGAGTACCCGAAGACCAAGGACTTCAAGGCCCGCATGAATCGCGCCCAGGAGTTCCTCCTCCAGGAGATCGAAGAGTCAGGGGGGCAGGCCCCATGATGGCCTTCATCCTGGAGTGCTTCGGGGGTCTGAAGGTCCTGCTGGTGCTGCCGGCGCGGCCCCCCCTGGACTTCTTCATGGGCTGCCCGGAGACCATGCAGATCACTGGCGTCGATCCGGACTTCAAAGGGGAACACCTCGGAATCGAACATGAGTTCGTTCAAACTGTGCCGATCCCGACTACCTGGGGGATGTCTTATGTCTTTTAAGTGCTTCGCCATCATCAAAAAATACCAGGCGATGGACCTGATGGATGCCGTGGAGGAGATCGAGTGGCCCCTAACAGAGGCCGAGTACCGAGAAGTGGCGGCATTCCTGGCAAGAACAATTGGTCCTGGGAGGCGCCAATGACGGCCTACCCCAAGTACAGTCAGGAGGTGCGAGGATGAGATTCCGATGTGAACAATGCCAAGATGGTGAAGCTCCTTGCATCTTGCAGATCGAAGGAATCGTCAATGCTGCATGGCCAATGAAATGTCCCTTTGAGAACATTGGGTGTGGCCCGGCAAAGTGGAAGGCGATTCCATGACGGCCTGCCCGAGGTGCCAATCTCCCATAGTCATCAAGGCCGGCACGGAGACCATGGCCCGGAAGGGACCCGTGCAGCGCCTTCACTGTAAGGCATGCGGGTACACTTGGCGGGAGAAGCTCCCCCAGAAGAAGATTATAGGGGTGGAGTGATGGAACTCTCCGATATCCTCCACTGCGGGAGATGCGGGCTGGAGTTCGCGGCCGATGAGAGTGTCGACCCGGACCTCGCAGGAGACCTGGCAACATGTCCTAGGTGCGGGTGCGAGGCGCGACCATGAGTCCCTATCCGGCACTCATCTGGGACTTTCTCATGGAGACCATTGTCGCGAAGGATCACGAGATTGAGGACCTCCAAGAGCGCCTTGACCCCGAGAACTTCTGCAATGAATGCGGGTATATCGAGCAGGTTTGGGCCCTTAAGAGGAAGCAGACAGAGGACATCACCCGGTACCGGGCAGAGATCCATAATCTCTATCAGGAGGTCGACGAGGAGCGCCACCGTCGCTGGGATCTCGCGGAGGAAAAGGATAAGTGTGTCCAGAAGAACAAGGAGCTTATGCGGGGACGATATTAGAATGAACCGCGATGACCCCGGTCGGTGGGCAATACCCAGTACGTACCCTTTATTCAGGAGCTTCAAACCAGAACGATAGACCGACCGGGCGGCCCTAGAAATTAGGACCCCCTGGGACTCCGGGGAGACCCGGGGCGAGCACGCCCATAGGCGATAACCTGTTAGTTACTTTTATCTCCGGTTCGGGAGTGATGGGGGGGCACGCGAAGACCCCGCCCTAAAGGACGGGGAGTCTCATTCACATACCTTCAAGTCTTATGATAACATCCCGAAGACCATTTCCCTGTCTCCCCTTCAAGGGGACGGGGAAGGTTGGATCCGGAACCTCACCCCCCAGAACCAATAAAAACTAATATTTACTAAATTAGTAGTTGCTCGACGGTTCTGAAATGCAGGGGGAAAGAGTTGAACTCTCAGACTCCTGCGAAACGGACCCGCATCGTTGGCCCCTTGGCAGCCACAATCTAAATATATATCCTTTATATAATATTCATATTGCTAACATGTCCCGCACCGGTACCTGTGAAGTGCTCATCGGCGAGTTAGATGGTGTAGGTGTATGGGCAAAGGAAACCTATATCCATGGGATTCTTACAAGAAAGGAATTTATCAGAAGAAAATTGACAAAGAAGGAAATGGAAATGCTCTAATAAATCCTCTTTTGCCTGTTAAACCTAAATAAAAGTCCCTAGATATATTACCTCATGCCGGGGACGTACGAACCCCCCGAGTCCGGGGATCTTCCTGAGGAAGGAAAGAGGATCCTCCGGGACGTTTATCAATCCTGCAGAGAAAGGCACCCCGGCGAGGAGCACGAGAAGAAGGCCCTTTGTGCGGGTTCCGCATGGACTGCTGTCAAGGGTGCCGGGTTCTCCCAGGACTCGAAGGGTCACTGGACAAGATCCGAGAGTGATGTGAATGTGAGCAACGATTCTGAACAATTCGTCGAGACGAGCCCGATGGCCCTCCCGGGAAAGTTCATCGGGGAGGACGGGAATGCACTGGTGAAGATCATCTCCCCCGGGTGGGGGTCCAGCGGATTCTATTCTAAGGAGATGCTGAGGAGGGACGCTCCCAAGGTGTACATACCTGCGACGCACATGCACATCGACCACCCCACGGGGAACGAGGAGAAGGGGCGCCCTGAGAGGAGCCTCCAGACCCTCGCGGGAGTCATCACCGAGAAAGCCAGGTTCCTCGAGGACGGTCCCCGGGGTGCCGGCGTCTACGCGGAGACCCGGGTGTTCTCCCAGTACAGGAACTTTCTCAATGAGATGGCGCCCTTCATCGGGATCAGTCATCGAGCCCTCGGGAGGGCGAAGGCCGGGGAGGCCGAGGGGAAGTCCGGGAAGATCATCGAGAGCCTCGACAAGTGTCTCTCGGTGGATTTCGTGACCCTACCGGGCGCGGGGGGATCCCTCGTGCAGATGTACGAGTCATGGACACCTGAGAAAGAGAACCTCCTCGCCAAATTGAACAAGGAGTCAGAAATGGATCCGAAAGATCTTACACTGAAGACTCTCCAGGAGGTGCGGCCGGATCTGATCGCGGCCCACAAGGAGAGCGTCCTCGCGGAGCTCAAGACCTCCGAGGAGGGCAAGGGAAAGGAGTCCGAACACCAAAAGGTCCTCGCGGAGAACAAGGCCCTCAAGGAAGAGGTCGCCCGGCTCACCGAGATCCGGATCCTCCAGGAGGCCGCGGTCCTCACGAGCACTGAGCTCCAGAAGACCCAGCTCCCGGAGGTCACGAAGATCCGGATCCAGGAGGCAGTCCCGAAGACCGCGAAGATCAAGGAGGGTAAGCTCGACGAGGCCGCCCTGAAGGAGGTTCTCCAGACCACCATCAAGGTGGAGTCCGAGTACGCCCAGAAGATCTCCGAGGCCGGGAAGATCCGGGGCTTCGGCGGAGGGACCCCAGAGGACAAGAAAGTTCTCCAGGAGTCCTTCGAGGCCACGTATCTCGCGCAGGGTATGACCCCCGAGAAGGCGAAGGCCATGGCGACGATCGCCGCAGGAGGGAGGTAAGTAACCATGTGTGAATACGACGCAACCGGAAAGAGCGCTGGGGATGAAGCCTCCAGTACCTACGAGGGCCGGCATATCTCGGTCCTCGAGAGTGAGCTCCGCCACCCTTATCATAGCGACGGACTCGTGGACAAGGGCGATCCCGTTATCCACACGGTGGGCACGGGCCACATCGTGGGAGTCGCCTTCAAGAGTGCAGCCGTAGCCACGGACAAGATCGCCTTCGATACCGAGGGCATCTGGTACCTGACGGTTCTCGACAAGAACGACGACGGGAACTCCGCGGTCGCCGCAGGCGATGAGATCTTCATCAACACCACCACGGACCAGACCCTCGGTGGCACTCTCAGCAAGAGGCGCGACTTCGAGACGCAGATCCCCTTCGGGTACGCCCTGGGGGCCGTGAGCAACTCCGGATCGGGTGCCGTCTGCGCGGTCAAAGTCCACAACAGCCTCTATAACTGGGACTTCTACCACAGCAACGCCACCGCAACCGCGGACGACGGGATGAGCCTTACCATCACCGACACCGGGACCGGGACTGGGATGGGTCGCGGACTCTATGTGAACTATATCCAGAACGGCGCGAAGACCGGCGCGGGAGAGGTCGATGGGATCGCGGTGGACATGCTCCTCGAGAAGGCGTGCCACTACGCGTACCCCCTCTCGACTTATATCGCCACCTCAGGGAACCCAGACATCGTTTATATCGCGGGACTCACGAGCTACATCGACGACATCGGGACAGGCACCGTGAGCACCGTGTACGGCATCGACAACCAATTGAACATGGTCCATGCGCCCACACAGAGTGCATTCATGCGCTGCAGGGCCCAGGGTGGGACACCGAACATCGTCTTTCTCCTTGCGGGATCTCCGTGTGCGACCTATCTCTTTCAGGGGGACAACCAGTACCCCTTCGTGAAGGCGGCTACCAGTGGGTCCAGCGCGGCCTATTTGAAGTGCTACTTCGACGGAGCTGAATATCACATCCCCCTCTATGCGTAACCGAGCTGACGGAACATGCTTGAACAAGAGAACACGAAACGCCGAGTGCGACTGGATGCCCAACTCAGGGAAGCCTGCTACCGGAGGGTTCTCCTCCAGAGAGACCTCGAGGGGCTGGATAAGCAGATCCTTATCCTCGAAGGGGCCATCACCGAGAATGAAAGCTCCCGTCGCGACATTACCACGGAGGCGGCCATCGTGAAGGCCGCAACACCCTCCAAGGAGGGATAAGTACCATGGCAGAAAGCGAATTCCTGAAGCTCACCGAAGACTGGAGTGGATACCACTCCACTAAGGGGCAGGTCAACGAGGCCGCCCTCGCGAAGGCCCTGAACCTGATCACGAACCGTGACAGGGTGCCCCCGTACCGCCACAAGGCCATGATGGAAGAGGCCATCACGACCAGTGATTTCCCATACCTGTTCGGGCAGATCATCGACCGGCAGCTCCTCGCGAACTACCGCGCCTGGGTCCCCGACTGGAGAAGCTACATCAGGGTCGCCCCCAACGGGATCCCCGACTTCAACACGGTCCGCCGCGAGAAGCTCCTCGGTGGGGACCAGGTCCTCGCGGAGGTCGCCGAGAAGGGTGAGTACCTCGCGAGCAAGCCCATAAACTGTCGCTATACGTACAACCTCAAGAAGTACGGGCGCCAGTTTGACATCTCCTGGGAGAGTCTCGTGAACGACTCCCTGGGGGCGTTTGCGGATATCCCGCAGAGGATGGCGACGGCCGCGATCCGCTCCGAAGCCCGTTTCGTGACGGGACTCTATGCGGCCGCCGGAGGGCACAACACAAGCCTTTATGGAGCCACCATCATGGACTGCGGGCAGGCCCTCACGAACACCGGGACTCTCGCGCTCACGATCGCGAACCTCGAGGCCACCCTGCAGCTCATGGCGGCCCAGACGGACCCCAACGGGGAGCCGATCTCCGTCCGGGGAGTCCACCTCGTCGTGGGTCCCGCCTTGGAGTTCACCGCGAGATCCATCATCACCTCCGGCCTGAAGATGTACGTGGACAGTGGAGCCGCCGCGGGCGTGCCCTACCCGACCACGAACATCGTCCCCCAGCTCGGGATCCAGCTCCACGTGGACCCCTTCATCCCCATCGTGGATACCACGCATGGCACCACCGGGTGGTACCTGTTCGCGGACCCCGCCCAGGGGGCCGCGATCGAGGTCGGGTTCCTAAGAGGTTATGAGTCCCCCGAGATCGTCATGAAGGCCAGCGACAAGGTCCTCGTGGGAGGCGCGGCGGTCAGTCCCTTCAGCGGAGACTTCGCCACGGACAACATCATGTACCGGGTCCGCCACGTCTTCGGCGGGACCCAGATGGATCCGAGATTCACCTACTACCAGTCCGGCGCCTGAAAGGGACCACTCTCCCTTTTTCAGAGGTGGTACATGGTCGACCACTGCGAAAAGGAAGTCCCCACCAGGGAGGCACTCCTCCTGAGGGGTGGCGCGGTCTCCATAGAGTTCATGAACTGTGAGGCCGACTTGAAGGGGATGGAGTGCCCCTATCCGGCCCGGAGCTGCCGGTATAAGATTGAGGCCGATATCTTCAGGGAGGTCTGCGTGGAGAAGATCAACCAGGCAATCGTTGAGGCAATCTGCGAGATCGATCAGATCCTCGCCGGTGCCCTGGCCGTACAGGAGAATCCATGACATTTTCGTACGATCTCACCACGGACACCGGCAAAGTCCGGATGCTCTGCAGGGACACCATGTCCGCGAAGGCGATATTTACTGATGAAGAGATCGCCGCCTACCTCAAGATGGAGGATAATATCGTCAAGCTCGCCGCCGCCCAGGCTCTCGAGGACAAGGCCACCCAGCTCACGCTCACCTACAAGGAGGAGACCGAGGGAGATCACTCCATTTCGGGTCCCCGGATGGCGGCCGACCTCCGGGTGAGGGCCGCCGAGCTGAGGAGACAGATCGAAGAGGACGGCTCTTTCGATATCGCGGCGACCGACTGGGAAAGCCTCGTATGATGCCCCTGGACGACGACTCCCTCCCGCACACCTGCACAATCCAGATCCGGTCGACGCTCGCCCTGAACGACTACCGGGAGAAGATCCGGGTCTGGGCAGACGACCAGGTGGATCTTCTTTGCAGGTTCTATCGCAAAGAGGGCCAGCTCACGACGATGGTCCCCGGGGAGATCGTCCCCTACGCGGTGAAGGTCTTCATGCCTCCCACGGTAACCCTTCTCGAGGAGCAGGAGTACCGGATCGTCACCGAGACCCCGGGATACGCGGGCACGTACTCCGTCCTGAGGGCGAGTGCCATCTACGACGGCGGGGACATCTCCCACTACGAGGCATACCTCCAGGTAATCAAACCCAGCGTCACGGAGATTACCCTCATTGACGGAGGCCGGGCCGGCACCGTCTACCACCTGCACCTTGAGGGCATTCATGCTGTGGATCCCACGGTGCAGATCCAGCTTAGGTTTGACACCGCCGCGAACTGGATCGCCGAGAACCCAACTCCAAAGATGGCGGAATTCTGTTATGAAACAGATACCGGAAAGGCTAAGATGGGGAACGGGGTTACCGCCTGGGTGGCCCTCCCTTACTGGGCCGGAGGTTCTGGAGGTTCTGGGGATGTTGTAGGCCCCGCGGGAGCCACCGACCATGCCGTCGCGAGGTTTGACACCGCCACCGGGAAACTCATCCAAAACTCCCTCATGGTCCTCTCGGACGCCGGAACCCCGAACATCCCCGCCGGGCAAACCTATAATATCAACGGAGCCGCCCATGGACATGCCCTGGCGGACCTCGGGATCAAGGCATGGACGCAGGTCCTCGCGGACGGGGCCGTCATCGCCCACGGCATGGTAGGAACTCCCCATGTGGGCGTCACGGGAAGTGTCCAGGGAGAAATCATCACCCGAACCGTGGACGCCACGAATATCACGATTTCCATCAAGACTAACCAGGGAGAGATCGGAACTCCCCAGGAGGTAACATGTATCGCGATTCTCATCTGAAGCTTATCTTTCCGGCTCTCCTCATGGTGGCACTTCTTGTACTCCCTGCAGGAGCAGCCTGCCCGGTCTCGTGGCGCGACAAGACCCTCACCTACACCCGGGCCTGCACGATGATAGACGCCTTCGACAACCTCTCCCAGGTTGATCCCTGGATGGTCTCGAACACCTCACGGGTCCTCCTCGCGGAACTCATGAACAGGACCTCCGACTATAATTCGCTCCTGATCAGCGAGGCCCTGAATCGGTCGGTAGATAAGGCGGCTACAATCCTCGAAATGGAGAACCAGCAAGCCGCGAACCTCACGCACACGGCGAACGAGATCTACATCGGGACCGAGCGGAACATCTCGCTTTCAGTCGATGGGGCGGCCTCGAACCTCTCTCATGAAGTCGATGCCGGGGCGGTGAACCTCTCCGAGGGGAAGGCCGCAGTTCTCTCCACCGTGAGCGGATGGATTCAGGACCCGGCCAATAAGACCGCTCCATACTCGCCGACTGGTGCACCCGCGGTTTTCAACACGAGCAATATGAGTGTTGTGACCGCCCCCCTCTATGATGTGAATGGATCATGGGTCATCCCGGACCCGGGCGGGGGGAACGTTTTCATAATGAACGGCGTGGATTGGGGTATCACACCAAACTCGACGTTATGGCTGACGGGCCTCTATATTAGGGGGCATCTCAACGTGGTACCACCCGTCTCGTGCAGCCTCTGGACCGGCGGCCCTGCCCAGACGTGGAAAATCTGGCGAAGCCCCCCCTCGGGCGCGGTAGAACTCTTAGGAAACGTCTCGGTGTGTGACATCCCATTCGGGGATTACGTCAATGAAAACCAGACCTGGGTAGGTGTAAGGTTCGCGCACCCCGTTATGGTCACACCGAATGACATTGTCGGGTTTCATAATGACTACCTGGTCATGGTCAGCACCAATGGCTCCGTTCCCTACGATAATAACGTCGCTTATTACGGGGACTTCTCGCCAGGGGGCTTCATCATACCCCATGGTTTCGGTGTGGACGTTATCGGCACATCAGACGACCCCGCCTTTATTGCCCGGGTCGCCGAGGACGTGGCGACTGTCGGGGATACATCGGTAGAGAACCGAGTTTACTCTGGGGTGGACTTGAACCGGACACACGATTTCAACCAAGGGCAGATCTCCGCGAGCGCGAACATCACAACCTCGATGCCACTCGCGGGGAACACCTCCGTTCCGGCTACCTCCACCGCAGACGACATCATGACCTTCCTGGATGCCACCGCCCATACCTTCGCGGATAGCGGATATACGATTGAGCAGGTCATCAACCAGGCTCTCGTCAGGGACACCAATACCTCCGCGGGGATCACCCTCGGGGCCGTGGGCCAGCAGCAGAACCCTCTCATCGAGGCTAACAGGACGGGAGCCGAGAACACCGCCGCCCACATGGTCGCGGCAAACCTCACCCTGGGTGGGAATGTCTCCGTCCCGGATGTCTCCACGTCGAACGGGATAGTCGTCTTCGCAGACGCACTTGGGCATACCTTCTCGGACTCCGGCAGGCTTCTCTCGGAGTTCCTCACGACTTTCGCCCCCGCAATCAAGGAGATGGAGGACCAGATGGGTGCCAACCTCACCCATGAACACAACGAGGGCATCCTTGCGCATGTCCTGAACGATACCTCCCTGGAGAATCGGATCTATTTCTCCATATGGGCGAACGGTACCATCTTCGGGAACT
>Ga0315281_10010787_pt1 | contig 12549 bp, 10 predicted proteins | sample YL17G07_0_MG_FD_204540 | JGI IMG/M metagenome (GOLD analysis project Ga0315281, IMG submission 204540) | Sediment microbial communities from Yellowstone Lake, YNP, Wyoming, USA - YL17G07_0 | ecosystem: Environmental > Aquatic > Freshwater > Lake > Sediment | place: USA: Wyoming | collected... | reverse complement strand
GGGTCAGCAAGGCGACAAATTCCTCCCCGCCGTAGCGCACCAGAATATCCGATTCGCGCAGCTGTGCCCCGACGACTTTGGCAAAACCGCACAGCACCGCATCGCCCACATCGTGACCGTAGGTGTCGTTGATGCGCTTGAAGTGGTCGATATCCAGCATCAGACAGCTGAGCGATTCGCCGTGGCGCACGCATTGCTTGAGTTGCGGGGGCAGCCACGACCACAAAAAATGCCGGTTATATGCGCCGGTCAATTGGTCGTGGTTGCTCTGCAATTCCATTTTTTTCGCCAACTGCGCCAGTGCATAAGATTTGGCGATGCTTTCCGTCACATCGTTGATGCTGACCACCGCTAATGTTTCACCTTGGCTATCGGTCAGCGGCGCGACATTGACTTGTTGCTGCATCAGCGTCAGATTGTGCGATTCGAAGGATACCGGGATGGGGATCACATAACGGTTCAGTGTTTGCGAGATCAGCTGCGGCGACTTGTGCTTGATACATAGCTCAACGGCCGACAACAGGCGCGGGCTGCGAAAATCCTGAAACAGTTCTTGCAGCGTCTTGCCCTGGGCTTGTTGTGCCGGGATGCCGGTTTTTTGCGCTATCCACTGATTCCATCCGCACACGTGCAGCGAGGCATCTACCAGCAGCACGCCGAACGGCAGGGCATCCACCAGCAATCCCGTGGTTTGATCGAGTTTCATGAGGGCTTTGTTTCCGATGCGCCAAGCAGTAATTCGCGCAATCGCGCAAACAACATCTGAACGGATGTCACCGACATCAGCATCACCATGCGCCCTTCAATTTCGCGCTGCTTGGCCTTCAGGCGGGTATTCATGATGATCACCTGCATCTCCTGTCCGGTGTGCTCATGGTCGCGCTGCGCCATCAAGTCGGACAGAGTGGCCTCCGCATAATGGGGCAGGGACATTTGAATATCCTGCCCCAGCATATCGGCAATCACGGCCGTCGCCGAGGAGATGATGATGTTGCCGATTTCCATCATAGCCTCGTGCTCGATGGCGCGCAGGTCGGCTTCTCCGCTACCTTGCATGGATGATCCGACCAGTTCCTGAACCAGCACCTTGCTGTCCTCGGTTGGAAACATCAGCATGGACGTGCCCTCGACATTGCCGGTCAATTGCTGCCAGACCGCTGCAACGGTGGTTTTTTCGTCAAGCTGCAAGGCTTGTTGGAGTTGTTCAAACGCGACCACCTTCACCGAGGGTGTCGTCATTTCAATATCGTCATCCAGTAATTCAGATAACCGCGTAGCTGCGCGGCTCAACCCGACATTCGCCAATTCGCACAGCGCATCAAGTTCCAGTTCACCGATTTCCATCAAGCCACCTGTTTGAGAAGCGCGTCGATTTTCTCCGCATTGACCGGTTTTTCCAGCACTTGCAAAAATCCGGCTGCCATGGCGGCATCCACCACCATCCTTTGTGTGTTGGCCGTCAATAAGGCCATTTTCGGTTTGAATCCAGCCTGCAATATCACCTGCGCCATTTCTACGCCATTATATTCGGGCATGTTGTAATCCAGCACCAGCAGTTCCGGCTGCACTTCACGCAGCATGTCCAGCGCGTCCGGTAAATTCGCCGCCTCGAAGACCTGATGCGGCTCATTTTTGGGCATGTAGGCTTTGAACAACAAACGCGAGGTTTTGCTGTCATCCACGATCAAGATTTTCATACGGCCTCTCCGTTGTCGATTATATTTTCTATACGTTGCCCAAACAGCGCACGATTGCTGTCACGTTGCCCGGCATCGCCGGATAAATCACCATCGCGGCAGGGTGCGATTCCAATGCCGGCCAGCAACATTTGCCAGGATTGTTGGCCGACAGGCCGGCCGGAGGCTTGTTGATTGCGCAGATGGCGCGCATAACGTGCCATCTGCCGGAAGTGGTATTCCAATTCCGGCAAGTGTACGGCTCGCGCACCGCCAAATAGCGTATCAAACTCCTGATGCAGACGATCGAGTTGCACACTGTCCAGCGGCACACCACCCTGCACAATTTCAGCAATACGCAGCATACGCTCTTCGCAATCACAATAGAAAGCTTGTGTAATGGCAACCTGCTCAATCAAAACGGCACCTCTGGCAAAAAGAATCCGGCTATTTACGCACGATGCTGCTCAAATAGGCGGGCATCCTGCCCATTGCAACCACCTGATCCACCGCGTCAAGTGCGATAGCCGCACCGGGCATACCATATACCACGGCGCTCTCTTCATCCTGTACTACCGTATGCCCACCAACCCCGCGCAATGCCAGTAATCCATCCGCGCCATCCGCGCCCATGCCGGTCAGCAATACTCCCACTGCCCGGTTTTGGCAGGTATTCGCGACCGATTTAAACATCATGCTGACCGAGGGGCAAAATCCGTTTACTTTTGCGCCCTCGACCAAGTGCACGGTCAATCCAGATGGGCTGCGGACGACCTGTAAATGATGGTTGTCCGGCGCAAAATAAATGGTGCCTGCCTTGAGTGGCTCTTGCTGTGTGGCCAGTTTGACATTAAGCAGGGTATTGCCCCCCAGCCAAGCCACCAATCCGCCGATAAATCCCTTGGACATGTGTTGCGTCACCACAATGGGAATTGGAAAACCCACCGGCAGCATGGAGAAAATCTGGTGCAGCACTTGTGGTCCGCCGGTAGAGCAACCAATCGCAAGCAATTCATAAGCCTTGGTGCGCTGCTGGATCGCCGTCTCATAGATGTCCACATCTTTGGGGCGCTCCATTTTGCGCCGCCGGAACAGCTTGACATGCGACATGGAGCGCACCGTATCCACCAGATCGCGGCTGATCGCCTGAAAATCGGGGTGGGTAAACCCGCGCGGTTTTTCCATCACCGCCAGCGCGCCTTCTTCGATGGCGCGGAAGGTGATGCGCAATTCTTCGTCATCCACGCTGGAGCTGATCACCACGATCGGGGTCGGGTTGTCGGCCATGATCAGGCGCGTTGCCTCAAAACCGTCCATCACCGGCATGCGAATATCCATGGTGATGACATCGGGCTTCAGTTCATGCGCCAACTGCACGCCTTCGCGGCCGTTCCTGGCATGGCCGACCACTTGCATGTCGGGTTGTTGCTCGAAAATCGCTTTGAGCAGCAGAGCGACTACGGATGAATCTTCTACGATGAGGATGCGTAACATAATTTTTTCTGGACAGTTAATTTTCTTTAATTTTTGGTGTGGCTCAAATGAGATGGAGTAGGGTGCAATAAGCGTAGCGCATTGCACCGGATGTTGGAAATGTGTTTCCAATATATATGGCGCAATGCCCGTTGGTTATTGCGCCCTACATTTTTTAATCCCGGCTTGCCCAGTTTAGGTTCAAATAAGCTGCTCCACCACATCCAGCAATATCTTGGTTTCAAATTGGCCTTTGACGATATATGCATCGGCTCCTACCTCGATACCGCGCCGCCGGTCTGTTTCTTTGGCGAGCGAAGTGACGATGATGACGGGCAGATGCTTTAACCGCTCGCTTTGTTTGATCAGTTCGGTGAGTTCAAAACCGTTCATCAATGGCATTTCCACGTCAGAAATAATCAGGCTGAAATCATGTTCCAGCTGCAATATATCCCAAGCCTGTTTTCCATCCACTGCCACCGTTACCTTGTATCCGGCATGTTCGAGAATGCTTTTCTCCAGGGTGCGGGTGGTAATGGAATCATCCACCACCAACACCTGCGGCACTTTTTCAATATCTGCCTCATCGCCCGGTGAGCGCATGTGCGCCAAGTTGCCGTGCATGGCTGAATCCACCAAATCGGATGGGTTGAGCACCATGATCACCTCGCCGCTACCGGTCAGCGTGCCGCCGGTGACATTATGCACCGCCAGCAAGGGCGGACGAAACGGCTTAACCACAATTTCGCGTTCGCCGATGATTTCATCCACCAGGAAAGCTACGCTATCCCAGCCTTTGGCAATGACCACCACGGGCAACATTTTTTGATTGATACGTTCCCTTGCTTCCAGTTGCAGCGTGGTGGCCATATCGCGCAGCGGGATGGTTCGGCCGTTGTACAGAATGGCGTGGCTGGCCTCGACCTCGAGAATTTGCTCGGGCTTGATGTCCATGATGCGATCTACTGCCGAGGTGGGAATCGCGAATACCGACCCGCCGGAACGCACCAGCACACCGTGGTCGGTGGCCAGCGTAATCGGCAATCTCAAGATGAAGCGCGTGCCTTTGCCCTCGTCGGTTTCGACTTGCACCGAGCCCTTCAGCTTGCGCAGGTTGGCCACGACCACATCCAGCCCCACACCACGGCCGGAAATGTTGGTAATGATCTCCTTGCTGGTGAAGCCTGGACGAAAAATCAAGCCGAGTATGTCATCGCGCCCCATTGCAGCCAATTCGGCTTCGCTGACAATTTTCTTTTTGCGCGCACTGGCCGCGATCCTTTCTACCGAAATGCCATCACCGTCGTCCTGTACCGTCATGACGACCTGGCTGCCTTCACTGCTCACTGAAACGCGTAGGTTGCCTTCGGCAGGCTTGCCCTTGGCGATTCGCTGTTGCGGCGATTCGATCCCATGATCCAGCGCATTGCGCAGCAAGTGGACGAATGGATCGTGTATTCCATCCAGCACCACGCGGTCTATTTCAATTTCGTCACCGCTGATTTCAAAATGCACCTTTTTTTCCAGTTCGCGCGCGATGTCGCGCACCAGGCGTGACATGGGGCGCAGCAAGGTGGCTACCGGCACCAGGCGCATCATGCGTACATTGCTCTGCAACGACTCCACCAGAATATTCAAGCGGTTGGTGCTTGAGCTCATCGCACGGTGTGTGCGTACACTGGCAACATCCAGCTCGGTAATGGTATCCGCGCTGCGCTTTAGCAGCTCATCAAATTCCTGGCGCGATAGACTCGCCGACCCTGCCGCGCTGTTGCGTCGCCAGCTTGATGTCAGATCCTGCACCAGATTGCGCAGATGTTGTGCGCTGGCCAAATGATCGTCAATTTCGATTTTGGCGACTTGCAGCTCTTCCATCATAGCTGCCAGTTTTTCCAGCTTGTCCAGATTGACGCGTATCACATCGGCAGAGCCGGTCTGCGGTTCGATATTTTTTTCGGCTGCCGGTATTTTTTCGGTTTCCCGGGTTTTTTCAACTTCCGGGTCTTTTTTGGCTTCCGGTGGCTTGCCCGATTCGGCTGGTTTGGCCGGTTCATCTGGTGGGTTTGCACCGGCAGGCGTTGCCGGTGTGATGTCTCTTGACGGGGTTACAGGCTGTGCCGGAGCGTCTGCAGGTTGCCCGGTTTTATCCTGGATTGACATGGATGCTTCGATCGCGGCCAATCGTGCAATCAATGCACCCTTGTCAAAGCCGAGTGGCTGCTGCGCGCGGTGCTCTGCCATCGCCTGGCGCATCTTGTCCAGCGACTCCAGCGCGATGTCGGTGACGGCCCCATCAGGGTTGCTGTTCTCGCGTTTTAATACGGCGAAAATACTCTCCAGATGGTGCGCAATTTCGGAAACATCGGTGGCTTCTACACCGCGCGCCGAGCCCTTGATGTTGTGCGCGGCGCGAAATACGCCATCCAGAACATGCTGCCGCTCTTTCCCGGTTACGCCCTTTTCCAGCATCAGCAGGCCATCTGTCACGGCCTGTATTTGCTCATCCAGTTCGATGGAGAAGACCTCCAGTAACTGGAGCATAAATTCCTGATTCATTCCCAACGCCATGGCTATGCGCCCTTAAACTGACTGGTGTGGAACCAGAATTTTACATTTACCGTCATGGTTAACCGGTTCTGCAACGGTAAGAGCATGGTGTGCCGCACCCTTACAATTTATACACACGGACACTATCGCGCAGGTGCTCGGCCACCTTGCTTAAATCGGCCGATGCGATTTTGCTTTGCTGCGAGCTGCTGACGAATTGCGATGTGATTTTACTGATTTCATTCATTGCCAACGTTACCTGATCGATGCCGATGGATTCCTGACGCACCGCAGCGGCAATCTGCTGGCTGGCCAATGCGGTTTCGCGGATCACTTCGCCCAGTTGGCGCATGGCTTCTCCGCTGCGTTGCACCGATATCACGCCAATATCCACTCCCTTGCTGCCTTCTTCGGTGGCCATTACGGCGCGGTCGGTGGCGTGGCGGATGTCTTGCAATATCTTCTGCACTTGTGCGGTGGATTGTTGCGATTGTTCCGCCAGTTCACGCACTTCGGCCGCCACGACGGCAAAGCCCTTGCCCGCTTCTCCCGCCTTGGCAGCTTCGATGGATGCATTCAATGCCAGCATCTTCGATTGCTGCGCGAGATTGGTCACGACGGCAGTGATCTCGCCGATTTGCTGGGTCTGTTCGCTCAAGGCCAGAATGGTGTGCGCGATGCCTTCCACACGCTCGCGTATCGAATTCATGCCGACGATAGACTGGTCAACAGCCTCGGTGCCTTGCTCGCTCTCGCGGCGGCTGCGTTCCGCCGTTTCGCCGAGAATGCGCACTTTCTCCAGCGTCTGTCCGGACATGGCTTTGATCTCTTCCAGCGAAGAGGTGGTTTCGTTGACCGATGCAGCCTGTTCCGACGCGCCTGCCGATTGGGTATTGATCGAGCTTTGCAATTCTTCCAGCGTCGAGTTGATTACATTGATCGCCTGGGTTGTCTCGTTTGCAATGCCGGCCAGACTTGCCGTCATGGCATTAAGTTCGCGCCCCAGTTGCGCCAGGTCATCGCCACCCGTCAACTCCACGCGCCGTGTCAAATCACCCGCTGCGACCTGTTCGATATGCTGGCGCAGAACGGCAACGCCTTTGTCACGTATCTCTGCCGCCTTGCGCAGCCCATCCATTTGCTGGCGTTCACGCTTGGTTTTTTCCTCAAGCTCCTCTGCCATCGTGTTAAAACTGGCCGCGATCTGAACCATTTCATCTTTGGCATCAAGCGTGACGCGTCTGGAGAGATTGCCGGCCGCGATATCCCTTGCGCCCTCATCTATCTGCGCGATCGTACGGCGCACACCCAGATAAAATCCGGCAAAAATGTAGATCATGAACAGCAGTACCAGATTGGTCACGCCGTAAGCGAGCCATTCCTGCTGCCGATATTTTATCAGGCGCGCATCAAAGGCCGACTGCATGGCCGGAAATATGGCGGCATTGAGCGCCCAGACTTTGTCCAGCGCATTTGAACCTTGCTCAAAAAATGTATCAGCTGTCGCGCTGATTGTGTTGCTGTTGAGCATATTGGTTTCGATATGTTGAGCATAATTGCGGGCGGCAACCACGGCATTGCTGTCGGCGCTCTTTAGTTGCGCCTGCAACTTGTCGTTCTGTTGGTAAGCGACACGCAATTCGAATTCGAGCGCTTCGATATTTTCCAATACGCTTTCTTTTTTACTGGAAACCATCATGCGGTCTTCCAGGGATAGTGTTCTTTGGGTTGCCGCACCCGATGAAAGGCCACGCAAACGAGCCACTCCCTCGATCAGGGAGGGCAATCGTTCTACCGCGATGGTCGCAAGAAAATGGCTTTCGATTTCCGGGTCGAGAATCAAGTTGGAGGTGATGGCAACATGCCGGATGAGCTCATTGATTTCGGTCACGACTTTTGTGTGCTTTTTGAACGACTCATTGGCCGGCATGTTGAAGCTGTCTTTTTTCAGGGTGTTCCAGTGGCTCTGCAAATCGCTGCTCAAGTTGTTGCTCTTGAGTTGCTTGCCCGTCAGTTTGTCCTGCGTTCCCAGTTCCACAAAAGCTTTATCCAGTTCTGTCTGAATGTCGATAATATCGCCGCGAGAAGATACATTGCCACGCAGAAAGCCGTTCATCTTGCCGCGATGATCGGTGATTTTTCGCAATATCGGATTAAGTTTCTCGATATATTCGACACCGGTTTTTTCCTGATGGACTATTTCCGTTCTGTCACGGAGATCGCTCAATGTTTGCAAGCTCAATGAGCCCAACGGAACTGAAAAAATCAAGAAAATCAGCAGGAATTTGACCCTGTAATTCAACGCCCCCATTAACTTGATTGCAGGCTGCATAAACCGGTTTCCCATTTTCCATCTCCCTTTGTTTGCTACTACTAATGTTGTTTGCTGATGCGGGCAATTCATTAAGGAAGGTCTGATTAAGTCCGTCACACCGGCGAAGGCCGGTGTCCAGTCCATTGAAAACACTGGATTCCGGCCTTCGCCGGAATGACGAATGAAGACTTAATCAGAGCTTCCTTAAGGTTTCAATTGATGGGTATCGCTGCGCTCCACCCATTCTACGTACTATCGCGTATGTGAATCCATCTCCCTTTATCGGGCTACCTGTAACGTGGAATCACCCAAAAAAGCGGCCATATCCAACAGGGTGACGCTGCCGCCGTGAATGCCCAGCACGTGCTCCATATTCGATACCCCATCGGAACTTAACGGGGATGACAACGCATTGTTTCGATATGTTTCGTTGCCATCTACCTCGTCAACCAGCAGGCCGGCGCGTATACCGTTATGCTTGACCACGATGATACGTGCTTCATCGCCTCGCGTGACTGCCGGCATACGGAAAAACTGCTTGAGGTCGAGTATGGTCAACAATTCTCCGCGATGATTGACCACCCCCGCTATAAAGGCTGGGGTGCAGGGTACGCGGGTGAGGTTGCCAACATATAACAGTTCTTCCAGATATTGGTAGGGAATACCATAACGTTCTACCGCGCCCAAGCGGAAACGCAGGTATTGGTCGTGTGATTCATCCTGTTGTTCGCTGGCTTGCGCGGCTATTGCCTGCGCGCGTCTTTCCAGCACCTTGCATGTCGCCGCATCTTGCGGCATCAACGCAGCAGCAGACTGCCCCGGCTGCACATCGGGGCGGACAGGCATCTCCGCAAATAGTGAGGCGATGTCTATATCCGGCGGCGCAATATCCGGTGCCTGTGCTGGAAGTGGCATGGCTTCCGCAAAGGATAAAGCCTGCTCAAAATCCGGTTTGCCCAGCGTGACCTTGTCGGTATGGCGAGGTTGATTCGGGCTTGATTTACGTTTGGTCATGTTGCGATTCTGGCTGTATACCCAACTGCTGTTTAATTTCCAACACCAGTGCGGCAAATTCTTCCTGCGCCTGGCGATCAGGCCATTCCGACACCGATAACCCCCGCGCCAGCGCCTCCGAATAAGCTACCCGGTATCCGAGCTTACTATGCAATGCAGGCAAACCCAATTGTTTTTCCGCCGCGTCGCCCAGCTCGCGCGCCGAGCGCGTATGTTCGCGGAAACGGTTCCAGACGATGCAGGCATTGATATCCAGACGGCGATCACGCGCCTCACTGATGGTTTTTATCAGATCAGCCGTCGCCCAGATTTCTGCGGCGCTCGCCCCCAAGGGCACCAGACATAGCCGGCTCATTACCATGATGGCACGGGTCACTTCGGCTAATCGGGGCGGGCCGTCAATCACCACAAAATCATTTATCGCCACCAGTTCCCTGGTTTTACTCACCAGCGCGCGGTGATCTGCCACTCCTGCCACGGTTAATCTTCCCGAGCGCCCGGCGCGTTCACGCAACGCCCCCCATGAGGCGCTGGTTCCCTGCGGCACGTCGGCATCAATTAATGCGGTAGAGCCATGCTGCGCCAAAGCTGCAGCCAGATTGGTTGCCAACGTGGAGCGCCCCACGCCACCTTTTACCTGAACGACACCGATGATGCGGCCCACTAAATTCTCCTTTTTAAGGCGTAGGGGCAATTCACGAATTGCCCTGCCAGATGCCGCCGCGCCGATTCATTCGGGCGATTCGTGAATCGCCCCTACGAACCCGACAATTTGCGCGGTTTCCGGTCAGCAGAAATTTCTTTCAACATTCCGATCTCATTTTGCAGCACCTGCGCAAACCGGCGATAAGTCATGCCGCCGGCATTATGCAGCTCACGTTCAGGTTCGCCTGCCGACGCGAGCTTCAAGGCATTTTCCAGGCTCTTGATGCCGCTGCGCAAATCGCCGGCGCGCACACGCAACATTCCCAGTTCATAATGGGCTTCGAGGAAGCTGTGATCCAGGTAGAGCGCCTTGCGCAAAGCCTGCTCGGCATCCTGTTCACGATTCAATTCTCCCAGGATCAGACCCTGTATCAAATAGGTATGTTTGTTGTCGTGCGCCAGTTGCAAGCTGGTCGTACATGCCTGCAACGCCTTGTCCGTTTGTCCCAGGCTGGCCAGCGCTTTGGCTTTCATCTGCCACAGGTCGCTACTTTCTTTACCATCCCGGAAGATTTTTTCAATTTGCTCCAACGCGTCTGACCAGGCGGAGCATTTCAGTAATTTTATAATTTCGTCCAAGTCGCCGACCGGTTTGCTCTTGTGCGCAGCCACCACCGGTTTGCTTGATGCAACAGCGCGCACAGGCGATACATTTTTCAATGGCGAAGGCGATGCATATTTTATCGCCGGCAAAAGTGATGTCAGGCGGGGGTTTTTATTGGGCACCGCCAGATTCGGGGTAATTGGCGGCAGCGGGTGCGCCCGCAATGTAATGACACTCGGTGATTCTTTGCGGAAATAGGCGGCTCGCCCGTTTTGTATCCATGATAGCGGGGTGTGCAGGTGTTCGACCGGGTCGGATGCGCCCAGCATCAGCACGCCTTGCTCCAGCAGGCAATTGGCGTATTGCGCCATACTGCGCCGGATAGCTTGCTGTTCCAGATAAATAAATACATTGCGGCACAGGATGACATCCATCGCATTGGTTTCGCTGAGTATCGAGGGATAAACATCTTCGGTCAGATTGAGGTAGGCAAAGTGCACCATACGCCTGATCTGGGGAAGAATCTCATATTCGTTGTCGATACGGGTAAACCAGCGCTCACGCAATTCCGGTGGCGTGGCGCGAAACGACCAATCCGAATAGCGCCCCCGTATCGCCTTGGCGACCACTTCGCTGTTGATGTCGGTGCCGAGCAAATGGATACGCCAGTTTTCGATATCCGGCAGCAGTTCATGCAACATCAGTGCGAGGGTATAAATTTCCTGCCCCTGCGAGCATCCGGCACTCCATATCCGCAAGGATAAATCCCCGTTTGCCCGTTTGGCGGCAATGATTTCTGGTAACAATTCACCGCGCAGCAGTTCGATTTGTTCGCTGTCGCGAAAAAAATAGCTTTCACCCACCGTTATCCCGGCAATCAGATATTCGAGCGGCGCGGTCAAACCGCACGAGGTTTGCAGCGTGTAGAGATATTGCGCGGCATCGGCATAGCCGAAACGCACGCAACCATTGCGTATGGTATCGCGCAAATTGGATAGCTGGTGGTCCTGCAAAATGATGCCGGTGCGCTGTGCTATCTGTTTGCAGAAGTTCTCTTCGCACGCCGCGCTGCACTCACCGGGCAACGGCATCGTGGAGCGTACTGCGGGGGCTTTGGATGTTGCCGCCATCAAACCGGGCTACCTTGATAAAGTTCCGATTGGATCAGCCATGCCGAGTCCAGCAACAATGCCAAACCCGATTGGGTATGGACTGAAGCACGGAATGCCGCACCGTAACGGCCAAGCTCGCGGGTGAGTTGCTGTTCATGTTCGTGCAAACTCTGGATACCGATGATGTCCATCACAATCAGGCCTACACGTTGCTGTTCATGTGCGCATACCACAATTGGCGTGTCCAGCTTGTAAGGGGATGAGGGCAATCCCAGGCGGAGGGCAAGATCAATTACCGGTACGCTGCTGCCGGCGAAATTCATGATACCTGCCATATACGGTGCGCTGCCGGGCATGGCCTGCAACGCCACCAGCGAAAAGGTGCGCTCCACACTGCTCAAATCAATACAGGCCAGAATCTCGCCCACTCTGACCAGCAATACTTGAGGTATGTTTTTTGCGGTGTGTTTTCCCGCTGCTATTTCGAGCTGGGTCATTAACTCAATCCATCGCGCCGCTGCGCTGAATATCCGCGAGCAGATCAGCACTGCGGTCTTTGGTTTCTGTGTCGGACAGTTCCAGTGCCTCCGGGCGTTCCCGCAGGATTTTCAGGAAAATCGGCATCAGGTTTGGGTCCCAGAAACCGTCGGCCGCTTCCTGCTCCATGATCTCGATCACTTCATGGCGTGGCAAGGCCGGCTTATAGGGGCGCGCATTGGACAGCGCATCATAAATATCGGCAATCTGGAAGACGCGTGCAACCAGGGGAATAGCTTCACCTTTGAGCCCTTCGGGATACCCGCTACCATCCCATTTTTCATGGTGGTATTGCGCGATATCCGCCGTGCGTTTCATGGTTCGCAGCGGGCTGCACAGCGCGGCGCCAATCGCCGCATGCTGTTTCATGATCTGCCATTCATTAACATCCAGCTTGCCTTTCTTCAGCAGAATTTCATCCGGGATACCAAGTTTTCCAATATCGTGCAGCACGCCGCCGCGCCGCAACGCATCCAGATCTTCCTGCTCCAACCCCAGCTCCTGCCCGAACACAACCGCAATATGCGCCAAGCGATCGCAGTGGCTGCCGGTATCGCGGTCGCGCGCTTCAACCATACGCGCCAATGAAAATAATACGGTCTCGGCATCATCCAGGCGATCGGTGAG
>Ga0315281_10010786_pt1 | contig 12551 bp, 8 predicted proteins | sample YL17G07_0_MG_FD_204540 | JGI IMG/M metagenome (GOLD analysis project Ga0315281, IMG submission 204540) | Sediment microbial communities from Yellowstone Lake, YNP, Wyoming, USA - YL17G07_0 | ecosystem: Environmental > Aquatic > Freshwater > Lake > Sediment | place: USA: Wyoming | collected... | reverse complement strand
CACGTGCACGACGTCGAACGGCTCGCGCAGCATCCGGCGCACCGCGCCGAACGCGCGCGGATCGGCACCAAGGCCGGATTCGGTTCCCCCGAGCGTCACCTTGATCGTGCGGCCGAGCGCCACCTCGCCGTCGGCGAGCGCGCCGGACGCCGGACCAAAGATGCGTACGGCGTGCCCCAGCCCGCGCAACGCGGCCGCCTGGGCGCGAATCTGAGTGCTCACGCCGCCGGCAACCGACAGATCGTACGGCGCGACGAGCGCAATCGACAGGGAAGGCGGCGCGGTCATCGGGTCGCGGCCGGCGCTGAGGTCGGCACGGTGCATCGCCGCCCGGACGAAGCGAGCACGGCCGCGTAGTTTTCGATCAAGTAGCGAGAGTGATCCTGCCAGCGGTGGCTCAGCGCTTCCAGCGTGGAGACCAGCTCCGGCTGGCGACCGGACAGATCCACGCGCTCGTCCGGGTCGTGCGCCACGTCGAACAGTTCGTTGACGCCGGTTTCGTCCCAATGGACCAGCTTCCAGGGGCCGGCGCGGACGCCGACCTGCGAGAGCGGCGGACGCGTGGCGAGGATCACCACGCGAGGATCGCTGTCGCGCGTCAGGTCGCGGCCCTTCATCGTGGCCGGCGGCTCGACGCCCAGCAGGCCGAGCAGGGTCGGCGCGATGTCGATGTGTCCAGTGGGCAGCGTGACCGGACCGCTCGCGCCAACCAGTTGCGGACCGGACATGACGAGCGGCACGTGCACGGAGCCTTCGTAGATCGACGCGTCGCGGATCCGGCCCATGCCGCGTCCAGACCCCGGGCCATGGTCCGAGACGATGGCGATGAGCGTCGAGTCGAGCAACTGCTGACGCCTCAACCCGTCGACGATGTCGCGCAGGCGATCGTCGGCGAAGCGCAGCGTCGCGCGTTGGGCCGCCGTTTCGCTGTCCTTGTCGAGCCAGCGGCCTGACGCCGACCCGGGGAATTCGTACGGGTGGTGGCCGGCGGCCATGTTGTAGGTCGCGAAGAACGGCCGCTCCGGATGCGCGTGCTGCTGCTGCGCAATCCAGGCGAGGACCGCGCTCGTCGTCACGCGTTCGTCGATGCCCCAGGCGTTTTCCCATGCACCCTCGTGTCCGGGCATGTCGTGGCGATCGGCCATGTAGCCGATGCGTCGGTGCTTGAGGAAGCGGATCTGGCGATCGAACGCGAAGTCCGCCGACGTCAGGACCGCCGTGTCGTATCCGGCCGCGCTCAGCGCTTCGGGCAGGCTGATGCAGGGAATCGCGGGATTCACGTAGGTGATCGGCGGGTAGTCCGGATGCGGCAGCTCCGAGCACCAGATCGAAAACGCCGCCGTCATCGTCTGCGCCCAGTGCGTGTAGTGGTGGTCGAAGCGGACGCCGTTCGGCGCGTTCCCGAGCGCGTCGAGCAACGGCATCGGCGGCGGAAGAGGCGACAGACTGCGCGTGCTGATGGATTCGAGAATCACGAGGACGAGGTTCGTCCGCGCCGGGTGTGCAGTCCGGAGCGGATTCGTGCCGTCAACGGGAACGAGCGATCGCAAATCGAGGCAGTAGGGATCGGCGGAGGGCGGCGGCGCATGCCGCAGCGCGCGCAGCGGCTCGCGCGCGTAGGACATCGCCAGCATCGTGAGCGGGCTGCGCTCCAGTCCGAATGTGTGGACGGCCAGAAGACCGTTGGCGAGCCCGGGTACCGCCACCAGCGTGAGGAACACGGACGTGGCGAGCGCGCCGACGCTGCGCCGGCCGAGCACGGGACCGGCACCCGCCGATCGGCGGATCCAGAACAAGATCATCGGCGGCAACGCCAGGCACGCAACGGCTTCGACGCCGAACGCCGGCGTCACGTACGGCGCGACCGAATCGGCCATGAGCCGGCTCGTGCCGCCGGGCGTGGCGTTGTAGAGAAACAGCAGATCGATCGCCGCCTTGTCGAGCGGCGCGCCGACGATGAGCGCGACGTTGAAGCTGACGATGAGGAACAGGCCGTAGAGGGCCTGCACGACGGTCGACCACGCGATCGCGAGGCGCGGCAGTCGCCTGCCGATTGGCACGGCCGCGGCCGCCGCGACGGCCGCCACGACACACGCCGACAACACGTCCCATCCGAAACAGAGCGCGAGGCGCGGCCACGTGAGGAGCGCGGATTCCACGCCCTCGGCCCCGGAGGCGGAGTAGGCGAACAGCGCGACCTTGAAGATGACGGTGGTGGCGAGCGCCGTCAGGAAATTGGCGATCAATGGGCCCATGTGCCGCCGCGTTTCCTCATTCTTACGCGGGCTTGCGCAGAATCCAGTAAATCTCGCCGGGCCAACTCGGGAAGATCGCCCCGAACCACAAGTTGAAGCGCAGCCACCACTTGTGATTTTCCAGAAAAAACCCCTTCTTGCGCATGAAGAATGCCCCGCTCAGGAACTCGACTCTCAAGCCATTCGCCGAGGCCATGTCACGCACGCGTGTGGGCGAGAACACGCTGACATGTCCGAACTTCCTCGCGTTCGGGCGGATCGTGTGCTCGCGTGATTTCACCATGCAGTCGGGTGTGGAAGGGAACCCACCGATCAACATACCACCCGGTTTGAGGTGCGGCACGATTTTCGTGACCAGCGCTTCCGGCTCGAACAGGTGTTCCAGCACATGCAGCAGGATCATGGCGTCGTATGGCTTGTCTCCCAGCGCAAACTCCGGGCTTTCCAGATCGACCTCGAAAAACTTGTGATAACCGACACGTTCCAGCGTGTCTTTCCGGATCACCGCATCCACGGCATCCCAACTGGCCAGCGCCACGGCGTCGCCCCCCAACTCCGTAGCCGCGTTGAGAAAACCGAGCATCTGTCCGAGATCCACGCCGATTTCGCAGACGTCCAACGCACCTTTGCGTGCGGCCTCTTCGCGCAGGAAGTGATACATGAACCAATAGCGAAGCATGCGAATCGGGAAGTGGATGTGCCGGGTCTCGATCGGAATGCCGTAATGGTCATTTTGAAACGCCGGATTGTGCTTCAGGAACTCGACATCCCAATTCTGTTGCGGCATCGCCATCGCTAGACCATACTCCGGATCACTGTTCCCATCTTGATAGGAGGGCGACCCTGCGCCGGTCCACTGCAATGAGTCTCATGGTTCTGTTGGGCGTGCTGTGTCTGGCCAAGCCGGTCGACGCCAGGCGTTCCGAACAGGCCCCACAGGCTCCCATCACCTCCAAAACGCCTCTCAAAGAGGTCCGCGCGCGTGCCGCGCAGGGTGACGCTGCCGCGCAATCCAACCTCGGCTCCAGGTATCGCACCGGCGACGGCGTGCCTCAGGACTACAAGGAATCGGTGAAGTGGTTTCGCATGGCGGCCGAGCAGGGGCTTGCCGTCGCGCAGAACAGCCTCGGCGTGCGGTACGGCAATGGCGAAGGTGTGCCGCAGGACTTCACGGAAGCGGTGCGGTGGTACCTGATGGCTGCAGCGCAGAGTCTCCCCGCCGCGCAAGACAACCTCGGCGCGATCTACAGCAAAGGCGAAGGCGTGCCGCAGGACTTCAAGGAAGCCGTGCGGTGGTTTCAGATGGCTGCCGACCAGGGCTTCGCCGCCGCGCAGTACCATCTCGGTGCGATGTACGCCACCGGCCGAGGCGTGCCGAGGGACTACGTGGAGGCCTACAAGTGGCGCATCCTCGCGGCGTCACGCGCCAAGGGCGACAATCAGAAGCGCTACATCGCGACACGCGATGCGGTCGCGAGCGCCATGACGTCCGCGCAACTCGCCGAGGCGCAGGAGCGCGCCGATGACTGGGAAGAGGCGTTCGAGCAGCGGACCCGGCCGTGAACGTTTCTCGATTCTTGACCTCGCTCGAACGCGCATAGTACCGTTGCCTGTTTCCGATCAGACTTTTGTAGCCCCATGGAACAGGCGACCGACACACCTCTCAAGAAGACGCCGCTCAACGCTCGTCACCGCGCGTCGGGGGCCAAGATGGTCCCGTTCGGCGGCTGGGACATGCCCGTCGAGTACAGCGGCCTCTCGAACGAACACACCGCCGTCCGCACCCGGGCCGGCATCTTCGACGTCAGCCACATGGGCGAGATCGAGATCGCCGGCAAGGACGCCCTTGCGGCCGTTCAACGCATCTCGTCCAACGACGCGTCGAAGTTGCAGGTCGGACAGGCTCAGTACTCCGGCCTCCTCACGCCGCAGGGCACCTTCGTCGACGACCTGCTCGTGTACCGCCTCGGTCCCGCGCACTTCCTGCTCGTGGTGAACGCCGGCAACATCGCCAAGGACTACGCCTGGATGGCCGAGCACATCCAGGGTGTCGGCGACGCGGTCGCTGTGGACTCGAGTTCCCGCTACGCGTTGATCGCCGTGCAGGGGCCCGAAGCGTTGAACGTGCTGCAGCCGCTCACTGGCGTCGACCTGGCTGGCATGAAGTACTACTGGTTCGGGCACGGGGAAGTGGCCAACGTCCGCGCCACGGTCTCGCGCACCGGCTACACAGGCGAAGACGGTTTCGAGATCTTCGTGCCTCCGGCGTCAGCGGACAAGGTGTGGCTGGCGCTCCTGGAGTCCGGCCAGTCGGTCGACGTCATCCCGTGCGGCCTCGGCGCGCGCGACACGCTGCGCCTCGAAGCCGGCATGCGCCTCCACGGCAACGACATCGACGAGACGACGACCGCACTGGAAGCGGATCTGAACTGGATCGTCGGCTGGAAGAAAGACGACTTCATCGGCGCGAGCGCGCTGCGCGAGCAGAAGGCGAACGGCGTGAAGCGGAAGATCGTCGGCTTCGAGATGCTCGAACGCGGCATCGGCCGCCACGGGTACGACGCCTACCTCGGCGACGCGAAAGTCGGCTTCGTCTCCAGCGGCACGCAGACCCCACATCTAAAGAAGGCCATCGGCATGGCCTATCTGCCGGTCGAGCACACGGCGATCGACAGCGAGTTCGACGTCGACATTCGCGGCCGCCACACCCGCGCGCGCGTGGTGGCGATGCCGTTCTATAAACGTAGTGTCCGGCTTTAGCCGGACCAAGAACGTAGTGTCCGGCTTTAGCCGGACCGTCAGGAGCGACGATGGCGTATCCGGCCGGCTTCAAATACACGAAAGACCACGAGTGGATCGAGCTGACCGCCGACACGGGCAAGGTCGGTATCACCGACTACGCGCAGCAGCAACTGGGCGACGTCGTCTACGTCGAGCTGCCCGAAGTGGGCGCGAAGGTGAAGCAAGGGCAGTCCTTCGGCACGATCGAATCGGTGAAAGCGGTCTCCGAGCTGTACTCGCCGGTCACCGGCGAGATCGTCGAGGTGAACGCGGCGCTCAAGGACAAGCCCGAGACGGTGAACGCCAACCCGCATGAAAGCTGGATGGTGGTCATCAAGCTGACCATTCCCAGCGAAGCCGACGCGCTCCTCAACGCGGCGCAGTACCAGGATCTCGTAAAGTAGCCATCAGCCATCAGCCATTAGTCCCCCCATGGTCTTCGACTTCGAATCGTTTCAATCACGCCACATCGGACCCGACGCGGAAGAGACGGCGGCGATGCTGAAGGAGGTCGGCGCGCCCTCGCTGGACGCGCTGATCGACGAAGCCATCCCGGCTCGCATCCGCCTGAAGGCGCCGCTGCATGTGCCGGAAGGCCAGAGCGAGCATCACTTTCTCCAGGAGCTGCGTGCGATCGGCGCGCGCAATCAGATCGCACGCTCGTTCATCGGCTACGGCTACTACGACTGCGTCACACCGAGCGTCATTCTCCGGAACGTCCTCGAGAATCCCGGCTGGTACACCCCGTACACCCCGTATCAGGCAGAGATTGCCCAGGGGCGCCTCGAATCCCTGCTCAATTTCCAGACCATGGTGACCGACCTGACCGGGATGCAGGTGGCGAACGCATCGCTGCTCGACGAAGCCACCGCCGCCGCCGAGGCGATGACGATGCTGGCGCGGGTGCAGGCGAAGCGCATCGACGGCGTGGCCGGGCCGCCGCAGTTCCTCGTGGCCGATTCGTGCTTTCCGCAGACGCTGGACGTCCTCCGCGCCCGCGCGGAACCGCTCGGCATCGACATCGTCTTGATGCCGAACGAGCTGATGCACACGGCGCAGTTCGGCGACCGTGTGTTCGGCGCGCTCGTGCAGACGCCGGACGAGGCGGGCCGCGTGCACAACCTGCGCGACTTCATCGCCCGGGCGAAGCAGGCGGGTGTGCTCGTGGCGGTCGGGACCGATCTGCTCAGCCTGGCGCTGCTGACGCCGCCAGGCGAAATGGGCGCCGACGTCGTTTACGGCAACTCGCAGCGGTTCGGCGTGCCGCTCGGTTATGGCGGTCCCCACGCCGCGTTCTTCGCGACGCTGGAGAAGCACGTGCGGCAGGCGCCGGGGCGCATCATCGGCGTGTCGATCGACACCCACGGCAACACGGCGTACCGCATGTCGCTGCAGACGCGCGAACAGCACATCCGGCGCGAGAAGGCGACGTCGAACATCTGCACGGCGCAGGCGTTGCTGGCGAACATCGCCGGGCTCTATGCGGCGTACCACGGGCCGAAGGGGCTGACCAACATCGCCAGCCGCGTGCACGCCTACGCGACGCTGCTGGCGCACGAGCTCGAGCCACTCGGATTCCGTCAGCTGAACGAGGTCTACTTCGACACGCCGCGGTTCGAGATCCCGGGCGGCGTGCAGGCCGTCGGGCAGATCCTGAAGGCGGCGCTCAAGCAGAAGGTGAACCTCGGGTACCGCCGCGACGGCACAGTCCACGTGGCGCTCGACGAGACGACCGACGCAGCCGACATCGCGGCCATTGTGCTCGCCTTCACCGCCGGCTCGACGAAATCCGACGTAGGCCGGGTCGTTTCCGACCCGGCGGGTCCCAAAGAACCCGCCCTGCAGCTCGCGTTCCCGAAAGGCCTCGCCCGCACCTCCGTGTTTCTGACCCATCCGGTGTTCAACACGCATCATTCCGAAACGCAGATGATGCGGTACATCCGCAACCTCGAGCGCAAAGACATCGGTCTCGACACGTCGATGATTCCGCTTGGCTCCTGCACCATGAAGCTGAACGCCGCGTCCGAAATGCTGCCGATCACGTGGCCCGAGTTTGGCAAGCTGCACCCGTTCGCGCCGGTGGATCAGGCGGAAGGCTATCAGCAGATCTTCCGCGAGATCGAGCAGATGCTGTGCGCGATCACCGGCTTTGCCGCGGTCTCGCTTCAGCCGAACTCCGGCGCGCAAGGGGAGTTCGCGGGCCTGATGGTGATCCGGCAGTACCACCTCGAGCGCGGCGACACACACCGCAACGTCGTGCTGATCCCGGCGTCCGCGCACGGGACCAACCCCGCCAGCGCCGCCATGGCCGGCATGGAGGTCATCGTCGTCTCGAGCACGAAGGACGGCAACATCGACGTTGAGGATCTGAAGGCGAAGGCTGACGCCCACGCGGACCGGTTTGCCGCGCTGATGGTGACGTATCCCTCGACGCACGGCGTCTTCGAAGAGACCATCCAGGACATCTGCGCGATCGTGCACGAGCGCGGCGGACAGGTGTACATGGACGGCGCGAACATGAACGCGCAGGTCGGGCTCACCAGCCCGGCGGCGATCGGCGCCGACGTGTGCCACATCAACTTGCACAAGACGTTCGCCATCCCGCACGGCGGCGGCGGCCCCGGTATGGGACCCATCGGCGTGGCGGCGCATCTCGCGCCGTATCTGCCGGGTCATCCGATGGTGACGACCGGAGGCGCGCGGGCGATTCACGCGCTGTCGGCGGCGCCGTGGGGCAGCGCGAGCATCCTGCTGATCTCGTACGCGTACATGAAAATGCTGGGCTGCGCCGGCATGACCGACGCGACGCGCTACGCGATCCTGAATGCGAACTACATCAAGTCGCGCCTCGAGCCATATTTCCCCGTGCTCTACACGCGCCCGAACGGCCGGGTCGCGCACGAGATGATCTTCGACCTGCGTCCGTTGAAGCAGGCGAGCGGCATCGACGAATCGGACGTCGCGAAGCGGCTGATGGACTACGGCTTCCATGCGCCGACGGTGTCGTTCCCGGTCGCCGGCACGATCATGGTGGAGCCGACGGAGAGCGAAGCGAAAGACGAGCTCGATCGGTTCTGCGAGGCGCTGATCGCGATCCGCGCGGAGATCCAGGCGGTCATCGACGGCAAGGCCGATCCGAAGGACAACGTTCTGAAGAACGCGCCGCACACCGCCGACGCGGTGACGGCCGCCGACTGGACGCACCCGTACTCGCGCGCGCAGGCGGCGTTCCCGCTGCCGTTCGTGCGCGCGAACAAGCACTGGCCGAGCGTCGGACGCATCGACAACCCGTACGGCGACCGCAACCTGATGTGCGCCTGCCCGCCCATCGCTGAGTACGTGTAGCGTCCTGGCGTAGCGCGGGGCGTTGAGCCCCGCGGACGCGGCAGCTGGCGCTGACGAGATCGCTCGCGCCGATCTGCTGCACGTTGAGGGTCGGGCCCTGATCGGTCCGCGTGAGGAACGCCCGCAGACGAGCGGTCCGCACTGTCGGCGCCGCGATCTCGATTGCATACTCGCGAGCGCCGCTCTCCGCGACGGTCACGATCATCTCCGGGTCGCCCGGAGTGACGCACGTCCAGCGGCCGGGAAGTGACGCGTCCGTCACCGCGTCGGCGAGGGACCCCAGCGGATCCGGCGATTCGACCGCACAGCCGGACGCGGCCGCCAGAAGCACGAGCGCGACCATCACAGGCAACATGAGGGGCTGGACTCATACGCCAGCAGCTATACTCCGCTGACCTCGATTCAATCGGGTCGTCGCGTCAAGCACATGAGGAGCACCTTATGAAGATGACGAGCGCGTTGTACGCAGGCGCGGTGGCGGTTGGCTTGGCCCTGTTGCTGGTGGCGTCGCAGGCCCCGGTGAACGCCGGCCAGTCGACTACCGACACGGTTCGCCTCGATCCCGACGACCTCGGCGGCGTCGTCACGAGCGCGAAGGGACCCGAGGCAGGCGTCTGGGTGATCGCGGAGACGATGGACCTGCCGACGAAGTTCGTCAAGATCGTCGTGACTGACGAGCGGGGGCGTTATCTCCTGCCCGACCTTCCGAAGGTCACCTTCACCGTGTGGGTGCGCGGCTACGGCCTGGTCGACTCCGCCAAGGTGAAGGCCACGCCCGGCAAGTTGCTCAACTTGACGGCGGTCGTCGCGCCCAATCCGCGCGCGGCGGCGGAGTACTATCCGGCCGGCTACTGGTTCTCCCTGATTCGGGTCCCCGAGAAGAGCGAGTTCCCAGGCAATGCGCCCGGCGGGAACGGCATCTCGCCCAGCATCAAGAGCCAGGCGGATTGGATCCAGCGGCTGAAGTCCGGCGGCTGCACCGCGTGTCACCAGCTCGGCACGAAAGGGACGCGTGAGATGCCGAAGGAGCTCGGCACATTTCATTCGTCGGCGGAGGCGTGGGATCGGCGCATTCAGTCGGGACAAGCCGGCGCGCAGATGGCCGGCGGTCTCAACGCGATGGGCAAAGACCGGGCGCTGGCGATGTTCGCCGATTGGACCGATCGAATGAAAGGTGGCGAGGTCCCGCCCGCGCCGCCGCGGCCGCAGGGCGTCGAGCGCAACGTCGTCATCACGCAATGGGATTGGGCCGACCCGAAAGCGTATCTCCACGATCAGGTGTCGACCGACAGACGGAATCCCACCGTCAACGCCAACGGGCTCATCTACGGGTCGCTGGAGCTCAGCGCCGACTACCTGCCTGTGCTCGATCCGGTGCACAACACGATCAGCCAGGTAAAGCTCACCGTACGGGATCCGAACACGCCACGGACATCGGCGACGATGGCGAAGCCGTCGCCGTACTGGGGCGACGAAGCCATCTGGACCAGCAGGAACAACGTCCACAATCCGATGCTCGATGAGAAGGGTCGCGTGTGGATCACGTCCGCTGTGCGCCCGGCGGCGAATCCGGATTTCTGCAAGGAAGGGTCGAGCCATCCGTCGGCGAAGCTCTACCCGATCAGCAATGCCGGACGCCACCTCGCCGTGTACGATCCCGCCACCAAACAGATCACACACATCAGCACCTGCTTCGGCACGCACCATTTGATGTTCGCGGAGGACGCGAACCGGACGCTCTGGACGAGCGGCGGCGGTCAGGTGGTCGGCTGGCTGAACACGAAGATGTTCGACGAGACGCACGACGAGGTGAAGTCGCAGGGCTGGACCGCGCTCGTCATGGACACGAACGGCAACGGCAAGCGCGACGCGTACGTCGAGCCGAACCAGCCGCTCGATCCGACGAAGGATAAACGCTACGGCAACGCCTTCTATGCCGTCGCGCCGGCACCAGACGGCTCGATCTGGGGATCCGTGCTCGGCTTTCCCGGCGCCATCGTCCGACTGAATCCCGGGACGAATCCGCCTGAGACCACGTTGGTCGAGGTATACGAGCCGCCGTACAACAATCCGAACGCACCGGTTCAAGGGTACTCACCGCGTGGAGGCGACGTCGATCGCAACGGCGTCTACTGGACGGCGCTCGCGAGCGGGCATCTGGCGAGCTTCGACCGCCGCAAGTGCAAGGGTCCGCTCAACGGTCCGACAGCCACCGGTCAGCACTGTCCCGAGGGATGGACGCTCTACCCGGAGCCGCTGCCGCAACTCAAAGGTGTCACCGAATCGGGCAGCGCGGAGGCCAGCTACTACACGTGGGTCGATTGGCACGACACGCTCGGGCTGGGCGCCAACGTGCCGATCGACACCGGCAATGCGTCGGAAGGTCTGCTCGTGCTGAAGGACGGCAAATGGGTCGTGCTGCGCGTGCCGTACCCGATGGGGTTCTACACGAAGTGGATGGATGGCCGCATCGACGATGCGAAGGCTGGCTGGAAAGGCAGGGGTCTCTGGGCGACCGTGAGCACCCGAACGCCGTTCCACATGGAGACCGGCAAGGGGACGACGAGTAAGGTGATGCACTTCCAGCTGCGTCCGGATCCATTGGCGAAATAGAGATGAGCAATTGGCGAGTTGGTCGCCAACTCACCAACTCGCCAATTGCATGTCTCCGTTGGTGGCGTCCGGCTTCAGCCGGACCGATTCGCGAGCATCCGGCCTTCCCGCCTCGCAGTTTCTTCAGCACCAATCGCGACGGCTTGCGCAGAATCTGCCACGCGCGGGCAGCATCCGTCACGTGTTAAAGCCGTTGCCGCGGATTTCCTCCTGGCATGGTTCTGGCGTGGCGTGATCGCATGGATCCCTCGTTGTCCTCGAGCCAGCCAAAGCTGTTGGATCGTGTCCGGCACGCCATTCGCGTCCGACATTACAGCCGGCGGACCGAGGAAGCGTACGTCCATTGGATCCGGCGGTACATCGTGTTCCACGGGAAGGCGCATCCCTCGACGCTTGGCGCCTCCGAGATTTCCGCGTTTCTGACGTGGTTGGCCGTGCGGCAGCAGGTGAGCGCATCGACGCAGAATCAGGCGCTGAGCGCGGTGCTGTTTCTGTACAAGCACGTGCTCGCTGTCGAGATCTCCCTGGTTCCACCGGTTGTGCGCGCGCGTACGCCTGAGCGGTTGCCCGTGGTGCTGAGCCGGGGCGAAGTCGGCGCGATCCTGAAGCAGTTGACGGGCACTGAGCGTCTGTTCGTCATGCTGCTCTACGGGACGGGGCTCAGACTGGAGGAGTGTCTTGATCTTCGCGTCAAGGATCTCGATTTCGATCGTCACCAGATCATCGTGCGGCAGGGGAAGGGCCAGAAGGATCGGGTGACGATGCTACCCCTGGCCGCACGGGAGATGTTGACGGGGCACTTGGCAGAGGTGCGCCGGATTCATGATGCGGATCTGGCGCGCGGGCGTGGGCGAGTCGTCTTGCCGTTCGCGTTGGATCGCAAGTTCCCCAGTGCGCCGGCCGAGTGGAAGTGGCAGTTCGTGTTTCCGGCGACACGGATCTGCCGAGATCCCCGATTCGGACCCCCGTCGCGGTATCATCTGCACGAGTCCGTGGTGCAGAAGGCGGTGGCGCAAGCCGTGCGGGCGGCCGGCATCACGAAGCGCGTCAGTCCGCACACGTTTCGGCACTGCTTCGCGACCCACTTGCTCGAGGACGGGTACGACATTCGCACCGTGCAGGAGTTGCTCGGTCATCGGGACGTCCGTACAACCATGATCTATCTTCACGTCCTGGAACGTGGCGCGCTGGGCGTGAAGAGTCCGATGGATCGGCTGTGACGTGGATACGCGCGAGCCTCGCGCGTATCCACCCGGACATCGGTCGTACTCGCCGACTGGAACCATACGCCGATCGATGGCTTACGGGTATTGCGCTTTTTGGTTCTGTCATGGATACGCGCCGGCATGGACGCGTAATCACCGCGATCTGTCGTTTGGCCGACGGTTGCCGTGATGGCCGTCGCGCGTAACCACGTCGTGAGGCGCGCGGGGTTGGTGCTAGAATCGCTTTTCATTCCGTGGTTTACGATAGTGAACGACGGCGCGACGAGGCCCGGTTACCGAGCGGCTTCGCGGTCTACTAATAGTTATGCCTCGGAATCATCGACCAGCTTGA
>Ga0315281_10010785_pt1 | contig 12551 bp, 8 predicted proteins | sample YL17G07_0_MG_FD_204540 | JGI IMG/M metagenome (GOLD analysis project Ga0315281, IMG submission 204540) | Sediment microbial communities from Yellowstone Lake, YNP, Wyoming, USA - YL17G07_0 | ecosystem: Environmental > Aquatic > Freshwater > Lake > Sediment | place: USA: Wyoming | collected... | reverse complement strand
ATTCCAGGCCATCCGCATCGACAACGACGTGGAATACCGGCGCGTGCTCGAACTCATCGAGCGCATCATGCCGAACCTGGCGCCGCGCGTGAAGCTCTACACGAAGCCGTATCCGATCTTCGAGGAGTACGGCGTGCAGGCCGAGATCGACAACGCGCTCAAGAGCAAGGTCTGGCTCAAGTCCGGCGGCTCGATCGTCATCAACCAGACCGAAGCGCTCGTCGCGATCGACGTCAACACGGGCCGCTACGTCGGCAAAAAGTCCAGCGGACGGCTCGAGGACACGATCGTCAAGACGAACCTTGAAGCGGCCAAGGAAATCGTCCGGCAGCTGCGCCTGCGCGATCTGGGCGGCATCGTCGTCTGCGATTTCATCGACATGGAGGACAAGAAGAACCGCCAGAAGGTCTTCCAGACGGTGGAGCAGGAGCTGCGCAAGGATCGATCGCCGTCCAAGGCGCTGCAGGTGTCCGACTTCGGCCTCGTGATCATCACGCGCAAGCGCGTCAAGCAAAGCCTCGAGCGCGTCATGACCGAGCCGTGCCCGTACTGCTCGGGGTCGGGCGTCATCAAGTCGACGTCGACGATCTGCTACGAGATCTTCAACGAGGTGCGGAAGATCGGCGCCGATCTGAACGGCAACCGCGTGCTGCTGCGCGTGAACCCGGAAATTGCCCGCGCGCTTCGCGAGGAGGAGAGCGCCGTCCTGCGCGATCTCCGGCAGTCGATCGGCCGTGACGTGACAGTGAAGTCAGACATCCAGCTGCATCACGAGCAGTTCGATGTCATGGCAGTCTAGGTCGTCTTCTGCGTCCACCGGACACGGCCGAGCGAGCGCACCCGCATGCCGGCCACGGTGACGCCTTCGGCCACGAGCAGCGCCCGCTTCAGCACCTCGCGCCCGCCGTAGCCTCCAAGCCGTCCCCCTGCCGCGATGACTCGATGGCAGGGGACGTCCGGGCGGTTGCAGTTCCGCATGACGTTCCCCACCGCGCGGGCCGCGCCGGGGTGTCCGGCCATTCTGGCGATGTCGCCGTACGTCGCCACCCGCCCGGCGGGAATGCTCCGCACGAGGTTGAGGACGCGGGACGGAAACACCGACGCCGTCATGGATTCAGGTCGATCCGCAGGCTGCCGTAGGGCACGTACGCCGCCGGTCCCGCCCCCACGACTTCAAGCGACAGCCGATCGCCGTCGACGCGCACAATCACGAAGTGGTGCGGGTTGTCCTCGACGGCCGCCCCAGGCTTGATCAGGTGCTGCACGCGGACTCTTTGCGCCGCGTTCTCCACGAGATACGGCTCGAGATCAGGCTCGCCTCGATATGTGTACGTCGGAGCGCCGCCTCCGCCGCTGACCAGGTGATCCATGCGGTAGGCGCGTCCGCCATCCTCGTACCGCTCCACGAAGTGATCGAGCAGGTGATCGTGGCCCGCGAGCGTCATCCGCACGTGATGTTTGTGGAACAGCGGCAGGTACAACGCGCGAATGGCCTGCGACGGCGGCTCGAGGATATCGCCGCCGTGCTGTCCGGAATCAAACGGCGGGTGGTGGAACACCGCGAAGACGTGGCGGTAACGCGACCGATCGAGTCCGTCGAGTTGACCGGTGACCCACGCCAGCTGTTTGTCGTCCGTGGCGATGTCCGAGTCGAGCAGGATGAAAAACGCGCTGCCGTAGCCGAACGAGAACGTCGGGTAGCCGTCCAGCCGGCGCGGCGAGCCGTCGAGGGGCATCAGCTTCGACATCGCGCTGAGCGTGTTGCGCAGTCCGTGCTCGCGTTCCGGATCGCCCACCGGACGCGTCGTCGTGTCGTGATTGCCCGGCGCGAACAAGTAGGGCAGACCCGCCTCGCGCGTGAGCCGCTCGACGATCGGCACGTAGCTGACGTTCCACATCGTGCCGTTCGGCCCATAGAGGACCGCATCGCCGGACGACACCACGAATCGAGCCGGGAAGTCCGTCGGCGCGAGCTGCCGCGCCGCGGCCATCATGGCGTCCACGACTTCGGCGTGCGGGCGCTGAAGCTCCCGGCCGTCCGGCGCCGGCTCGCCCGATCGCGACGGCCCCTGCGACCGCGTGTCGCCATACACGAAGAACGAAAACTTCGTCACGCGCGCTGTCGCCGCTTCCGACGGCAGCGGTTGGGCCGGCGGCTCGATTGGCCGCACGACGATGTCGTCGGGTGCGTTCCCCTGCTGCGCGCTCGGCCGGGCGATGACTCCACCGGCCGCAAGCAGCGCCGCCAGCACAACAGCTTTCCTCATGAGCCCTGATCCTACCGCGCGCGGGTCACACCAGCGTCAACGGATCGATCTGGTAGTCGGCGGGATCGAGCGGCGCGATGACCGACGACGGCACCCCGGCTTCCGGCTGCGCCTCCCAGAGGTTGAGGTCGTAGGGGATCTCGACGGCCGCGCCCGCCTTGTCGAACAGCACGCGGACCTGCGGGCGGTAGGGATCGGGCGCGTGCACCTGGCGGACGACCGCGACTTCGCCCGTGTCCAGCTTCACGAAGTTGCCGACGGGGTAGATGCCGATCAGCTGGACGAACCGGCGCACGAGATGCTGGTCGAACTGGGAGCCGTCATTCCGCTTGAGCACCTGCAGAATCCGGTCGGTCGGGAACGACTGCTGGTAGGCGCGCTGCGATCGCATTGCGTCGTAGACATCGGCGATGCCGCAGATCATCGTCCCGAGGTTCAGCGACGGCCGGTTGACGCCGTGCGGATAGCCGGTGCCGTCGATGCGCAGATGGTGCTCGAACGCGACCACGGGGGCGAGCGCCGGCATGTCGGGTGTGCTCCGCAGGATCTCCGCGCCGTCGACGACGTGGCGCTTCATGATGACGAACTCGGCGTCGGTGAGCTTGTCGGGCTTGTTCAGCACCTCAAGGGGCGTGCGCACCTTGCCGATGTCGTGCATCAGGGCGGCCAGGCCGAACTCGCGCAGCAGCGGACCGTCGATGCCGACCGCGCGCGCCTGGCCCATCACCAGGATCGACACGTTCACCATATGGGTGAACGTGTAGTTGTCGTAGTTCTTGAGCGTCGTCAGGGCGAGGAGGGCCGTGCGGTTCTGGGCGACGGCCTGCGCGAGGCCGTCGATCATCGTGCGCGCGAGCGTCGCGTCGGGCATGCCTTCCGTCTGCGCGCTGTCCCAGACGTTGCCGGCCGTCGACACCGCCTCCGAATACATGCGGCGGATCGTGCTCATGTCGCGGGCGTCGGCGTCCACCTTCTGCTCGATCACGACGCGTCCGACGCGGATGTGTTTGAACTCCGCGAACGCGCCCGCCCGGTCGGCGGCGCTTTCGATGCGCTCGAGTTCGGCGACCGTGGCGGCAAACAGCGTGAGCTCGTCGACCGTGACGCCGCGGTCAATCGTGATGCGCTCGATGCCGGCGTCGCGCAGCCGTCGGACCGTCGGCCCCATCGTGTCGGCCTTCGCCACCGGCGTGTCGTCGACGATGATCTCGTTGCCGACCATGCCGATGACGATCGCGGACTCCATCGTATGCATGAGCTGGATCGACGTCGACAGCGCGCTGATGTTGCGCATGATGATCGGGTGGCCCTTCGAATAGAGCTGCATCGATCGCATCGTCGCCGAGAGGGAGCGAAGCAGCTCCTCCGCCATCTGCAGACGGGGCGCGGCCATTACGCGGCCCCCTGCGCCGGCCGGCGTTTCCGGAGGTGGGGCCGGGCGGCGTTGCGCAGGCCTCGCGGTCCGTTCGTCTCGGCGTCCTGGAGCACGGCGAACGCGTCGTCGGTGCCGACGCGCGCGAGCGCGGCGGCCGCGGCGGTGCGCAGCGCCGACGTCCGCCTGGGCGCCCACCAGTCGCCGGGGCGCCTGAACGCTTCGGCCAGCGGCTGCACGGCTTCAGGATCCTTGAGCGCGCCCAGCTGTTCGATCGCGCGCAGGTAGACTGACGTCAGCCGTTTATGGTCGACGTTCCGGAGGATGTACGCGACGAGCGGCGTCGCCCGCTCGTCGCGGATCGAGCTGATGCACTGCATGATCGCGTCGCGCGACTCCACACTGCCGGTCGCGAGCGCCTCCTGGAGCACCTGAAACGCCTTGTCGGTGCCGATATTGAGAATGGCGCGCACGGCCTCGCGCTGGACCTGCGGCTCCGTGTCGTCGAGGAGCTCGGTCAGCTCGGGCAGCGCGTCGCTGCCGCCGAACTGCCGCATCAGCTGAATCGCCGTTCTGCGGACGGCCGCGTTGGCCGAACTCTTCAGTCGCTCGATCGTGCGCCGCGCGACCGCGCCGAACGCCAGCAGGATCGCGGTCAGCCGCTCGCGTGTCCGTGCGCGCTGTTCGGCCGCGAGCGCCTCCGCCAGCGGACGGACCAGCACCTCCCCGAACGACAGGCACATCGACTTCACGCGGTCGAACTGCGAGTCGTCCACCGACGCGAGATGAATGACGATGTGCTGCATCATCGGGCCGGCGACGATCATGTCGACGGCAATCATCGCGTGCTGGCGGCGCTCGTTCGTGTCGGCGCCGGAGGCCGACGACGTGATGACATCAATCAGGCTGAGCGCCGCGTCGAAGTCGCCGACCAGCAGGAGGTCTTCGAGCGTGTGGACGACGGGCGCCATCAAATCGCCCCAGCGCGCGTCGTTCTCTTCGATGCGCAGCAGATCGAGCAGCAGCGAGAGGTCGAGCGTCCGCACGGCGGTGGTCGAGACGGTCCCCAGCCACGCCGTCACGCGCTCGGGCGGATCGTCGCTGACTTTCTCGACGCCGATCGCCTGCGTGCGGGAGCTCGAAAGCTCGCGCGCGTACTCATCGGAAATGTAGGGCTTGTCGGAATACGACGTCAGCAGCTTCTGCGCGACGGCGCTCCAGACGCCGTCGAATCCTTCCGTGCTCCCGAGCGGCGACGCGGCCACATCGTCTTTCGTCAGCGTCAGCAGCCGTTCGCGTTCGTTAGTGTCGCTGACGAGCGATTGAAACGCCTGCGCGAGCCGATCGGTCGCCGTGCCTTCGGCAATCACGTTGCGCGACACGAAGCCGGCGACGGCCTGATCGGACATATGACTGAGGACGAGGTCCATCACCCGTTCCGCCTTCGTCTGGCCAGCGGTGGCGGCGTCTTCCGCCAGCAGTCCCATGACCATGTCGGGCGTCAGTTGTCCGACCGCCGACGCGACGTTGGTGAGCGTCGAGCCGAGCATCTCGGGCTGCTTCTGTGTCACGGCTTCGACGAACCCGCGAATCATGCGCATGACAGCGGCGCTCTTGGCGCTGATGCCGCCCTGCGCTTTCGTTTCGATCGTGCTCATCATCTCCGCGACGCGGTCGGCGTCGCCGGCGAGCTCGAGCAGCTCCTTCATGGCGCTGTCGTCGAACGTCGCCATGCCCTGGAGGCAGTTCGAGACGATCTGGTCCCAGGCGGCCGAGTGCGTCCCCCGGCGCTCGCGCAGGACCTCGCTGTAGTCGATCTCGCGCAGCTCGATGTGGCGGCCGGCCATCGTCGTCCACACGCGCGCGATGCCGCCCTCGGCGCGGATCGATTCGGGAGACCGGCCAAGCAGCTGCAGGAACCCGAGCCAGGCGTCGCGGTCTCCGCCGGGCTGGATGACCATCTCGCCGATGAGATGGTCGTGCAGCAGCACGGCGAGATCGGTGACCGCCTGATCGTCGCGGGCCGGCTTCCGCCCGTCGATGCGGAATTCGTCGGGGAGCACGGTGATCTTGATCGGGCCGTGAAGGGCCTCGTGGGAGGTCGTCTGCACGATACGCCCGACCGTCGCGCCAATCGCCGGATGCGACGAAGGATAGAGCAGCACGGCGCGCGCCGCCGCCTTGCAGGCGCGCGCCAGCTCAAGAATGCGCGCCGTCTCTTCCGGACTGAGGAGCTCGACGTCGTCGCCGGGGGCGCTCATACGCTTGCGTCGAGATACTTCAACGGATCGATGCCCGCTTCCTCAGGATCGACCGCCTCGACCACGGCGCGCGAATGCACGCCGCGGCTGTCGAGCTCCCAGGTATTCGTGAGGAGCGCGTGCTCGAGGATGTTGCCTTTGCTGTCCGTGATGATCTTCACCTGCGGCCGGAATGGATCGGTCGGGTGTTCGGCAGTCACGACCGCGAGCTCTTCGGTACTGAGACGCACGAGATTGCCGACGGGGAAGAGGCCCATCAGATTGACGAAACGCTTGAGCAGCACCTGGTTGAACGCCGGATTGCCCTGTTCGCCCATGATATTGCGGATGCGATCGGTGGCGAGGCCCTTGCGGTACGGCCGGGTGCTGCGCAGCGCGTCGAAGACGTCGGCGATGCTGACGATCATCGTACAGAGGTTCAGCTTACGGCTTCCGATCTTCTCGGGATAGCCGCTGAGATCCTGTTTGAGGTGGTGCTCGAACGCGACGATGGGCGCCAGCGCCGGCATCTCGGGGGTGCGCCGGAGGATGTGCGCGCCGTCCACGACGTGGCGCTTCATAATGTCGAATTCGTCCCGGCTCAGCTTGTCCGGCTTGTTGAGGACTTCGAGCGGCGTGTTGACCTTGCCGATGTCGTGCATCAGCGCGGCGAAGCCGAACTCGCGCAGCAGGTTGCCTTCGATGTTCAGCGCACGCGCCTGCGCCATGGCCAGCGCCGACACGTTCACCATGTGCGTGAACGTGTAGTTGTCGTATTTCTTCAGCGCCGTGAGCGCCATCAGCGACGTCCGGTCCTGCGTGACCAGCTTCGCCAGGCCGTCGATGATCTTCTTCGCGGCGGCGGGGTCCGGCTTGTCGCCCGCCTTGGCCGCCTGCCAGAGCGACTCGGCCGTTTCGACAGCCGTCGAGTACACGCGCCGCGCGGCCGCGATGCCGGCCTCCTGGTCGTCGACTTCTTCGACGACGACGCGGCCGAGCGCGATGTGCCGGACGCCCCTGGTGGCCAGCCGGTCGGGGAGCGGCACCGGCGACTTCCGATCGCTCAGGATGGCGACGAGGCTGCGGACTTCTTCCTTGGTGAGGCCGCGCGTGAACGTGATCTTCTCGACCTCGCGCTCACGCAAATCGCGCGCGAAGCCGACCATCGTGGCGCTGCCCTTCGGCAGGCGGCTGGCGTCGACGATGATCTCGTCGCCGATGAACGCCACGACGATCGACGGGGCGGACTGGAGACCTTCGATGGCGGCGGCGCTCAGCGCGTCGATGCCGCGCTGCACCAGCGGATGGCTCGGGGCGTACAGTTCAGTGCCCCGCAGCGCCGCCGCCAGCCGTCGCACGAGCTCTTCGGATTTCTTCTGTTCCACGTCTTACCGCTGCTTCTGCGCCAGGACTTTTTTCAGCCCGCGATCGCCGGACTGCGCCAGCTGGTCCATCGCCGCCGTCGCTTTGCTGCCACCGATCCGGATCATCGCGTCGACGGCGTGCCCTTTCAGGGCCTTCACTTTCCTGCCGCCGAAGAACCTCTTCACGCGCGCGACGCTGACGAGCGTGGGCACGGCCGCGTCGCTGCCGACGACCGCCAGCGCGTCCACGGTTTGAAGCACGACGTCGTGGTCCTTGCCGAGCGGATCGCTCTCGGCGACGACGCGCGCCAGCATCGGCACGACGCGCGGATCCCGATCGGCGACCAGCGCATTGATGACGGCCGTTCGCACCTGGCCGGTCGCCGCCCGCAGCACGGTCTGGACGGCGCGCGCGGCGGCCGGGTCGTCGATCTTGCCGAGCGCGGCAACGGCCGCCTGCGCGACGCGCGGATCGCTTTTGCGCAGGAGCGGCTGGAGCAGCGGGACGGCCTCGGGCGACGCGATGGCGCCGAGGATCCTCGCGCCGGCGAGCTGCGCGAACCAGCGCTCGTCGGACACGAGCGGCGCCAGGCGCGACACCGCCTGCCTGCCGAACGCGATAATGACGCCGGACGCGCGGCGTGACGCGTCGGTTTCCTTTTCGCTGACCGCCGCGTCGATCAGCGGCGCCACGGTCGACGGGCCAATCTTCACGATGATCGGGCGGATGCTGTCCCAGCCGGCCTCGTCGACATCGCCGATGAGCGCCACGGTCTCGCGCATCGCGAGCGACTCGCCGAGCCGGTCCAGCGCCTGGCGGCACGTGTCGCGCCCGATCGCGTGCGGGGTCGACGCCCGCGCCGTCAGCGCGTCGACGACGGCGTTCGCGTCTTCGTACGCGCCGGCCATCAGCAGGTCTTCGGCGAGCGCGGCCATGTCTTCGGCAATATCCCCGGCGCGCTTGGCGTCGCTCTCGATCGTCATCAGATCGATGAGCATCTGCACCGACAGCCCCCTGACGCTTTCCTGGCCGAGGCTCGCCATCCAGTCGGGCAGCTCCGGCGGCAGTTCGACCGTCGCCATGCGCTCGGCGCGTCCGCCGACGCCGTCGAGCGCCGACCGGTACGTCTCGGAGACGTACGGCTTGTCGTTGTACGAGACGAGCAGCTCTTCCATCGACGACCACAGCGTCTGAAACTGCCCGGCCTTGCCGAAATCGGTTTCGCTCAGCAACGTGCGGGTCAGCGTCATGACGCGTTCTTTCCGCTCTTCGTCGGGCGCGATCGTGTTGAAGATCGTCGCGAGGCGGTCCGACGCCTGGCCGTCGAGGGCGAGCGCCGTCGCCAGGAGCTGGGCGACCTTGGTGTCGTCGAACGCCGCCGCGAGGCCCTTCACGATCTGCGTCGTGGCCTTCGGGTCGTCCTCGGTCTGCATGACCTGCATGACGACGTGCGGATCGAGCTGCAGTGACGCGGCGGCGAGGTTGTTCATGACCTCGGGCATCCGGTCGGCCGCTTTCGCCGAGACGATGCCGGTGAGGTGGCGGTAGGCGGCGAGGACGGCGGCCGCCTGCGATGTGATCATCGGCGAGCCGTCCACCGCGCATCGCGGCGCGGCGACGGCCGTGGCCAGGTCGCCGATGTCGGGCGCGCTGCCCGAGATCGCGAGGATGCGTTCCTGCGACGCCTCGTCGAACACGGTGAGCGCGCTGGTGATCGACAGGACGATCGATTTCCACAGGTCGTCGCGCCTGGCGGGCTCGGGCACCGAGCCCTCGTCGCGCGCGAGGAGGCTGGCGTAGTCGATCTGTTCGAGCTGGATCGACGGATGTCCGTCGGCCTCCCAGATTCTGGCGGGACCGCCGCGCTTGCGGCGATCGCCGGTTTCGAGCGTCAGGATCTGCAGGAGCGAGTGGACGGCGTCGGGCGGCACGTCGCCGACGAACGTGATCCGCAGCAGATCGCGATCGTGCAGCAGGGCGGCGGCTTCGGCGATGCCGCCTTGTCCCGCGTCCGCAGACGCGCCTTCGATCAGCAGCGTGTCGGGCGTGATGCCGATGGAAAAGATCGCGCCGGCCGTCGCCTGTTTGATCGCGTCCGCCAGGCGCGAGACCGACGCGCGGACGGTCGGATGGTCCGGCGGGTAGAGTGTCCAGTTGCGCGCGGCGGCGAGCAGGGCGCGCGCAAGTTGCAGCAGGCCCCGCGCGAGTTCCGGGGAGAGCTCGGACGCCTGAGACATGGACTCCCGCAGTATACTGCCCGCTCGAATGCGCGCGGTCGACATCATCATCAAGAAGCGGGACGGCGGCGCCCTCAGTCGCGAGGAAATTTCATTTTTCGTCTCCGGCGTGACCGAGGGCACGTGGCCCGAGTACCAGGCCTCGTCGCTGCTGATGGCGATCGTGCTGCGCGGGATGACGCCGCAGGAAACCGCGTGGCTGACCGACGCGATGGTGACGTCGGGGATTCGCGTCGACCTCTCCCGCATTCCCGGCATCAAGGTCGACAAGCACAGCACCGGCGGCGTCGGCGACAAGACGTCCCTGATTCTGGCGCCGGTGGTCGCCGCATGCGGCCTGCCGGTGCCGATGATGTCGGGCAGGGGCCTTGGCCACACCGGCGGCACGCTCGACAAGCTCGAGGCCATTCCCGGTTTTTCCGTCCGCCTGTCGCTCGACGAGATGCTGCGCGCCCTCGAGACGACGGGCTGCGCGATGATCGGGCAGACCGAGCAGATTGCCCCCGCCGACAAGAAGCTGTACGCGCTGCGCGACGTCACCGGCACCGTCGAGAGCATTCCGCTCATCAGCGCGTCGATCATGAGCAAGAAGATCGCCGAAGGCATCGGCGCGCTCGTGCTCGACGTCAAGACGGGCAGCGGCGCCTTCATGAAGACCGAAGCCGACTCGCGGCGCCTGGCGGAATCGCTCGTCGCCATCGGCAACGCCTCGGGCGTGAAGACGCTGGCGATCATCACCGACATGGACGCGCCCCTCGGCCGCGCCGTCGGCAACGCCGTCGAAGTCGTCGAGTGCATCGAGTCGATGCGCGGGCAGGGGCCGGCCGACCTCATGGAAGTCACGATGGCGCTGACGGTGCCGCTCCTCGTCCTCGGCGGAGTCGCCGGCACACCCGCCGACGCCGCGCGTCTCGCGCAGCATGCGATTGATTCCGGGGCGGCGCTCGACCGGTTCCGGCGCATCATCGAGGGGCAGGGCGGCGACGCCCGCGTGATTGACGACGTCTCGCGGCTGCCGCACGTGAGCGGGCGTCATCCCGTGCAGGCGTCGCGAAGCGGCTACGTCGTGCGGATGGATGCGGAGCTGATCGGCCGCGCCTCGGTGACGCTCGGCGCGGGACGGGACCGTGTGGAAGACGCCGTCGACCCGGCCGTCGGCATTCTGGTGAACGTGAAGCCGGGAGCCAGAGTCAGCGCCGGCGACACCATGCTCGACGTGCTCTACCGGGACGAGGCCCGGCTCACTGCGTCGCTCGACCTCATCACGCGGGCCATCGTGATTGGCGACGAGCCGCCGGCCCCGCGCCCATTAATCGTCGGGGAGGTGCGCTGATGCTCGGTCTGCTGCAACCGCTGTTTGGCGCGGCCGTGATTCTGGCGATCGCGGTGGCGTTCTCGACGAACCGCCGCGCGATTCGCTGGAGCACCGTGGCGTGGGGCCTCAGCCTGCAGGTCGTGTTCGCCATCCTCGTCCTCAAGACCAACGTGGGACAGCGCGTGTTCACGACGCTGGGCGCGTACATCACGAAGCTGCTCGGCTTCTCCGGCGTCGGGTCGTCCTTCGTGTTTGGCGCGCTCGGAGACTCGACGGTCTGGGGCCGCGTGATGGTCGGCGCGCTCGGCCCGGAAGGCGCGCAGTCGGCGAGCCTCTTCGCTTTCCAGGTGCTGCCGACCATCATCTTCATCGCGGCGCTGTTCGCCATCCTTTATTACTACGGCGTCATGCAGATCGTCGTCCGCATCTTCGCCGTGCTGATGCAGCGCGTGATGGGGGCCAGCGGCGCGGAGTCGCTGAACGTGGCGGCGAGCATCTTCATGGGGCAGACGGAAGCGCCGCTGACGATCCGCCCGTTCCTGCCCGAGATGACGCAGTCGGAGCTGATGACCGTGATGACGTCCGGCATGGCGCATGTGTCGGGCGGCGTCATGGCGGCGTACATCCTGTTCGGCATCGAGGCGAAGCACCTGCTGACGGCCGTCATCATGACCGCGCCAGGCACGATCATGATGGCCAAGATGTTCGTGCCGGAAGTCGACGTGCCGAAGACCATGGGGAGCGTCACACTCGACGTCACAACCACCGACGTGAACGTCATCGACGCCGCCGGCCGCGGCACCGGCGAAGGCCTGCATCTCGCGCTGAATGTCGGCGCGATGCTCATCTCGTTTCTCGCGCTCATCTCGCTGCTGAACGCGCTGCTCGGCCTTGTCCATCTCAGCCTGCCGCAGATCTTCGGCTGGGTGTTTTCGCCCGTCGCGTGGAGCATGGGCGTGCCCTGGCGCGACGCGCGGGTCGTCGGCAACCTCCTCGGCACGCGCATGGCGCTGAACGAATTCGTCGCCTACTCGCAGCTCGGGCCGCTCAAGGCGTCGCTCGATCCGAAGTCCTTCACGATCTGCACCTACGCGCTGTGCGGCTTCGCCAACTTCAGTTCGATCGGCATTCAGATCGGCGGCATCGGCGCGCTGGCGCCGAACCGGCGCCACGATCTGGCGCGGCTGGGCCTGCGAGCGATGTTTGCCGGCACGCTGGCCAACTTCATGACGGCGACGATCGCCGGGTTCCTCCTGTAGATGGATTACTTCGGACACGTTCAGGCCGCCGCGGACGCCGTGCGTGCTCGCGCGGGCGCGCTTCCCACGACCGCCATCGTCCTTGGATCGGGGCTCGGCGACTTCGCCGGCTCGCTCACCGGGGCCACATCTATTAAGTACAGCGAGCTGCCGAACTGGCCCGTCTCGAGCGTGCCAGGGCACGAAGGCCGGCTCGTCATCGGCACCATGCAGGGCCACCGCGTGGCCGCGCTGGCCGGACGCTGTCATCTGTACGAGGGCTACGACGGCCAGTCGGTCACGTTTGCGACGCGGGTCGTCGGACTCCTGGGCGTGAAGCGGCTGATTCTGACCAATGCCGCCGGCGGCGTGAACACGACCTTCTCACAGGGCGCGCTGATGGTCATCGACGACCACATCAACCTGACCGGGCACAACCCGCTCGCCGGGCCCAACGACGATCGATTTGGTCCGCGCTTTCCGGACATGTCGACCGTATATTCTTCACGGCTGCGCG
>Ga0315281_10010784_pt1 | contig 12552 bp, 16 predicted proteins | sample YL17G07_0_MG_FD_204540 | JGI IMG/M metagenome (GOLD analysis project Ga0315281, IMG submission 204540) | Sediment microbial communities from Yellowstone Lake, YNP, Wyoming, USA - YL17G07_0 | ecosystem: Environmental > Aquatic > Freshwater > Lake > Sediment | place: USA: Wyoming | collected... | reverse complement strand
ATAAATTCCATGACTTATATCGATATTGTAGAATTGAACTCCCAAAACCCACTTTGCGAAAAATAAATTCCTTTTTCTTTCAGAATCGAGATACCACAACGGATTTATTTTCACCGAGAATTGCTGCCTGCTCGAGCCTTATGATCTTCAACTAAAGTTGTCACGACACAATCTGGCTTTCACGGCCTGGTATAAAAAATTGATGAGCACCGGACAAACTATCGTTAGCGACCTGCACATCTCACACGCCACTCAGCGACCGACGGTGATCATTGCCACACCCATGCATGACGATGCAGGTAAGATCATTGGGATATGGGCCGGAGCCCTCAAATTAAAGGAACTTTCGGAAATCGGCCGCGGTGAGTTGGGGAGCGAGACACCATTGCATTATGGATACGTCACGGACAATCGAGGGCTGGTTATTGCGCATCAGAGTAACCTCAAGTATGTGGAGGAGCAAACTGATTTCAGTTCGGTGCCACCCGTGCGAGCCGCTCTATCTGGACAAAGAGGAGCAACTCAATTCATAGATCCAATTGAGCGGGAGGAGAAACTGGGAGCATATTTACCCCTTTCAGGATCGGGGTGGGCGGTGGTCTATGTGGTACCCACGACCATTGCCTTTGCCCCCATGAATGATCTGGCACAAAACCTCGCATTGATTGCAGCAGGAGTGGTCGTTATATTGGGCCTTGTCAGTTTGGGGGTTGTACGAAAGATCACCAAGCCTCTTGAGAAACTCACAGTAGGAGCGGAAAAAATCGGTGCTGGGAATTTAACCCAGCGAATAGAGGTAAGGACAGGCGACGAACTCGAACGGCTTGGTGATGAGTTTAATCGCATGGCTGCTTCTTTGTCGGAGAAGGAAGCACAACTTCATGAATACACTCAGCAGTTGGAGCAGAAAGTCCAGGAGCGAACAAAAGGTCTCCAGGAATCAGAGGAAAGATTCCGCATCGGCGCTACCAGTGCCAGCGATCTCATCTGGGACTGGGACATACCCAGCAGCAGATTGGACTGGTTTGGAGATATAGACGAAATACTGGGTTATCAGCCCGGAGAGTTCCCGCGGACTATAGACGCCTGGGGAGAAGCCATTCACGGCGATGACGTCCCCCGGGTCAACGCCACGCTGGAACGACACCTGAAGGAAGGAGAAGCTTATTACGAAGAATACCGCATTAAGTGCAAGGATGGGACTTACCGCTACTGGACGGACCGGGGCACGGCCATGCGAGATGAAAAAGGTGAACCTTACAGGATGATCGGCGCCTGCAGCGATATCACCAAGCGCAAGCGGGCGGAGGAGGAGATCCACAAGCTCAACGCCGAACTAGAACAGCGCGTTCGTGATCGAACCGCGCAACTTGAAGCTGCCAACAAGGAACTTGAAGCCTTTTCCTACTCTGTTTCTCATGACCTGCGGGCGCCCCTGCGGGCCATTGACGGATTCTCACGCGTGGTGTTGGAAGATTATACTGGCAAACTCGATGACGAAGGCAAACGGTATCTGAACCTCATCCGAAGCAATACCCAAAAGATGGGGCACCTGATCGATGACCTTCTTGCTTTTTCTCGCTTAGGCCGACAGGAGATAAGAGTTTCAGAAATGGACATGGGAAAATTAGCAAAGGCTGTATCTGAAGAACTTAAACTTGCTGTTCCTGAGCGAAAGGTGGGATTTAACATCAATAAACTTCCACCCTCTCATGGCGACCAGGCAATGATTCGTCAGGTTCTTATAAATCTCCTCTCCAATGCTGTCAAATTCACAAGACCCAAAGAGACCGCGACGATTGAAGTTGGGGGGGGAAGAGAAGGAAATGAAAACATCTATTATGTCAAAGACAATGGGGTAGGGTTTGATATGCAATACGTAAATAAGTTGTTTGGCGTGTTTCAGCGACTTCATAGCTCTGAAGAATTTGAAGGAACAGGCGTCGGGCTTGCCATTGTTCAGCGCATTATCCACCGACATGGTGGAAGAGTTTGGGCGGATGGGAAAGTGGGAGAGGGGGCCACATTTTACTTTTCGCTTCCAGCGAAAAAGTGATTACACAGATTATGAAATGCGATTACACGGATTGGAAAATATAATTACACGGATTAAAGAATGGGTTACACGGATTTAAAAAATAGATTACATGGATAATTTTCGAGAAAATAAATGGAAGAAGAACAGTTGACTAAACAAATTATTGGTTGTTGTTTTAAGGTTCATCGAGAATTAGGACCGGGATTTACTGAAAAAATATATCACAAGGCACTGAAATTAGCACTTAAAGAAGAGGGCCTTCGGTTTCAGACTGAAAAAGAGTTCAACGTCTATTATTCAGATCAGCAAGTGGGGACCTTCAGAGCTGATTTAGTCGTGGAGGACAAAGTAGTGGTTGAAATAAAGTCTTTAGAAGGGAAAGTCCCTATGGTTTTTGAATATCAACTACTTTCGTATTTAAAGGCGTCGGGGCTTCGCATTGGTTTGCTGGTTAACTTTGGTAACAAGAGCTGTCAGGTAAAAAGGCTTGTTTGTTAATCCGTGTAATCTTGTTTTGAATCTGTGTAATCAAAATATAAGGAGGGGCATATGGCAGTCACAAACGAAGTTGAAATCCTTTTTGTGGAAGACAATCCAAATGATGTGGAACTGACGCTCAGGGCGCTGAAGAAAAACAATTTAACGAACAAAGTGCATGTAGTGAAGGATGGAGCAGAAGCCTTGGAGTATATTTTTGCTACCGGTGCTTATGCTCATCGAAAAATTGAAGACTATCCGAAAGTGATACTCCTTGATTTGAAACTTCCCAAGGTGGATGGGTTAGAGGTTCTGCGCCAAATCAAGTCGAATGAGCGGACAAAAATGATTCCAGTGGTAGTACTAACATCTTCAAAAGAAGAACGGGACTTGGTCGATAGCTACAAACTTGGTGCAAATAGCTACATTGCAAAACCAGTGGATTTTGAGAGCTTTGTCAAGTCAGTTTCAGAATTGGGACTTTATTGGTTGTTGTTGAACCAACCACCACGTTAGATAAAAAAGATTGCAGCGATTTTAAAAATGATTACAGAGATATAGATCATGATTACAGAGATTTTGAAAAATGATTACAACAATATTAAAAGATGATTACAGCGATTAACGAATCGCCGTAATCGTTGTTTGAATCGACGTAATCTGGTTTTGTATCGCCGTAATCGGGGGTTAAATCGTCGTAATCATTACTATGGACGTAAACAGGAGGGAGATTTAAAATGGGCATTCCTCTTCGGGTATTGATTGTTGAAGATTCTGAAGAAGATACTTTGCTGATTGTCCGCGAATTGAAACGGGGTGGATTTGATCCGATCCACGAACGGGTCGAAACAGCTGAAAGCATGAAAGCGGCCCTTTCCACGAAGACATGGGACCTCATCCTCGCCGATTACTCGATGCCACACTTCAGCGGCCTGGAGGCTCTGAAACTTTCCAAAGAAAGCGGACTGGATCTCCCTTTTATTATCGTCTCAGGCTCGATTGGTGAGGATGTTGCTGTAGAGGCGATGAAGTCAGGTGCCCATGACTATTTAATGAAGAATAATCTTGCCCGACTCATCCCCGCCATTCAACAGGAGCTTCGTGAAACGGAGGTGAGGCGAAAGCTTAAACATTCTGAGAAAGCTCTTCAGGAGGCAGAGAAGAGATATAGACAGGTTGTGGAGAATGCAACAGAGATTATTTATACCATTGATGAGAAAGGGAATTTCACTCATGGCAATCCTACTGGGTTGAAGGTGACTGGCTATTCGCTCCAGGAACTTCGGGAACTCAATTACACGGATCTTGTAGCTCCTGAGCACCGTGAAAGAGTATCACAGGCATATACCAACCAGTTCCGAGAGAGGCGGCCAACGACTTACATTGAGTTCCCTTTTTTTAGCAAGGCTGGAGAAATTATATGGTTCGGGCAAAATACCTCCCTTGTGATTGAAGATGGAAAGGTTGTGGGATTTCATATCATTGCCCGGGACATCACTGAGCGCAAGCGCGCGGAGGAGGCCCTGCGGGAATCAGAAGAGAAATATCGTTTGTTGGTAGAGAATGCAAATGAAGCCATTTTTGTGATCCAGGACGGAATGCTTCGGTTTTTTAATATCAAAAACATAGAACTTATTGGTTACTCAAAAGAAGAACTAACTTCCACTCCTTTTATTAATTTCGTGCATCCAGATGATCGAGAAGTAACCTTAGGGCGTTACCTGAAAAGGATCAGAGGTGAGGAACTGCCCGGAGTCAGTGTTTTCAGAGTTATTGATAAAGCCGGAAATATTAAGTGGGCAGAAGTAAATTCTGTTCTCATCTCATGGGAAGGAAGGCCCGCCACTTTGAATTTTTTGGACGATATCACCGAGCGCAAGCGCGGGGAGGAGGTATTGCGGGAAAGCCAGGAACGTTTCCGTTTGGCTTTCGAGGATGCCAATATCGGAATGTGCCTGGTGGATCTTAATGGACGTTTGACACGGGTCAATCAAAAGATGTGTGAGATATTCGGGTACACCCGGAAAGAGCTTGAAGGGTTGACCGTCAATGATATCGCTCATCCAGAAGATTTGGACCTAAGCCCTACATTTATGGACCGCGTCACATCGGGAGAAGTTGAGCATGCTATCTTCGAAAAACGGTACTTTGACAAAAATGGTCATATCGTGTATGGGCAAGTTTCCAGTTCGCTTGTTCGCGATGCTCAGGGGGTACCCCAATACTTCATCTCTCATGTTCAGGACGTCACCGAGCGCAAGCAGGCGGAGGAGGCTTTGAAACAGAGTGAGGAACGCTATCGGGCGGTGGCCAACTCTGCCATCGATTCCATTATAACAATTGATAATGCTGGAATTATCATAGGATGGAATCAGGGCGCAGAACATACCTTTGGTTTTAATGAGACTGAGATATTAGGACAGTCGCTGGACGTATTGATGCCGGAGAGCTACCGTGAGGCACATACCGTCGGACTGAACCGCCTACAAAAAGGCGGCGAGCCACGTGTTATTGGTAGAACTGTAGAACTGGAAGGGAAGCGCAAAAACGGTAGCGAGTTTCCTCTGGAATTATCACTGGCACAGTGGGAAACAAAAGAGGGTCAATTTTTTACAGGCATTATCCGAGACATCACCAAACGCAAGCGGGCAGAGGAGGAAAAGGCTACCCTTCAAGAGCAGCTTCGCCAGTCACAGAAGATAGAGGCGATCGGTCGTTTAGCCGGTGGCATTGCCCATGACTTCAATAATCTCCTCACCGTCATTAAAGGTTACAGTCAACTCTCACTTATCGAGCTCAAAGAGGATGTTCCTTTGAGGGGAAACATTGAGGAGATCAAAAGAGCCAGTGATAAAGCAGCAGACCTCACCCGACAACTCCTTGCCTTCAGCCGTCGTCAGATCCTGGAGATGAAAGTTCTTGATCTGAATACCGCTCTAAGAGACATGGACAAGATGCTTCATCGTCTCATTGGCGAGGATATCGAACTGACCACCTTATTAGCCGATGATTTGGGAAGGGTGAAGACCGATCCAGGGTGGGTTGAACAGATTATCATGAACCTTGCGGTCAATGCCAGAGATGCGATGCCTTCTGTAGGGAAACTTACCATTGAAACAGCCAATGTGGAGTTGGATGGAGCCTATGCCCGTAACCATATTGCAGTAACACCGGGTCGCTATGTGATGCTTTCAATGAGTGATACGGGAGTGGGGATGACACCAGAAGTAAGACAACAGGTCTTTGAGCCCTTCTTTACGACTAAGGAGAAAGGTAAGGGAACGGGTCTCGGGCTTTCGACAGTGTACGGTATTGTGAAACAGAGTGGTGGAAACATCTGGGTTTACAGTGAACCGGGTCAGGGCACGACGTTTAAGATTTACCTTCCTCGGGTGGATGAACCTTTGGAAGAATTGAAAGAAAAGGTAGTTAAGGAGGAGCTTCCTCGTGGGAATGAGACTATTCTTTTGGTGGAGGATGAGGAAGTGGTCCGAAAGCTGGCGGTGCGAATTTTGAAGAGGCAGGGATATACGGTATTAGAGGGAAGCCATGGGAATGAGGCTATCGATGTTTGCAAACAGCATAAGGGGCCAGTTCATCTGTTGTTGACGGATGTGGTGATGCCCCAAATGAGTGGTCGTCAATTGGCAGAGCAGCTTAAGCAAGTATGTCAAGATTTTAGGGTTCTCTATATGTCGGGTTACACAGATAATGCCATCACTCATCATGGTGTTTTGGAAGAAGGAATGAATTACATCCAGAAGCCTTTTACAGTGGATGGACTTGCAAGAAAAGTAAGAGAAGTGCTCGATAAGTAATTGTGGAATTCGGATTGCGCCCGCCTGCGCCGAGGCTTCGGGGGGCAAGGATTGCGGAATTTTGAAATTCATTAAAATCGTAAATCGGAAATCTAAGATCGGCAATTTTAATCGAAACTATTAATTTTGAATTCCAAAATTGAGATCACGTTTCCAAGCGACTTTTTGCGTTGAATAGTTTTTTATCAATTTCGATGCCTTATTTAAATTTTTTACAAAAATATGACATTTTGTGCCTTTCTGAAAACCTGATTCTTCTCACCTAATTTTTAAAATCCCCTTTGATTTCAATTAATTTAATCTGTTTTTCCCATTTGGCATAAGACTTGCTTAATATATTTACAAATACTAAAAGGAGTGGGTTATGAGTCTGATGGTTAAGGAACTTGCTTTCTCCAATTTATTTATAATTTGGTTAATTATTTTCGGTGGTTTCGCATTTTTAAAAATAGTGAAAAAGCGGTTGGAAGACTGGTAAAACATTATTAATATCAAGAACAAATCTGCTCTTTTCTTACAAAATTGTATATGGAGGAAAAGATGAGTGGTAAAGAAATTTTAGGTATCCGAGAAACAGAAGAGGGGAGAAAGATAGAGATTAGTTTACAAAGAGTAGCCAGTTGGGCATTGGTCTTTACCAATGCGTTCTTCGTCTCCTATTTCTTCGCCAAACTGTTTCAATGGGTTTAAAATTTACTGATTATTTTAATAATTTTGACAAACCCCTAAACTCTTCAGTCCCAGCCTCCTTCAACAGTTGAAAGGCGATGATCTCGGTGGTCGAGATCATCGCCCCCCTTTTTTCCATCCATCTCAAACCGATCTCCCAATCCAGTTTTCTCCTTGAACAGATTGCATCCGCCACCACATGGACCTCATAGCCTTTCTGTATTAGGTCGGCGGCTGTTTGCAGCACACACACATGAGTTTCGATCCCGGAAAGGATGACCTGCTTCCTTCCCAATCGATTTAATTTTTCGTTGAATGTCTCCACCCCGCAGCAACTAAAGGAAACCTTCTCAATAGGAAGGATGGACCCCAGTTCCATTTTGATTTCAGGGACCGTCTTGCCCAGTCCCTTAGGATATTGTTCAGTCATCAGAATGGGGATAGCCATTTCTTTTGCGAAGGTGAGAAGGGTCCGGATATTTTGTATCACATTTTTCCCTACCTCTTGATTCATCTTCTTCATCAAGACATCCTGAACATCGATTACAATGAGGACGACTTCCCCTCTCTCGATTGACACGAATCCGCTCATTCTTTTCCCTCCGACACTTACCATTAGAACTTTCAAGTTGAATTTTCAAACAATTCGTATATTAAAAATCGCTCAACTTAGCTATAATACATTTTATCCACTTATGAGGGAGAATAAACAGCTATGACCGAGAAGATGACTTATGCAGGCGTTGGTGTTGATTATGAGGCAATGGATCCGTTTAAGCGGCTGGCGCAGCTGGCCGGCCGAGAAACGGCCAAAAACATTTTGCGCCTTGGTTTTTCGGAAGTGGAGATGAGCAGGGGAGAAAGCGCCTATCTCATGGATGCCGGGGATCACTATGTGGCGCATGTGGAAGAGGGCTTGGGCACTAAAGATTTGGTGGCGGATGCGATGTATATGGCAACCGCGAAGTCGTACTATGATCGTATAGCACAGTGTACCGTCGCAATGATCGTCAATGACATGATAACGCTCGGCGCATTACCGCTTTCAGTTGCCATGCATCTGGCTGTTGGTGCTTCAAGCTGGTTCAGCGATGAAAACCGTTGTGATGATCTCATCGACGGCTGGAAAAAGGCGTGTGATTTGGCGCGTTGTACATGGGGCGGCGGGGAAACGCCAACCTTAAAGGACATCGTTCATCCAGATACAGCCGTTCTTAGCGGCTCGGCTGTAGGAGTGGTGAAACCCAAGAGCCGTCTTATCAATGCGGCCAACATTCAACACGGGGATGCGATTGTCATCATCGGTAGCTCCGGTATTCATGCCAATGGGCTTACGCTCGCGCGGGAGATCGCCGGAACGTTGCCCAATGGTTATCTTACAAAGCTCGGCGACGGACGGCTCTATGGCGAGGCGTTGCTCGACCCGACGACTATTTATGTTCCCTTGGTTGAGGATTGCTTTAATGAAGGCGTAGAGATTCATTATGCTGTTAATATCACAGGCCATGGTTGGCGTAAGTTGATGCGAGCAACACAGCCATTCGTCTATATCATCGACCATATTCCCGTACCGCACCCCGTTTTCTCTTTTATTCAAGAGCATGGGCCGGTGGATGATAAGGAGGCTTACGCAAATCTGAACATGGGAGCCGGATTCGCACTCTATGTGCGAGAGAGCGATGTGAGAAAAGTATTAGCCACTGCTCATTTTCTTGGTATGTCCGCTTTGCAAGCTGGCACTATTGAGTCCAGCAAGGTTAAGAAAGTCATCATTAACCCGTTGGGTCTTGAGTATCTTGGTCCAACGTTGGGCGTTCGTTGACCATCAAAAAAAACCGCATTTAATTATTTATCCCTGACCACAAATCTCATATCGTTTATCATTCTGGTATCTCCTCCCATTCTGGAGTATCTGTATCCAAGGGTGGACGTCTGATCCGGACACGTGTAGGATCAACAACAACGATGCATCCCGAAAGGGCAGTAATATCCGTTTCTTTAACAAAATTGACGATGAAACGGTTTGTTGCCAGGGGGCCCATACTGTGAGGTCGAAACAAAATAATACCCGGATGTGTTCCGGGGGGAAATTTTCGGAGGTCTGCAAATTCAAGGTCAAGTGTGAAAAGAATCACCCTTTCGGACTTAGCGGCAGCTCCGACTTCGACGTCAGACTTTCCCAGCAAGCCTTCATCGGCAGCAGTAAAGACATCATAGCCCTCCTGCTGAAGGTGTGGTTTCAAGTGGCGCGAAATGTTCTCGTCAAGTTTGATTTTTATCAAGCGCTGATTTTCCAGACATTCTCTCGTGTAAGTTCTGCTGCATAGGCGACAGCCGCCCGAATGTCGTCAATAGTGAGGGAAGGATAATGGTCGATGATTTCCTCCGGGGTCAATCCCTCAGCCAGCCCATCCAGGATGATCGAAATGTAAATCCGAGTTCCCCGGATACAGGGCTTTCCAGTACAAACTTTGGGATCAACGGTCACCCGAGCCAGCAATTCCTCTCTTGTCATGGCTAACCTCCAATTCCCCTCTCCCTCCGGGAGAAGGTGTAGGTGAGAAACATCTCAATTTTGTTGAAACCGGCACATTTACAACGCGCTTTACCCCGTTAGAAATAATGCCCCGCTGCTCTGCAGCGGGGTTGGGTTTTATAATAATTCCAGCGGGGTTTAATGCCCCGCTGGAATTTCTAACGGGGTTTACTTGCCCCACGGTTCCATGTGACTCCTCAGCCATTCGGAAATTCCATCAGCCTCTCTCTCGCCACGAGCCACTGCCCAAAAAAAGGCTCGACTTCTTCAGATGGGACAATTCGATAACCATTTAATCGTAGGCAAACGTCTGCCGCTACCAAAGCCGTGCGTTTATTTCCGTCAGCAAAGGGGTGAAAAGCGATAATGCTGTGAATGAGAGCCGCCACTTTTGAAACCAAATCAGGGAACAGGGCGACCCCTCCAAAGGAAGTGAAAGGCCTTGCCAATGCTGACTCCAACCCGCCAGGATTCGTGACTCCATGGACACCACCTGTTTCCTGGATGACTCGCTCATGTATTATCACCAGCTCCAGTAAAGTTATCCAATTCATTTTGCCAGCCCTTCCAGGGTTTTCCGATGGTCTCTTATGGAACTTCCAGTTAGTTCTTCAATCTTTTTCAATCGCTCACGATCAAGCGGAGTAGCAAGAAGTAAGATATCTCCCCCCACTTGAACTGCTTCGTAGGTGCGTGGCTCGGCAACATCCCTGAAGGAGTCCGGCACTGCAAGAGTCCCATTTTCTTTTTTTACAATCCCCAAATACTTCATTTTTTTCCTTCACCTCCTTTTAAATAATGGAATATCGAGACGATGGTTTCCATCAATGCGATGTATCCGGTCAAAGTTGTTTGCGCGCAGAGCCTTTACATCTGCACTGATCCGGTAAGCGTTATCCGACTCACTTGCACGTCGCTTGGAATATGAAACTACCGAATCATTTGCCCCCGTGCTTCGTAAGCTGAGAACAATCTCCGGAAAGAACCGATACCGGCCTGATTGGAGGAACTTTTTGAGATCCCCAACATGTTGCTAGGGCTTTCAATGCGGGAGAGAACGGGCCATAGCTCCCTTTCTGATAATCGAGTCCGAGAGGCAACCCTTGCTCAGAGGCAAAGTAGGCAATCTTTTGAAATCGTGTCCGGCCAACTGCCCAATGGTAGGGTTGCTCTTCAATTCGCTTCAGGATTTCAACCCAAGCTACCCACGCAGGCTTAATTGATTCGGGATCAAACACTTTCTGGATCATCATCACTCTCGAATCCTTTGGTAAGACCTCCTCTCCGCAAGTTACCCAATATTCTTCTTTTTGGCGGGAGGTTTTTGAGACCATAATTCAGGCGCCTTATTCTTTAGTTCGGTTTCAATTAACTCCGAGATCCATGCTTGTTCGGTCGTTCCCTCACGGACACAGAACATCTTTAAAGCCCTCTTGAATTCAGGGGGTACCCGGACATGAATCTGAGATGTCTTGTTGGGCGACTCGGCCATTTCATGTTCCTCCATTGAAAATTCCTTTGGTTTGGTAACTTTCTACCAAATAACCAAGGTACTGTCAAGAGGACTTTTATTGAAACTGAGTCTATCGAAGTGCAGGATCAACCCTGAGCCTTCAACCCCAGGCTCAGATTGAGTGGTAAGCCCCGGCATTGACACAGGTAGCTGAAGGGTTGACTTTTTTCACAAATGATTTATCCTGCATATAAGGATCGCTGATCAGTCAAAAGAGGAATTCGCTTTTTTTCTTAAAAAATTAGAAAGGTTAGTGAATGGGAATAAAATCCACATTCTTAAATGAGGGGATAGAGATGGAGTCAAACGGCGGAAGGATCAGAGTTTTAGTTTTTGCGAGCGGCGACGAGAAGGGGGGAGGCTCTGGTTTTCAAGAATTGGTCGAATTTTCCCGAACGAATCCGCCGGTCCTTGACGCTCAAATCATCGGAGTCATTTCTAACCATCAAAATGGAGGGGTTCGTAAAAGAGCGGACGCATTTACTATTCCTTTTGAGTATTGGTCCGGACCATTTGATGCCAAAGCTTATCGAGCATTCGTTGAAAAATATCAGGCTGACTTTGTCATGTGCTCCGGGTGGTTAAAGTTTGCGAGAGGACTCGATCCTGCAAAAACAGTCAATATACACCCGGGACCACTCCCGCGCTTTGGCGGACCCAAAATGTACGGGCATTATGTACACGAAGCAGTCATGGCAGCTTATCATCGAGGTGAAATAACCCAGAGCGCAGTGACGATGCATTTTGTTGACGACATCGCCTATGATAATGGTCCAATTATCTTCCAAATGCCAGTACTGATTAGACTTGACGATGATGCCGAGACACTGGCTAAAAGAGTAAACGAAAAAGAACGCGCCTGGCAAAGTTATATTTTAAACTTGGTCGTCCATCGGCATATTTACCTCAGCAATGGGCAGGTCTTTTACAAAAGTGATGTGCCTAAAAGACTTTTTTACTAAGCAGGCTGCTGAAAAACGCCCATCTGCGGCGTTGTCCGGCCGCCTCACCGTCTTGGCGGCGTGGCAAAAAGTCGCTCCTTATTCGTCGCGACGCCACCCCTCATCCTTCCCCGTATCAAGCGCGGGGCAGGCTTGTTGCGGTGTACATCGGTAGGGAACGGTTTTAAACCGTTCCCTACAAAGGGTTTCGGGCGCCTTGCATCTGCCTGCCTGCGCGTAGCCGCTTCGGCGGAGGCAGGGGCATTTTTGAGCAGCCTGTGAAAGAATGACGTTTCGGCAAACTACTAAGCAGGAGGACAGGGATGTACCACTTTTTCTTGCGCAGAAATGAGAAACTGGAATACTGCTTCAATGTGGAAACTTCCGCACCTTTGAATTCGAATGAGCTTTCGATTTTAAGGCAGCTCCTGGCCGACGGCTTTATATCGGAAAGTATATCTACCAGACCGATAAACCCTGACGGACGCGATGTGGTCGAACTTGGTCCGCGTATGAATTTTGCGACAGCCTATTCAACCAATATCGTCGCCATTTGCCAA
>Ga0315281_10010783_pt1 | contig 12553 bp, 17 predicted proteins | sample YL17G07_0_MG_FD_204540 | JGI IMG/M metagenome (GOLD analysis project Ga0315281, IMG submission 204540) | Sediment microbial communities from Yellowstone Lake, YNP, Wyoming, USA - YL17G07_0 | ecosystem: Environmental > Aquatic > Freshwater > Lake > Sediment | place: USA: Wyoming | collected... | reverse complement strand
CCTATAAAATGCGAAAATTAAATTGTGCGCCAAAGCTGAGAGAATCCATAGTGCAGTAATCATCGCTACCCTATTATAATTAAGAACAAAAAATCCCCAAAAACCTCGTTTAGTTTTTCCTCTTTTTTGCCCTGCAGAAAACGAGTGAACTCGTGAAACTCTTTTTGCCATGATATATATATATATATATATAATAAAATGATATTTATAAAATTACTTCTCTAGGAGCAGAACTCTCATATTTAGCAAGTCCGTTTTTCTGTCCTTTCAGCTTCAAAAAGAAATACCTGTTTCCCTGCTCGTCGGCATAAATCAAAGTTGTTCTGGAATCTTTTCTATCCCTATTCAAATATTCAAGGCAGCATTGTACTTCTTGAGTTTTGTATGATTCTCCAGGAACTAGATTTGAAACAAATCTCGTCTGTCTTCTAAGTTTTTCCTGCGTTTCAGAACTCATGAGAAAATTTGTGAGGCTCATTTTCTAATTAATTCCTTCCCATCATCGGTTAATTTAAGTTCATAACGCCATTCATCATTTCTCTTAATCCGCTCCCCACATAAATATCCCTCGTTCAAAAGTTCAAAGGCGTAATTTCTAAACCTCATTTTCCCAGAAAAAGAGTAATCTTCAATAATAAGAAACCTAAAATCATTATTTTCTATAGCTAATATCTCCAAAACTTTCTTATGTGTCTCTGTTATTTTAAGTGTCATTTCTATCCCCAATATTTTTGCCTTTATAATTTTTTTCCAAGAACTCTGCAATTTCTTTTTCTGAAACATCATAAATAATTTGGTTTTCACCCATTAAATTTTTTCTGCATTTGCGACAATTGTATTCATTATCTATGCCTACTGTAGTAACATATTTTATTTCGCAATCTGAACAAGCTGCCAATTCAAATCTAATAATTCCAAGCGGAGCCATGTCTTCAATTCTCATTTTTCCTTCCCAATAATTTTCTTTATGCCGACTTTTTTAGCGACATTATTTCCTTCTTCAAAACTTTCTTCCCACCCATGTATTTTTGCAGAGCTTTTGGAATTTTTACGCTTCCATCTTTTTGTTGATGATTTTCAAGAAGCGCAACCAAAGCTCTTGAAGTTGCAAGAGCAGTATTATTCAAAGTATGGGGAACGATTCTTTGTCCTTTTATTCTCGTTGAAATTCCAAGTTTTCTCGCCTGCGCATCTGTGAGATTTGAGCAGCTTCCAACTTCAAAATATCCTTTCTTCCTCGGACTCCACGCTTCAATATCAACTTGCTCATATTTCAAATCCCCCAAATCTCCGGAGCAAATTTTCAAAACTCTTATCGGAATTTCCAATCCTTTGAAAATTTGTATTGTAATCTTTTTTATTTCCTCAAAAAATTTCTCTGATTCATCAGGACTGCAAATTACAATCATCTCTATTTTGTTGAATTGATGCGTTCTATACAATCCTTTTTCATCAATTCCCTTTCCACCGATTTCTTTTCTAAAACACATCGAATAACTTGTATGTTTTATCGGCAGATTTTTTTCATTTACTTCCTGTCCTGCAAATCTTCCAATCATGGAATGTTCTGAAGTTCCAATCAAAGCCAAATCATCATCACGAAGAAGATAAATCTGATTTTTCTTGTCGTTCAAATCAGTGACTTGATCTATTATTTCTTCCTTCAGCATCAACGGCGTTTCAACATATCTGAATCCTTTTGAAACCATTACATCTCTCGCATAATTCACAAGCGCTGCATTTAGCAAAGCCAAATCTCCTTCAAGATAATAAAATCCTGTTCCGGAAACTCTTGCGCTGGAATCAAAATCCGCAACTCCCAAATTCTCCGCAATTTCAACATGACTCTTTACTTCAAAATCTTTTTTTTCAATTTTTCCAAATTTCTCAGCCTCAACATTTTTAGTCTCATCTTTTCCAATTGGAACTCTTGAAGACATAATATTCGGAACTTTTACAATTCCAAGTTTTAGTTTTTCATAAGTATCTTTTTCATCAGCTTCAACTTTCTCAAGTTTTTTTGGAATTTCTTTAGCTCTTTTTATAAGGGCATCAACCTTTTTTCCGCTCTTCTTCGCCTGGTTTATCTCCTCGCTGATTTTGTTTCTCTCGCTCCTTAAATTATCAGCTTCAAGCTTTAATTTTCTCCATTCAGAATGTAATTCCAAAACAGCATCGACAATTTTGGGATCCTTAAATTTGCTCTTGGTATTTTTCCTGTAAATATCTGGGTTATCACGCAAATGTTTGATATCAATCATAATAAAAACAATCAGTAAGTATATTTAAATTTATTCGAGAGTAAAAGATTTTTAAAATGAAAAGCCATGTATAAGAAATGGTAGAGGTGATAAACGGCACTAGCTCTGGAATTCTTGGGGCTTACAATCTCGTGATTTCTTCATTAGGTCCGGTGGCTGGAAGCTTTGTAAATTTATTTGTTATAGTTCTTCTTATAGTTCTTTACTCTATTTTTGTATGGAAACTTCACAAAATTATTTCAAAGAAAAATCTTCTTGATTTGAATCTTAGCAAATACAATCTTGCAGAATATGGAAACACAAAGCTCGTTTCAGCGGCGCTTTATTTTTTGGAATATATCATAATTTTGCCTTTTTTCACATTTTTCTGGTTTATGGCATTTGCAGTGTTCATAATAATATTCACAGAAAATTTGGACATCAATCTAGTATTTATCATTTCGGCGGCAATTATAACTTCAATAAGAATGACTGCATATTACAATGAAAGTTTGTCAAGAGAAATGGCTAAGCTTTTGCCTTTCAATCTTCTGGCTGCATCGCTTATCGTCGGGCAAAACTTTTTCAGCGTCGAAAGAATCATCGGGCATCTTGTAGAAATTCCATCGGCAATGAACATCATCCTCCCATATTTGGCATTTATAATACTTATAGAAATTATTCTAAGATTCTTTGATTTCACATTTTCCTTGTTTGATTTGGAATACGAAGATGAGGAAAAAGAAACGGAAATACCCGATGATTAAATGAATTCTCGGCGGATTTCAAATAACAACATTTTTAAATAAAATTTATATCAAAATTACATGCCAACCGTAAGAGTAAAGATTAACAGCACAGATATAGAAATGCTCAATCGTATTTGTGATTCTATAAAAGATTTGGCAAAAAGATCGGGAATCCTAATAAGCGGTCCAATTCCATTGCCGACAAAAAAACTCAAAATCACAACGAGAAAATCGCCTTGCGGAAACGGAACGGCAACTTTCGACAGATTTGAAATGAGAATTCACAGAAGACTCATCGACTTGCCTGCAAATGAAAAAGTTCTTCATGGAATTATGAGACTTCAGATTCCTAAAAGCGTTAATATCAAAATAGAAGTCAAAGATTAAATCTTTCTTGTAGTATATATTGGAGTAGTATAATTTTTATAAATAAAAACAAATATTTCTTAGGATGAAACAGTATCTTGATTTGGTTGAAAGAGTTCTTAAGAATGGAGTTAAAAAACCCAATAGGACGGGAATCGACGCGATATCAATAACTGGCGCAGATTTTGTTCATAATATGGCTGAAGGCTTTCCGCTTTTAACAACAAAAAAAATGCCTTACAAAACTATTCGCATCGAGCTTGAGGGTTTCATAAAAGGAATAACTGATAAAAAATGGTATCAGGAAAGAGGATGTAATATCTGGAACGAATGGTGCAGCCCTGAAAAAGTTCCTTATGGGCATGATGAAGAAACAAAAAAGAAAATGATAGAAGAAAGAGATTTGGGCCCAATTTACGGATTTCAGTGGAGGCATTTTGGAACTGAATATAAAGGACACGACGCAGATTACAAAGGATTGGGATTCGACCAGTTAAAAAAAGTCATAGAAACTTTGAAGACAAATCCTAGAGATAGAAGGATGTTAATCAGCGCATGGAATCCTCCAGACATATCAAAAATGGCTCTTCCGCCATGTCATTACGGTTATTATTTTTCCGTTACTGAAAATAGATTGAACTTAGTATGGGACCAGCGTTCTGTCGACGTCATGCTTGGGCTTCCATTTAACATAGCTAGTTATGCAACAATGCTTCATCTTATCGCAAAAGAATCTGGATTTCAAGAGGGCGAACTCATCGGACAGCTGAAGGACGTTCATATTTATGAAAATCATATTGACGGAGCAAAAGAACAATTGAAAAGAACTCCAAAGAAATTACCGAAGATAGAAACTGATAACTTCACGTCTATATACGACTGGACGCATGGACAAACAAAAATGATTGGATACGAATCCCATCCAAAAATAAATTTCGATATCGCAACCTAATGGAATTAATTTTAATCGCGGCAATTTCTGAAAACAACGTCATAGGATATCAGGGAAATATTCCGTGGAAAATTCCTGAAGATTTGAGAAGATTCAAAAGATTAACCCTGAATCATCCAGTCATCATGGGAAGAAAAACCTATGAGTCAATAGGAAAACCTCTTTCTGACAGAACAAATATTGTCATAACTTCAAAAAAAATAAATGGAAAAGTAATCTCAGTAAAAAGTCTGGAAGAATCCTTATCAAGAGCAAAGATTTTTGGTAAGCAAGCTTATGTAATTGGTGGTCAAAAAATCTATGAAGAATTCATGCCATTTTCAAATAAACTTGAAATAACCAAAGTGCGTGGAAATTTTGATGGCGATAAATTTTTTCCGACAATTTTTCCAGAGATATGGGAAAAAATTTATGAGGAACCGCACGACGGATTTTCATTCGAAACATACAAAAGGAAATAAAAAATGACGGGAAAAATAATTTTGCTTGAAGGAACGGACGGTTCTGGAAAAGGAACTCATGCTAAAAAATTAGTTGAAAGATTAAACAGAGAAAATTTTTCTTCTGAAATGATGAGCTTTCCAACATATGATACTCCGACGGGAAGAATTGTGGGGCAATGTTATCTTGGAAAAAAAGATTTGGGTGAAGGAGATGTCGCATGGTTTGGTAAAAATCCAGACATGGTGGAACCGGAAATTGCTTCGTTATACTATGCGGCAAATAGGAGAGCTGAAAGAGAAAAAATAAAGAAGATAATCAATTCTGGAACAAATTTAATTTTAGACAGATATGTGGAATCAAACATGGCTCACCAAGGAGGAAAAATAGAAAACCCTCAAGAAAGAATGGAACTGATAAATATGATTGACAATCTTGAGTATGGACTGCTAAAAATGCCTCGTCCAGATTTAACAATATTTCTCCATATGCCAACACATGTAAGCATGACATTGAAAATAAAACAAAGAATAGGACAAGACGCGGATAGAGATATTCATGAGTCAAGCGGCACGCACTTAATTCAAGCTGAAAAAACTTATTTGGAAATGGAAAGAAAATTTAAATGGACGAAAATAGAATGCGCGCCAGAGGAATTAAACATAGTTTCACTAAGAAGTATAGAGAGTATTGCAGAAGAGATTTACAGAAATGTACGAAGAATTATCTAAACAAAACTCAACAAAAACCTTTAAAAACAAATTTTCTTACTCTTAATGATGATCATATTGGATGCTGGACGTTTAAAGGAGAGGTTGATAAGGAGAAACTTGGTTCTCTTTATGCAGGAGGTTCTCACATGAAACGTTCTTCAAGAAGATGGAAAAAGCGTTGGCAAATGAGATGGAAATGGCAACGTAAAAGAATTAAGAAAGAAAAGCGTAAGCGTAAGTTGAGAAGAAGCTAATAACGTTTTTTAGCATAATAATCTTTATAAGTTGTTATAAGAATATTCTATTATGGTGTCAGAAATCTGGACGGAAAAATACAGACCTTCCAAATTTGAGGAACTTATCGGACAGGATGAAATTGTAAAACGTGTTTCTTCTCTTACAAATTCAATGAACATCCCACATTTGCTTCTTGCAGGTCCTGCGGGAACCGGAAAATCAACATTGGCTTTGATTATCGTCAAGGAACTTTACAAGGATACATGGAAAGAAAATTACCTCGAATTAAATGCAAGCGATGAAAGAGGTATTCAAATAGTCAGGGAGAAAGTAAAAAATTTTGCAAGAACAAAGTCCCTTGGAGCCGTTCCATTCAAAATAATTTTCTTGGATGAAGCAGACGCTTTGACAACAGAAGCTCAGCAAGCATTGAGAAGAACTATGGAAAACTATTCAGCAACCTGCAGATTTATTCTTTCATGCAACTATTCAAGCAAAATTATAGATCCTATTCAATCAAGATGCGTTGCATTCAGATTCAAGTTATTGGAGAAAAAAGATATTGAAAAAGTAATTAAAAAGATTGAACAAAAAGAAAATCTTTCTGTTCCCATGGAATCAATAGAAGTTTTATATGAAGGAAGCGAGGGAGATTGCAGAAGATGCATTAATCTCTTGCAGTCAACAGCGTCGATTTCTCCAAACATCTCTCCAGATTTAGTCTCGGCTATTTTGTCAAATGCAAAGCCAAAAGAAATAAAAGTTGTTCTTGATTACGCATTGTCTGGAGATTTTCAAAGTTCAAAGGAAAAATTATTTGACATAATGCTCAGAGAAAGTGTTTCAGGACAAGATGTAATAAAAGCTATACAAAAAGAAATTTGGAATCTTCCAATAGAGCCAATGCTGAAAGTAAGACTCACGGAAATAACTGGAGAAACTGAATTTAGAATTGTTGAGGGTTCCGACCCATTCATACAGTTGCAATCTTTATTGGCAAGTTTCGTTCTTGCCGGTCTAGGAAAATGAAAATAGTTCAAACAGGTGTCGCAGCCATAGTCTTAAACAATGAAAGAGTTCTGCTTGGAAAAAGACTTGGCTCTCACGGAGCTGGAACGTGGAGTTTTCCTGGAGGAAAATTAGACTACGGTGAAGATCCATTTTATTGCGCATTAAGAGAAACCAAGGAAGAAACTGGAATGAATGTAAGAATGATTGACAGAAATTCCTGTGCATCTACAAATGATATTTTTGAAAAAGAAAATTTACACTTCACAACATTATATTTTCGCGCTGATTACAATGGTGGAATTCCGATAGTTATGGAACCAAACAAATGCGAAGAATGGAAATGGTTCTCATGGAATAATCTCCCGAAGCCTTTGTTTCTTCCAGTTCAGAATTTAATTAAAAATGGATATGATCCTTTCAAATAAAATGACATGGGTGGAAAAATACAGGCCTGAAAAGTTTTCAGAAATAAAAGGACAAGAAGAGGCTGTAACAAAGGCAAAAATTTTCTTTGATAATTTTCCAAAGAAAAAAGCCTTGATTTTTTACGGTCCTCCAGGAATTGGAAAAACAACTCTTGCGCATGTAATATCAAGAGAAACAAATTCTGAAATTTTTGAACTGAATGCATCTGATTTGAGAAACAGAGAAAAATTACGAGAAGTTCTAAAACCTGCAATAGAGCAAAAATCACTTTTCAAGAATAAAAAAATAATTCTTATAGATGAAGTCGACGGAATTTCAACTTCTGATTGGGGCGGACTTCCGGAATTGCTGTCCTTGATAATCCAAACATCTTATCCAATAGTCATAACTTCAAATGACATATGGAAAAAAGAACTTTCTATGCTGAGAAAAAAAGCTGACATGGTTCAATTGAAAGAAATAAGCTATAAGACAATAAAGGAAATTCTTGCGGATATCATGAGGAAGGAAGGAAGATTGCTTGATGAAAAAATAATAACTAAAATTGCGATAAATGCAAAGGGCGACATAAGAGCCGCAATAAATGATTTGCAAGCTGAGTCAGAAATGAATAGTGAAGATATAGAAGTGACTGAAAGAAATAAATCAATTGATATATTCAATGCATTGAGACTTGTATTCAAGGGGAGACCGACGGCAGAAACCATGAGAATTTTTGATTCTGTTGACATGCCGATAGATGAAATTCTTCTTTGGGTTGAAGAAAACATTCCTGCAGAATATCGCGGAAATGAACTTGCGAGAGCAATTGAGCTTCTGAGCAAGACGGACATATTCAGAAAAAGAATTTACAGCCAGCAATACTGGAGGTTTTTAATTTACGAAAATTTCTTTTTGAGTTATGGAATTTCCGCATCAAAAAATCCGGACAAAGTTCAAAGCAGTTTTACAAGTTACAAAAGACCTGAAAGAATTTTAAAAATATGGATTAATAATCAAAAAAATGAAAAGAAAAAAACAATCTCCCAAAAATATGCAAAACTTGTTCACATCGGCGGAAAAAGAGCGATGAGTGATTTTCCAGTCATAAAAAATATTTTGAAAAATCCAGAAGTTAGAAAAGAACTTAAACTGACAGTTGAAGAAATTGAATATTTGGATAGATAAAATCAGGTATTATAAAACCACAATCTGACCAGTATTATCATCTGCATACCATTTCTTGCCAGCCAATTCTGCATCAAGAGCTTTCTGAAATGCGCTGTATGGATATGCTCCCTTAATGGAAATTCCCTCGCTATCACCAGATTTCATGATCACAAATCCAGGTGTTCCGCCGAATCCTGCAGATTGCGCATCAGCCAAATCTTTCGCAACTTCACTTGCATATTTTCCAGAACCTAAACAAGACGAAATATCATACCCCAAATCATTTGCCCATTTAAGCAAATCATCTTTTGCATAAGAAGCCGTCGAGCTTGGACTAAGTTTGTTCTGCTCTCCAAATATTTTGTCATGCATTTTGAAGTATGCCGAATCTCCCCCTTTTTCTCTTACACACTCGGCAGCTTCGGCAGAAATTTCAGCCATTGGATGCAGATTAGTTAAGGGAAAATCTCTAACGACAAATTTTATTTTTCCAGCATCAATATAATCTTTCTTCAATTGCGAAAACGTTTCAGTCCAGAATTTCCTACAGAATATGCATTGATAATCTGTAAACTCAATTATTGTTATGGGGGCATTTGGATTTCCCAAAACTGCATCATCATCAATACTTACTTTTGCAGTTTGTGTCGGTGAACCTGTGCTGTTAGAAGTTGCAGTTCCAGAAGAATCAAAAGAAGTCAAAGTCTGCGTGAAAAATTTTCCATCTTTGGTCGCATATAAGGGAATCGTTTGTCCTCGATATAAAACATTAACTGTGTATAAGCCGTTTGCAGATGAGACATCTTTCAAAGTCGCTTGAACGCCAGGGTTGCTTGGATTTTGATTTATAAAAGCGACAACTTTTTGCCCGACCTGATTTGCTGAAATCATTCCAGAAACTGAACCTCCATTTGCATAACTATTATAAAGAAAAAACAAAACAAAAATCCCCAGAACAAAAGTCGAAATTATCCACGGATTTTTTCTCAAGTGATGCGTTATTTTCGGGAGCTTGATTTCAATAACGTCTTCCACGCTTTCTTCCATGTTCAATTAAAGAAAAATTGTTTTAAAAAGATTGTGAAATAGGCAGTTCAATAAAAATATAAAAAGCCGATTGGATAAAATACTATATGCCTTATGAAATTATTATAGGAAGAAGCACATCCGACAAAAAATTGTTCGGCGATAGAGGACTAATTTTCTTGGGAAAGGGTTATGTAAAAATGGGGAACCAAACTTCACTAAGCAATAAAATTCTAATGGACGTTGCACGAAGCCATGTGGTTTTGGTTGCTGGAAAAAGAGGAAGCGGAAAATCATATACTCTTGGAGTTTTAACGGAAGAAATTTCAAATCTTCCGGAAGGAGTCAAGGAAAATATCGCCTCATTAATATTTGACACTATGGGAATTTACTGGACAATGAAATTCACAAATGAGAAAGATAGGGATTTATTGCAAGAATGGGATTTAAAATCTAAAAATCTGCCCGTCAAAATTTTCGTTCCATACGGACATTATGACAGCTATGTTGAGAAAGGTGTTCCTGTAGACGAAAAATTTGCGCTTGACGTTTCAGAAATGAATCCTGAAGATTGGATAATCACATTCGGCTTGGATATAATAAATCCTGTTGCAGTTTCAATGGAAAGAATAATAACTAAATTGAAAAAATCAGGAAGTTTTGGAATTAAGGAAATTATTGAAGGCTTGGAAAAAGATGAAAAAATTTCCAATGATGTAAAAAATGCGGCGATAAGTTTATTCGAGGGTGCCGAGACTTGGGGCGTCTTTGCAAGAAAAGGCGAAAAGCCGTTGCAAGTAAGAGATTTAATTTCCGGCGGAATGACGAGCGTTTTGGATTTAAGCGTCTACAATTCAATCGGGGCTTTCAATGTTCGTGCTCTTGTAATCAGCATAATATCAAGAAAAATTTTCAATCAAAGAATGGACTCGAGAAAGAAAGAGGAAGTTGAATCAGTTTCAAAGGGCTGGAACTACATGTCTGTCGAAAGCAGAAAAGAAACTCCGCTTGTATGGCTGTTTATTGACGAGGCGCACGAATTTCTTCCTCTTGATGGAAAGACTGCTGCAACAGATTCCCTTATTCAACTCTTAAGAGAAGGAAGACAGCCTGGAATTTCAGTTGTTTTAGCAACGCAGCAACCCGGGCAAATTCATAGAGATGTTATGACTCAATCCGATATTGTCATAGCGCATCGTGTAACAAGCCAGCCGGACCTTGAAGCCCTGAATTTTATAATGCAAAGTTATCTTTTAGAAGGAATCAAAAAATATATGGATGATTTGCCAAATCTAAAGGGTTCAGCAATAATTTTGGACGACAATTCTGAAAGAATTTATCCCATGAGAGTTAAGCCAAGATTCACATGGCACGGCGGTGAAGCTCCGACGGCAATAGATGTTGAAAAGAAGTTATAAAAAGATTTAAATAAGCTGATAAAAATAAAGCGAAATGGAACAATGCGAAATGTACTCTAGAATTAATATGGAAAACAGTTTAAAGAATGCCGTCTCATTTTGCCCGCTTGAAAGATGCCCATATAGAAATGGAATTCAAATGGGGTGGGAAGGAGAGAATTATACTATATGTTCAACAAATGGTTTAGTGGAAAAGAGCGGATTAATAGAAAGGATAGAAGCAAAAAAAATAGCCTAATTACAAGACGACAAAATCGACTCTGAACCTTATTTTATATGGAGCAATTTCTCCAGCAATTTTTGTTTTTAGTATCTTGATTTTCTTTCTATTTTTTTTGGCTTCAATTTTTATTTTTTCAATTATCTTTTCTTTTTCTTCCATGCCGCAAAAATCATAATAGTAAATTCTCGTATTTTTTTTGCTCAAAATAAAAGCTTCATGCAAAAAGCTTTCTTTCAGCTGTGGACGTGGCATAACTATGACATCAAATTTTTTACCATTCTTATGAAATTTGTCCGCAATTCTTTTTACATCACCCTGAAAAATTTCAACTCTGTTTCTAACTTTGTTTAGTTCAATATTCATCTCAGCATACTTGCTTGCTTCTTTGTTTATTTCAACGGAAAAAATCTTTTCTGCTTTTGAGTTTCTTGCAATAACTATTGGAAACGGAGCAACTCCTGCAAACATGACTAAGACTTCTTCACCTTTTTTTATTAATCCGGCAATTTCTTTTCTTTCATTGCTTAATCGCGGAGAAAAATAAGTCTTATCAATATTGAATCTGAAAACACATCCATTCTCTTTGTATAAAACTTCTTTTGTTTTTTCTCCTAAAAGATATTTTGTCTCCTGTTTTCTCAATCTCCCTTTAAATCCGCCAACTTTTTCCAAGACAGTTCTCATCGCAGGATTTTCATTAAGAAGTTTATTCGCAAATTCTTTTTTGTCCTTAATCTTCACGTCTCTTGAAAATTTAACAAGGGCTATGTTTCCAAATCTGTCAAATGAATGGAAGGAATTTCTAGTCATGTTGTTAATAATCTAAAAGTTTATAAAAACCTTAGCATTCTTGTTAAAATGCAAAGAGGAAAATCAGCATTAGCGTTCATTTTATCATTTGCTCTGATTAATCTTGTAAGTGCCCAATTTTACGGTGGAAATTCATTGAGCAACATTCTTTACAGCATAGACAATTCAACAATAGTCCTGGGTTTAATATTTCTAATATCTTTCGCGCTTATTCATTTTGCTTTAATGAGGGCTCTTAAGGGAAACAGGGCTGTTGCATCTACAATCGCGTTTTCAATTTCCCTATTAATAATTTGGTCAGTAAACAGAAGTGGAATAAATTTTGTAAATCCATTTTATGGGTTTTTCTTCTTTTTGCCAACTGGATTCTTAGAAACTATATGGCCATTATTATTACTTGCTTTGGCAGTATTCCTCATTGTAAAAATGGGCTTAAAGAGAGGGTCTGGAACTTTACTGATGGGAGTTGGGGCATTATTATTATTCCTAGGAATAACTGGAATAAATCTTGATGCTGGAACATCGTCTGCTGTTGGAATAGTTTTAATTATAGCAGGTGCAGCTCTTTTTTTCTGGGGTCATGGAAAAATACCAAGATACACTCCATCTTAAAATAGTTACATCCACTTGCTAAGTTTTCCTTGGTTCTTTTTTTTCTCACTGATAATATCCTTTGTATCTATTCCAAAAACCTGGAAGATATTTTCTACTGCCGGCAAAACTTGATGTTCTAAATAATACTCAATATTATATTCTCCTTCTTCATCTGGAAGCTTTACCTTTTCCCTTACA
>Ga0315281_10010782_pt1 | contig 12556 bp, 8 predicted proteins | sample YL17G07_0_MG_FD_204540 | JGI IMG/M metagenome (GOLD analysis project Ga0315281, IMG submission 204540) | Sediment microbial communities from Yellowstone Lake, YNP, Wyoming, USA - YL17G07_0 | ecosystem: Environmental > Aquatic > Freshwater > Lake > Sediment | place: USA: Wyoming | collected... | reverse complement strand
CATCTTCTTCGCCGCCACGTTCTCCATCGGGGCTTTGCTTCCCCGGGAGCACATGCCCCCGATCAAGGCCACGTCGTTCGAGCTTCAGATGAAAACGCCGGTGGATTATTCCCTGGCGCAGACGGCCGACCTTGTGGCCTCGCTCGAGAAGCACCTGCAAACCATCAAGCCGGTGCAGGTGACGTTCTCCCAGATCGGGATCGTAAGCGGCATGGAGAGCCTCAACCTCGGGGCCTCCCTGAATTCCGCGCAGGTCTATGTCCGGGTCAAGAACCCGTCCGACCTGGAGCCGACCCTGCAGAGCCTGCGCCGCCGCCTGGCAGATTTCCCAGATGTCACGTACACGTTCGCCCGCGAGGAATCCGCCCTGTCCGAATTCCTGACTTTTGCGACGGGCGAGGTCGGGCTCAAGATCCAAGGCAATGACCTCGACAAGCTGAAGGAGATCTCCCAGGACCTCGTGGCGCGGCTGAAGCATATCAAGGGCATCGTGGACATCAGCACCAACATCGGCGAAGGCAAGCCGGAATTCCGCGTTTCGATCATCAAGGAAGCGCTGGTCAAGTACCCGGGCCTGTCTCCGAGCGCCATCAGCGACTATCTCGTCGGCGCCGTTCGAGGGAAAAAAGCCACAGACTTCAACGAGATGGAGAAGAAATACGACGTCCTCGTGCGCCTGGAGGAGGGTTCGCGGGCTACGGTCGAGAGCCTGCTCAACGGGCAATTCCCCCACGAAGGCACGCTCATCCCGCTCCGCGACCTGGTGACCGTCCAGCCGGCGCGCGGCCCGCAGGAGATCCGGCGCGAGAACCAACAGCGCGAAATCATCGTCACGGCCAACCTCCATGACGCCCGGATCAGCCAGGTCGTCCCGGCCATCAACGAGCAGCTCCGGCAAGTGGCGCTCCCCGAAGGCTACCAGATCGCCTACGGCGGCGAGCAGGAGGAAATGGGCAAATCCTTCAAGAGCCTCTTCCTGGCCCTGATCCTGGCTACCATCCTGACCTACATGATCATGGCGGCGCAGTTCGAGTCCCTGCTCCATCCGTTCCTGGTCATGCTGACCCTGCCCATGGGCGCGGCGGGGGCGTTCGTGTCGCTCCTCATCGGCGGCCAGTCCCTCAACGTCATGTCCATCATCGGCATGGTGGTCCTGGTCGGTCTGGTCGTGGACGACGCCATCGTCGAGGTCGATTATATCAACCAGCTGCGGCGCGGCGGAAAGCCCCTCCGCGATTCCGTAGTCGAAGGGTGCATGACCCGGCTGAGGGCGATCCTCATGGCCTCTTTGGATACGGTTGCGGGGCTCATCCCGATGTCCCTCGGCTTGGAAAGGGGATCAGAGCTCTTGAAGCCGCTGGGCATCGTCGTGGCGGGCGGGCTGCTGTTTTCCACCTTCTTGACTCTCATTCAGATCCCGGTCGTGTATGAGTGGGTGGAGAAGAAGAAGGAAAAGAAAAAGATGCCATTGCGAGCGACTGAGGGGAGCGTGGCGATCCCGTCATGATTAAGATTTTTATCGAACGTCCCGTTGCGACGGCGATGTTCTACCTCGCCCTGCTTGTCCTGGGCATCTATTCCTTCCTCAACACGCCCCTCGAGCTTGAGCCCAAGGAAAATTATCCCCAAGTGCGGGTCCAGACCTCCTGGTACGGTGTCCCGCCCGAGATCATCCAGACTCAGGTCACGGCCCCGCTTGAAGAAGTGCTGTCCACGGTCAAAGGCGTCCGGAAAATCATCTCGTCTTCGCAAATCGGACTTTCCACGATCACATTGGATTTTGAAGAAAAGGCCAACATGGAATTCGCCAACCTCGCCCTCCGGGAGGAGATCGCCAAGACCCGGCAGAGGCTTCCCTATGGAGTTCAACCCGTGGTTATCCCCTATATCCCGGAAGAACTCGTTGTCCGGCCTTTTTTAAATTACACAATATCGGGAAATTATTCTCTCCAAAAGCTCCGCGAGATGGTCAAGGAAAAGGTCGAATTTAGCCTCGGCTCGGTCCAGGGCGTGTCCGGCGTCAGCGTGGGCGGCGGGTCGGATCCCGAAATCCTGGTCACGCTCGATAAGAAACTGTTGAAGACCTACGATATCCAGCCCTATCAGGTCAATATGGCCATTCAAAATCGGATCCGGACCTTTCCGGGCGGAAAAGTCAAAAAAGGAAACCAGGAATTCATTTTCAAGGTCACGGACACGGTGGCCAGCCTCAAGGAACTCGGAGAGACCGTCGTTGCTTATAGCGGAAAGAATCCGATTGCGCTCAAGGACGTCGCCGACATCGTCCCCACATACGGGGATGTCCTTTTCGTTTACCGCATCAACGGACAGCCGACCATCAACTTGATCGTGTACAAAGAAAAGGGGACGAACACCCTTCGGGTTGCCGGCGAGGTCAAAAAGCGGCTCGAAGCCGTCAAAAAACAAATGCCGCAAGACCTGGTTTTCAGGAAGGTGGACGACGAAAGCGATCAAATCCGAAAGAACCTGCGCGACCTTTACCTGCTGGCGGGAATCATCACCATCATCGTCTTCGTCCTGATCGTTGTTGTTCTCCGGCGCCTCAAGCCGTCGCTCCTCATCCTGTCCTCGATCGCGTTCAGCGTGGTTATCACCTTCAATCTCATCTATTTCTTCAAGATCTCGATGAACATGCTGACGCTCGGCGCGCTGGCGCTGGGCTTCGGGATGTTCGTCGATAACTCGATCGTCGTCTTTGAAAACATCTTGCGGCTTCGGGAGAGAGGCATGTCTCCGCGCGATGCCGCCATCCAGGGCCCCAAAGAGGTCTTCGTGGCCGTGCTGGCTTCGACCCTCACGACGATGGCGGTGTTCTTCACCTTTCCCTATTTCGAGGGGAGGATGAAGATCTATTACCTGCCCCTGGCCATCGTCATTACCTCAGCCTTGGCGGCGTCGCTCCTCGTTTCATTTTCGTTGATCCCGGCCCTCGCTCCGAAGCTTGTCAAAAAGCGCGAGGGCCTTCGAGAAGAAAAAGTGCGGGGCTGGTATGAAAAATTCATTAAAGCCGTCCTTAGGCATCCCCTGGAAGTCATCCTGATCGTTTTTGCGATTTTCTACGGAAGCTACAAATGGTTCCGTTCCGAGGTTACGGTCGGAGGGTGGCCCCTCTGGTATTCCCAGGAGCGTCTCTATGTCCGGATCGGCATGCCGGCAGGGACGGACATCGAAAAAACCGACACGGCGGTCAAGAAATTCGAGGATAAAGTCCTGGAAAACGATTATGAAAAGCAGATGGAGGCCAGGATCTACCCCGATAATGCTTCTATCTGGATCGGATTTCCGCCCGAGATCGAGAATTCCTACAGGCCTTATGTCCTTAAGGAAGAGTTGATCCAGCTCGCGACACAGTTCGCTGGCGTCAATATCAGCGTTTCCGGGTTCGACCCTCAGTATTACTCATCGAGCATGGGGGTCGGGAATTATTATGGCTCGCATATCAAATTCTTTGGATACAATCTCAAGAAGCTCAAGGAAATGACCTCGGAGCTCGAAAAAACGCTGAAAAAGAACCCTCGTATCAAAGAGGTGAGGATCATCTCGGGCCTCTACTGGTGGCGGGAAGATACGCTGGAAAATGTCCTGAAAATCGACAAAGAGATCCTCAAAAAGTACGACATCGACCCGAATTATCTTTTTGCCCATTTGAGGACCCTTTTAAGCGGAAACTTCGGCCGGCCGGTCAAGCTGCGGATGGAGGGGAAAGAGATTCCTCTGTCCGTGAAATTCCCCGACGCCGAGACGATGGATATGAGAAATCTGCGGGATACGCTCGTCCGGACGCAGGGCGGCGAATATCTGAGACTGGGAGAGATCTCGACGCTCGAAGAACGGCCGGTCGCCGGGTCCATCGACCGGGAGAACCAGCAGTTCCAGCAGACCATCATGTGGGAGTTCAAAGGGCCGGCCAAGGCCGAAGAACGATACCGGAAGGCTGTTTTCGCCAGCCTCCATCTTCCGCCGGGATTTTCCGCATCACTGGAGGAGTATTGGCGGATGACGACGGAGGAGAAAGGCCAGATTAGAATGGCCGTCATCATCTCCCTCGTCCTGATCTTCATGATCATGGCCGCTCTCTACGAATCCGTTATTCACCCGTTGATCATCATGTTCTCGGTCCCGCTGGCGCTCGTCGGCGTGTTTGTGGCCTTTATCGTGGCCAAATATCCATTTGACGCAACAGCGCATATCGGGGTGATATTGTTGGGTGGGATCGTCGTCAATAACGCCATCCTCTTGGTGGACCATATAAATTTGAAGAGGCGCCAGGGATTGTCGGTTTTCGATGCTGTCGTGAAGGGCGCGAGGGAGCGGCTGAGGCCGATCTTCATGACGACGAGCACGACGGTCTTTGGCATGCTGCCGATGCTCTTGATCCAAGCACAAACGGGCGTCAAACGCCAACTCTGGTCCACGCTGGCCCTGTCCACGCTCGGCGGCCTCGTCAGCTCGACCATCTTCATCCTGATCGTCATCCCGATCTTTTATTATCACAGCGATAGGCTCAAGGGGTGGTTTGTCAAGAAGATCGACGAAATGAAACATTTATGACTATATTGTAAGATTTCCTACGAACAATGAAAATAGTTTCTCTCTCCCTTGAGGGGAGAGGGGAGGGTGAGGGTGAATATGAAAAAATGGATTTTAGGGGTGATCCTAACTGCACTTTGTATTACCGCCAATTTGTTCCCGACATCCTCTGCGGCGCAGGACAAGCCGCTTGCCGAAATATATAAAACGGGAAAAATACGGCTTATCCCTGAGATCACCATCACGGATGAGGCCATGAACGGCAAAGACTTTTTCGCGGGCGCCTCGGACGTCGCTTTTGACGGGAAGGGCGCCGTCTACGTTAGCGACGGCCGGGCCAACAATATCAAAAAGTTCGATGCCAAAGGAACGTTCCTTAAGACGATCGGCAAACAAGGACAAGGTCCGGGCGATTTCAATTATCCGACCGAAATGGAGATTGCGGGCGGTCGTCTCTACGTCCGGGAACTCTACAACCAACGCATCTCCGTTCTTGATTCTGAGGGCAACTTCATCAAGTCCGTTCCTATTTCGATGGAGACCGGAACCATCTGGTGGCGAATTGCGGCTCTCCCCGACGGACGATTCATAGTTGAGAGGGAAAAGGTGAATTACGGCGATCCCAACGCCCCCCAGGAGTGTTTCATCGAGCTGTATTCATCTGATATTGAACCCGTCAAAATCATCTATCAGCACCGGGTCCGAAGGAATAAGTACATCACCGAGCCGCGGCGTACGAACGTGCCCATTCCGTTCTCTCCGAGCGTTCATTGGGACGTAACGCCGGACGGTAAGATCGTCATCGGTTTCTCCGAGAAATATGAGGCCGAGATTTATGATCCGGTCAAAGGGAAGCTTTCAGCCTTTTCCCACCCTTACAAACCGGTTGAAGTCACGGCGGAAGCTAAAGATCTCTTTTTCAAGAATATGACATCCATGTCCGGGGGGATGGGCGGAGCCACGACCATGCAGCGCGGCGCACCGGATTTTATCGTCAAGAACACCGAATTCCCGAAGTATTATCCTCCTTACAATGATCTTAAGGTGGATTCCGAAGGGAATATCTGGGTGCGTCCATATTTAGCGAACGCCGCGGAAACCTCTCGAGTCTTTGACGTCTTCGGCCGAGACGGTAAATTCATCAACAGGGTCCGGATTGAGGGAGATGCACATTATCCGGGAAGAACTGCATGGACGTCTACGGGATTCTGGACGATCACAATGACCGGGGATGAAGAATATAAAATCATGAAATACAAAATCTCAGAATAGCGTGGTTCGCATAAGATTTTTATGGGATCAGAACTTGAGAATAAAATAAAAATGAGTTATCCTCTTTTTAACAAGAGGTTAAATTATGGCAAACAAGTTCACCTTGGAATATTGGATGGATGAGGGTTGGTTTGTAGGAAGGCTTAAAGAAGTACCCGGAGTTTTCAGCCAAGGGAAGACCTTGGCGGAGCTTAAAGCGAATATTCAAGAAGCTTACGAATTGATGATTAAAGCCGAGAAAGAGGACCTCCCAGTTGACATTAGAAACAGTGTGAAAGAAGTCAAGGTTGCTGTTTGAAAAGAGAAGCTTTAATAAAAGAATTGACGGATGCAGGCTGTATCTTAAAGCGACATGATAAGAAACACGATATCTATATAAATCATAAAACCGGCAAAATGGCGCCGGTTCCACGGCATAACGAAATTAAAAATTCTCTTTGCTTTCTTATAAAAAAGCAAATAGGAATAGAATAGTTAATGCCATAGATTATTATAGCCCTTCACGGAATCGTTAACATACGCAATCCAGGGAAGAGGATAGATAATGGGAGGGGCCGAATGAGAAAATGTGCCAGTATTTTAATGTTTTTCTTGGCCGCTCTGTCTTTTCTTCCTCTGATGGGAGAGCAGATCAAGCTTCAGCGCACGGACGTTAAGATCGATTTCAAGGAGGACGGCTATTACAAGGCCATTCCTCACATCGAGCTTGTGAACGACCTGTTTTTCATTTCGGACAATTTCAACCATCGGATCCTGGAATACAGGTCTCAGGGGAATAAACTCGAATTCCTGCGGCCTGTCGGACGGGCGGGACAGGGGCCGGGTGATTTGCAGTTACCGACGAATATCTCTATCTGGAACGGCGTCCTGGCCGTTCAGGATCAAATCGGAATTTCGTTCTTTAACTTGGACGGGACTTTCAAGAGCAAATTTCAGCTTTTGTCGAAAAGCGTCACGTTTACGTTCGCAGACGGTAAGATTTATTCGGCGACTTATGATTCAAAAAAGCCGGAGCTGATACAAGTCTACGCAGGCACATCCGAACGTGAATTCGCTTTTCAAGAGAAAAAGAAACTCTTCCCCCTCAATTATGATATTCACAAGGGCCTCTCGCCGGATTCGATCGAAAGGATTATTTTCGAGGGTGTTTTGGTGACAGACGGCCGATATATCTATTATCTTAACAAGCGCTTTGGGAAGTGCCTTCAATACACCCTTCAAGGGGAGAAAGCAGCCGAAAGGGATCTGCTTCCTCTGCTGGGCAATAATGAAAAAGCTAAAGCTAGAGAGAACAATCAGCTATTTATCGAAGAAGGATATGATCTTATAAAAGCTAATCGTATGATCCCTCAAAATTATATTTTTGACTCGGTCCGGATTGCCGATAACAAGCTTTACCTTCTGCTCGACTGTTATGATATTGTCGATAGGAAGAAAAAGACACAGATGGAGATTGTCTGTATAAATCCTGAGAAATGGACGGTTGAGGCGACCTACACTGCCGACATCGGCGATGCATGGACCATGGATTTTGTCGTCGCAAGGGAGAACGGAGATCTCGCTTTCATTGTTCCTCTTCGCCTACCGAAGGAGGACGAAAAGATCTGTATCTTCAGGCCCGCAAAAAAATAGTCTGTTTAAGCATTTCAAAAGGCCACCGCAAGCAATTCTTTTTCCGATGTCAGGCCAATTTCGGGCGGGGTCCTGTGTCGCGGCTCTTCCCCGGCCGTGCTCGCCGCGCCACCCCTGCTCGACTTTCCGGCGCCCCGGAAAAAGAATTGCTTACAAGGACACCTGGATTATTGGCGCAGACTTGCATTATGATCTAAGCGCTGTGAGACTGCGGTTTCTTTAAGCTTTCAAGAAAAGGTTAGCGATGTGATTTTTGAGGCTGGCTGGAGATAAGATGAAAGAGGAGGCGTGAATGCGAGAGAAAGAAGCTGTCCGGCTTAAGAAGGGAATTCAGAAGTATTCCCGGGTCAACCTGATCCATTTGCCGACGCCGTTCAGGAAGCTCGAGAACTTGACGGATGAGCTGGCCGGGCCGGAGATCTACGTCAAGAGAGATGACCTGACAGGTCTGGCCTTCGGCGGGAATAAGTCGAGAAAGCTCGAATTCATCGTCCCGGACATGCTGGCCAAAAAAGCTGACGTCGTCGTCACCTGGGCTGCTCTTCAATCCAACTGGGCCATGCAGACCGCTGCGGCCGCCAGGAGGTTTGGCATAAGGCCGGTCCTCGTCCTGTTCAAGAGATATGACCTGCCGGAGGAATACGACGGCAACATGCTCCTCGATTATATTCTTGACGCGGAAATCAGGATTAAAGAGCCGATCAGAGATAAAAACGTCAAAACAAAGGATTATTTAGATGTGGTCGAAGATGTTGCCGAAGAGCTCCGCCGCCGCGGCCATAATCCTTATGTCATCTCTGTCGGAGGCTCGAAGGTCTTGGGGTCGATGACGCTGCCGCTCGGCGCCATCAGCTACGTCAGCGCGTTCGCGGAAATGCTGGAACAAACCAGGGCCGCCTGTTTTGAGCCGGATTACGTCGTCCATTCGACGGGATCGGGTGCAACACAGGCCGGTCTAGTCGTCGGGGCGAAGTTCCTGGCGGAAAAAACGAGAATCGTCGGCATCAGCGTTTCCGACGAAAAGACGAGCTTCGCAAAGGACATCATGGACATTGCGGCGCAGACGGAGAAAGCGCTCGGATTGGATCAGAAAGTCAAACCCGATGACGTTATCGTATTCGATGAATACATCAAGGACGGCTATGGGATCGTGAACAAAGAGGTGGCAGATGTCATCCGGCTCGTCTTCACCCGGGAAGGGATCGTCCTCGATCCGGTTTACACGTCAAAAGCGTTCGTCGGGCTTATGGATCTGATCAAAAAAGGCTATTTCAAGCGCGGCGATAAAGTCGTTTTCTTTCACACCGGCGGCACGCCCGCGCTTTTCCCGAATAAGCACAAGATTGTAGAGTTGTTGAAGCAATAATCGTCCCTCCCCCTTTAGTCTAAATTATTCATGAATTACGTTGTATCTATAAATTCTGAATTTGCAGACGGGGCGCATAATTCACGACGAGGGGGACACGATCCCAAATTCCGGAGAATTTGGGTCATGTCCCCGAATTCGGCGCCATATGCGAATACTCTTCTCGAGGAAACGGCGCAATTTATGAATAATTCAGGTTAGAAAAAGGAGATGGGGAATATCTCATCGCCTCTTAGATATATGAGCGGGGATATGTCCCCGCTCAGTCTTATTTTCCGCTGCTCTTCAAATATTTCAGAAATTCGCTATCGGTCGAGAGCAACAGCCAAGTGTCCTTGGCCAAGCTCGTCCGGTACGTCTCGAGCGTCTTCAGGAACTGATAGAGTTCAGGGTCGAGGTTGTAGGCCTGGGCATAGATCCGGGTGGCTTCGGCGTCGGCCTTGCCCATGATCTCCTGGGCTTTGCGGTAGGCTTCGGACTGGATCCGCTTTAGTTCCCGCTCTTTTTGTCCGCGGATCTCGGCGCTCTTGCCGTCACCTTCTGACCGGTATTTTGAGGCGATCCTCTGCCGCTCGGCGATCATACGTTCGAAGACCTTCTTCTGGACTTCGTCCACATAGTTGACCCGTTTGATCTGGACATCCTTGATTTCGACCCCGAATTCGGGGGTGATCTTGTCGGCCTTTTCTAAAATGATCTTGGCGATCTTGTCCCTTCCGAGCTGAATCTTGGCAGCGAGGGTGGACGTTTCCAAAAAAAGCACGGATTCCTCAGTTTGCTCGAATTCCCGGTTCGAAGAGCGAACGATCTCGATCAGGTCGTAATTGGCGACGGCGTTACGCGTTTCACCGTCGACGATATCGTCCAAGCGGGAATGGGCTCGCCGTTCGTCCTGGACTCTCTGGAAAAATCGGAGGGGATCACTGATCCGCCAGCGGCAATAGGTCTCAACCCAGATATATTTTTTGTCTTTCGTTGGAATCTGATTGGCATCACCTTCCCATTCCAGCCAGCGTTTTTCGAAATAATTCGTCTTCTGGATGAAAGGCATTTTAAAGTGGACGCCGGCCTTCGTGATGGCGCCTCCGATGGGCTCGCCGAACTGGGTGACGATGACCTGGTTCGTTTCGGAAACGATATAGAGGGCATCGAGGAGGACGATCAAAGCCACGAACGCGGCCACGATAAGGAGAATGGGCTTGGTCGACTTGTTCATTTCTTCACCTCCTCGTTCAGATTGAGCAGGGGCAGGAGATTTTTCAGCTGGCCGTCCATGATAATCTTCTTCCCGATCTTCTGCATGACGTCGTTGATCGTCTCCAGGTAAAGACGCTTGCGCGTGACCAGGGGCGCGCGGGCGTACTCCTGATAGACGGCCGTGAAGCGGCTGGCGTCGCCCTTCGCATTGTTCACCCGCTCCATGGCGTAGCCTTCAGCCGCGCGGATGGCCTGCTCCGCAACGCCCGTAGCCTTGGGGATTTCGTTGTTGTATTCCGCCCAAGCTTCGTTGATCTTCCGCTCTTTTTCCTGGAGCGACTCGTTCACTTCATTAAAGGAGGGCTTGACGGGTTCCGGCGGATTGATGTCCTGGAAGATGAGCTGGCTGATTTCGAGGCCGATCTCATAAAGGTTGCACAGATTTTGAAGCGATTCCTTGGCTTCGTGGGCCAGCCGGTCGCGGCCCGTGGTCAGGACCTCGTCGACGGAGTTGTCGCCGATGACCCGGCGGACGACGGCTTCGTTCATGTCGCGGAACGTGGCCTCGGCTTCCCGCATCTTGAAGAGATATTTATAGGAGTCCTTGATCTTATACTGGACGATCCATTCGACATTCAGGACGTTCAGGTCGCCCGTGAGCATGACGGCCTCTTTCTGGGCGTCGGGCGTCACGGCGAACTCGGAACGGACGCCCGGGCTGGTGGTCCTGAAACCGAATTCATGCTTGAGCTGTTGCTGGACGGGGACCTTCGTCAGAGCCTCGATGCCAAAGGGAAGCTTGAAATGAAGCCCCGGATCGGTCGTGCGGACGAATTTGCCGAAGCGCTGGATGACGCCCATTTCATCAGGGCTGATCTGGTAGATTGAGCCGTAGAGCAGGATGACGACGACGACGACAAGGAGCACGATCTTTACCGTGTTCCATGGAATTTTCGGCAATTTAAATTCCATTTGGGGAAAAATTTGATTCATACGAACCTCCTTTTTTGCTCTGCCATGTCTTTGCGAGGAGCGAAAAAAAATATCTCCTGCGTGTCGTTGCGAGGCGTTTAGCGCCGCGGCAATCGCAGGATGTAATTCCCTAACGCCTCCCTCTAGACAATAACACGTTTGCCACCTTTTTCTCAAGGCTTTCGACCGAAGCTTCATGGTAATCGATCTTGCCGGCGTCCAGGTCCTCGATCGTTTTCAGACCGCTGCCCGTGATGATAAGGACGATCCGATCGCGCATTTTGAGTTTGGATTTTTTGGAAAGCTGAAGCAAGCCGGCGAGGACGGTGGCCGAAGCCGGATCGCAGAAAAGCCCCTCGTATTCCGCGAGGAGGGTTTGCGCCTTCAAGATCTCCGCTTCCGTAACGCTGAGCATCATCCCCTTGTTCTCGCGGATCATCTTCAGGACGATATTTCCTCCCGGAGGGTTGGGATTGGAAATCGCATGGGCGATGGTCTGCGGGTTTGGAAATCTCAAAAAAGTCTTGCATCGCCGGGCGAAAGCGTGGGCTAGGGGAGAACAGCCTTTAGCTTGAACCCCGACGAATACCGGCATTTTTTGGATAAATCTGTCCTCCTTCAAGTCTAAATAGGCCCGCATGAGGCCGATGAGATGACCGCCGGCGCTGACGGGCGTGAAAATATAGTCGGGTGCCCGAGCATCGAGCTGGAGGAAGATCTCGTATCCGGTCACTTTGTATCCTTCGATGCGGAAGGGATCGACGGAGTTCATGAAATAGATGCCGTATTTCCGCCCGATCTCGAAGCTCTTGCGAAAAAGCTGTCCATAATCGCCTTTAACCTTGACCAGGACAGGGCCGTAGATTCCCGCCGACAGGATCTTCTCTTTCGTCGTATCTTCTTTGACAAAAATGACGCTCTTGAGCCGCGCTTTGGCGGCGTAAGCGGCGGTCGAGCCGGCCATGTTGCCTGTAGAGATCGTGCCGATTTTTTTTATGCCAAGCGATATGGCTTTATGAACCGCAACGATGGAACCCCGGTCTTTGAAACTGGCCGTAGGATTCACGGTCTCATTCTTGGCGAGAACAAGCGGAAGATTAAACTTTGTCATGAGGCGGTCGAGTTTTAAGAGAGGCGTGTCGCCCTCGCCCAGGCTGAGACCTGGATCGATCGTCTCGAGCGGCAAAAAATCCCGGAACATTCGAATGGCCAACCTTTCGTCCAGATGGAAGATCCTTTTTTTCTTTGGCCCAGATATGAGCAATGGTTCAGCGCAGTCCGGGCAGAAGGGATTAAAGACATCGACGGGATATCTTTTATCGCAGAATACGCATTCCAGCTTCTCCATGGCCGCTCCTTTCAGGATATGTAAGCAATTCTTTTTCCTGGGCGCCGGAAAGTCGAGCAGGGGTGGCGCGGCGAAGGGGCTCCCCGCCCGCGCGCAGCGGCCTGGCGGCGAGCACGGCCGGGGAAGAGCCGCGACAGGACCCCGCCCGAGATTGGCCTGACACCGGAAAAAGAATTACTTACTCCGGATATTGTGACATGGATTCATATTGAAGTAAA
>Ga0315281_10010781_pt1 | contig 12556 bp, 16 predicted proteins | sample YL17G07_0_MG_FD_204540 | JGI IMG/M metagenome (GOLD analysis project Ga0315281, IMG submission 204540) | Sediment microbial communities from Yellowstone Lake, YNP, Wyoming, USA - YL17G07_0 | ecosystem: Environmental > Aquatic > Freshwater > Lake > Sediment | place: USA: Wyoming | collected... | reverse complement strand
TTCAGAGAGACTGAAAAGTTTCCTTGATAGCGAAGGTTAATCGTTCACGGGCCCTTAGCTCAGTTGGTTAGAGCAGAGGACTCATAATCCTTTGGTCGTTGGTTCAAGTCCAACAGGGCCCACCAATAAAGACGCGGTGTTTAGTGATTTAGCTAGACACCGCTACCCCGATAAAGTACAGTTTCGGTACAGTCGTGAATTTCGGGGGCATCATGGCAACTGTCACAAAGACACCTTCCGGCACCTGGAAGGCCATCATTCGCAAGGTCGGCTGGCCGACCGCTTCTAAGACTTTCCGAACCAAACGAGACGCCGATGATTGGTCGCGTCGGACGGAAGACGAAATGGTGCGCGGCGTATTTATCCAGCGTGCGCCATCAGAACGTCTTACCCTCGACGATGCGCTTGATCGTTACCTCAAGGAAGTTTCTCCCACAAAATCAGACTTCACCCAGCGCGGTGAAAAAAGCAAATCCAAGCAATTAAAGGCGAGCCTCGGAAAATACTCGCTCGCAGCCATCACGCCGGATCTGGTTGCCGATTATCGGGACAAGCGACTGGAGGATGGGATGAAGCCCAACACGGTGCGGCTTGAGCTTGCACTGCTGGGGCATTTGTTCACGGTTGCCATTCAGGAATGGCGTGTCGGCCTGGCTTACAATCCGGTTGCCAATATCAGGAAGCCCAGCCCTGGGGAAGGTCGGGATCGCAGGCTCTCCAAAGCAGAAGAAACCAAGCTGATCGAGGCGGTCTCAAATTACAGCAATCCGATGCTGGGCTGGATTGTTCGTGCTGCCCTGGCCACAGGTATGCGTTCGACAGAGATAGTGTCTTTAAGGCGCTCTCAGGTCGATTTGCAGCGGCGTGTTGTGCGTCTTGCTAGTACCGACACTAAGAGCGGCAATGCGCGCACTGTGCCGCTGACCTTGGAAGCGAAAAAGGTTTTTGAAGAGGCGCTGGCGAACCCAATCCGCCCAATTGACTGTGAACTGATTTTTTTTGGCGAGCCTGGCCGGGATGGTAAAACGCGCCGGCCTTACGCATTCAACAAGATTTTTGGAGAAATCAAAGTAGCGATTGGAATGGCCGATTTTCATTTTCACGACTTACGGCATGAAGCGGTCAGCCGGCTGGTGGAAGCGGGTTTGAGCGACCAAAAGGTTTCTGCGATCTCTGGGCACAAAAGCATGCAGATGCTCAGGCGCTACACCCATTTGAGAGCAGAGGAATTGGTCGGTGAGCTGGATGCGGCATTTCCACTCAAGGGTTAGTCCGCGTATTTTTTTTTATATTGTTTAATACACGAGCCTCATCGATTTTATCTACTTCGCCCTCCCACCCTTCGATAGTTAGATCAATTGGGTACTGTTCAGTTGGATTGATCTGATTTGTGTTGTGGGCTTCGCCAAACAGTACCCACGACGCATATTCCTTGTGGTCTTTCAGAATAGAGGAAAGCATGTCGATTCCTGGCATTTGTGCTCTGTTGCAGAGGTTTTGCCATCTCCTCGCGGATATCCCATACCGCTTTTCAAGATATTCATAGCGACCACTGTGAGTAACTTTAATGTAAAGCAAGAAAAGAAGTCTCTCGCGGACGTCGATGTTGATTTTTTCAACTTCATCGGCTCTGGCTTCTAGCAGCCTTTTTCGCCGCTCAATGCGTTCATTTTTTTTGCTATCTGTCATAGCGCCTCCTATATTTTAAGTATAACTATAAAATAGTTGCATACAACTAAAATATAGTTATAATGCACTTGTTTGCAGATTTTAGCACATTTAAGCATAGGCAATGTTGGGGGTGATGAGCATGACAAATACTGAAAATTTTCTGCTTCAAAAATATGGGCCGTTGCTCTCTCTTGTTCAGCTGGCTAGCCTGTTGGATAGATCAGTTGATGGATTGAGGTTGAGTTTAAGCCAGGACGGTGAGATGGCAAGAAAATTTAATCCGGCGCGAAAAAAAATAGGCAGGCGGGTTTACTTTCGGGCGGCGCTAATTGCTCCCATTTTGGATGCACCAGATGGTGGGGGAGAATGATGAGTAATCTACCACCAACCATAGGGATGAAGGAGCTGGCTAGTGTGTTGCACATTTCAGTCAGGACAGTAAAAAGATACTTGGCCGAGAAACCTTCTGCGCTGCCTCCAGGCAAGCAGATAGGGGGCAGATGGGTGTGGGTGACCAAGGCAGTCTTCGATTGGCTTTCTCCTCCAATCCCCAGCTCTCATAAGGGATGGAGCGACCTATTAAAAAAATGAGGAACAGAATTCTCTGTTTAACCAGGAGTTCGATTCCTTTTGTAAAGGAATTGAGGACTTTAACTGGATCTGTCGCTGGCTGTATTTTGATGCAGCAGCTGGATTATTGGTTTGAGAAATACCCCGATGGATTTTGGAAATTCTTGGAGCCATCTGAGCACAAAAAATATAGGCATGGAGATAGTTGGATTGAGGAGCTAGGAATGTCCCCTGCAGAATTCAGAACTGGGTTTGACCGATTGGGGTTCAGGCATAAATCAAAGGGCCAATTTGACAAAGCCCAAGATAAATTTATGGGCAATTTTTTTTATTGTAGCTACCAAGACCGTCGTGAAAATTTAACTTATTACTTTAGGAACCATGATTTGGTTGATGCAGCCCTTGATAAATTAATTTTTAATAATAAACAGGTTGTTACTGTAAATGAAGAAAGTCAATCTACAGTAAATAAGGAATCCCCATCTCTGGAAATGAAGAAAGTATATTCACCGGAAATCAATAAACATCATTTCAATATAGCAGAGACAACACCAGCAGAGATTAACCACCACCATGAGAAAGTTGATCACATTGATGATCTGGTGGAGGCGGCGGTCTGGGCGTTTCGCAGGGGAGGAAAACAAATAAAAAACGAGCCGGGTTTTCGGCATAAAATTCGCTCCAGAATTTTGTTAGGTGGTGCAAGCCCAGAAGATATTAAAGCGGTGTCAGATTGGCATGCCAACCGCGAGCGGGGACAACAACAGGCATGTGTGCATGCTGTAGAATTTTCAATTGATTTGGAGGCATGTGAGAAAGGGGCTGAACTGCTGTCTCTTGATCTCAAGTCAAGGGTGTTGCCACCAACGCCGGCGCAAAGCGCCGGGTGAGTTGGTTGAGGCAAGTTCAAAAGCCACTTTTTAATACAGGAGAAAGCACTATGAAAACCATCATCACCATCATCGTCTTGGCTTTTGCTTTTGCTTTGGCAGGCTGCAACGAAGATCCAAAAGAGAAGCAGGCATCGGACGCGGCCAAGGCGAACGAGAATATCAGCAAATCGACTGCCGCCCCCAGTTCAACGCCATCTGAAAAAAAATATAAATACTAAGCAAGAGCGGGGGGTGCTAAGCACCCCCCGCTTTGTTTGGTAGCCTAGTGGTCAAGGTTTTGAGAGTTGATGTGCACGCTGGTGCTTGAAGAGTCTCGCTCCACCTTTTGATTGAGATTTGCGCCGCGATCCATTAGCTTTCCTATGGAGGCCAACATCTTTTCCTGCTGGGGTGTTTGCTGTGCATCTGCACCACCACCGATGCCGGCGTTTGTCCCGTTGCCCTCCGCAGGTGCTGGTGGGGGTGTTGGTTTTTCGCCGTTGCCCTCCGCAGGCTCGGCCCTCACGGGCATTTTATTACCATCCCCTTCTCCAGAAGGACTTGGCCTCGGGGGCGGGGGTGCGATGGGATTTCCACCTAGCCCCAGGGATGATTTCACGGCATTTATACCCTTCATTGCCGGGCTTGCCTCATTCATGCTTTTCATCACATCGGACATCGCCTTAACCCCAGTGCCGCCAGACGCGGCCGCTGTAACAGCGCCGGCCGCAGCCGCACCGGCCATGCCGGCGGCTACACCTGTGGCTATCGAGCCGGCCAAATCTCCGGAACTCATAGCACTCGATCCAGATGCCATCGCCGAGGCAATGCTGTCTGATTTGTGAGCAACGAATGCGAGCAGAGCGAAGGCGAAGGCTCCGCTCAAGAGCGGCGTCCATACGTCGGCGGAGAGGCCATAAGCTTGCGCATCCACATAGCTTCCCAAATATTTTGAAACCTGTCCAATCGCCGCGACCACGCCGCCTAGAATCAGGATTCTATAAATTAAAGAGAGCGCGCCTTTGAACGGTGCCCAGCCCTGTTCGCGAGTTGGTGCAAATACCATCATCGCCGCGTTCAGTGGCGCGATGGCAACCAAAATCGCAAATTCAATTTTTGTGATGAATACCTTTATTGCCAGATACGCGCAACTGATCATAATGACCGCTGAGATAAAAAACACCATCAGAGCCGTCACGAAACCGACGCCAGGAAGCATGATAGTTGCCAGAGCATTCACTAAATTTGTGGCGGTTGTTTTCGCGACCGACAAGGTGATATAGCCATACGCTTGCAGGCCAATCTCTAAAATCTTGCTTGCCGAAAATTCAATTCCACCCGTCATTTGACCCACGATGCCGAGGGCAAAATTCTGCATCCAGTAGAGAAGGTCAGAGAGGTTGGATGCGCCAGGCGTTACTGGTGTTGCCGCAGTTCCGAGCAACCAGAGGGCGATTCCACACCAGGTCACAATCATTGCAAAATTAAAAATTGTTTTTTCGACTTCGCCGCCTGCGAGTTGCTTTATTCCGGTGACGGCCGCCTGCAGCAGTGCGAGTGCGAAAATCACGTTGATAACCGTTTTTTCAAGTGTGCTGGTTATTTGCTTGAGCGCACCGTCCATTGCTCCTCCAACCAAGTCGGCTGGACTTTGCCAGTCGGCCGAAATTTCTGCGAGGACAACGCTGGAACAAGTTAGCAATACAAAAAATAGAAGTATTTTTTTCATGGTGGTGCTCCTGGTTAGTATTTATATTTTTTTTCAGATGGCTTTGAACTGGGGGCGGCAGTCGATTTGCCGATGACATCATTCATGTCATCTTTGGTTTGTTCCTTTGCGTTCTGACTCGCCAAATACGTCCCCTGAGCAATCTGCTGCCGGCTGATCAGATCTCGCAACTTCATCGACTCCTGCAACTGCTGGGCATTAATTTCGCCCACCGTCTTCAGCGCCCCGAGATTACCATCCGATTTTTTATTCTTCTCTACCAGAGCTTTCAGCGCCGCCTCATCGGTCGCAAAGTTTTCCCGCTGCAAACCGGCATTCAACATCATCGCCTTCAGCCCATCATTCGAATGTGTTGTCCACCCGCGAAACTGATCCGCATACGAAGCCGCCGTCTCACTTTGGAACTGCGCCGCAAAATCCTGATCCACGCGCGTCAACGAGCTTCCAATATCCTTACTCTTAGCAATCACCCGCGCATGATTGGAAACTAGAGCATCTATTTCAGGCGCAAGATAACCCAGCGGATGTTCCGCCAGATTCTTAATCATCGTCTGGTATTGCATCAGCTCGTTTTGGTACTGCATCACCTGCTGCGCATACGCTTCGGCAAGCTGCAAGTTATTCATGATCTGAGTAGTTTCAGTCGCACCGGCAAATCCACCGCCGCCCGCCTGCGCGGGCTGGATGCTGGGAAGAAGAAGGGTCAATGCCAAAAAAAATGTTTTCATTTCGCACCCCCATTTGTTCCCATTTTTTTTATGCGCCACGTTAAAACCCCCACCGCTGCGACAGCGCCAAACAAAAGACTCAACGCGCCAGCGCCTGCGAAAAACGCCAGCAAGATTGTTGGCAGCGCGACACCCCAGCCGACCAACTGATTTTTCAGTTCTTCGTCTTTTTCTATTTCATTCATTTTCAAAGCCCCTTATCATTAAATGTGACTTCCAATGCGTGCCATCGTTGCCGTTTTTCTCGATGAACCGCTGTCGTTGTTGCTCGATTTTCCGGGCGCGTTTGGCGCTATCGCTGGCCGCCAAAATTGCTGCACGATGCAATGGGTGAAGCTGGTATTTAGGTGGAGGTGTTACACTATTTCTAGCCATTATTTGAACTCCTGTCGTTCGATTAGTGGTTAGCCGTGCCTGGTCGTGTCAACGGCCTGGTGCGGCGTTTTGTTTTACATTTGTACTGCTGGTTTGTTGCCTTTTGCCTCAACCATCAAATCCGCGCGGAGCGCGGGCTCTTTGTTTTTTCTCATGGAATTTTCCATCCATACTTATTTTTATCTCCTCCAAGCAAATCACGTCGATTCGGTATGCAATACTTACCATCTGCTCCATTCACTATTTCCCAAACTGGGCTGTCGCACCTTGCCGCAATATCGCCGCCACCAATATCAAAGAATCGTTTTGCAAGCTGGCCCTGCTGAGTTCCCATCCAGCCGATACTCTTTTTCGCTGTTTCAACATCATCAATCGCTTGTTTCTCTGTTGCCGCTATATGCTCATTCGCCGCTGCAACTGCTTCACGTGCAGCGTTGATATTTACTTCGTCTATCAGCATTCGGGTGCCATAACCGACGCTACCAAACACAATTGCGCAAGATAAAACACCAGCAGCCGTCCATTTAGCGGCAAAAGAAATGGCATGAGATTTTTCAGCCGCTGCTGCATCGCCTGCCAATCGTTGTGCAATTTGGCCAACCTCTGCTGTCAGCCGTGTGATTGCCGCCCGGCTTGCTATTTCAATTTCACTTTTGGCAACTCCTGGCAATGATGCAATCACATCGCAAGCAGCAGCTTCAATCTGTCCAACTCGCTCAAGAGATTCGTTCAGTACCGTTTCATTCAAAGCGAGTAGCAAGAAAACAGGATCATCTCTAGCTACTCTGATTCCCTGCGCAAGCAATATTGCCTGTATTTTTTTTATGTCCACTACGCTCACCAATTCACTTTATTGAGTTCAGCAAAAACTTCGCCAACTATTTTTTGCAGCCTGTTTTTTGCCAAGAAGTTAAAATCGCTGGAAGCCATGACATCAGTCAGGGTCATGTGGTTTTCAGTCATTTGTTTCATGTCGCCGACGAATGTGTCTGACTGGCTTCGGTCAACAATCTTGACCACGCCTGAAATTTTTCCAGCCTTATCTGCATCCTTGAAAAGCTTGCTGTCTGTAATCGGATGCCCGTCGTATTCGACTTTTCCCCAGAATTCGTTTTCCCAAATAACAACTTTTGCAAAGTCATTTACTTTTCCAATCAACTCAGCGAAGCCGTTGTATGTGTCTGATCTTGCTTGCCCACCAGTGAGTACCGTGTGTATATAAACTTTTTTGCCAGCTTCAGACATAATACGAAAAATGTCGTTTTCAGCCAGATAGCGGGTCAACGGCATGAATGTAGCCGCACCGTTGTCTATCACGAAATCAGCCTCGGTTGAAATAATCAACTCCATGAGTGGATCAAATTTGCGCTGGATCACGTTGCCACCTTCTGCAATATCAACGTGTGCCACGTCCAGCGATGTGTATTGTGTGAAGGTGGCATTCACCGGGTCGGTGTCTGCGCAAATAACTTGGCCACTTTTATTCTGTAGAAATTGAGCTAAAAGAACCGCCGTTAAAGACTTACCAACTCCGCCCTTGCCCTGCAATACCATATGAATACTGTTCATGTTTTATTCCTTTCGTTTAAGATTTATCTACTTCAAATTTAGCGGTCGGGATTGGGTTGTGATCCCCATCCTTTAGCTTTCCTGTTAAAACCCGCAAAGGATTTCCAGATATAGGTGGTAATGCTGCCGCAGGTTTGTCAGTAGGTCTTGGCCCCGCTGTGTGTGTGTTTTGTTTACTCCCTTCCTTTCTTATTCTGTAAATTGCTAGTTCAAAACTTTCAAAAGTGATTTCAAATCCACTCTCACTGAGAGCCTGGTGAACGTCTTTTCTGCGGACACCAGATCGTAGTGCTGCCTCGATCTCAACAAAAATTTCACGAAGTCGCGCAGTCGCTGATCTGTTTTTCCCTTGTGAGAGAGCTTTTAATTTTTCCGATATGTTGTTGTCGCCCATCCTATTTTTCCTTGATACCCCTTGATGTGTTTTTGAGAGTTTCCAAGCAATTTCACGCTGTGTAATTGATGTGAGAATTATGAGCGCCAGAAATTAAATAGCAAATAATCAGACATATACGCGCCATTCTGTGCCAAAGAGTGTCAACGAGTGACAAATCACGCCAGAAAGCCGTTACTCAAATTTGTGGGTGTATTCTTCAATTGGATTGGTGAAGAAGTACAGGATGGCCCTTGTCATACAAATAACGCTTCGCGTTATTTGCCTGCCAAGGGGCGGGTGCAGTGTTCGGCGGCTTCGCCTTCTCACACTGACCCTCAAATCCTGCAAGGCGCTGGCGCCCTTGACCCGCAAAACACAGAGGAACGGAGAAATGGTTTTTCAGAGAAAGGGAACACAAGAGCTAGACGCTCGCCTCAACTTGCGATTGCCGCAAACGGAGCGCGACGATATTGAAGAGGATGCCGAGCTTGCCGGCATGAGTATGTCCGAGTTGGTGCGCGCTAGATATTTTGGGAGACCGATCATTGCGAGTGCCGACAAAGTAATGATTAAAGAATTGCGCCGCCTGGGCGGGCTGTTGAAGCATGTCCACTTGGAAAGCAATGGTGCGTACAGCAAACAAACCGCCAACATGCTGGCGCAGGTCAGCAACTACATCACCGAGCTGAGCAAGAAAAAATGATCGTCAAGAAAATTCCAAACCCGAAAAAATCGGCAACCAAGTCTGCCCGAATAACTGGGCTGGGGAATTACATCGCCGAACCGGAGCGCGAAAACGGAACCGAGAAGTGCATCCACTTCGAGGCTCACAACTTCCTGACCAGCGACTATCAAGCACAACTTTCGGAAATGATTGCGCTCTCCGGAGAAACGCGATCCAAAGACCCGGTAGACCATTGGGTGCTGTCGTGGCATGAAGATGAGCAGCCAACAATCGAGCAAGCGCGGGAAGCGGTCAATATTTTCATTCGGCAGTGTGGCCTCGTCAGGCATCAGTACATTTGGGGCTTGCACCGCGACACCGACAACCTTCACGTCCATATCCAGGTCAATCGCGTCCACCCCGACACACTCAAGGTCGTGAAGATCAATAAGGGCTTCGACAAAGAGGCAGGCCAGCAGGCCGGGGCGCTGATTGAATACGCCCAAGGCTGGAGGCCAGAAAAGGGGTCGCGCTACGAGATCGTGAACGGCAAGCCGGCACTCCGCGCCGATCAGGACAGGCGCAAGCAACTTGAACCAACTGCTGCCGCGAGAGCGATGGAACAACAGACCGGCACCAAATCCGCCCAGCGCATCGGCATCGAGGATGCCACCCCCGCCATTTTGCAGGCGCGCACCTGGCGCGAGCTTCACGACAACCTCATGGCTGTTGGTATGCGCTACGAGCGCAAAGGCTCAGGCGCAATCATCTACGTTGGCGACCAGCCAATTAAGGCCAGCGACGTTTCAAGGGCCGCATCGCTTTCTGCTTTGCAGAAGCGTTTGGGCGCATACCAACCAGCACAGGAGATCAATCGAAATGAATACCACCACCACAGACCAATCGACAGAAATCAAGCCGCGCAGCAGAACCTTGCTGCGTCTGGAAAAGAACCCGCCCACGGTCTGCGCAGCTTGCGCGAATGCGATTTGGCAACACTACAAGAAGGCCGGCAAGCCAAGCGTGCGGGTGTATTGTCTTACGATGCACGCCCTGATCGACACCGAAATCTTCAATTGCGACGGGATGCCGGACGACATGGAACAGACCGCGAGCGTGCAGACAGCAACCACAGCAACACCACAGGCACAGGCCGAACCAATCAAGGACTTCGGGCTGCCGGTGGCAACAGAACAAAGCAAACAAGCGAGCGCGAGCGACTTCATGTAAAGCCGATGCAGGAAGGACAGCCCGGATGGGCTGAGTACCAAGTGATTAAGGCCGAACGCAAGGCCGCAAAGGATGCTGCAACAACCAACCTGCAGAGCCGCCAGCAGGCGGCGCGTGACGCCTTGTTTGAGAAGCAGAAGGCGGAGCGGAGCGAGTTGTTTGGCCGGTCGTGGAATGGGCAGGGGACACTGAGAAACGCAATGCTCTCTATCATCGCTACGCGCCACGCAGCCGAGAAGCTGGAACTGCGCGAGCAGCAGAAAGCGGAGCGCCAAGCGGTGCGAGAACAACACCAACCATTACCACAATACAAGACCTGGAAAGAGCGTCCTCAGATTGTTTCGCACACCGATCAGATCGAGGTGAAACCGGTGCAGCAACCGCAGCTTGCCGCGCTGTTGCGGAGCCTGCGTCAAAGCCCGGACTTGAGTGGATATTTTACTTACCGATCCGGCAGCGTTGCCCTGTTTCGGGATGAAGGCAAAACCATTGCCGTCCTGGATCAGTCGTCGCAAAGCATCGCCGCTGCGCTGGCCGTTGCCCAGTCTCGATATGGGCAGACACTCACGTTAACCGGCGACGATGCCTTCAAGCGCAGGGCCGTGGCCGCAGCCGTCGAATTTGGCCTGACCATCAAATTCAAAGATCCCGCGCTGGAATCGCTGAAAGAGCGCCTGCAAGCCGAGAAGTATCAGGCTGAGAGACAGGCCGCACGCGAAGCGCAGACCGTCAAAGAAGCTGCCGCAACCAAGGAAAAAGAAGCACAAGCCGAGCGCACCGCCGCAGCGGAACGCGAGAGCGAAAGGGCGCAGCCCTCAACCATCCAACCCGCTGCGCAGCAGCGGTCAGAGCAGGAGGCCAACGCTTCCAAAGCCGAGGTTCAGGATTCGCTTGAGCCCCTTCAATCAGTGCTTTCCGGAGCCGAGTTCATTGCCCAGCAAGATTTGCCCAGAGGCCAGCCATATAAAACTGGAAGTGGCAAAGCCGAGTTCATCGTTTTGCACGTTGCCGATACCGTGGTTGTGAAACAGGGCAAGGAAGTGGCTGAATATCCAATCCAAGAAGGCTCAGTGTTCGAGGCAAATCAGCGAGTCGTCATAAACAAGGACGGCTCGCTTTCGCTCGCGCCGGAACGGTTTGACCTAGATAAAGATAAAGGGCAGAAAAGACCCGAAGGGCAGGGGAGGTAGTTATGCATGCACAAACTTGCCTCAGATTGATCTCAGTCTCCCACAAAACGCTTTGGCGTAGAGCGCCGTCACGCCTGCGGCGACACGGTTCACAAAGCAAGGGCATGTTGGCATCGCCACGGCTGCGCCGTCGCGATGGTTCTTTTGATAAAAGCGTAGCGCTGCACGCAGCGCCGATTTGCCGGAAGGATTGGAAGCCGTTCGCTGTGCTCGCCCATTCGTTTGCGAACATCGGTTCGGAGCCACCCTTGCGCCGACATGCCGGGCAGCCGGGGAACAGCGCACAAGCCACGCCAAACCGCCTGCTGCGGGCGCAAGCGACCGTGGCAGTGCTCGCCTTCGGCTCCGCGCTGGCCGCACCACTCGCCTGCTTTTGTCATGCCTTGTGCCCCCGTCTAAACGCCCGTCAGATCGTCGCGGACAGGGTGAGGCGGCTCCGAACCGATGTAAACCACAAACGAAAGGGCAAATCATGAGCACAACGAACAACCAATCCATCCGGCAAATCAACACCGCCGCCCTTCGCGGCATCCGCGAGGCCCACCAACCCGATGAAATTAAACCCACCATCAAGGAGGAAAGCATGAATTTCATTGAATGGCTAAAAAACCGAGAGGCTGAATGCATCGATCTAATCCGATCAAACTACACCAGGCCAGTAAACCCAGCAGATTTGGAAGAAGCAAAAAAACGCTTGGAACGCATATCCGCAGCTCTCAATCTTTTTGATGCATACAACAACAGGGGTTAATCATGCAAACAACTACTGAAAAAATAAGCGGCTTAATTTGCCTACCGATCCTGCCGAGCAAGTACAGGCAGATTCCTCATCGTCCGGAGGTGTTGGAAAAAACGCCAGAGGTTTATGAAGATGGATTGCTGGTACATCCAGCAATTCCAGGATTGATGCTCACACGCGAGCAGCGATTGTTGCTTGGGGGGCTGGAAATCGTCGATTGCGACGACGATTTTTTGTGGAGGCAGGAAACAACAACAGAAAGAACGTTAAGGATCAAATGGCAGCCAATCGTGAAGGCAACAATTTCTTCGACTGAAAGTAGTTTCGTCAAAATGGATAACAGCCTGTTTGAAACAGATTCACCCAAACACTATTACCCAAGCGATATTGAGGCGCACGAAAAGAAGGTGGCAGATGAAAAGGCGCACCGGCGCCTCAAAAAAGAAGCAGATGAGGCGGAAGCAAAAGCGGCTGCGGCAGCAGCCGAGGCAAAAGAGAAAGAAGCGGCAATTGCAGCGCACAAGGCCAAGGAAAAAGTAAAAGAAAAAGAAGCGGCAGCGGCAGCAGCCGAGGCTGGGGTGGTGTTGGTTGAGCTGCACAACATTCGGGAATCTGCACTTTCTGCTCGCATAATTGTGGAGAAATTGAAACAGGAGAAGGGGGACAGTGAAAAAAAATCACACCTACGCAATCTGGAATGGCGACTGGCAAGCGTTCTGTCACGCTTGCAGTCGTTGATTGATGATGTTGAGGCAGGAAAACCGTTTGGAGAGCTGCAAATTCTAGCGGGTGAAAACCTGGAAGATGAGATCGAGATTATGGACAATGAAATTGCTCTCTTGA
>Ga0315281_10010780_pt1 | contig 12557 bp, 9 predicted proteins | sample YL17G07_0_MG_FD_204540 | JGI IMG/M metagenome (GOLD analysis project Ga0315281, IMG submission 204540) | Sediment microbial communities from Yellowstone Lake, YNP, Wyoming, USA - YL17G07_0 | ecosystem: Environmental > Aquatic > Freshwater > Lake > Sediment | place: USA: Wyoming | collected... | reverse complement strand
ACCAGCGGCGGATGGGAGTAATAGAACCAGGCATCGAGGGGGTGGGGGGTCAAGTTGGCAAGATTGTCCGCCGCCAATCTCTTGAAGGCCTGAACCAGGGGCTCCCCCGAGGGGATCAAGCCCATTGCGTAATCATCCGCCTCCCGTTCAAACTTCCGCGAAAAGGCCGAACCCAGGGGCTGGACAAAATAGCCGAGGGGGCTAAAAAGCGCTCCGATCAAGAGCAGCCCGACGTAAGAGACCGGCTCGGAAAAGCCGAAGGTCCGGTAGAGGAGGGGCCAGTTCAATAATTGAGCGACGACATAAAAGGCGATAAGGGACAGCAGCTCCATGACCACGAGCTGTTTCAGGACATGCTTTTTCTTCCAGTGTCCGATCTCGTGGGCCAGAACCGCCTCGATTTCGTCGGCGGTATGGGAATGGAGAAGGGTGTCAAAAAGCACGATCCGTTTGCTTTTCCCCAGCCCCGTGAAGTAGGCGTTGGTGTGCCGGCTGCGCTTGCTGGCGTCCATCTGAAAAATCCCCCGGGCTTTCAGTCCCGCCCTCTCCATCAATTTCGCGATCCGCTGGACCAGCTCGGTGTCGGCGACCGGCTCAAATTTGTTGAAAAGGGGCGCCAGAATCACCGGGTATAACCAGAGCAGCAACAGCTCGAAAGCCCCCACCAGCATCCAGGCCCACACCCACCAGAACTTCCCCCCCTCGCTGATAAGGGATAGAAGGAGCCATAGGAGGAAACCCCCGAGGAGGGCGGATAAAGCCAGGCTTTTCAGCAGATCCATGACCCAGACCCGGAAGGTTTTGGTGTTGAACCCGTAGCGGTTTTCAATTCCAAAGGTGTCATAGAGATCGAAGGGGAGGTGAAAGAGGTTCACCATAAGCCCCAGGGAAGCAAAGAAAGCCAGGCCGCTGGGGATCATTCCCCACCCCGGCCGGTGGAGGTGATGGACCAGCCAGGGCAGCAGACCGGAAAGCAGGAGGAGCAGGGTGAAAGCCTGCGAGGCCAGAGTGGATAGAATGCCGAAGCGGGAAGAATCGACGGTGTAAGCGGAGATTTTTTTGAGCTTTTCCGGGTCGATGGCGCCCCGGAAGACCTCCGGAATCTTGCCCCCCTGGCGGCGGAGATGGGAGATGTTCAGACGGTTGAGAAGAATCTGGGTTAAGGAGCGGAGAATGAAAAAAGTCAGGAAAGCGGAGAGCAATAAGTTGAATTGAGCCATAGATAAGGTCTCAGGTCGCAGGTTTCAGGCGACAGGTTAAAGGCAGAAGCCAAATTCCCAAAACTCGAGATCTTAAACCCATAGCTCGCAGGCGCTTTCGCCTTTTCCCCCTATCTTTCCATCCCCGACGCAAGGTTTACCGGCTGGCCCTGGGTGAAAACAGTCGTCTTATCGGACCCATAAATCACTACTTTCCCCATTCCAACCGCCTCCCAGGGAGGCCCTACCAAGGCTGTGGCCTCGTCGATCCCCACCAGGGTGACTTTCTCGGGGAGGGATGCGAGCATATCCTTTGCTTTCCAGACTTCCGCCAGCCGGGAATGGTGGGGGACGACTGCGATTCCAGGAAGAAGACCCAAACCCTCCCTCCATCCCTCCCCGGGAGCCCACATCCTCCCGCCCAAAACCATGGCCCCCGCGCTGGAACCGGCCAGGGTCCGCCCGTTCTTCCATACTTCCAGCGCAGTCTTCCAGGCCGGAGAATTGCGCAGCGTCTCCAGCAGATGCACGGGATCGCCGCCGGCCAAATAAACCAGGTCCGCATTTTGAATCAAAGCCAGCCACTTCCCGGCTTGGGCAGTTGCCGAATCGACCACCATGGCTGCTTCGGCGACTGCCCCCAGGCGCTGAAAATAACCAACCCCGTTTTCTGCGGCCAGGGCGGGGTTTTCCCGGGCGGCGGCCGTAGGAAGGATGATCACGCGGGGGTTCGTTCCGATTCTGGCCAGAAGTGATCGGTCCATGGCTTCGCATTCGGGCCGGAACTCGTTGCCGCCCACAAGGGCAATCAGACCGGGCATATGAAAAGCCGTGAAGGGTGAGGGGTAAGAAGTGAGGCGTAACAGGCCTGAGCGATCGTTTTCTTCATACTGATCTCCGTAGGGGCGACCCGGCGGGTCGCCCCTACAAACTGTTTTGCCGCTTCCTCCGAGCTCTGAGCTCCGAGCTACATTGCTGTTTTATATATCTCCATCACCCTCTCCACATCGTTTTTCGACCCGATGAAAAGAGGGACCCGCTGATGGATTTCCTGCGGGTCGATGTCTAGGATCCGCCTCTTTCCGTCGGTCGCCAACCCCCCCGCCTGCTCTACGACCATGGCCAGAGGGGCCGCCTCGCACATGAGCCGCAGTTTTCCGCTGGGCTTTTTGGGATCCCGGAAATCGGCGGGATACATAAAGATTCCACCGGCCAGCAGGTTGCGGTGGAAATCGGCCACCAGGGAACCGATGTACCGCAGGTTGTAGGGCGATTTGTTTTCGGGATTTTTGAAATAGGACACCGCCTTCCGGGTGGTTTCATCCCAATAAGGCCAGTAGGATTCGTTGACCGAGTAGAATTTTCCCGCCGGGGGGATCTTGATGTCGGGATGGGATAGAAGAAATTCGCCCACACTGGGGTCGAGAGTGAAGCCGTGAACCCCCTGGCCCGTGGTATAGACCATCATGGTGGAAGACCCGTAAATAAAATATCCCGCGGCCACCTGCTCGGTCCCTTTCTGCAATAGGTCGCCGAGATTCACGTTCCTCCCGGGAGGGCTCTTGCGCCGGTAGATGGAAAAGATGGTTCCGATGGAGACGTTGCTGTCCACGTTGGACGACCCATCGAGGGGATCAAAAATCAAAACATAGTCTCCGCTCGGAAAAGCCGGGGGAATTTCGATGATGTCGGCGTTTTCTTCGGAAGCCATGGCGCATAAGACCCCGGCCCTTTCCATCCGGTAGATTAGGACCCGGTTGGCGAACTCATCGAGCTTGACCACCTCTTCTCCCTGGACGTTGATCTCCCCGGTGAAACCCAGGATATCCACTAACCCCGCTTTGTTTACCTCGCGGGAGATGATTTTGGCCGCCAGGATCAGTTCGTTGAGGAGATGGGTGAACCGGCCCGTGGCCATGGGGGATTCCTTCTGGAGAAACAGGAGCTGTTCCGTCACCGTGGTGATTCTCTGCATGAGAAACCTCCTATTTTCATACCTCCCCTTGCTTATCTTCTTCCTCTAGGGAGGAGAAAAACGCAGGGAGCGGATAATCGGGTTCAATTTTTTTGAAGAGAAAAATAACACCCACGCCCTGAAATGTAGGGTGCGTTATGTAGGGTGCGTTCCCCGAACGCACTGCAACTCCAGGCCTGATCGGGGATCAGGCCCTACAGATTACCGTATTTTTTTATAAAACGCCGGCAGCGGCTCTCCGATCTTTTTCCACTGTTTGATGACCGCTTCCGCTTTTCCCGCGCAATTCAGCACCTGGAGCTTGTGCCTGACCGTTTTGACGATGGCTTCCCGGCCGGGCCCCAGGTAGTTGCGCGGGTCGAATTCAGAGGGTTTGGTGGCAAAGACTTCACGGATCTTGGCGGTGAGGGCCAGGCGCAGGTCGGTGTCGATGTTGACTTTGCAGACGCCGTATTTGGTCACCGCCAGGTTGATCTGGTCCTCCGGTACTCCCCGGGCGTTGGGCATGTTTCCGCCGTATTTGTTGACCAGGTCCACGTACTCCTGGGGGACGCTGGAGGAGCCGTGCATGACCAGGGGAAGCCCGGGACAGGTCTTCATGGTCTGCTCGATCCGGCCGATGGCCAGTTTGGCTTCGTGCTTGAATTTGAAGGCTCCGTGGCTGGTCCCGATGGCGATAGCCAGGCTGTCCACGCCGGTCTGTTTCCAGAAATCGCCGGCCTGTTGGGGGTCGGTCAGGTATTTTTCCACGTTTTTTTCGTACTCTTCGGCGCTGGCCCCGACGACGTGCTCTTCGATCCCTCCGAGCATCCCCAGTTCAGCTTCCACCACCACGCCTTTCTGATGCCCCGCCCTGGCGGCCGCGGCGCTCAATTTGACGTTCTCCTCGAAGGGCGAGTGAGACCCGTCGATCATCACGCTGGTGAACCCGTCCTTGATGCAGGCTTCCACCAGGTCCACGGTGTCCCCGTGGTCCAGATGAATGGCAATGGGGAGGTCCGGGTTTTCCTCCACCGCGGCGTCGATGATATGTTTGAGAAAGCGCATGTTGGCGTATTTCCGGGCGCCTTTGGAGATCTGCAGGATCAGGGGTGCCTTTTCCGCCGCGCAGGCGGTGACGATCCCCTGGGTGATCTCCATGTTGTTCACGTTGAAGGCTCCGACGGCAAATCCGCCGCCATAGGCCAGGTCGAACATGGGTTTGGTGGTCATGAGGGGCATGGGAGGACTCCTTTCTCTCCGCTTGGGCCTCTTCCCCGCCGGGGAGAGGGATGGGGGTAAGGGGAATATCTGAGTTTATGAAAAAGCCGGATTCATTAAAAAGTATATTCCAAGCCCCGTAAAAAGTCAAAAACTCGCCATTTGTTGGCCACCCGGCTTTCCAGAAATCAGATAAATGTCTATAAATTGGAGGCCGTGCCCGGCCCGGCGGGAAGGTCCCGTCTTTGGCGGAACATGATGAGGCGCGGATTCTTTCATCGGTCCGGGCGGAATCGGCCCTGTGATGCGCAGAGGTCCCTGCCTGTACCGCCTCCCGCTGCGGAAGCGAAGCCATTTTTCATCGGGTCTTCACCACCAGCCGATCCTGTCCCGCCAAAGACGGGACCTTCCCGCCGGGTCACAAAACAAAGCATCAGCCCTGTTATTTCGGATTGCGGATTTCGGATTTCTTTTGCTATTTTTTCCAATCCGCATTCCGCAATCCACAATCCGCAATTGCATGAGGTTCTTTCCCTTTCAATCCGCAATCTGCAATCCGCAATCCGCAATTGGGAGATGGGCTTTCCAATTGATCCCCGGGGAAGGATGTGCTAATAAAAGAGAAGTGCTAAGAATTGATGATATCGTAAGAAATGAAATCTCCCCTCCCCTGGCGGGAGGGGATGAAGGGGCGGGGGATAGAAAACATGTTGAGATTTCTCAATTCTTCACCCTCACCCCAACCCTCTCCCGTCGAGGGAGAGGGGGTATTTTGGGGTTCTTGCGATTTCATCAAAAATTAGTGCGAAAGAATTCAGGAAGGGATGGTCATGGATGGAGATAAAAGAAAAAACCCAACCGGCGCTCCTCCCCTGAAGGGGATCCGGGTCATTGACTTAACGAGGATCATCGCCGGCCCCTACTGCGCCATGGTCCTGGGAGACTTGGGGGCGGAGGTCATCAAGATCGAACAGCCCAAAATCGGCGATGAAAGCCGCGCCTGGGGACCGCCCTGGGTGAAGGAGGTCAGCGCCTATTTCATCGCCATCAACCGGAACAAGAAGAGCCTCACCCTGAATTTCAAACACCCCCAGGGGATCGAAATCTTCAAGAACCTGGTCCGGCACTCCGACGTGCTCCTGGAAAATTTTCGTCCCGGCACCATGGACGACTTGGGGATCGGCTATGAGACCCTCCGGGCGATCAACCCCAGGCTGATCTACTGCGACATGACCGGATACGGCACGGACGGTCCATACCGGGACAAGCCCGGGGTCGATGTGATCGTCTCGGCCATCGGAGGGCTGATGTCCATTACCGGCCCTCCCGAGGGGGAACCGGTAAAGGTCGGCGTGCCGCTCACGGATGTCCTGACCGGTTTGTATTCCTTCGGGGCCGTCTCTTCGGCCCTCTATCAAAGACAGCAAACCGGGAAGGGGCAGAGGATCTCCATCAACCTCCTGGCCATGCAGTTGGCGACGCTCATCAACATCGGGTCCAACTACCTGGTGGGGGGAGTGATCCCCCGCCGCTGGGGAAGCGCCCATCCCAACATCGTCCCTTATGAAGCCCATCGGGCCAAGGACGCCTACTTGATCTTCGGCGTGGTCAATGAAAGGATGTGGAAATCCTTCTGCACCCTGCTGGGCATGGAAGAATTAAAGGACGACCCCCGGTTTGCGGACAATGCCGCCCGGATCAAAAACCGTCCGGCCCTGATGGAGGTTATCGACCGGAAGCTGGCCGAGAAGACAGTGGACGAATGGATTCCTCTTTTCGACCAGGCCGGCATCCCCTGCGGTCCCATCAACACCTTCGACCGGGTCTTCAGCGACCCGCAGGTGGAGCATCTGGGGCTGGTGCAGGAGGTCGAGCATCCTCATTACGGAAAAGTCAAGGTCGTGGGCCCGCCGGCCACCTTTTCCGAAAGCGCCGTGGGCATTCAGTGCCCGCCGCCTTTGCTGGGAGAGCATAACGGGGAAATATTAACCCGCCTCCTGGGATACTCGGAAGATCAGGTTAAATCCTTCCAAGATCAAGGCGTCGTGTAAGCGTCTTTCTCCAACCGACAATCCCGCTTCGAGCGGGACAACCGGCGGCTTTTGGTCTTTGCCTCAAGCGACGCGCTCCTCGAGTCGAGCCGCAGGCTCGACGGTCCTCAAGGCCCGCAGGGCCGGTCTATTTTCATTCCGCAATCGTCAATCCGCGATCCGGCATTTTGACTCGGTTTTGTTCTTTCAATTCGCAATCCACAATCCGCAATCCGAAATTCAAAAGATTCCTCCCAGCGCCCCCGCGTATCCGGTGAGCTCCGCGTATCCTTCGCAGGTGACCTCGCGTCCCCCGGAAAGTCCTTTGCCGGCGATCGCCCCCTCCCAGTAGGTGATTCCGGTCGATCCTTCGGTGCGGAGTTCCTGGTCCGCCAGCAGAGGATCGATGGTGAGGTCGATTCTGGCGGGGGGAACCTGGATTCTCCAGCGGCTGGGATATTCTCCCTTGCTGCGGGGACTTTTCCACCGGTCCAGAACCGTAACGGAAAAATCTGAAAGCTTCAGGTGGCGGGAAGACCCGTCGGCGGCAACCAGGGTCCCCGAAGAGGCCGGCTCCACCGAGCCGTCCTTGAGACGCAGGAAATAGATCATTAAATCCCGCCCGTCGGAGAGATGGAGGCTGAACCAGTCCCAGCCCTTCTGCTCCGGGGTGAGCTGGTTGGAGCCGAACTCCTGGTCAAACCAGCTCACCCCCCGCACTTCGATGGGAGAGGCGGAGCCGGAGAGCTTAAGAGACCCGCGGGTCTCCAGGTCGGTGAAAGAGACGTAATAGGAAGCCTGGCCCTGGGCCGGCCCTTTCCGGCTGAACCCGTTCTGTCCGTGAATGACCGGGAGTTTCCGAGGGGTGAGCTCCAGCCTGAGCTCTTTATCGGAGTCCCTGGCTTCGAGATGGATGACCGGCCCTTTCATCCTGGCTGACCAATTGAGAAGCCAAACATGCATTCCCTCCAGGCTTGCGCCGGCCAGCCCGGGCGCCGCCCGGGACAAGCGGTCCACGGCCAGGAATTTTCCGCCGGAGACATCGGTGACGGCGAAGTGGGCCAGATAGATGTCCCTTATGTCCCAGGCGTTGGAAGGGGTGGGGAGTTGAAAACGGATTCCCTGGCGGAAAAAAGTGAGCTGGTATCCGTAGCGTTTCCCAGCAGGGTCTTTTAAGTTCCCGGTAAAATACCACCACTCGGTCCGGTACTCGGGATGAGCCCCGAAGTCCCGCGGGAAAGACCACTTCCGGGGAGCGGTAACCCGGGCCCAGTCATCGGCGCCAAGCGCCGGGGAAACCGGAATGATCAATAAGAGAAAAATCGCAAGGAGCCTTTTCATTTATTCATGAATCCATGCTTGAGAAGACGCAGATGGCCAGATTGGCGTTCCTGACCTCAACGCAGACCTTTTGGAGTGCGGTGACGGGTCGCCGCTTTGAGAGGGCGCGACACGTCGCGCCGGCCAGGGTGCGGACCCGCCCGTAGGCCCCGAAAAAGCGCCGTCCTGCCGGCGCATTCCCAAAAATAAAATCAGGCATCTTGACTGGCCGCGTTCCGGTCGCTTCATCATGGATTTTCAATTATGTCCTTATTCATGTCTTTTCGCCTGCCCCCTGAAGCCCTATTCCTCTCGTATCTGCATCTGCGGATACGTCCGGTACACCTTCCAGATCGGATAGACCGCAGCCCCCAGGCTGGCGAGGACGGCAATCACCGCGGCCACCAGGTAGGGAGAAGCTTCGAGGTAAAAGAAGATGGTCCAGTTGAAGCTCCTCAGGTTGATGACCCGGATCAGAATCCAGGCCAAAGCCGTTCCCACCCCCATGCTCAGCAGAAAGCTGACCAGCCCCATCCCCAGTCCCTCCATGAGGGTCATGCCGGCCACCTGGGGGGTGGAGAAGCCCAGCGCCCGGTAGATTCCGAACTCTTTCTGCCGTTCCATGAACAGAGTCAGCAGGGCCCCGGCGATCCCGAAGAAAGCGACGATGATGGTCATCACCCGCATGGAGCGGGTTACGGCAAAGGTGGAGTCGAATACGGCCAGGATGTTTCCATGGAGCTGGCTGCGGGAAAAGACCGGCAATCCACGGCTCTGGGCTCGCTTCCGCACTTCATCGAGAAGTTCCTGCCGGCGGGGGTTGCCCGGATCGACAAAAATTCCCAGGCTATTGATGGTTGTATCGCCATATATCTTCAGGTACGTGGAGCGGGCCATCATCACCACTCCATGTTCCGAGGTGTAGTCGTAGAATACCGCGGCCACCTCCAACTCCGCCGATCCCCGGGCTCCGTTGAGGAGGATCCGGTCGCCGGGCTTCACCCCGAAGCGCCGGTGGAAGCTTTCCGAGATGATGACCGCTCCTTTTTTAACCGGGTCCCAGTTTTCGTTTCCTCCCTCCTGCCATCCGAAGTTCGTGTACCGCTGCAGGACGGAAGGGTCCACGGCGGAGATGAAGATGGGGGTTTCCTGGTAATTCACCTGGACATTTCGGTACGGATCGACCCCGCCCAGGCCGGAAATGGATTTGACCTCTTCGTAGAAATCCTCGGGCACTTCCATCTCGTAAATCTTGCCGATGTACAGATCGGCCTGGAGCTGCGTGCCCATCCACCAGATGAGAGACTGGCGGAAGCTGCCGATCATGGAGCTGAGGCCGATGGACATGGAAAGAGCGACCATGAAAGCGGCCACGGCCACGGCCGTGCGCCCCAGGTTCTGCCGGATGTTTCCCGCCGCGACTTTGCCCGAGAGTCCGGCCATCCGGCTTAGAATCCACCGCAGACCGGGGGCGAGCTGAACCAGAATCAGTCCGGTGAGAAGGCTTGCCCCGATCAGCAGGGCAAAGCAGCTGGCAAACCCGTAATAGACATGGGCGGTGGAGGCGGCGAGCAGGACCAGGCTGATTCCCAGGATCCCCCCTCCGGCCAGCGCGGCTTTGCCGACCATTTTCCTCTGGCCCCGTTTCGCCGTCCGGCCCTGCAGGGCCTGGACCGGATCCACCCTCACCAGCTCGGCCAGGGGGAAAAAGCCTCCCAGCAGGCTTGCTCCGCAGCCCATCAAGGTTCCGATCAGGAGGATCCACCAGGACCAGTCGGGCGGAACGGGCCGGAGGAAAAAATAGAGATTGCTGATCGTGCCCGCTACCAGGTCGGTCAGAAAGCGGCTCAGAAAAAACCCCAGGATCCCGCCCAGGGCGCCGCCCAGGGCTCCCAGGAAAAGGATCTCGGAAAGAAAAGCAAAGACCATCTCCCTCCGGTTCGCTCCCAGGCTCCGCAGGATTCCCGCATCTTTCCGGCGGCTCACGACCGCAAACATGGCGGTATTGTAAACCAGGAAGATCCCCACGAAGAGAGCCAGGAGGGAGAGGGCCTGCAGGTTCAGGCGGAAGGCCTGGAGCATGTCGCTCAGCGCCTGCTGCCGCTGCCTGCCGGACTGGAGGCGGAACCCGTTCCCCCACCGGGAACGGAACCCCGCGTCATCCGTAAGAATCAGGTCCACCCGATCCACTTTTCCCTGGAGAAGAAACAGCCGTTGCGCGTGGCCGATGTCCATCAGGATCAGGGGTTCGCTGGAGGGGTTGGGGAATGTGCCGACCACCCGTAGGTCTCCGCGGTTGGTGGGGAGAAGGTCGCCCGGACGGAGCTTCAGCTGGGCGGCCAATTCAGAATCCAGCAGGACGGACCTTTCCTGGAGGAGAAAAGAGAGGCCTTCCTCCGTGCCGGCCCGGTTTTGGCCCAACTGGACGCGGGAGAGTTCCGGCCGCAGCGGGCGATCCAGAAAAGGATCAATCCCCAGGAGGCGCACGGTCTCTCCAACCTTGAGTTTGACGGTGCGGTCCATCACCGGAGAGAAAAATGATACCGCCGGGTCCCGCATGAGATCCGCCAGGAGAGTTTCCTCCATGGGCCCGGCAGGGCGTTCGAGAGAATGAGTGGCCTTTCCCTTCAGGAATTCCACCGCCTGGGTAAAGCTCGAAAGAGCCGCCCGGGCGGAGAGGGCCATCCCCGCGGCGGCGGCTACTCCGCAAGCGATCCCCAGCAGTTGAAGGATGCTGAGACTTCGCCGGCGGGGAAGGTAGCGAAGGAAAGCCTTGGTGACGATCCTCATGACGGAAGCTCCGAGCAGGCAGTCTCCTCGACGATGGTGCCGTCCACCATCCGCAGGATACGGTTTGAAAAATTACAGGTCAGGGGGCTGTGGGTGGCCATGAGCAGGGAAGTTCCAAACTCCCGGCAGCGGCCGGAAAGGAGGGTCAGGATTCGGTTGCCGGTTTGGGTGTCCAGGTTTCCCGTCGGCTCGTCCGCCAGGATGATGGCCGGCTCCTTCACCAGGGCCCGGGCGATGGCGACCCGCTGCTGCTCGCCGCCGGAAAGCTCGGCGGGAAATCGTTTTTCCTTCCCTTCCAGGCCTACGGCCTGGAGGGCCTGGTAGGCGGGTTGGGGGTCCATCTTCCCGACCAGTTCCAGGGAGAGGAAGACATTTTCCAGGACGGTCAAGGTGGGCAGGAGGTTGAAGAACTGGAAGATAAAGCCGATCCTCCGGCGGCGCAATTGCGTTCGCCCCTCTTCGCCGAGATTCTGCAGGTCCTTTCCATCCACCTCCACCCGGCCGCGGTCAGGGCGGTCGATTCCGGCAAGGATGTTCAGCAGGGTGCTCTTCCCCGACCCGCTCTTCCCATACAGGGCCACCACTTCCCCCGCCTTGATCTCCAGGTTGGTCCCCCGCAGGGCGGCCATGTTTTCCTGGCCGGTCCGATTGTAGTTTTTCCACAGGTCGATCACGCGGATGACGGGTTCCAAAGGATGTCCCTCCCAAGTTCTGAATAGGCCATATTTAATTTACCATTAGATGGAAGCACTGTCATCAGGAGGGAAGAAGGCAAACTTTCAGGAAGGAGTCCTTGGGAAAGTCCATTAGATCAAATTCTAAATATCAGAAATAAATAGCGAAGGCAATTGAATGTGAAATTCGCCTTATAGATGGATAATTGGGAAGGTTGGATGTCTTGAATTGGCGTGGACGGCTGACCCGAGCTAGGAGCTATGGACAACTACCGGCTAATAGACCATGGGACTAGGCGCTTAGCGCCCGACTTAAGCCAGCATGTTGGCAAGGAGGAAATATCCTTCATGGGGACCGTAGGGGGGGCATCCCGCGTTTCGCGGGACAGCGTGCCCCTACAAGCTTATTGCACTACTTTTCCGGGGTTTTCTTCGATATTCGAAAGAATCGTCTGAAGGTCTATTTTCGGTTCTGTTTTTAATTGCGTTTTCTGTAAATCGCCTACCTTTTCCTCCAGTTGCAGCAGCATATCCTCCAGGTTGATGGTTTTTTCTTCCAACATCACCAGCCGTTCCTCAATATGAACCAGCGGCCCGTTCCCGGGGAATTCATGAGGTTCTTTCAGCGCTTCTTTTCCCACAGGGACGGGTTCTGGTCCACGGACTTCTTCTTCAGGGACTGCTTCTTCCCGCCCCTCCAGGGAGGTCTCCTGTACTTCGGCTGCTTCTTTATCCTCGAGAAGCATTACCGGTGAGTCGGGAATTACTTTATCCTCTTCCGTGAGGAGTATTTCTTGCTGCTCGGGCGCTGTTTCTTCAACTGGGGGGAGGGGCTCTGCCGGCTCGACGGTCTTTGGCTCTTCCCTCTTGGACTTAAGGCTTTTGGACAAGAGGAAAAGCAACAGGGTTCCACCCACAACTCCCGCTGCCAGAATGGGGGCCATCGTGGGGCTGATGCCTATGGCCAGAAGCAGAGTGATGACTCCGGCCACAAGGACCATCTTCTGGTAAACATTGACACGGCTTGAGCCGAGCTTAGCCCTTCTCTTCATGACTTCTTCCTGGTTTTTGGAATTCAATTCTTGCCACCTCCTGCTCTTTCGAGCTTAACCCATTGTGAATATTGGGTAAATTTCAAGGGATCGAACAAGGGGATATGCTACTTTATCGACAGGGTTCAGGGTTTAATTCAATGCTAAATTTTTCGGGTAAAGAGGGTGTAAGGAAAGGGATGTAGGGTGAGGGAGGCAGGGTGCAGGGCCTTCAGATTGCGGAATGCGGATTGCGGAATGCGGATTGAAAAAAAGCTTGCCGGTTGCAACCGGGGGTTTAGGGTGCAAAAGGCAGGGGGCAGAGTGCAGGTTGCAGG
>Ga0315281_10010779_pt1 | contig 12557 bp, 10 predicted proteins | sample YL17G07_0_MG_FD_204540 | JGI IMG/M metagenome (GOLD analysis project Ga0315281, IMG submission 204540) | Sediment microbial communities from Yellowstone Lake, YNP, Wyoming, USA - YL17G07_0 | ecosystem: Environmental > Aquatic > Freshwater > Lake > Sediment | place: USA: Wyoming | collected... | reverse complement strand
CTTTAAGGCGTTCGATAATGCGCGGAGCAAAGGTAGGGGACTTGTTAAAGACACTTATTCCGCTCATTGAAATCGAAGAATAATATCTTTATTATTTTCAAAAAGCGATTCTGAAAAGAATCTGCATCGTGCCCGTGTGAAAACTCTGAAAACACCATATTACTATCTCATACGCGATCAATCCGGCACATAGCTGTCTTTATAATATCCAAGTCGCCTTGACATGTCGCATACGAAATCATATACTCAAAACCAATTCACGTAACCGTCTGTGGGATTTGAGACAGAAGACAAAGGAGAAGCATGGCTGGCATTGAACGTATTTATCTTGAAATAGCGGGAAAGGTGACTAAGGAGGAAAACAAAACACTCCCCAGCGTGATAAAAAAGATAGCTAATCTAGAGCAGGCTAAAATTCTGAACGAACTACCCAATACCACGGAGGGGATTGCGAAAAAGCTGGCAATAGACGAAAGAGCGGTAGATAATGAACTGCAATACCTGTTTAACCGTGGCCTGGCTACGTATGGTAAAAGCGGCTGGAACCTGGTGAACAACATCGTGCTTGTAAAAGACCTGATTGGATCAGCAAATCCCAAGTATGACGATATTGAGCTCTTTGACCTGCTGCACACAATGAGCCTGGAGAGCTCGGATAATCTGCCAGAACGTGTGAAAAGCGGGGAGAAAATCCCGGTTAGACAGGGGATGAGAGTCGTGCCAAAGTGGAGGACTATTAAAGATATTCCGGGTATATTGCCTATTGAGGATGCGCGCGAGATATTTAGAAATCCTCCGATAGTTGTACATAATTGTCCTTGCCGAGTCGTGTACAGAAACAGACCCTGTAAGGATGAAGTTCCAATCAATATCTGCCTGGCTGTCGGTGGCAACGGTCGAAGTTTTTTACGGCGTGGTGCGGGTAGAGAAATAACCTACGACGAGTTGATCGCTTTCCTGGATAAGCTGGATGAGTTTCCCCTGGTCAGCACGACTGGAAATTCAAGCATCATGCCTTCAATATTATGTTCGTGCTGCAGTGATTGTTGTGGCTTATTTGTGAGAGCAGCTCGAACGAAATCGGTACTCGGGCAGGTACCCTATGCTAAGAGCAGGTTCGTAATCGAAGACAATCCGGAAAATTGCATGGCTTGTGGGATCTGTACAGATAACCGGTGCCCGGTCGGCGCTATTACGATGAAGGACTTTCCCGAATTAGGTGGGCAACGTTCATACACAGACGTAGAGGAATGTATCGGGTGTGGTCTCTGTGTACTCACCTGCCCCAATGATGCACGTAAAATGAAATTAATCAGACCGCCACAACATATTCCCGACCCGGCATCGATGTTTGACTTATAGAAAAATATTCGTTGTAGATGTTATTCAAATACTTTCTTGATGGCCGGATGGAGACCTTCTCCAACTGCTTCAATTGCCTGGCGGCGGAACCGATTGAGTTCCATCTGCCTTTTTTCGAATTCGCCGCGGGAATATACAATTTCAGGGTGGAAGAAAATATCATCAACCACACGTACGGCAGCCGGTACTTCCAACCCGGAAATTGATTCCATCCAATCTTCCAAGCCTCCCCGGAAAAGAGAATCCAGGATGCCAAGCGTGTTCTCTAATCGGATATCCATATACCTTACGCCTTCGCCAATACCGCCCGTATTCAACAAGAAGAAGCGCATGTGCGGTAGTCCCAAGAGAATATCGTAGAGTCGGTTGGCATGTTCGGCTTTGTTTCCCGCCATGAATGGATCGTAGAAGAATTCACTGCGGATCGTTCCGGCACGGGTTGGATCTCCGGCAGATGATTCCATAGCCTGTCCCAGGATCATGAACGCAACCGCCTGTTCACGGGTAAGACGGGCAATCGCGGGAATAATCGGACCCCTGGTTATAAGAATAAGGTTATCAATTCGTTCTACGTCGATATGCGCACTGGCATGCATGAAATCCTGGCGTTTTACCACGGCACGACCGTTAGCAGTTTCTTCGAGGTTATAAAAATCAAAATCACCGTCTTCTGTCACGTGAACGTTTTCACAGACTGTATCGGGTTTAAGTAGACCGTAATAAATCTCGAGTTGATCGTGAGGGCTGACATTCTCGGTTTTAACAAAAATGCCACCCTGCTCGAAGCCGTGAAACGATCCATCGGGCATCAGCGTGCCGCCGTCATCCTGTACCAGCCACGATTTCTCACGACCTTTGCGTGCCAGGACTTTGCTTGAAGTGGTTGTTTTGCCATTGGCACTGAGCGCTGTCAGGAGTGTCCGCGTGGTACGATACTCGCCGTGTGTCGATTGCAGGAAGTCTTCACGGCAGCCGGCGTGTAAAAAGATTCCGCCGCGGCGCGTCTTAGCGACCCAGTCTTCGGCAGCGAAAACACCTTTTTTATATTCACCTATATAGTTGCCATTACGGACAATTTTGATGACGCGACCATCTGCGAGCATCGCCAGACGGATGGTGATATCCTTTTCAGGAAGTGATTTCTTTTTGTTGTTTTCGAACTCCTCATCCTTGAAGAAAATAATCTCGTAATTGGGTTTGTCTACTTTCCCCAGCGGCGCAACAAAAAGGTTTTTACCGCCGAAGGCAGTATGGGCGAACTCTTCGGGGACGGTAACACGGACCGTAACCCCTGAGTTCTGGTTGCCAACTATACGGTCGATCGAGATCAGTTTTTTCTGGCTGAGGACTTTCTCGCACTGCTTGAGTAACTCAATTTCAGCTTCACCAAAAGTATTGTCGATATTGTTCTTGGTAAACATCGCTGCCCTGGAAGTTGGTTCGCCTGATGCCACAAGGCTTCCGTAACGGGTGAGTCTTACGCCGTCTTCTTTTTCCGCTATCGTTCTAAGCACTGCATCAGTCGGATTATCAAGTAATCGACCTTCAGCGAGCGCTTTCTCTCTTATTTTTTCAACTGTTCGGGCAAAAATATTGATATCAAATCGCGGCATTCCCTTCCTCCTACCTAGATGTATTAAATTATATCAGAACCGTTTACGACATATATAACAATTTGTCAATAAATTTTGCGATAAGGTTATATCCAGAGCTACAATATTGACATGCTCGTAGGAAAGGAAATTCTCGACAAGAGGGATGAAAATGAAAGACAACGTCTACATTATTGAAAAGCAAATAAGAGAATTTGTACGAACCAAGCCTTTAAACCGCATGCCCGATGACACCAATCAGGTAATTTTCGATGAGCCTCTAATCAAATACGCAGGTAGCGATGATGAGCTATTTATCCAATACAAGAAAATCATCGGGACGGTACATATGACGCCGCGTGAGGCGCTTGCCGCGGCGTATAACGAAAAACCAGAAAGTTTGCCGGCACGGCTTTCCGTTATTAGCTGGATTCTTCCGATTGCTGAAAATATTCGTAAATCAAATCGAAAGGAAAAATTACAGCCAAGTCGTTTGTGGTCGTACACCAGATGGTACGGTGAGAAATTCAATGAAGCTCTCCGGGAATATGTTGTAAAGATGTTGAATGAAAAAGGGTACAAAGCAGCGGCGCCTGGTATCGGACTCCATTTCAAGCAGTTTAACAATGAAAAAGGTCCTTACTCCAACTGGTCCGAGCGACATATTGCCTATGCAGCAGGACTCGGGACATTCAGTCTATCCGATGGATTCATCACTGAAGAAGGGATTGCACATCGCTGCGGCAGCGTAGTGACCGATATGATTTTGCCGTCAAATACTCATTCCGCCGCTACACCGTACGCTAATTGTACGTTTTATGTGAACGGTGGCTGTAGAGCGTGTATCGCCCGCTGCCCGGCAGGCGCTATTACCGAAACAGGGCATGACAAAATCAAGTGTCTTGAATTCCAGAGAAGAGAATTTGCCGGTTTACGGGAGAATCTCAAGGTAGGCAATACGGGATGCGGTTTATGTCAGACAAAAGTACCCTGTGAATTCAAAAACCCAATGAAAAAGAGTAGTAAGTTAAAGAAAAATTAAACTCGTTCTTTTATTGTCTGATACCTGTAAAGAGCTCCCAATGCTCTCACCGCGCGCTCCGCCGACGGATAAACCGGGATACGGTGCGATTCAAGAGTATCCTTCATATCTTTAACATTTCGCGGGTCTAAGGGCCATATCACTAATCGTTTACCCTTTTGCACGGCTTTAATGTAATACTCGGTCCATCTATCTAACGTGGCTTGTGAGCCGACGGTAATTAGAGTCTGTGGACCGCCCACCTGGATTGCTAGACAGTCGACGTTCGGGTCGTTCGAGAGAGTATCTACGTACACCGAAACAGTATCAGTAGAGACAAACTGATTAGCCACGCCAGTGTCGTAAGGATTTACAGGAATCTCCCATGGAGGCATGATAGTGCGGAGCACTTTCATTGATTCCTCAGAGGGCTGAGCAAGAGTAAGTCCGTTGAGATAACAAAAATCGGTAGTGATGACACCTTCTCCCCCGGAAAAGCTCGCGATGGCAATACGGTTGCCTTTCAACGGCTGGTAATACTCAAAGACCTTAGCAAGATCAAAAAACTCATCCAGACCCTGAACGCGAATCGCTCCCGCCTGCTTTAAAGCCGTATCGAAAACGACGTCGCTGGCTTTAATAATTGCGCCGGTGTGTGAAGATGCAGCTTTTGCTCCAGCAGGCGTTCTGCCTGATTTGAGAACAATGACAGGCTTTTTAGGGGTGATCTCTTTAAGCAATTGAAAGAAGCGTCTTGCATCGCCAGCAATACTTTCCATGTGTACGGCGATAACTTCAGTTTCAGGATCATCCTTTAGATATTCCAGGGCGTCGGTCTCATTGACGTCCATCTTGTTACCCAGGTCGATTAGCTTGCTGATGTTGATATGCATGTCATTGAGCAGGTAGTCTAATCGCGGTTGATAAAGACCTGATTGGAAAATAAATGACAACCGACCTTTTGGCAGCTTATAAGCTGCTCCGAAGCCGATGATGAAGTTATTAGCCGAGTTGATCGGACTGAGCGAGTTTGGTCCTATACAGCGGATGCCGTTCTCTTTCAGCAGCCGTTTAATCTCTTCCTGCAGGCTCTGGCCGCGGCCGCCTGTCTCAGAGAATCCACCGGCGATGATGACAATGCCCTTTACGTGCTTTGCGATGCAGTCTTTGACCACACCTAATGTCAAGGGGGCAGGTACAGAGATGGCTGCCAGGTCGACTTCGCCTTCGATCTCACGCACGCTGGGATAACATTTTAAGCCTAATATTTCCGCGGCGTTTGGATTAACAGGGTAAATGTTGCCGGCGTATTTCAAGTTTAGCAGGTTCGCCATCAGCCAGTAATTGGCGGTATTCCTATGCCGGCTGGCTCCGACTATAGCAACGCTTTTGGGATTGAAAAACAGGTCCAGGAAGTGGTTTTGGTTCATTCACAACCCCCCTGATTTCAACATTAACTCAGTTTAACCGCTGACAATTTATTAGTGATATTGTTGCTTTCTTTTTTATAAACACGAATGTAATTACCTGTAACACCAGACCAAACTCCCTGCCCGGTCTGCTTTTCCCAGAGAACATCTAGCTCTTCACCGCTAAACCGTTCTCGAAAGTTTCGTGCGCTTTCTTCTGCTGTTTCAAGCATTAAGCGGGTGCGTTCCTTTTTGATTTTTACAGGTACTTGTCCCTCCATCCCGGCAGCCTCTGTCCCCGAACGAGGAGAAAATGGAAAGACGTGAATGCGTGCGAAATTGAGTCGACGGCAAAAGTTCAAACTCTCTTCGAATTCTTTTTCAGTTTCACCAGGGAATCCTACGATGACATCCGTGGTGATTGCAACGTTAGGGACCAGAGCCCGAATAGTTGCAGCCATTTTCTCATATTCACACGAGGAATACCGTCTTCGCATTCGCTTGAGCACACTGTCACTCCCGCTTTGCAGAGATAAATGAAAATGAGGGCAGAGTCGATTGTTCCGGAAGAGTTTCAACAGCTCAATAGAGAATTCCTGAGGTTGTAGAGAAGAGAGACGCACTCGACGGATATCCGTTTCTGATAATATCCGCTCAACCAGGTCTTCTAAACGCAAACCGTTAAAGTCATAAGCACCAATTCTCGTTCCTGTGAGCACAACTTCCTGGCAGCCTTCTTTGACTCTTTGTTTCACCTGTTCGATGACTTCTCTATCAGGCTCACTCTTTTCATGGTTACGCACATAAGGCACGATGCAATAAGCGCAGAAATTCTGGCAGCCGTCCTGGATCTTTATAAAAGCGCGAGTGCGAAAAATAGAATTGGCTCCTCTTGAACTACTGGAGAGAGTTTTTGTTAAGTAACCCTCTCTTTCAAGGCGCTTTATCAAAGACGTTTTGCCCTGATTTCCTATAACTATATCGGCTTCACCCAGATTTTCCAGGTCAAGCGGCGCCCGCTCGGCGTAACAACCTGTAACTACAATCCGTGCGTACGGATTACGGCGGCGGGCTTGCCGTATGAGGTGGCGGGACTTGCTATCGGCAGTTTGAGTAACAGTGCAAGTGTTCAGGATATAGATATCGGCATCTTCTACTTGCTTGACGAGGTCATGTCCGGCGTCACTAAAATTTCTGGCAAGTGTTTCTGTTTCTGCCTGGTTAAGTTTGCATCCCAGGGTTTCAAAAGCTATTTTCATATATGATGAATTCCGGTATAACACAGTTTTGAGCTTGTTTTATCCGAACTTGATTTGACGGATATCTCACTTTCCAGTATACTTAACCTTAACTGTATGCATCAAATCCTCAGTTAATCCCCCATTTTCTTCAAGGAGAATCACTGTGCCCATTAACGATAAAAAAAGAGTTGTAGTAACTGGCATTGGAATCATCAGTCCACTGGGGCTGGATACGCCCAGTACCTGGGACGGTCTAATAAATGGCAAATCCGGGGCTGACGTTATTACTCAGTTTGACGCCAGCCAGCATGAGACGAAATTCGCTGCTGAGGTCAAAGGATTTGACCCGACAAATTATATAAACCGAAAAGAAGTGCGCAGAATGGACCGCTTTTCGCAGTTTGCGGTTGTTGCCAGTATGGAAGCGCTGAAAAATTCCGGTTTGCAGATCAATGAAAGAAACAGGGACGAAATTGCGGTTATCGTCGGGAGCGGAATCGGGGGACTGATTACCCTTTCCGAACAGATGAGAACGTTGTTCGACAAGGGTCCGGACAGAGTGAGTCCGTTTATGATCCCGATGATGATATCGGACATGGCGGGCGCGCAAATTTCAATTGCTCTGGGTATACGCGGTATTAACTTCTGCCCGACTTCAGCTTGCTCAAGCGGATCTGATGCAGTTGGGACTGCTTACGAGACTATCAAACGAGGTGATTGCGTGGCTGCATTTACTGGCGGTTCTGAGGCGGTCATTACCTCGGTTGGTATCGCAGGATTCAACTCTGCACGTGCGCTTTCAACACGCAACGACAGTCCTAAAACAGCCTCTCGACCTTTTGATGCCCAGCGCGACGGTTTTGTCCTGGCAGAAGGTGCTTGCATCTTAGTTTTGGAAGACCTCGATTACGCTCGAAAGCGCAGTGCCAACATTGTTGGTGAAATTATCGGCTACGGAGCGAGCAGCGATGCATTCCATATCACCGCCCCTGATGAGAATGGCGATGGAGCTATTCGCGCGATGAAGATGGCTTTGCGTAAAGCTGGTATCCAGCCGTCGGAAATTGATTACATAAACGCTCACGGTACTTCCACGCCTCTAAACGACAAAATTGAGACTAAAGCGATCAAAGCAGTCTTTAACAGCCATTCAAACAAACTGGCAATCAGCAGCACCAAGTCAATGACCGGTCACATGCTAGGTGCCGGGGGTGCCGTTGAAGCGGCGATTTGCATGCTCGCGATTAATAATCACATTATTCCGCCGACGATCAACTATACGACTCCAGATCCGGATTGCGATCTTGATTACGTACCAAATGTAGCCCGGAAAGCAGACATCACAACTGCCCTATCCAATTCTTTCGGTTTTGGCGGACACAACTCGGTGCTGGTAGTTAGAAAATTCAACGAGGCTTAGCCTTGAATCATAAGCGGTGGAACCTTTTGCCGCCTTTATCCAGAGAGCATCCGCTCATCGCATCCGGATTACCACCGCTTATTGCCCAGCTTCTTAATAATCGCGGTATAACGGCACCTGAGCATGTTGAACCATTCTTCAAAGCCGACCAAAGTCTTTCTTGTGATCCGATGCTATTACCCGGTATGGATAAAGCCGCTGGTCGCGTGTACCGGGCAATCCTCGGGGCAGAAAAGATAGCTATTTATGGTGATTTCGATGCCGACGGCATCACAGCGACGGCTTTGCTAGTGCAGGGGCTTTCACACCTGACCCCGAACATCGTGCCATATATTCCACATCGAATTAATGAAGGGCACGGTCTGAAAATTGCTGCGTTGGAAAACCTTAAGAAAGATGGCGTGAGCCTTGTAATAACCGTCGACTGTGGAATAACAGGCGCTTTGTCTGTAAAAAGGGCGCAGCGAATGGGGTTGGACGTTATCATTACCGACCATCACACGCCACCTGCCGATTTGCCCCAGGCGCTGGCGATATTAAATCCAAAACTTCCCGGCTGTAGTTATCCTTTTATAGACCTCGCAGGCGTAGGCGTCGCTTACAAATTACTACAGGCAGTTTTCAATGGGTTGGGGAAGGATGATCTGTTGGAAGAGGTTACTGACCTGGTATCTCTGGGGACAGTGGCGGACTTGACGCCACTGCTCGGAGAAAACCGGTATCTAGTGAAAAGAGGTCTCCAACGCATGAACTCTTCTCTCCGTCTGGGATTAAAAGAACTGCTCACATGTGCCGGGATACCTTCAGCAAACCTCGGCTCCGAACATATTACCTGGACGATTGCGCCGCGTATTAATACCGCCAGCCGGCTCGATCATGCATTGCCGTCATATGAGTTATTAACGACGAATTCTCAATCACGGGCGCTCGAACTGGCAACTTGGTTGGAACAGAAGAACAATGAACGTCAGCAAATTACGGCACGCGCTACAAACCGGGCTAAGGACCAGGTGCTTTCTGCGCCGTTGACGTCGTTACTCCTGGTGAGTGATGAAGATTATCCATCGGGTGTCTCAGGATTGGTCGCGAGTCGTCTTACGGATGAATTTTACCGTCCTGCCATCGTAGTACGTGAAGGCAAACGCGTCAGCAGCGGAAGCTGCCGCAGTATTCCAGAATTCAATATGATTAACGCGCTGACAGAATGCCATGACCTGTTCCTTGAGTTCGGCGGACACGCCGGAGCCGCAGGTTTCATCATACTAACTCATAATCTTAATCGCCTGCGCGAAAAACTTAACAAGCTGGCAGATACACAACTAGCTGGGGTAGACCTCCGACCGCGGATTAATATTGATGCTGAGTCTTCGCTCCATGAGCTTAACGGAAATACTTACAACTACATCCAGCGGTTGGCACCGTTCGGACAGAGTAATCCGGTGCCGGTGTTGGTAAGCCGCAGCGTAAAACTGGTGAATTGCCGGACAATGGGTAGCTCGGGCGATCACCTGCGGCTGAGATTGGAACAAAATGGGAGTTACTGGGACGCAGTTGCATTCGGGTGCGGGGAAAATTTATCTGAGATGAAATCTCCGCTGGATATTGCGTACCAGTTGGAACTCGATCAGTGGGGCGGCAGGTCAACATTGCGATTAAATATCCTGGATTTTACGAATTCAAATTAGTCTGTTTTATTATGCCAGCGAACGCAGATCATACGAAGAACAAGAAAGAATATTTTAAGCTAGGACAAACGGTCCTTGTCAGGGAAATCTGGCAGCAGAGAGTCTGGACAGCACGGCCAATGATATTACTTCAAGATACACCTAAGCTGATAGCCCTATATTGGATTCCAGGTACATCCTGGAAGAGAGCGAGAAATCATCAAGGCGGAGACGTATCTGTTATCGATTGTAAGCAAGGGAATTGGGAGCTACACGATGTAATCTTGGAAGGGGGAGGCACGTTACGGCTTTCAATTCCAGGTGCTTTCTATTCAGTACTTCTATTTCGCAACACAGATAGGACTATTAACAGATGGTACATCAATCTCGAAAACCCTTTAACACGTACAAACAGGGGATACGACTATCTCGACCAGTTTCTCGACATGATAGTAGAACCTGACTTGAAGACGTGGCATTGGAAAGATGAAGATGAGTTCCATGAGGCTCAGGATTTGGGTTTGATATCACCTCAGGAAGCTAAAATGTTTCGTGACGTAGGTTTGAAAGCCCTTGAGTTATTGCAGTCGTGCAAGTCACTCTTCAATAGTTGGGAGCACTGGAAGCCTGATAAGTCGTGGAAGATTCCTGTATTACCCGAAGGGTGGGATACTATCTGAAGGTTGACAGGAAAAATGGCTAGATCCCCGATCCATTCGGGGATGCCAAAAAATCCTGATTCTTGGCTGCGTGGCTTAATAAGAGAACATTCAGTGGGTTTCGCTAGCTTCACCCACCCTACGGCTAAGTTGCTATGAAAATCCCCCTCAATCTCGCTTTGAAGAGGGAGAAGTCTCTTATCTAACCGGCCTTGGTAGGTTCTTCTTTCAAACCCTTATTTTCGATAGGAACTGGTTCAAGATCCCGCTTCCCAAATCGTGTGTTCATTGCCATCCACGGTACGGCTATGAGCAGAATAACAATGCTGATGACCTGTGCCTGGTGGAGTCCAAACAGGAAAGGCGTACCATCACGCAGGAAATCAACGCCAAGCCGCCAGACTGAATAGAGCGAGAGGTACACCAGGTACAGCGAGCCTTGCGGTTTGAGTCTGCCTCGCAACTGAAGCAGTGCAACGAACGCAAGTACATTAAAGAAGATTTCATATACCACGGTCGGGTGTGTAACACCGGCGCCAAAACCCAGGCTTAGTGCATTAGTATATTCCAATCCCCAGGGTAATGTAGTTGGCGTACCATAGCAGCACCCATTCAGCAAGCAGCCCACGCGGCCGATTGCCTGTGCCATGATGATCCCTGGAGCTATCAGGTCGAATACGTACCCGATCTTAATTTTTGCGATTTTGCAGTATATCCAGCACCCGAGCGAAGCACCGAGTACCGCGCCCCAGGCGGTTAGACCTTGGCCTCCAATAATGCTCGACCAGTTCTGTGTGTAGTCGATGACTTTTCCTGATAATGCGAGTTCCGGGTGAAGTTTCGCGACCACAATATTGTCAAACACGTGAATCAGTCGTGCGAAAATAACACCCGATGGAATACCAACGAGTGCCAGTGTAAGCATCGTGTCAGTGGTTATTTTCGCGCCCTTGCGTATCTGCAGCCATACCCAGAATATAAGCCAGACGACAGCGAGCGCTAAGAAAAGTCCATACCACCTAAGCTCGAATGGACCGATTTGGAAAGCAATAGGATTAACTGGAAATTGCATCGAGGAACCTCCACCACAACTTGTCTCTTACTTCTACTTTACATTAAATGGAGTGTTTTTGTCTTGTACGCCTGAAGCCTGCATGTTTTCTTGATAATCGTAGCTAATACTAACCCAATAATTCACTTCTTGACAATCGCATACGACTAACGTATAGTTTAGGCACAATTCTGGCGAGAGGTGCTGCCCGTGAAATGCCCGAACTGCCAGACCGTACTTCCTAAAAACACCAAATTCAGTTTTGTATTGAACAGCGCTGTAGTACTGTTACTGTTAGGTTTATTGACAGCAGTGACATCTTGCAGCAAACCGCTTATATCACTTGATCCATCGTCGCTGAATTTCACAGCAACACAAGGAGCAGTAAATCCACCGACCCTGACTATTGCTATATGGGACGCCAGCGGAGCCACACTGAGTTGGTCTGTATCTGATGATTCAGCCTGGCTAAGTGTAAATCCAACGAACGGAAGTTCTGTTAAAGCCAGAAGCGCGGTAGTTGTATCGGTCGATACGAATAGCCTGGTAGCGGACAACTACAGTGGGAGCATAACCTTCTCTGCTGCCGGGGCAGGAAACGATCCCCAGACGATTCCAGTGATGTTAATTGTGTTACCTCCGCCTATCCTCGTGCAAACTACGTGGAGTGTACATTGGTTCAGGATGACTGGAGATGGCAAATTTACTTCTGAAGTGGGGACTTCTCAATTTCCATCTACTTTTTCTTACGATTGGAAGACCACCGGATTCGGGAGAGTCTTTGGCAGCTATGCGACCCTCATCGGTTTTCAAGCAACTGCAACAATAAATATGCAGAGGCCAAATGGCGGTCCTGTGTTGTTGACAGTCGGCTCAGACGATGGAGCCCGTCTTTATGTTGACGGAAACATATCTATCGAAGATTGGGCTATGCATGCTTTTCAACTGAAGAGTACAACCATTCAATTAGCGCCCGGGAAACATACACTCAAGCTAGACTACTGGCAGTCAGGCTATGGAGAAGCGCAATTAGTCTTTTTGTGCGATCCCGATGTTTTGCAGTGGTATGAATCATCACCTTGAAATGATTAGTGGCGAGATAAATAAGTTTGATCTGATTCCAGGCGTGTTTTTTATC
>Ga0315281_10010778_pt1 | contig 12558 bp, 9 predicted proteins | sample YL17G07_0_MG_FD_204540 | JGI IMG/M metagenome (GOLD analysis project Ga0315281, IMG submission 204540) | Sediment microbial communities from Yellowstone Lake, YNP, Wyoming, USA - YL17G07_0 | ecosystem: Environmental > Aquatic > Freshwater > Lake > Sediment | place: USA: Wyoming | collected... | reverse complement strand
GTGATTCCCTCCTTGTCCAGAGCTGTCCGGGGACCCGCCGGCGCCCGCCCATTGGCGATTCTTGCCATTGGCGGAGCAGGCCGGTCGCAGCTTTCCCCTCGATCTTGAGCATCCCCTCGTTTGTACGTCCGTCCCGGGACGAGGTTGCGGCTGTCAGAAGGTGCGACAATCCCTTCCCATGAGTTTGGCCCCGAACATCGGGGACGTGAAGCGTGCACTCAATCGTGTGCGGTTGAAGCCGGCTCGCTTCGTGCCGCCGGGCCGCCGAGCGGCCGTGGCTGCGGTGCTGCGCGAGGGCGAGGCGGGTCTCGAGCTCCTCTTCATCCTCAGAGCCGAGCACGCGAAGGATCCCTGGTCGGGCCAGATGGCGTGGCCCGGCGGCCGGGTGGATGACGGCGACGCGGGGCCGCTGGCGGCCGCACTGCGGGAGGCCCGCGAAGAGCTCGCCCTCGATCTCGAGCGCGACGCCGAGCTGCTCGGAGCCCTCTCCGAGGTACGCACGCACCTGCGCCGCGGTCCCGGGCCGCTCTCGGTCGTGCCGTTCGTCTTCGAGCTGAAGGGCGAGCCCGTCCTCGCCCCCAACCAGGAGGTGCAGGAGGCGCTCTGGGTGCCGCTCTCGTTCCTGCTCGACCGCGGACACCGCGGCCACCTGGTCTGGACGGGACGCGGCGTGCCGCTGGTCATGCCCTGCTTCCGCTTCGAGGGCCGCGTGATCTGGGGCCTGACCCTGCACATGCTCGACGAGCTGCTCGAGTTGCTCGCCGAGGGCGGCGCGGCGTCGAAGCGCTGACGAGAGGCACGCTGTCGGCCGCCCCAACTTCGCTACGGGCTGCGGCACGGCGTTGCTATCATGCCAGCCGACATGTTGACCATCAACGGGACCGCGCTTCTGCCGCCCCGACCCCGCAACCGAGGACTGTGTCATCGGGTGATTCAACCCAGACCGTCCGGGAAGAGGTCCCACCGCTGCCAAACGGGCGCTCTCCTGGCCGGGAGCTTTCTCGCTCTCACCGTGTGGTTGAGCAGCGCCCGGGCGCAAGACGCATCGCCAGTCCCTTACTCTCGGAACGCGCCCGCCGCGGAGCTGCCGGCCGAGCTCCACTCGGTCGAGGAGAGGTCCGTCTACGGCATGGTTGCGGCCGGCAGCCCGGAGGCCGCCCGAGCCGGGGCCCTGATGCTGGAGCAGGGCGGCAACGCGGTGGACGCGGCGGTCGCGGCGGCGTTCGCCATCGGGGTCGTCAATCCACTGGATGCCGGCCTCGGCGGTCAGAGTTACGTTCTCATCCACCTGCGCGACGGACGCGATGTGGCCGTCGACGGCTCCTCGCCCCTGCCGCTCCGCGTGATCCCCGAAGAGATCAGGCCGCTCAAGGAGAGCGGTTTTCTGTACGGCTACAAGCTTGCAGCCACACCGGCCACGCCAGCGGCTCTCGCCTACACCTTGAAACGCTACGGCACGATGAGCCTCGCGCAGGTCCTCGCCCCTGCCATCGAGCTTGCCGACTTTGGCCACGTGCTCATGCCCAACCTCGAACGCATCGTGATCACCTACGCCGCAAGCATCCGGGAGAACGAGTTTCTCGGCAACCTTCTCCTCAAGGGCGGCTCCGATCCCTGGCCGCCGGGACACGTGTACTGCCAGCCGGTGCTCGCCGAAACGTTGCGCCGCCTGGCCGCCCACGGAGTCGAGGACTTCTACCACGGGCGGATCGCCGACGAGATCGCGGCCGACATGGTCGCCAACGGCGGCTGGGTGAGCAAGGTCGACCTCGCCCGCGTTCGGGTCAGCGAGCGGATGCCGGTGCGCGGCCGCTACCGCGGCCTCGAGGTCGTCGCGTTCCCCTACCCGGGCGGAGGCGACATCGTCGTCGAGGCGCTGCAGATCCTCGATACCTTCCCTCCGGAGTTCCTGCGCGACGACTCCGCGGACCGCATGCACCTGCTTCTGGAGGCGGTGCGCATCGCGTTTCGGGATGCGGTCTCGAGCACGGAGGCCTCATCCCTGGGCACGGAGTTCCTCGACCCCACGAGGGCGGAACGGAGAGCCGCGCTGATCCGTTTCGACCGTGCCTTGCGGGAGAACGAGCTACCGGTAGCGCACAACCAGTACTTCAACGACCGGGGCACATCTCACGTGTCAGTGGTGGACCGTTTCGGCAACGCCGTCGCGCTCACGCAGTCCCTCGGCCTGGGAAGCATCGTCGCCACGCCGAGCCTCGGCTTCGAGTACAACTCCCTGCTCGAGACCTGCGAGTTCTGCGATAAGAGTTCTCCAAACTTCCCCGCGCCCTTCCGGACCCTGCGGTCGACGATGACGCCGACGATGCTTCTTTGCAACGGTTCGCCGTTTCTCGTCCTCGGCGGTTCCGGCAGCTCCCGAATTCCCTCTACGATCCTCGCGGTCGTCACCAACGTCGTGGACCGCGGGATGCCGCTCGATGAGGCCGTCGCCGCCCCGCGCGTCCTGGTGGACCGGCCCAATCCGAGAAACCCGAAGGGCTGCAGACCGGCTCCCTCGGACCCGCTGTCGGAGCCGAAGGTCTACCTCGAGCTTGCGGGCCCGATCACGACGGAGCAGGCCGACGTGCTCAACGCCCGCGGCTTCACGGAGCAGTACCGCAAAAGCTTCCCGCTCAATCGGACCACCCTGCGAGCTTTCGGCGGGGTCAACGCCGTCCTGGTGGATCCCGTGAGTGGGGTGCTCGTCGGTGTTGGAGACCCGCGGCGTCAGGGTGCTGCCGCGGCAGCCAAGCCCTAGGGACGAGGGACTCACAGAGGAGGCCCGAACGTGGCCGACCGGCCACGCACGGTGCTGGTATCATCCACAGTTGCATGCGAGCCCTTGCCATGACTTCCCGGTCGCCGCACCGACTGGTTTTCCCCGGCACCGTTCGTCGCCCGAGAAGGCCCACGCAGGCCTGGCCAGGCTTCAGAATCCCGGCGATATTCACGCTTCTCGCAGGAACCCTTGTTGCGCCACCGGGTCTGACGGCCAACGCCGCCACCCAGCAGGTCCGCCCGGTCGTACGCTCACACAATCGAGACGCGGCGGCGTTGCCCGCCGAGTTGCAGGCAAGCGAGGTGAGGTCGGCCTACGGCATGGTGGTCTCCGGCATCCCGGAAGCTTCGAGGGCCGGCGCCACCATCTTGGAACAGGGCGGCAACGCCGTGGATGCGGCGGTCGCGGCGGCCTTCGCGATTGGAGTCGTTGATCCGCTCAACGCCGGCCTCGGGGGTCAATGCTACATTCTCGTTCACCTCCGCGACGGGCGCGACGTTGCCGTCGATGGATCTTCGCCCCTGCCGCTCCGCGTGGTCCCCGAAGAGATCAAGCCGCTCAAGGAGAGCGGCTTTCTCTGGGGCTACAAGTTCGCGACCACACCCGCCACGCCGGCGGCCCTCGCCTACACTCTCAAGCGGTACGGCACCATGAGCCTCGCCCAGGTCCTCGCACCCGCCATCGACCTCGCAGACTACGGCCACGTCCTCGTGCCGACCATCCAGATCCTCGTCGACACCTATGCGGCAAGAATCCGGGAGAACGAGTTCCTCGCTCACATTCTTCTGAAGGACGGGCTGGATCCCTTCCCACCGGGTCACGTCTACTGCCAGCCGGTGCTCGCCGAGACGTTGCGCCGCCTGGCCGCCCACGAAGTGGAGGACTTCTACCACGGTCGAATCGCCGAGGAGATCGCGGCCGACATGGCCGCCAACGGCGGATACGTGAGCACGCTGGACCTGGCCCGCGTTCGCATCACCGAGCGGTCGCCGGTGCGCGGCAGCTACCGCGGTTTCGAGGTCGTCGCGTTCCCCTACCCGGGTGGCGGTGACATTCTTGTCGAGGCGCTGGAGATCCTCGGCGCCTTCCCTCCGGAGCTTCTGCGGTACGACTCCGTGGACCGCATGCATCTCCTCCTGGAGGCCATGCGAATCGCTTTCCGGGACGCGACCGGAAAGACTGAGAGCCCTTTTCTCAGCACTGTCTTCTCCGACCCGACGAGGGCGGAGCGGAGAGCCGCGCTGATCCGCTTCGATCGTGCCTTGCGGGACGACGAACTGCCAACGGCACACAACCAGTACTTCAACGACAAAGATACGACCCACGTGTCCGTGGTGGACCGCTCCGGCAACGCCGTCGCGCTCACCCAAACCCTTGGCTACGGCAGCTTCGTGGCGACGCCAAGCCTCGGATTCCAGTACAACTCTCTGCTCGAGACCTGCGAGTTCTGTGACAGGGAGTCCCCAAACTTTCCTGTACCCTTCAGTGTCCTGCGGTCAACCATGACGCCGACCATCGTCTTCTGCAACGGGGAGCCCTTTCTCGTCCTCGGAGGCGCAGGGAGCACGCGGATTCCCTCCATGATCGTAGCGGTCGTCAGCAACGTTGTGGACCGTGGGATGCCGTTGCGTGATGCCGTCACGGCCCCGCGCACTCTTTTCAGCCGGCCGAATCCGAGAAACCTCCCGAAGGGCTGCTACTCGCCTCCTTCCGAAAAGTCGTACGAGGAGAACGTTTACCTCGAGCTTGCAGATCCGATCACGGCGGAGCAGGCCGACCAACTCGAGGCCCGCGGCTTCAGGCAGCAGTACCGTCTCACCTTTCCCCTGCGCGATCCGGTCAAATTCCGTGCATTCGGCGGGGTCAATGCCGTAATACTGGACCCTGCCACCGGGCTGCTCGTCGGCGTCGGGGACCCGCGCCGTCACGGTGCTGCGGCCGCGCCGAACCCGCCCTGAGCAGGGGTGAGCCACGAAGGGCTGCCTCGCAGCCGGGAGGTGGCATGAAGATCAGGCAGGTGACGTCGAAGGCCGACCTGAGGCGCTTCGTCGAGCTGCCGTACCGGCTCTACCGGGACGACCCTGTGTGGGTCCCCCCGCTCCGCGTGGAGCAGAGAAAGCAGTACGACCCCCGCCGCAACCCGATGCTCGACCACTGCACCGTCGAGCTGTTCCTGGCCGAGGACGGTGGCGAGCCGGTGGGCAGGATCGCCGCGTTTGTGGACCACCTGGCGGTGCGGCACTGGGGCGAGCCGGTTGGCCTGTTCGGCTCCTTCGAGTGCGTGAACGACCCCGAGGCCTCCCGGCTGCTCCTGGAAGCGGTCCGGGAGTGGCTGCGCGGGCGCCGCATGCGCTCGATGCGCGGCCCGTGGAGCTTCGCCTCCCAGGAGTGGGGCCTCGTGGTGGAAGGCTTCGAGACGCCGCCCGTGATCATGGCTCCGCACAACCCGCCCTGGTACAACGACCACCTGCTCGCCTTCGGGTTCAGGAAGGCCAAGGACCTGCTCGTCTACGTCGCCGACACCGGCGAGGGCTACCGCATCCCCGAGCGCTACCTCGTCATCACCAAACTGGTACAGGAGCGCTACGGGATCACGGTGCGGCCGGTGAACATGAAGCGACTCGAGGAGGACATCGCGATCCTGGTGGACGTGGCGAACCGGTCTATCTCCCGCAACTGGGGGTTCTACCCCGCAACCGAAGCGGAGGGGCGCGCCCTGGCTCGTGACATCAGGCCGATCCTGGATCCGGACCTTGTGCTCATCGCCGAGACGGCGGGCGGGGAACCGATCGGCTTCGCCATCACCCTGCCCGACATCAACGTGCTCCTGCGCGGGCTCAACGGGCGGCTGCTCCCGTTCGGCTGGTGGCGGCTGCTGACCGGCCGCAAGCGGCTCACGCAGTTCCGGATGTGGGCGATCGGGGTGGTGCCGGAGTACCAGCAGCGCGCCGTTGACGCGATCCTGTACAGGCGCACCCACGAGGTGCTTGCGCCGCGCGGCGACATCCGCGTTGAGGCCAACTACATCCTGGAAGACAACGTTCGCATGACCAACGCCATGCGCAACATGGGCCTGCAACAGATCCGCCGCTACCGCGTCTACGAGATGCCGATCTGACGCGCGCCCAGAGTCCGCTCAGAAACCCGCGTGCTCGGTGCGCGTGATGATCTCGTCCTGGAGCGCCTCCGAGAGGTCGCAGAAGTAGTCGGAGTACCCGGCCACGCGGACGATCATCCCGCGATGCGCCTCCGGGTTGGCCTTGGCCTGTCGCAGCGTGTCCGCCGAGACCACGTTGAACTGGACGTGGTGGCCATCGGCCCTGAAGTAGCTGCGCACCAGGTGGGCGAGCCGGTCGATCCCCTCCTCCCCGGCGAGGATCGCGGGCGAGAACTTCATGTTGAGGAGCGTGCCGCCGGTCTTGACGTGGTCCATCTTGCCGGCCGAGCGGAAGACGGCCGTGGGCCCGCGGCGGTCCGCGCCCTGCACCGGCGAGATCCCCTCCGAGAGCGGCAGCGTGGCCTTCCGGCCGTCGGACGTCGCGCCGCACACCGAGCCGAAGTAGACGTGGCAGGTGGTCGGCAGCATCTCCAGCCGGTAGGTCCCGCCCTTGACGGTAGGCCGCCCGTCGATGAGCCGGAACGCCGTCTCGAACACCCGCACCATGAGGTCGTCGGCCGCGTCGTCGTCGTTGCCGTACTTGGGCATCCTGTTGACTAGGCGCGCCCGCAACGGCTCGTTCCCGGCGAAGTCGGCGTCGAGCGCCGCCACGAGGTCGGGCAGCTTGAGTGTGGGCTCCTCGAAGACGAGCCGGCGGATCGCGGCGAGCGAGTCGGTGATCGTGCCGATGCCGACCGCCTGGATGAAGGTGTTGTTGTAGCGGGCGCCGCCCGCGTTGTAGTCGCGCCCGTTCGTGATGCAGTCGTCGGTGAGGACCGAGAGGAAAGGTGCCGGCATCTCGGAGGCGTAGAGGCGCTCGATGATCTGGTTGCCGCGGATCTTGACGTCGATGAGGTGGCGGAGCTGTGTCTCGAAAGCCCGGAAGAGGTCATCGAAGGTGGCAAGGCTCGCCGCGCCGCCAGTCGAGGGGCCGAGCCGCTCGCCGGTGCGCGGGTCCACGCCGTCGTGCAGCGAAAGCTCGAGCACCTTCGGGAGGTTGAAGTACCCCGTGAGGATGTACGCCTCCTTGCCGAACGCGCCCACCTCGACGCACCCCGAGCACCCGCCGGCCCGCGCGTCCTCCAGGGTCTTACCCTGCCGGAGCTGCTCTTCGACAACCACGTCGGCGTTGAACAACGAGGGGAAGCCGTACCCCTTGCGAACGACCCGCAGCGCGTGCTTGAGCAGCACGTCCGGCGTCTTGCGCGAGACCTGCACGTTGGAGGACGGCTGCAGGAGGTGCATCTCGTCCACGATGTCGAGCAGCAGGTGCGAGATTTCGTTGGACCCGTCGGAGCCGTCCGCGAGCAGCCCGCCGAGGTTGATGTTGGCGAAGTCGGTGTACGTCCCGCTCTCCGCCGCGGTCACGCCGACCTTGGGCGGGGCCGGGTGGTTGTTGAACTTGACGAAGAAGCACTCCAGGAGCTCGCGTGCGGACTCCGGGGTGAGCGTGCCGTCCGCTAGCCCCTTGCGATAGAACGGCAGCAGGTGCTGGTCGAGGTGGCCTGGGTTGAAGGCGTCCCAGCCGTTCAGCTCGGTGATCACGCCGAGGTGGCAGAACCAGTAGTACTGCAACGCCTCGTGGAGGTCGCGCGGCGCGTGCGCCGGCACGTGGCGGCAGACGGCGGCGACCCGCTCCAATTCGCTGCGCCGGAGCGGATCGGCCGTCTCGGCGGCCAGTTTCATGGCGAGAGCGGCGTGCCGCTCTGCGAAGAGGATGAGCGCGTCGCAGGCGATATCCATGGCGGCGAGCTGCTCTCGTCGGTCCGGCGCCGTGTGGTCGCCCGCGTAGTCAAGCGCCGCGAGCGCCTGCCCGATGTCCGCCTTGAAGTCCAGCATCCCCTTCCGGTAGATCTTGTCGTCAAGCACGGTGTGCCCCGGGGCGCGCTGCTCCATGAACTCGGTGAAGACGCCGGCCCGGTAGGCGGCGTGCCACTCGGCCGGCAGCATCTCGAACATCCTGTCCCGCAGCGAGCGGCCGCGCCAGTACGGGATCACGGTTTTCTCGTAGGCCTCGAGGCACCCGGGCGGGACGCGGTACCAGGTCAGCGGCCGCGAGTCGAGGATGCGCAGGTCCTCGAGGGAGTGGCAGGTGAGCTCGGGGTAGGTCGGGACCGCCTTCGGCCGGGGGCCGCGCTCGCCGACGATCAGCTCGCCGTCACCGATCCAGATCGCCTTTCGCTCGCACAGGAACTTGAAGGCCCGGGCGCGCATCACAGGCGGAGACCAGCGGCCCAGGTTCTCCCGGTAGAACTCGGTCATCAGTTCGGCTCGCTCGCAGGAGATCGTGGGGATCGCCTCGAGGCTCTCCTTCCGCAGCCTTTCGGTGCGTGCATTCATCCGCTCATCCTCCGATGGTCGTCTCGATCCCGATGCCTTCAAACGACGCAGCCAGCTCTCGCATCCGCTCCTCGGTCGGGGACGCCGTCCCGGCCAGGGGGTCCTCCCGCCCGAGCCGCAGGCGCTTGCCGCTCGCGGTGCGGTGGTACGGCAGCAGGCTCACCCGTTGCACCGACGGAGTCGTTGCCGCGAGCCTTGCGACGGCGCGCATCGTTTCCTCGTCGTCGTTGACGCCCGGAATCACCGGTATGCGCAGCCAGATCGGGACTCCGCTCCTTGCCGCCACCGCGAGGTTCTCGAGGATCGGCTCGAGAGGCGCGCCGGTGAGGGCGAGGTGCCGGTCCGGGTCGAGCAGCTTCAGGTCCCAGAGCAGCAGGTCGGCCCGTTCCGCTACCTCCGTGACCACGGTGCTGCCGGCAAAGCCACAGGTGTCCACCGCGGTGTGCAGCCCGGCCTGGCGGCACGCGTCGAGGCAGCCCAGGAGGAACTCGGTTTGGGCGAGAGGCTCGCCGCCGGAGAACGTCACCCCACCGCCCGACTCCTCGTAGGTGACCCAGTCCCTTTGGACTTCCGCGAGGACCTCTCCGACGGTCCACGTTCGTCCCGCGATCTCCCTCGCCCCGGAGGGGCAGGCCTTTGCACACGAGCCGCACGCAAGGCACCCGGCCGACCCGAGTTCGGATCCGGCCGGCAACGGTCCCCCCGGGCGCGGGCACGCCTCGACGCAGGAGCCGCAGCGCAGGCAGCGCGTCTCGCTCACCAGCACCTCCGGCGCCGCCGCAACGCCCTCCGGGTTGTGGCACCAGGGGCAGCGCAGCGGGCAGCCCTTGAGGAAAACCGTGGTCCGGATGCCGGGCCCGTCGTGGAACGAGGCGCGCTGGACGTTGAACACTGTTCCGGCCGTCTTGCGGGCGGCCACGGCGGCGACCATCGTTCGCGCACCCCTCCCGTACTCAAGGTAGGTCCCAGGGGTCGCGCTGTCTTGTACCATTGCAGAGGGCGGGTTGCGCTTTTCGCACAACGCACGCCCGAGCTGAGACGATGACCACTCTCTCGGAGCTCGAGGTAAGGGCCAAAGCCGCCGGCTTCGCGCTGGAGCTGTTCGACCGCCTGCCCGACGTCGTGTTCTTCGTCAAGGACCACGCCGGGCGCTACGTTGCGGTCAACGAGACGCTCGTCCGCCGCCTCGGCCTGGGCGGCAAGGAGGACCTCCTCGGCCGGACCACCCGCGACCTCTTCCCCGCCCCGCTGGGCGAGCGTTATCTCGCGCAGGACCTCGGGGTGTGCCGAAGCGGGCGGGAGATCTCCGACATGCTCGAGCTGCACCTCTACCCGAACCATCAGGAGGGGTGGTGCGTCACGACCAAGGTGCCGGTCCGCGGCCGCGACGGCGGGGTGATCGGCCTGGCGGGCACCTCCCGCGACGTGCACTCCCCCGCCTCCGGAAGCCGTTCGCTGCAGGACCTGGCGGGGGCGGTCCGCCACATTCAGGAGCACTACGACCGGCCGTTGCGCGTCGAGGCTCTCGCCGCGATGGCGCGTTTGTCGCCCTACCGGCTCACCCGGAGGATCCGGTTGCTGTTCGGCCTCACGCCCGCGCAGCTCATCATCAAGACCCGGGTGGACGCCGCGCGGCGACTGCTGCGCGAGGGCGAGGACCCGATCGGCCAGATCGCCGTGGCCTGCGGCTACTGCGACCAGAGCGCGTTCACGAGGCAGTTCAAGGCGGCCGTGGGCCTCACCCCCGCCCAGTACCGCGAGCGACGTGGGCCGCCCTGAGCGGCCGAGGAACAGGCACCAGGTCCCCGGGCCGGCTAGTCCTCGGTGACCTTGAACACCTCGTCGTGGTCGCGGACGTGGTCGGTCACCTTCAGGCCGACCGAGTCGCCGGCACGCGCGACCGTGACCGGATCATGCTCCACCTGCATGGAGTCCAGCCTCTGCGTGAAGTCGGTGGTGTGGCCCTTGAAGCGGATCGTGTCACCGACCCGCACTTCGCCGGCGGTGATCTCGATCCCGGCCACACCGATCTTGGCCCAGTAGTGCGTGACTCGGCCGATTTTCTGCTCGGCCATGGTTTGCGCCCTCCCTGACTGTCGTCCCGAACCGTGGCTCGCGCAACACTCCGTACCGGCTACGTTTTCGCGGTTCCCATTGTATGCCGCCCGTGCGATTGGCGCCAGATGCTCACCTCGAGCCCAGAGCCTGGCCACGCAGGGCAGGACCCTACGCCTGGGGGCACCAGCGGGTTGCGCCGTTGGGCATCCGACAAGCCGGGAAAGGCCGGCCCCACTTGCTGGGCCGAGAACCTTTTCTCCCAGGAACTCGTTGAATGACCCAGACGGACATGGGGAGGACGACCATGCTTCGACGAGCTCTTGTGATTGCCTCGACGGCGCTGCTCACTGCCGGAATCGCGCTCGGGGAGGCGACCCGAACCTTGCGGGTGACCCTTTCCGGCGACCCGGCCGCACCCTTTTCGGTCGAGAACCTCGCTGGAAAGATGACCGTCGTCGCGGGTGACGGCGACGCGGTGGTGGCGGTCGCGACTGTCCATGCGGAGAGCGAGGAGTTGGCCGCCGCGATGCGCTTCGAGCAAGTCACGGGCAAAGACGGCGAGCCGGCGCTCCGGGTCCGGTACCCGCTCGACCGCCACGGCACGATCAGCTACCCCTCCGGCGGCCGCTCCACCTTGGACTACGACGGGCACAGGGTCACCGTGAGCGGCCACAGCGGCGTCATGGTGTACGCCGACGTCGAGGTCCGCGTCCCCCGGCGGGCGGTTTCGGTCACGTTCAGGAACTACGTCGGCTCGCTTGCTGCCGAGGGCGTCTCCGGCAAGATCCTGCTCGACGCCGCCAGCGGCGACATCACCGCCCACAGTCTCGACGGCACGGTGAAGGCGGACTCGGGCTCCGGTGACGTGCGCGCGGAGCAGCTCAAGGGCTCGTTCACCTGTGACACGGGCAGCGGAGACTGCGAGCTGAACGGGTTCGACGGCGACGCCCTGACGCTCGACAGCGGCTCGGGCACGATCCGCGTGAGCCGCGCCAAGGCCGTCAAGATCAGCGCGGACACCGGTTCCGGCAACATCCGCATCGCGCAGGCCGACACTGAGGAGTTCAGCGGCGACAGCGGCTCGGGGAACATCGAGTTCGAGGGGACCGGCGCGCGTCTCCAGCGGGTCAAGGGAGACACCGGAAGCGGCGACATCAGGCTGCGCGTACCGGGCGATACCTCGTTCGAGCTCGTCGCCGACCAGGGAAGCGGGGACCTGACGTGCGGGTTCAAGGATGCCCAGCCGATCGTCAAGAAGCGCACGGTGATCGGCTACCGGCGGGGCGACGGCAGGGTCAGGATCGACCTGGACACGGGCAGCGGGGACGTCAGCATCGCTCCAACACCTTGACCGAGTGCCCGCGCAGCACGAGAGGCGGGGGTGGGCCGGCCCCCGCCTCGGCGCACACCGGGAAGCGCCTGCTTACTGTATTCCGGGGATCGGGGCCTCGGTCAGGCCGCGCTTGGCAAGCAGCGGACCGACGCCGGGCTCGTGGCCACGGAAGCGAACGTAGACCGTCATCGCGTCCTCCGTGCCCGGCCGCTCCAGGATGTTGGTCCGGAACGACTTGGCCGTGGCCTGGTCGAAGATCCCCTTCTCCACGAACACCTGGAAGGCGTCTGCGACCAGCACCTCCGCCCAGATGTAGCTGTAGTACCCGGCCGAGTAGCCGCCGCCGGGGCCGAAGATGTGGGAGAAGTACGGGCTGCGGTAGCGAACGATGATCTCCGGCATCATGTGGATCTTCGCCATCGAGGCGTTCTCGAATGCGGTCGCGTTCTCCTCCCTGGGCTGGGAGAGCGTGTGCCAGTCCATGTCGAGGTAGGAGGCCGCCAGGTACTCGACGCTCGCGAACCCCTGGCCGTACTTGCGGGCACGGTCAACCTTGGCAACTAGGTCGCTGGGGATCACCTCGCCGGTCTTCCAGTGCTTGGCGTAGACCTTGAGCACGTCCGGCTCCAGCACCCAGCTCTCCATGATTTGGGACGGCAGCTCCACGAAGTCGCGGGGCACGCGCGACACCCCCTTGTAGTGGACGCGGGAGAAGAGCGAGTGCAACCCGTGCCCGAACTCGTGGAACAGCGTTTCCACCTCCTCGAGGGAGAGAAGCGCCGGGGTGTCGCCAGTGGGGCGTGAGAAGTTGCAGACGTTCACCACAATCGGGCGGACGTCCTTGCCGTCCTTGAAGTACTGGTCCCTGTAGCGACCGCTCCACGCGCCGCC
>Ga0315281_10010775_pt1 | contig 12562 bp, 12 predicted proteins | sample YL17G07_0_MG_FD_204540 | JGI IMG/M metagenome (GOLD analysis project Ga0315281, IMG submission 204540) | Sediment microbial communities from Yellowstone Lake, YNP, Wyoming, USA - YL17G07_0 | ecosystem: Environmental > Aquatic > Freshwater > Lake > Sediment | place: USA: Wyoming | collected... | reverse complement strand
CTGAGCTAGGAGGTTGTCCCGGTAGTCGTGGAATTTGAGGTGGCGGTCCCCCGCTCGATGCCTGCCTGCTGGTAGGTCTCGGGTGTACCGCCAAGCACATCCGAGAAGAAGGGGACCGCCATGAAGAAGAACTACCAGACCGGCGCGGCGCGCGCTGCGATGAACGAGGTCGTGGTGCCAGACGTGGTGAGCGTCGCGATGAGCGAGCTGACCGGCGCGATGCGCGAGGGCCTGCTCGCGTTGGCCGTGGGTGCGGGCCTCCAGGTGATGCAGGCGCTGATGGACGAGTCGGTGACCGCGCTCGCGGGCCCGAGAGGCAGGCACGATCCGGGCCGGGTTGCGGTGCGTCACGGCACCGAGGCGGGCGCGGTGGTGTTGGGTGGCCGTCAGGTGCCGGTGCGTCGGCCGCGGGTCCGCACCGCGGACCGCAGCGCCGAGGTGGCGGTGCCGGCGTATGAGTTGTTCGCGTCGACGGAGCTTCTCGGTGACCTCGCGCTCGAGCGGATGATGGCCAAGCTCTCGACCCGCCGCTACGGGGCCGGTCTGGAACCGGTCGGCACCGCGGTCGAAGCCTCGGCGCGTTCTACGTCGCGTTCGGCGGTGAGTCGCCGGTTCGTGGCGATGACTGAGCGGGCCCTCGACGAGATGATGCGCGCGGATCTTTCCGAACTGGATCTGGTCGCGTTGATGATCGACGGGGTCCACTTCGCCGAGCATCTCTGCGTCATCGCGCTCGGGATCACGATCGACGGCACCAAGATCCCCCTCGGGCTCGTCGAGGGATCGACGGAGAACGCGACGGTTGTGAAGGCGCTGCTCGCCGACCTTCGCGAACGTGGTCTCGATGTGTGCCGTCCGGTCTTGATCGTGATCGACGGCGCCAAGGCCCTCGCTTCGGCAGTGCGCGAGATCTTCGACCGGCCGGTCGTGCAGCGTTGCCAGATCCACAAGATCCGCAACGTCGAAGGCCACCTCGACAAGGCGATGGCTGCGACGGTCACCAAGAAGATGCGCGCCGCGTACCGCGACCCCAACCCGCTGCACGCCGAAGCCACCCTCGAGGCACTCGCGCGTTCGCTCGACAAGACACATCCCGGTGCGGCGGGATCACTGCGCGAGGGACTCGCCGAGACGCTCACCGTCAACCGGCTCGAAGTGCCCCCCACCTTGGCGAGAACGTTGCGGTCCACGAACGCGATCGAGTCGATGATCGAGATCTGCCGTGATCACAGCTCGAACGTCAAGCGTTGGCGCGACGGACAGATGGCCCTGCGTTGGTGCGCGGCAGGGATGGCCGAAGCTGCGAAGCAGTTCCGACGTGTGAACGGGCACCTGCACCTGGCCGCGCTGCGCGTCGCACTCGACCGCCAGTTCGAGACCGTCACACCCGTGCGCGAAACTCAGGAGGCCGCCTGACCAACACCCGGGCCGTCACCCAAGTTCCACGGAACTCGGGACATCCTCCGCCAGTGCCAGCCAGGCACGTAGTGACGAGCGGTGATCGTGTCTTCGGGTTCGCCGCTGTGGCGCAGGAATTCGGCCACGCAGCGGGTGTGGATCAGCGCCGCCTCCAGCATGCTCTCGGCTGCGAATGTGCCCCATCCGGCGGGCAGTCCCTCGACCTGTTGAACCCACTCGTTTCCGATGGCGAGGAACTCGATCAGCTTGATGACCTCGTAGCGGACGTGGGGCACCATGTCATCGAGCTCGTCGTCGGTCTTGGTCGCCATCGAGATGCATCTTGGCAGACCCCTCCGTTAGGCCGCTGCAACCTGTCACCGTCGGTCGCTGCTCGGCGTCGCGCCCACTGCCGGCGATATGGGGCAGATCGATACGCTCTTGGCGACGACTCGACGGGCCGTGGCGGCGGTCGCTCGACTCAGCGAAATGAACCGCGTCGAGATTGAACCGAAGTCTGTCGGGCGATAACGGGGGGGATTCGGTCGACGGTACCGGGACATATGGTCATGGCAACGTGGCGAAGAACTCGTCTGAGGACAGGTCCTCGAACGAGAGCCGGCCCCGTACTAGGTCGAGAGTGGCGCGAAGCTCCTTGTCGTCGGTGACCAGCACGTCGTAATACCGCCCGCAGGCGATGTGCTGAGCATCCGCCGGATCGGAGCCCTGGATCTTGCGTCGCTCTCCCATTGTCCGGGTGAGGCGACCGAGCCGTGCGATGACGAAGGCTGACGCCGACGGGAGATGTTCGGGGCGCACCGCTTCGTAGTCTGGGACACGCTCGCGCAGGCGCGGATCGTCAGCGATGCCGCGCACCCACTCGTGGATGTCCACGGTGGCGATCCAGCGCCGCATCAACGGCGCTTGCTTGACCGGAACTTCCTCGGCCAGCCGATCGATCATCTGCTGCTGAAGTCGCTGCTCGGACTCCCGGATCGCGACCTTCTGTTGGTAGAGGTCCTCGATCAGCTCGGAAGCGTCTCGGCCGGACTGGACGAAGCCACGGGCATCCTTTCGAACTTCGCGGGACACATACCGGTCATCCTCGGATAGCACTCCGCGGGCTTGAGCTTTCTCCAGATGCCGTTCATTCAAGGGTAACAGCAGTCGGTCACCGATCAGCTGGAAGAAGAGGTCAAGCATCCGCGCTGCCTTGCGCGGCGCCCTGCGACGAGCCTCAATCAGCTCCTGGAGCAGGTCGAATGGTAACTGTTCAGGTCCCACCGGGTAGCCAGGCGTGACCTTCGAAGAGTAGACGTAGCCCGCCGAGGATGTCGCGTTGGTTCTTGCGGAGCGTCGACACGTAGCTTCGGATGGCGCAGAAGTCGCGGGCACCGTCGAGGGTGCGCCACGATCCGGAGATCTTCTGTTGCAGCTTGACCATCCTGATGTCGCGCTCAGCCTGGTTGTTGTCGAAGGGCGCCCGGAAGTCCGAACAGAACCGGAGCACGTCGGCGCGTTGGTGGTCGAGGCGCAGAAGAAGGTTGTGGGCCTTCTTCTCATATCCGTGCCGTTTGCCGAACTCGGGTTCGGGGTTCGCGGCGATGCCTTTGGCGATGAGCGTGCCGTAGCGGACGCGGATGGAGTGCAGTGTCGTGTCGTCGAGCCGGTCGCGGCCTTGGGCCTGCGCGGCTTCGACGGCGGTCTTCGCGTCGATGAGCAACGCGGCGAGGTCGTTGGCCCAGCCCTGGTCCCACACGACGCCGATCGTGGTCAACTCGCGTAGGTGGTGGGCGTTACACAAGCCGTGGAGCACGTCGTAGCGGCGGTAGGGCCGCCAGCCGTCGTGGATGGCGATGCCGGTCATCTCGCCGATGACGCCCAGGTCGTCCATGGCCAGAGTGCCGCGCCGTCGGTGGCAGTCGAGGAGGGTGAGCAGTGCCGTCGAGGCCGAGTGGACCCAATGGAGCCGCCCGGCGGCGCGCCCGCCGGTCTCGTCGAAGTGCACGGCGTCCGCGTCGCGGAGCAACACCCGGACATGGTCCAGGAACGGGCCGGTGGCGTCGGCCGCCTCGGCGACCATCTGGGCGAGCGCCCCGACGGAGACGTCTTGGTGCAACACGTCGCGAAACAGTTGCGCCATCCGATCGAACGGCAGATGTTGGTGCACCGCCAGGTACACCGCCAAGGACCGCACCCCCGGGCCGTAACACGCCGGCGCAGTAGCCGCCGGCGGGAACACGGCCTTGGTCTCACATCCGCACGCACAACGCCGACGCTCAACGACGTGCTCGGTTACCCGCAGGCGGATCTCGGGCACGTCGAACACCTGGCGGCGCTCCGTAGAGACCACCTCCGCGTCGGCGAGGTCCGCGCCGCACGACTCGCACGCGGCGGGTGCATGGCCCAGGACCTCGTCAGGTTCGGCCACCTGCGCGAGATGCTTGCCCTCGGTTCCGGGTTGCTTTCCCGGTTTGCGCTTGGCGGCGCGCCGCTCCGCACGCGACGGCGCCGGCGGCTTCGAGAACCCCTCCGCCGACGGCGGCATCGACGAGTTACGCGGATTGCGCGCGAGCCGCTCTTCGAGGTCGGCGACCCGAGCCCGCAGCTCCTCGATCACCGTGGCCTGCACGCCGACTTGCGCTTCGAGTTGTGCGATCCGCCGGTCCCGCTCGTCGACCACACCCCACGGTCTACCCGACCGCGCGCGCACCGTGGTGGACCCACGCGCGGACCGCGCGATTCACACCTGAATAGTTACGATTCCGATTGGTCGCGGGGGCGGAACGTGGCCCTACCGCGCAGTCGGGACTGCGAGTCGCCCCACGATCAGCTGCTGCTCGCCTCCCACCCCACCATCAACATCGTGACCATCCGCGCTCGCATCACAGTCTCATTCAGGCACCCACCCATCCTCACTGGGCAATCTGTACGGATGGCGAACTTGGACAACGAGAAGGTCGCGTCGCTCGTCATGGCGATCCAGTTGTTCGCGGATTGCCCGTCCGCCAGGCACGAGGAATCGTTCTTGCGCGCATTTCGAGCGGCGGACGAATTGGCGTTCGAGATTGGAGAACCGAACCTCGCCGCCGAGGATCGCGAGGTGGTGCTCAGCGCCGCCGACCATATGACGATGATGTCGACCCCGCTCGGAGGGCAGCGTTTCATGCTTGCATTCGCGAGCCGCGAGATCGCGGGGCGAATGCGACCGGAGTGCTTGACGTTTGGAGCGATCAGTATCGCGGAGGCTTGCCGAATGGTGCTCAGAACCGACCTCGGCGGAATCGTGATCCAAGCGGGCACCGGTGACGCGGCTTGGGGAGCTGTGACTCGCCAAGCCATAGCCGAAATGCTGGATTGAGCGGTGCCGGAAGGCGAGTTCGCCCGCGTCATTGCTGCCAGTTCGGTGTGGGTGACGTTCTGTCGCGGCGAAGTCGCCGGCGTGCATCCCGCGCATCGGGCATTGCGTGCGGGTTCAAGCGAGCCCAAGTAGGTTCTTCCAATCGCTCCATCGCGTGACCCGCCCGACGTGTGAACCGCCCTGGGATCCGCGGAGGCTCTGAGGTGCCGCGCACGCCGCCGGCATCTACAGTGCGTGGCTCACCATGGGACGTCAATGGCCCGTAGTGGAGTTTCGGCCAACCGTGATGGCAGACAGCTTCGCCGAGGCCGTCGACTCGATTGTCAGCTGGTACTGAGCATTGACAGGCTCGTCGAACGTTCAACGGTTCAGGCCAATGCCCAGGGATCTGCTCGCCCTGTTGTGTCTCGTCGGCCTCGCACTGACGTTCGTCGCGTTCGCGGCGTGGGGCGCATGGTGGGGCTCGCTCGTTGCGACAGCGACGGGTGTGCTCGGGTTGGTCTACTTTGAGTTGGTTCGACGGTCGCCCGCTCGGCGGTAGCTGTCCGTGGGCCGACTTGTTGCTTGGGACAGGTGACGATCTCGCGTGTTGAACAAACTCGTCGCGAGGGCGCGGACCGGGAACCCTGCGGGGGTGCGACGGCAGTCCCCCGAGTCGGTTTCGCTGAGGACATCCGCAGTTTCGCGCACAGGAGAACCCGGAGGATGACCGACGTGATCGCCTGGTTCGTTGGTCTCGCGGTCCTGTTGCCAGGGCTCCTGGTTGCCCAATACTTGCTTGTTCGCCTGACGAGCAGGCGGTCTTTCTTGCACATCCAAGCGCCCCTATTGGTGCTGATCGCAGCGCTCGGCAGCAGGCTCGTTACCCGTGCCTTCGGGTCACCGCAGTGGACGTACTGGGCACTCGCTGTTCCCCTCGGTGCCCTTGCCGCAGCCATGATCATCGGCTCCAACCTCGTTGCGAACCGGCGCAAAAGGACCGAGTCCGAGTCGGAGCGATAGCCGGACGTTCCTCGCGTGTGCCGCCCGGACCTGCCGATCTCGCGGACCTCGCCGATGCGTCGACACGAGCAGAACATGCAGGCGTAACGCGTGGCGGTGGCGCCGTTGTGAGTGGTTTCGAACCCGCTCCGGGACGGAGCAAACGTTGGTTGACGCGGCACTGCATCCTGTCTCGGCCGCGGGCTCCGCACGAACCGGCTGTACTGCACTCGCGCGCATGCGCGCACCTGCGATGCTCTGCGCATGGGACTTGCAGGAAAGATTGCGGTCGTCACCGGCGCCAGCCGGGGCATCGGTAAGGCAACCGCGCTCGCGCTAGCCGGCGGCGGTGCCGACGTGGTGGTCACCGCGCGGACGCTCGACGAGCCTGGTCCATTGCCCGGCACGCTCGCCGAGACAGTCGGCGAGATCGAGGCGATCGGTCAACGTGCGCTGGCGGTCCGCTGCAACGTGGGCAAGCAGGAGGATCTCGACGCGCTCGTGGAGCAGACCGTCGCGCACTTCGGGCGGGTCGACGTACTCGTGAACAATGCCGCCTTCACCGGCGGGGCCGCGGGCAAGAGTGCGCGTGAGCTCACCCGCAAGGAGTGGGACTCGATCTTCGCCGTGAACATCAGCGCACCGCACTGGCTCACGATGGCATTCCTGCCCCACTTCCCCTCGAGCGGGGGCGTGGTCGTGAACGTGACCTCGGTTGCCGCCCAGCACCGGCCGGTGGCAGGCGGGAACCCGGGCGGCCTGGGCAATCCCGCTTACGGCGCGACCAAGGCGGGGTTGAACCGCCTGGGCAACTTCATGGCTTCGGAACTGTTCGCCGAGCGGATCGCGGTGATCACCGTCGATCCGGGGCTGGTGTTCAGCGCAACCATCGAGGCCATGACCGACCCCGCCGCGGGAATGCCCGCCGGCCATGTCACCACCGACGTGCCGGCAGCCGCGATCGCCTACCTCGCTGCACTCGACGACCCGATGCTGTTCACCGGCGAGGTCGTCGTCGGCGCCGAGTTGCTGCGCCGCGTCGGCCTGCTCGAGTAGGTCAGGACGCGGTCGACGCCCCGGCCTCGTCGAGGCGCGCGCGTTCGTCGGCGGTGAGCTCGAGCCACGCGGCGTCGATGTTGTCGTCGGCGTGCGTGATCTTCGAGGTGCCGGGGATGGGCACCATCACGGGCGAGTGGGCGAGCAGCCACGCCACCGCGACCTGCTGGGGCGAAACCCCGCGCGCGATGGCCACGTCGGCGACGACTGCTTCCGCGTCGGAGCCCGCGAGGATGTTGGGAGAGTGGGGGATGAATGCGATGCCCCGATCGCTACACGCGCGCAGCACGTCCTCGGAGCGGCGGCGTCCGACGTTGTACGCGTTCTGTACCGACACGACCGTGCACAGTTCCTGGGCGATCGCGAGGTGGTCGAGCGTCACGTTGGACACGCCGATGTGGCGGATCTTCCCTTCGTCGCGCAGCTCGACGAACGCGCCGACGGTCTCCGCGTACGGCACGTCGGGATCGGGGACGTGCACCTGGTAGAGGTCGATGCAATCGACCCGCAGCCGGCGCAGGCTCTTCTCGCACTCCTCCCTGATGTGCTCGGGCCGGCCCAACGGGGGGAGCGAGCGCATGCCCGGCTCGAGCTTTCCGGGACGGAAGCCCGCCTTCGTACCGACGAGCAGGTCGGCCGGATAGGGGTGCAGCGCCTCGGCGAGGATCTCCTCACACTCGCCGTAGCCGTAGATGTTGGCGACGTCGAGGAAGTTCACACCTCGATCGACGACGCGGCGGTACAGCCGCACGGCCTCGCCGCGGTCGCGCACGCCCTCCGCGTTGCGCGCACCCGACGCCCGCATCGCCCCGAATCCCAACCGCCGCACCGCGTGGTCACCGATGGTGACCGTGCCGTTGGTGTCGTCGGCGAGTACACGCGTGCTCATGTGTCATGGCCCCGTCAGACGGGGCGGAAGCGGGGGACGGCGTACGTATCGCTGACCTTCTCGAAGGCGATCCGTACCGCGTCGCCGATACGCACGGCTTCGGGGTCGCAGTCGACGATGTTGGCGATCATGCGGGCCCCGGCGCCCTGGGTGCCGTCGAGGTCGATGACGCCCGAGACGTACGGGACCACCTCGGAGAGGTGGGGTGCCAGCGGGTGGCGGACCACCGTGAACGAATAGATCGTGCCGGTGCCGGGGAGATCCACCCACTCGAACGCCTGGTGCTGGCACTCGTAGCAGAACGGCGCGGGGGGCAACACGAACGTGCCGCAGTTCGTGCAGCGCGGCGCGACGAGACGTCCTTCCAGCGCGGCGTCCCAGAACGGTTGCGTCGACTCGTCGGCGTACGGGTCCTTCAACGCCGACGGGAAGACACCTTGGCGGGCTTCGGGCATCTCTACCTCCGTAGCAGGGTGCCGCTCACGGGCAGTGAGGCGGGGCCACCGGTGACGAGTGCGATCTCGGCGTTCTCGACCTGGTTGATCGCGGTGCCGCGGAGCTGTTCAACGGCTTCGCGTACGTGGGTCATGCCGATGATGTAGGCCTCCGAGAGGTTGCCGCCGTGGGTGTTGACGGGGATCTTCCCGGTGGGCCAGCGGATGTTGCCCTCGGCGACGAACGGGCCGCCCTCGCCGATCGGTGCGAACCCGTAGTCCTCGATCTGCATGAGGACCATGGGTGAGAAGTGGTCGTAGAGCAGCGCGACGTCGACATCGTCGGGGGTGACGCCGGCCATCTCGTAGAGCCGTTTGGCCACCGGTCGATGTCCCGACGACGCGAAGTACTCGTCGGGTTGCTGGAACCAGTTGAAGATCGCGGTGCCCCAACGTCCCATGCCGCCGTGCGCGGACGACAACACGTAGACGGGGGGCTGTCGAAGGTCCTGCGCCCGTGCGGCCGACGTGGTGATCACCGCGACCGCGCCGTCGGTCTCCATCGTGTAGTCGTAGAGACACAGGGGGTCGGAGATCATCCGCGCGTTGAAGTAGTCGTCGAGGGTGAGTGGCTCACGCTGGATCGAGGTGGGCCGCCGGATGGCGTTGCTGCGTTGAGAGATGGCGATCTCGGCGAAGTGCTCGCGTTTGGTGCCGTACTGGTGCATGTGGCGCTGCGCGAGCAACGAGAAGCTGTGCCCGGGCGAGATCAGTCCCGAGTTGGCGGTGAACGCCATCGACGGCGGGATTCCGCCCGCGCCGTACGGGTTGCCGCCACCGCCGCCACCGCCCCCCGTCGACGTTCCGCCGAGTCGGCGGGTGGCCTGCTGCAAGGTCATCAGCGTGACGCAGACCTCGGCCATCCCGGCCACGATCGCCGCCGACCCCAAGCCGATGGATCCCGCCGATCCGCCTCCTCCCGAGGTAAGGGTCGCGGCGAAGCGCACTTCGGGTACCCCCAACGTGGACGCGACCTGCGCCGGATCGCACGAGCCCGAATAGATCGCGAACCCGTCGAGATCCTTGATCGTGAGCCCGGCGTCTTCGAGCGCGAGCAGGATCGCCTTGCACGCCATCTCCAACGGCGTCTGCGGCAGTGACTGGCCGCGCCGGTAATAGGGCGTTGCACCGACACCGACGATCGCGGTCTGGTCCTTGATCGACACGTCGTCTCCTCTGCGAAGCGTGCGGAACCTGGTAGTAGCGGTGGATCAGTTCGCTGCGGGCGGTCGACCCACATGCGGGAACAGGTCGAGGAACGCGCCGTTGGTGATGCGATCGCGTACCGCGTCGTCGACGCCGTCGAAGAGCTCGTGGAGCACCTTCTGGGTGTTCGGGAACACGCCTTCGAGATGCGGGTAGTCGGTGCCGAACATCACGTTGGTGAAGCCCATCGCCGTCATCGCCGGGATCGCGGTCTCGTCGTGCTGGAACGAGGCATACACCTGTCGGTTGATGTACTCCTTGGGCGGCATGGACACCTCGCCCTGGTTGAACATCCAGTGCTGGCGGTACGCCTCGTTCATGCGGTCGCCGAGGAACGGCGCCCACGTGGCTCCCCCTTCCGACACGAGCACCTTGAGGCCGGGATGGCGCTCGAGCGCACCCGACGCGATCATCATCACGACCGCGAGCTGACCGCCGAAGGTGGTGTTGACGTAGTTGATGATCGCGCCGCCGGGCCCGCGGTACTTCTGTGGCTTCTCGCCCGATTCGGTGCCGATGTGGAAGGCGAGCACCGACCCGGTTGCCTCGAGCACGTTCCAGAGTGGTTCCCACTCGGGTGCGTTCCAGTGCCCGTGCATCACGGGCGGCTTCGTCGGGAGGAAGATCGACTTGAACCCCTTGGCCGCGCAGCGTTCGACTTCGGCGACCGACCCTTCGATGGTCTGCAGCGGCAACGTCGCGCACGGAACCAGGCGCGGTGACAGCGACATGATCTCGTCGGCCACCCAGTCGTTGAGGACCACCGCGGCGGCCTGCGCGAGTTCCGGTGCTTCGATCTCGCCGTACCAGAGGCCGAGCGAGGGGAACACGACCTCGCCCCACACGCCCTGTTCGTCGAGGTCGGCCATGCGCAAGCTGTTGTCGGTGCCACCCTGGGCGCGCATCGCCTCCATCATCTCCTGGTTCGCGCCACCGGGGGCCCGGTGCTTGATGACCTTGCCGTCGATGTAGGTGATGATCTCCCCGTCGACGAACTCCGAACGCGGCATGCGCTCCGCGAACGCCGCCGGCATGTTGTCGCGGTAGAGGTTCGGGGGCTCGATGGAGTGCGAATCACCCGAGTTGGTCCAGATCAGCTTCGTGTCCATCGAGGTCGCCTTCCGAGGGGTCCTGCGAGTAGTGAAAATCGTGTTTCCGTCGGGGCACCCTACCGCATCGCCGACGGGCCGATCTGTGACGGGCCGATCGCCGACGGGCCGGTCTTCGCCCCGAGGGCCCGGAGGCAGAATCCCAGGATGTCCTGAGTCGCCGCCGACCGCGGGTCCCGACCCCGACCGGTCGGGTTGAGCCCCGCGAGGTCGAAGACGATCGCGCGGATCATGTCGGCGTCGCGCCGGGGTTCGGTCGCGGGAAACGAGCCGTCACGCTTGCCCGCCTCGAGGACTTCGAGCAGGGGCGCGGAGATCAGCGCTGCGGCATGGATCGCCTCGTCCGAGTAGCCCTCGGCACGGCGCGCGCTGGCCGCGCCGAGCAGCGCAACCCGCTCCGCCTTTCGACGGTCGAGGCGAAAGCTGAGGATCTCGTCGATCCACGCTTCGAGCGCGTCGGCCGCCGACCCCGCGGTGCGGACCCGTGACCGCAGCCGGTCGGCGGCGGCGTCGGCGTCGCGCCGGTAGAGCATGAGCAGCAGCTCATCCTTCGACTGGAACTGCCGGTAGAACGAACGCGTCGAGAGCCCGGCCTCCTCGAGGATGTCGGCGATCGCCACGTCGGCGTAGTCGTTGCGACGCAACACCTTGAGGGTCGCGGCAAAGAGCAACTCCCGCTCGGTGTCGGAATCGAAACGACGCGCTCGCCCGGTGTGCGTGTGCGTGGTGGCCGGCTTCGGCTTCGTCGGCACGGCGCGTCAGCCTCCGACGATCCCGCGCGCACGGAGGTCGTCGACCTGCGCGGGGGTGTATCCGAGCTCGGCGAGCACCGCGTCGGTGTGCTGACCGAGCAGTGGTGCGCCACCCGTGATCCCCCGAGAACGCGACATCGCCGCGAGGGGCGTGAGCCTCTGGTATTCGCCGATCGCCGGATGCTCCATGTCGACCACGATGCCCATCGTGCGACCGAGGCAGTCGTCACCCTCCATGATCACGGCTTCCGGTGGTCCCTGCTCCACCACGACGCACGCGACGTCGAGGGCGGTGAGGTCGTGCTCCCAGTCGCGCGCGGGCCGCGATCGCAGGATCGCTCCGAGAGCGTCGGCGAGTGCGGAGTCGTTCTGTGCGCGCGCGTCCTCCGTCGCGAACCGCGCGTCGCCATCGAGGTCCGCGTGCGAAGCGAGCGCGCGTGTGAGCGGCTCCCACTCGTGGGGTTGTGGCGCAGCGAGGAAGACCCATCCCTCCGCCGTCTCGTAGAGGCGGTACCGCGCCGACAGGCCGTAGAGACCGGCGTCGGGAGTCGGCGCCGGCGCGCGTCCCTCGTACTCGATCATGTCCTCGGAGATCGCGTGCGCGACGGTGTTGAGCATCGTGGTGAGCATCGACTGTCCGGGACCACCGCGCTTGCGCGCCAACAGCCCGAGGGCAAGCGCGGTGCCCGCGCCAAGCGCCGAGAACCCGTCGGCGTGCCCGACGCCGAGGGCGGCGGTGCCCAGGCGGAGCGAGTACTCCTTGATCTCGTCCATCGTGAGATCGTCGCGTTCGGGAACCGAATTCCCCGCGTTGCGTCGCGCGAGGCCGGTACCCGCGCCGATCGTGGGCGCATAAGCGGGGCGGTGGCCGTAGGGGCCGTCGACGCCGTAGCCCGGCGCGTTGTGGTACACGAGACCGGGGTTCAGCGCGAGCAGCGTCTTGTCGTCGTAACCGAGCCGGTCCACGACGCCGGCGCGGAACGACTGCAGCACCGAGTCGGCCCGGCGGACGAGCGCGTAGACGATCTCGCGACCTTCGTCGGTCGCCAGGTCGACGGCAACACTCTCCTTGCCTTGGAGCACCTTGATGCCGCCCGCTTCCGGGAAGGGCATGATCGACCGCATCGGATCGCCGTCGAGCTGCTCGACCTTGATGACACGCGCGCCGTAGTCGGTGAGCAGCGTGGTACCGAACGGTGCGGCGTAGAAGGTCCCGAGCTCGACGATCGTGACGCCCGCGAGCGGCGGATCCGTCGGCGTCGACGCCGGGCGCGGCGGCGCTACTCGCGCCGCGCGGCCGCGCAGCTCGGCGGCGT